>Ga0114129_10001514_pt1 | contig 31437 bp, 33 predicted proteins | sample RhiMetdeltSRZDD1_FD_80071 | JGI IMG/M metagenome (GOLD analysis project Ga0114129, IMG submission 80071) | Populus rhizosphere microbial communities from Tennessee, USA - Rhizosphere MetaG P. deltoides SRZDD1 (version 2) (version 2) | ecosystem: Host-associated > Plants > Roots > Rhizosphere >...
GGCCGCGCAAAGCGCGGCCCGGACGGACCCGTGCCGCGAGCCCTCCGTTAACTCCGTTGGCTCCGTTCCTCCGTGATGAGATCCGTGACCTCCGTCACCTCCCTCCCTCTTCCTCTCTTCCTCTCTTCCTCTCTTCCTCTCTTCCTCTCTTCCTCCCTCCCTCCCTCCCCCGATCTCACCGCGCTGTAGGATCTCCCCGTGCGCCTCTACGACGATCTCGCCTCATGGTGGCCGCTCCTCTCGGCGCCGGAGGACTATGTCGAGGAAGCAGACTTCTTTGGGAGGAACCTGATCGCGGCCTGTCAGGGGCTCGCTCGGTCCCTCCTGGAGCTCGGTTCCGGCGGCGGCAACAACGCTTCACATATGAAGCGGCTCTTCGACCGGGCGACGCTGGTCGACCTCTCTTCCGGAATGCTGGATGTGAGTCAGAAACTGAACCCGGATTGCGAGCACGTGCAGGGCGACATGCGGACGGTCAGGCTGGGAAAGCAGTTCGATTGCGTCTTCGTGCACGACGCCGTCCAGTACATGACGACGGAATCCGATCTCCGGGAGGCGATCGAGACCGCAGCCGTTCACTGCCGTGCTGGTGGTGCGGTGCTGTTCGCACCCGATCACGTGACAGAAACGTTCCGGCCTTCGACCGACCACGGCGGTCACGATGATGGCCCTCGCGGGCTGCGGTATCTGGAGTGGACCTGGGATCCGGATCCCGACGATACGTCCTGTGTGACCGACTACGTCTGTCTCCTGCGGGACGCCGACGGCTCGGCCCGCGTGGTTCACGATCGTCACATCGAAGGACTGTTCCCGCGTGGGACGTGGGTGCGATTGCTCGACGAGGCGGGCTTTCTGCCGACCGTGGTTCCCTTCGACCATTCGGAGCTCGAGCCCGGCACCTATGAGGTCTTCGTCGGTCGACGACGTCGAGACTGTCAGTAAACGAGCCATTCCACGGCGGAGTGCCACTCGCGGCCACTTGCGATACGCTCCTGGTCTCAGGAGTTCGCCGATTTGCCCATGCCCCGACGAATTGCGCCGTTCCTCTCATTTATCGTCGTCCTGACCTGCGCGATCGCAGCCTGGGGGCCGCAGGCGCAGGAGACGGTGCCAGGTGATCTCAAGCCGCTGCTCGCCGCGCCGCAGAGCGAAATGCGCATGGTCGTGCAGCGATACACGCTCGATCGGACCACGCTCGCCGGCAATTATGCGAACGGCGCGGCGCGCGGCGGCGGCGGACGCCGCGGCCGTGCCAATGCCGATCAGCCGCCGACCCCGCTCGTCCCGGTTTCGCCGGCGCGCATCGCCAGGTTCAAGCGCTTCGACGCGAACTGGCAGGCTGCGCTCGGCCGCGTCGATGCGTCGCGGCTGTCGCCGGAGGCGAAGTCCGATCTGGCGAAGCTGTCGGCCACGGTCGCCGGCAACAGCGCCCAGCTGGACGAGGATGCGAAGACCCTCGCCCAGGTGCTGACCGTGGCGCCGTTCGCGCCAACGATCGTGCGGCTGGTGGAAGCGCGCATCCGGGTCGAGGACATGAACGCGCAGCGTGCCGCCGCGACCATCACCGAAGTCACGAAGGAAATCGCCAGGCTGATGGCCGCGCCGCCCCGCGTCAATCCGGATCAGGCCGTCCTCGGCGCGACCGCGGTCGAACAGCTGCGCGCGGTTACCACCGAGTGGTTCACCTTCTACAACGGGTATGACCCGCTGTTCACGTGGTGGATGGGTGTCCCGCACGCGAAGGTCGACGACGCGATGAAGGGTTACGCGTCGCTGCTGCGTGAGAAGGTCGGCGCTGACAACCTGTCGGTGCCGATCAGTGCGGCCGCGATGCCGCCGATCGCCGTCGGTGCGCAGCCGCCATATCCAGACGTCCCGGATCTCAACGAGATCATCGGCCTGCCCCAGGATGAAATGCGCGACATCGTGGCGCGGTTCACGGGTGACGGCACAGGGCGCGGCGGGGGAAACGACCCGCGCGATCCGGCCTTCTATACCGCCTGGCTGTCAGCTTTGAAGTCGCTCGAGTTCGACAAGCTGTCACGCAACGCGCAGGTCGACTATCTGTTCATCCGGCGCACCGCCGAGACGCAGATTGCCCGCGCGAACCTGAAGCTCGATCCAAATCCGCCGCGCAAGGCCGACAGCACGGGCATTCCCGGCCCTGCGCGCGGACGGGAGGGCCTGCTGCAGGACCTGTCCGAAGCGATGATCCCGTACACGCCGGAGGAACTGATCGCGCTCGCCGAGAAGGAGTTCGCATGGTGCGATCGCGAGATGATCAAGGCGTCGCGCGAGATGGGATTCGGCGACGACTGGAAGAAGGCGGTGGAGAAAACGAAGGACGACGCAGTCGCCCCGGGCGATCAGCCGCGCATGATCAGGGACCTCCTGTACGAGGCGATCGATTTCCTGCGGGCGAACAAGCTGATCACCGTGCCCCAGGTGGCCGCCGAGTCGCTGCACATGATCATGATGACGCCCGAGCGTCAGCTGGTGAACCCGTTCTTCACCGGCGGCAGCCAGATCAGCGTGTCGTATCCGACCAACACGATGGATTACGAGGCCCGTATCCAGAGCATGCGCGGCAACAATCCAGGGTTCTCGCACGCCACCGCGTTTCACGAAATGATCCCCGGGCACAACCTGGTCGCCTACATGAGTGCCCGTTTCAACGACTACCGTGCCAACCTCACCGGTGGCGGAGCGTTCTTCGGCGAGGGGTGGCCGCTCTACTGGGAGCTGACGCTCTATGACATGGGGTTCAACAAGACGCCCGAGCAGAGAGTGGGCGCGCTGTTCTGGCGTATGCACCGCTGCGCGCGGATCATCTTCTCGCTGAAGTTCCACATGGGACAGTGGTCGCCCCGGGAAGCGATCGACTTCCTGGTCGAGCGGGTCGGTCACGAACGGGACAACGCGACCGCGGAAGTGCGCCGCTCGTTCGACCCGGCGGCGGGGTATGGTCCGCTCTATCAGGCCGCCTACCTGCTCGGCGGCCTGCAACTGCGCGGCCTGCGCCAGGAACTCGTGGACCGGCGGGTGCTGACCGACCTGCAGTTCCACGACGAGATCATGCGCCAGGGCAGCATGCCGATCGCGCTCCTGCGGCTGGCGCTGGATCGCCGGATTCGGCTCACTCGCGACATGAACATCGACTGGAAGTTCTATGGCGAGCTCACCCCGCAGTCGCTGGCCGCCCCGGCCCGCTGAATCGGTTGTATCGCATGAAGCGAGCCTACGGCCTCGACGTTCCCGAAACGCTGGCTGAAGCGCTGGACCCGGATCGCACGGCGCTGATCGTGTACGACATGCAGGTCGGGATCATGCGGCAGCTCCAGAACGGAGCCGAGATCACGGCAAAGGTTGGCGACGTGCTGGCTGCTGCGCGCGACGGGGGCATCCGCACCTATTTCCTGCGGCACACTTCGCTGCCAAAGAACCTGATGGGGGTCTTCCAGCTGCGCCAGGCCCTCGCCTGGCAGCGCAAGACCTCGATCGACGAGATCCAGCCGTGGTTCCTCCGCGGATCTGAGGCACACGAAATCGTCCCGGAACTGGCGCCGCGGGAGACCGAGGCGGTGTTCGACAAGATCGGGATGTCGGCGTTCGAAGGAACCCCGCTCGACACCGCACTTCGTGACTGCGGTATCCGCACGTTCGTCATCGCCGGCGTGGCAATCGAGATAGGGATCGAGCCAACCGTCCGCCAGGGCGCAGACCTTGGCTACGTTCCGGTCGTCGTAGAGGATGCCTGCGGCGCCGGACACGAGGAGGCCGGCAGACGCGCGTTCGCGAGCCTGCGCTACATGGGCGACGCAATCATCACCAGTGTCGCCGAGGTGACCACGGTACTTCGTGGCGGGAACGCCGGAATCGGCGGATCGAGATGACCCACCGCCCGCTGGTGTTGCTGCTGCGCTGCGGAGCCGTGTTGACAGGGTCCGCCTTCCTGGCAATGTTTCTTCCGGTCGAGTCGATGGCCTCGACGCATCGCTGGCTCGGACTCGGCGAGTTTCCCCGGGCGCCCATCGTGGACTACCTGGCGCGGTCGGTGGCAGCCTTCTATGGCTTCCACGGCGTCCTGCTGTTTCTGATTTCGACCGACGTGGTGCGCTTCCGACCGCTCGTCTGGTATGTCGCGGTGATGAACGTGCTCTTGGGCGTTACACTGCTCGCGATTGACGTTCATGCCGGGCTTCCGGCGTACTGGATCGCGCTCGAAGGGCCACCGGTCATCGTGATCGGACTGCTGGTCGCGTTCTTCAACTGGCGGTTGGTCCCGGCTGCGGACGTCTCTGTCGCGGCGGGTCTGTAGTCGAGGGCGTGCGAATGAAGGTGTGGGGTGGCTTCCGCCTTCAGGCGGAAGGATGTGGCTGCCGCAGGAGAGTCCAATGCGATTCGTGGTCTGCCTGATCGTGCTCGGCGCGGTGCCGATGCTCCTGCTCAACGGACCGGGGCGGCCCGCGTTCGTCGGTTACTACCTCGGTGTCCTCACACTGTGGCTGGTGTTCGCCATCGCCGCGAGCCGCGCGCGGCAGATCCTCGACTGACACTCGCGGCCATCGGCCGATGGACACCCGCAGGGAAGAGATTGCGGCCACGTTCGACCGGCGGGCGCCGGGGTATCGCGACAGCGACTGGCATCGGGCATCGGCCGAGCGGCTCGTCGATCTCTGCGACCTGAAGCCGGGGGATCGCGTTCTGGACGCGGGGACGGGGACCGGGTTTGCCGCGCTGCACGCTGCACGAAAGGTCGGGCCGGGCGGTCGTGTCGTCGGCGTCGACATCTCACAGGGCATGCTCTCGGAGGCGCGTGCCGACGCGGCCGCGTCACGACTCACCAACATCGAGTTCATCCAATGCGACGCGACGTCGCTGGCGCAGTTCGCCGACTCGACCTTCGACGTCGTGACGGCGGCGACCTCGCTCATCTACATCCCGGTCGTCGAAGGTCTTCGCGAATGGCACCGGTTGCTGAGGCAGGGAGGCCTGATCGCGTTCTCGACGATGCCGGCCGGCTGTCCGCCGGGGGGACGCCTGTTTCGTGAGTGCGCGGGGGAGTATGGCGTTCTGCTCGAGGATCCATGCGCCCCGCTCGGCTCCGATGCCGCCTGCCGAAGCGTCCTCACTGCCGCCGGGTTCGGTGACGCCGAAACGGTCAGCGAGCCGATCGAGTTCAGCGCGCGGGACATCGATCGAGCCTGGGAGTCGAACCTCCGCTCGCTCGCGCACAAGCCCCTCCGCGATTTGCCGGCCGAGTCGCTGCTCGCGCTGCAGCAGCGGTATGAAGCCGTTCTGGCGGCTGAAATGCGAGCAGATCCCACCCGGTTGCTGAAGTCCCCGATGCTCTACGCGTTCGCCCGCCGCTGAGCTGGAAGCGGAGTGGGAACCCGACGCTTGCAATTGTAGTAATGTACTAGTACAATGGTGACATTGATTGAGAGAGGAGGCGTCCAATGGAACCCCTGCTCATCGTGCTTGTTCCCGGCGTACTCGGCGGCATCATCCTGGCCGCGCTGCTCGCCACGAAGCGGATCAATCTCCCGACCGGCGGCGGCGACCGCCGTCTCGAGCCCCCGTCTCCCTCGCTGATCAACATGGCTCACATCCCGGTGGGGGGCGGGGGAGGCCTCGGGATCGTCGCGGCCGTAATTGCGGTTGCGCTGGCCGAGCCGCGCATCCGGCTCCCGATTGGGATCGCCGCGCTGCTTGGCGCCGCACTCGCCTGGGCGCTGATCGTTGGGCGTCGCCGCCACGGGCCGCTGGCCTCGGCGGGCGACGATTCAGGACCGCACTCCACGCTCGGACTCGGGCGCGAACAGCAGCCCGATCGGCCGCCGGTCCGGTCAAACGGTCCGCGGAATCACCTTCCGATAACCAAGACCCGCGCGGGCGGTTTTCGGCTGGCACCGGGCTAATCCGCCCGCCCTCGCTGGTCGAGGGCGCGCCCAGCTACGGCGAGGTCTCGCCGTAGCGCACGTCGATTGGCGAGTGCGCGAAGGCGGACGATAATCAGGCGTGCCTCGCTGGGTGCGCTACGCCGCCGCCCTGTGCTTCGCCTCGGTCACGGCGGTGACCGCACAGTACGACCGCGCGGCACAGGGCCCCCACCAGACCGACTTCGGCTACGACGGCCAGTTCACGTTCGTCCGCCTGCGATGGAATTCCGGGTTCGGACGGGGCGGGTTCGGCGCGGCCTGGAACCACGACCTGCCCCGGGCGGAGCAGCATTTGGCGATGATCGTGCGCGAGCTCAGCGTCGTGAACATGCGCACCGACGGTAGCAAGATCCTGATGCTCGATGATCCCGAGCTCTTCAAATATCCGATCGCGTTCATGTGGGAGCCCGGCTTCTGGAATCTCACCGACGAGGAAGCCACGGTCTTTCGTGCGTACCTGACCAAGGGCGGGTTTGCGGTGTTCGAGGACTTCGACGGGGCGGCACAGTGGGCCCACTTCGAGGCGCAGATGCGACGGATCCTGCCGGCGGGTCGATTCGTGCGCCTCGATCGCACCCATCCGATCTTCGATTGCTTCTTCAGGGTCCAGGACATCGACGCCATCGTCCATCCGATGACCGGCATCCGTCCGAGCTACTACGGCATCTTCGAGGACAACGATCCCTCGCGTCGCCTGATGGTCGTCGCCAACTACGACAACGACGTCCCGGAGTACTGGGAGTGGTCCGGCCAGGGGCTGTATCCATTCGACACGTCGAACGAGGCCTACAAGCTCGGCGTGAACTATCTAATTTACGGACTGACGCACTGAGTGATCAGTGTGTGTGGTCCCCCTGCAACTGTCGCTCGATCCGCTTGTCCGGTACGAGCCAGGTCAGGGCCACGAGGAAATAGACGATGTAGGAGACGACCGGCCAGATGAAGGCGAGCGGAATCGCCACGAGGTAGCCGGCCAGCGAGAGCCACTCCTTGGCCCCGCGTCCCACGGCACGCGCCAGCTTCGAGTCGCGGCCGTGCGTGGCGATCAATCGGTTCTGCAGAATCGTGTAGGCAATCGCGTCCATCAGCAGCACCACCCCGTACGCGGCAATGGGAACCGGATCGTAGGCCGTCTCTCCCATCCAGGCCGTCACGAACGGCACGATTGACAGCCAGAACAGCAGGTGCAGGTTAGCCCAGAGAACGCCGCCGGTGATGTGCGTCGTCGCGTGCAACATGTGATGGTGGTTGGTCCAGTAGATCCCGAGAAACACGAAACTGAGCAGATATGCGAGAAACTTCTGGTGCAGCTCCCAGAGACCGTGGAAGTCACTGGTCTCGGGTGGCCGCAGCTCGAGGACCATGATCGTGATGATGATGGCGATGACCCCATCGCTGAACGCTTCCAGACGCGTCTTGGACATTGTGCCCGCCATGCTAGCAGAGGCAGCGAGTCCCTCAAGGCAATCGAGACAACGGTCTTAACACGGCGCAACGGAGCTCACGGAAGAACACGGAGCGGGCTATTTCGAACGACTGTGCGTCCCCGGGGCCTGGCAGCCGGCCGCGTAGCGGCCGGCTGGAGGGTGGGAGTCCCGATCGCCGCCGCACACAAGCGGCATTTTTGATCGCGCTTGTGTGCGCCGGCGATCGGGACTCCCACCCTCGCGCGCGCAAAGCGCGCGCCCAGGCCCGCATTCGAGTCTGTATGCGGCCAACCTCCGTGTGGCTCCGTGAGCTCCGTTGCTCCGTGTTGAAATCCGTGACCTCCGTCCACCTGCTCGCCTGCTGAACTCTCAATGCGAAAGTACGAGACGATTGGTGACTCATGCGAACCGTCTTCCAGCGCCTCCTGATTGTCCTGATGCTTCTTGCCAGCCTCGCGGTGAGCGAGAACACTCTCCTCGGTCAGGCGAACGATTGGCTGCAGCCGTTCCCTCCTTTTCGCATCGCCGGAAACCTGTACTACGTGGGCAGCCGCGGCCTGGCCTCGTACCTGGTGACCACGTCCGAAGGGCACATCCTGATCAACAGCAATCTCGAGGAGAGCGTGCCCATGCTCCGCGCGAGCATCGAGAAGGTTGGCTTCAAGTACAACGACCTCAAGATCGTGCTCATCAGCCACGCCCACTTCGATCACAACGCCGGCAGCGCGCTGATCAAGAAGCAGACGGGCGCCAAGTACATGGTGATGGCGGAAGACGTGTCCGCCGTGGAATCCGGTGGCACGACAGACTTCAACTACGGCAACGACAAGGGAACGTACTATCCACGCACGACGGTCGACCGGGCGCTGCGCGACAAAGACGAGGTGAAGCTCGGCGACGCGGTGCTGGTCGCGCACCTGACCGCGGGCCACACGAAGGGATGCACGACCTGGACGATGAAGGTCAGGGACGGTGGCACGACCTACGATGCGGTGATCGTCTGTAGTCCGAACGTCAATCCCGGCTACAAGCTGGTCAACAACGCCGCGTACCCTGGCATTGCCGACGATTATGCCCGGATGTTCAGGACGCTGACCTCACTGCCCTGCGACTTGTTCCTCGGCGCCCACGGTTCGTACTTCGAACTCGAGGCAAAGTACGGACGGATGCAGAAGGGCGACGCCAGTCCGTTCGTCGATCCGGCGGGCTACAAGAAGCTCATCGCCGCCAAGACCGCCGAATTCCAGGCTGCGTTGAAGACACAGCGGGGGCGATGACGATTCTGCTGTTCGGCGCCACCGGGAACGCCGGCGGCGCAGTGCTGAAGGCCTGTCTTGCTGATCCCGGGGTGACCGAGGTGCGTGCCGTGACGCGCCGGCCGCCGGCAGCGACCCACCCGAAGCTGCGAGTCGTGCCGCACCAGGACTATCTGGACTACTCGCCGATCCGGGCCGCGTTCCAGGGCGTCGATACGTGTCTGTTCTGCCTGGGGATCTCGGTCAGGCAGGTCAGTGGGGAGGCGGAGTATCGCCGGATCACGATCGACTTTCCGATGGCCGCGGCGCGGATGCTCCTGGCGGAGAGCCCGGGCGCGATATTCCAGTACGTGAGCGGCCACGGAGCGAGCGCCCGCAGCCGGATGATGTGGGCCAGGGTCAAGGCCGAGGCTGAAGCGGCACTTCGCGAGGCTGTGGGCGCGAATGCGTGGCGGCCGGCGTTCATCGACGGCGCGGACTCGAGCTCCACGTTGACGGTCTACCAGTGGATGCGTCCGCTCTTTCGCGGGTTGAGCCGGTCGCGCCGCTTCTACATCCAGGGAGAAGACATCGGCCGCGGGATGCTGCGCGCGACGCGTCTGCGGCTGAAGGCACAGGTCTTCGAAAACGCTGACATCCGCGATCTTGCTGATCATGCCGGCGAGCGCTAGAAGCGCACGCCGGCCGTGAAGGAAAACCCGTGATTCGTGAATCCGATGAAGTCGTCGATTTTGTTCACGTCGGTCAGCCCGTGGGAGTAACGTCCCTCCACCAGCATGTATTTGCCGATGTCGATCCCTGCGCCCGCGATTAACCCGCCCTCGAACGGCTCGACGAATTGATCCACCTTGTCGCGTTGACCGGCGATGACCGTGCCGGCAAGCTGCGAGACCTGCTCCTTCGCGCTGACCTTGAAACCAAAGAACGGACCTCCGATGAAGTAAATCGGCGCGCCGCCCACCTTCGGCCCCGAAACCCGGAGCAGCACGGGCATCTCGAAATACTGCAGCAGCAACGTCTGGGTGATCCCCCCGGGCTCTTTCAGCCGTGTGCCTTTCGGGCTGGACGCGCCTTCGAACTGCACCGCGAACCGCGGATTCAGCGGCAGCACGAAGAACCCGCTGATATACGGGCCAATCCGCGGACGGTACGACTTTCCGTCGTCTTCCTCCGGCAGCACCTGGGTAAAGGCTGGTCCCGCCTTGCCACCGAACTGGCGGCGCTGAGCGAGTGCCACCGATGGTGGAAGAACCGCCGCTATCACGATGATCAGTGCCGCCCGCCGTACGAGCCTTCCAGCCGCGGGCGTGTGGCGCACGACGAGCCTGTGTCGCATGGGTCCTTCCGGGCGAGGGGCGCTGGCGAGGCTCATTATGTGCTGGAAGCCGTTGGCGCGTGACCGGGGCGCCGTCGCCGTCGAGATATCATCGATTCCCGTGACCCTTCCCCGGATCATTCGCAAGCGTTCGAGGCTTCACGGTTTTGGCGTTTTTGCCGCCGAGCCGATCAACAAGAACAAGCGCATCATCGACTACGCCGGTGAGCTGATCAGAAACAAGGCCAGCGCTGCGCGCGAGGTTCGTTATCTGAAGGAGGGCTGCATCTGGGTCTATCGCGTCAACCGCGTCTGGAGCCGTGATGCGGCGGTCGGCGGAAACATCGCGCGCTTCATCAATCACTCCTGCACGCCCAACTGCTGGACGGAAATCGTCGACAAGACGATCTGGATCCGTGCGTCGCGCCGCATCAATCCGGGCGAGGAGCTGACCTACGACTACTGCACCGTCGGCGATCACATCATCCCGTGCAGCTGCCGCCCCGGGTGCAAGACGATGCTCTGATCAGCGATGGACCTCGCGCTCTTCGACTTCGACGGCACCATCACCTGGACGGACACCTGGACGCCGTTCATGCAACTGGCAGTGCGGCCCGCCCGGATTGCTGCCGGCCGGGTGCTGCTCAGCCCGATCGTGATTGGTTACAAGCTCGGCATAATCTCGGCAAGCCGCGGCCGGCAAGCGGCCGCCCGGGTCGGATTCCAGGGTGAGGACGCGGCAAGGGTGCGACGTCTCGGCGTCGAGTATGCGCGTACGACCCTTCCCGCGCAGGTGCGCCAGCCGGCGCTCGATCGAATTGCCTGGCACCGGTCGCGCGGCGACCATGTCGTGATCGTGTCTGCGTCGCTCGAGTGCTATCTCTCCCCATGGTGTGCAGGTCATGGCCTCGACTGTATCTGCACCACCCTGGAAGAGAGGAATGGCCGGCTGACCGGGAGGTGCGCCGGCGGGGATTGCGCCGGGGCCGAGAAAGTGCGCAGAATCCGGGGACGACTGGACCTGGGCCGCTACGACACCATCTACGCCTACGGCGACACCGCCGAGGACCGTGAGATGCTCGAGCTCGCGCAGCGGAAGTTCTACCGATGGACGGAAATCTCCTCGTGGGATCAGGTAACAGCCCATGCCCACCCTCCTTCGCGCTGACGCGCTACGGAGGGCAAGTCCACCCATCAAGCAGAGGAGAGCCAGATGAGAGCGCTCGCCACGGTCGCCGCAGCCTGCTTTGGTCTGGCCCTCGCGGCCGATCTGCACGCGCAGACGCCGCCGGACACCGCCTGCAGCGGTCTCGCCCAACGATCGCTGCCTGACACCACTATCAGCGCGGCTCAGACCGTCACGACTGGATCGTTCACGCCGCCAGGCTCGACCAACCTCATCACGAATCTCCCGCCGTTCTGCCGCGTCACGGGCGTGATTGCGCCGACGAAGGACTCGCAGATCCTGTTCGAGGTCTGGATGCCGCTCGAGAAGTGGAACGGCAAGTTTGCCGGCGTCGGCAACGGTGGGTGGGCCGGCGTGATTTCCTATGGCCCGCTCGGCGATCAGCTGCGTCGCGGTTATGCGACCGCGTCGACGAATACGGGCCACGAAGCGGCGCCCGGCCTGAACCTGGCGCGCTTCGCGTTCGAGAAGCCGGAACAGCTGATCGACTTCGCCTACCGGTCGCACCACGAAACCGCGGTCCGCGCCAAGGCAGTCGTCGAGGCGTTCTACGGCAAGCCGGCCGAGCGGTCGTATTTCATCGGGTGCTCGTCGGGCGGCTACGAAGGGCTGATGGAGGCGCAGCGCTTCCCGGCGGATTACGACGGTATCGTTGCGGGCGCGCCGGCGAACAACTGGACCCGGCTGATGGCCGGCGACTTCGACGGCGTGCTGGCCGTGCTGAAAGATCCGGCGAGTCACCTGCCACTGTCCGCGCTCGGCCTTCTCCATCGCGGCGCGCTTGCGGCCTGCGACACTGCCGACGGCGTCAGCGACGGCGTACTGGACGATCCCCGCCAATGCAAATTCGATCCGGCGCAGTTGACCTGTCCGGACAACCAGGCCGCCGCGGCCTGTTTGACCAAGGCGCAGGTCGAGGCCGCGCGCCGTGTTTATGCCGGGCTGAAGGACCCCAGGACTGGCGCCCAGTTATATCCCGGCCTCGCGCCGGGCAGCGAGCCGTACTGGCCACATCGCGATGCGGCCAACCCGTTCGCGATCCCGATCTCCCATTACAAGTGGCTGGTCTTCGGCGATCCGAACTGGGACTGGAAGACGTTCGATTTTGCGGATCCGGCCGACTACGAGGCACACGTGAAAGCGGAGGCGAAGTACGCACCAATCCTCAATGCCACCAATCCGAACCTGCGCGCGTTTCGTGACCGCGGTGGCAAGCTTCTTCAGTATCACGGCTGGAACGACCAGTTGATTTCGGCTCAGAACAGCATCGATTACTACGAGAGCGCGTTGGCGTTCTTCGGACCCGGTGCGGACGTGCCGGCGTTCTATCGCCTGTTCATGGCTCCGGGCATGGCGCATTGCAGCGGCGGAAGCGGCCCGAACACCTTCGACATGCAGGCGGCTCTCGAGCAATGGGTCGAACGCGGCGTCGCGCCCGATCAAATCCTCGCCACGCGCGCCATCAACGGCGTTGTCGATCGGTTGCGTCCGTTGTGTTCGTACCCGAAGAAGGCGGTATACAAAGGGCAGGGAGACACCAACGACGCGGCGAGTTTCGTCTGTCGATAGTCCTATTCCCAAGATTGCCAAAATTGCCAAGATTGGAAGTGCTTGGCAGCTCGAGCGCGCGATCCCGCGAACCGCGAACCCGCGACTCAGCGTGTCTTCATCTTCTCCAGGACCTCGCCGAGCTTCTTGATCTCCTCGCCATAGAGCGCCCAATTGCCATCGCGCTGCGCCTGCAGGGCCCGCGCGTAATGGGCGCGCGCCTGTTCGGCGAGCGACTCGGTCGTCCCGGTGGCCGGCGGTCCGGCTTCGACATCGGCAACCGGAGCGGCACCTGGCGTAACCGGCTTCGGTTTGGCGGGACCGCCCGGGAGGATGCGCTCGAGCGCTTCGGTCAGGGTCTCTTCCATCACGATGTTGTTCTGATACGCGACGATGACGCGCTTCAGCTCGGGAATCTGGCCGCCGGCGGCACGAAGGTAGAGCGGACGGATATAGATCAACGATTCCTCGATGGGAATCACCAGCAGGGTCCCCTGGATCACTTCCGAGCCCTGCTGATTCCACAGGGTGATTTGCGGCGAGATCACCTGGTCCTGGTTGATGCGTGCCGCCACTTGCCTCGGCCCGAACACCACTGTCTGTTTCGGGAACTGGAATACGGCGAGCTTGCCGTAGTTCGCGCCGTCGCTGCGTGCCACCATCCAGGCCGCGAGGTTGTCCTTTCCTCGCGGCGTGAACGGGAGCATCTGGATGTATTCGGGGCCGCGCTCCCCGGGCAGTTTCATGATCGTGTAATAGGGATGCATCGGCGTGAGGGTGCGGTGCTCAGCGGTCGTCGCACCGGTCGCATCGAGGCTCGGGATCTCCCATTGATCCTCGCGGTTGTAGAACACCGCGGGATTGATCATGTGGAACGTCCCGAAGACCGCTGCCTGAAGCGCGAAGATCTGCTGCGGGTAACGCAGGCGTGTCCGCAGTCCTTCGGGCATGGCGTCGAGCGGTTGAAGCAGGCCGGGAAAGATCTTCGAGATCGTCTGGGCAATCGGATCGGATGGATCGACGACGTGGTAGGTGGTGGTCCCGTGGTAGGCGTCGATAGTGACCTTGACCGAGTTGCGGATGTAGTTCAGACGGCCGAGCGGCATCCCCGAGACCGGCATCGAATACGGATACCGGCTCGACATCGTGTACGCGTCCTGCATCCAGATCAGCCGCCCGTCCGCAATCGTCAAATACGGATCCCGGTCGTACTCGAAAAACGGCGTAATGCGTCGCACCCGCTCCGCGATGCGGCGGTAGAGCATCACGCGGCTTTCTTCGGTGAGGTTTGGCGAAAAGAACGTGTCCGTGGAGCGGAACCTGATCGCAAACATCAGCCGGCGGAACACGTTGGAGAGCGGCACACCGCCGTGGCCGCTGTAGGTCGTGAACACGTTGTCGTCGCCGCGGGGATAGTCGAACTCCTCGGTCTTCGTCTTGACGAACACGTGAGTGTTCTGGAGCTCGCCGTAGTAGATCGCGGGCTGCGTCACCTTGAGATCGACGGACGAGACTGGCGGAAGATCCCGGATGAAGAGCACGGGCAGGCCTTCGGAGGTGACCTCGTTGACGGGGCCCAGGGTCAGGCCATACCCGTGGGTGAACGTCAGGTGCTCGTTGATCCAGGTGCGGCTCGGCAGTGTCTGTGAGTTCAGCTCCCGGGCCGAGAGCATGATCTGACGGTAGTGCCCGTTGATCATGTAACGGTCGTTGTCGACGGCGGCGAAATCGTAGTAGGTGCGGATCTCCTGGAGCTGTCCGAACGTGTCGAGCAGCGGCCGATCGTTCCAGAGCGGCACGTTGTCGATGGTCGCCGCGTTGCTGTCGAGATCGGCGCGGGTGAGGTGCGCCTCGCCGGACAGCGGTCGTTCGACCACGGTATCGAGACCGAACGCAGCCCGCGTGGCCCGGATGTTGTTCCCGATGAACGGCGTCTCACGCACCTGCTCGTTCGGCGCGACCACGAAGCGCTGGATGATCGCGGCATAGGCGCTGCCGCCGATCGAGCAGAGCACGTAGATGCCGGCGGCCGCGGCCACGGCGCGCAGCCGACCCGAGGAAAACGCCTGCCAGACCACGAGGATCGCCGACAGTACGGCCGCGCCGATCAGGATCCGGAGCGCGGGGATCCGGGCGTGAACATCGGTGTAGGTCGCGCCGGCCATGTTCCCGGACACGCCGACGAGGAGCTGGGGAATCTGCAGCCAGGCACCGAAGGCGAGCACCATCAGCAGAAGCGCGGCGAGCGTTCCGAGATGCCGGGTGGCGCGCCGGGACAGGTAGATGCCACGGGTGGCGTCGAGCCCGAGCTCCTCGCCGAAGAAGTAGGCCGCCACTGCCGTGGCCGCCATCAACAGCACGACGAGATACAGGATGCCGTGGATCTGCTCGAGTAGAGGCAGGGTGAAGACGTAGAACCCGATATCGCGCCCGAGGATGGGATCACGCTGACCGAAAGCAGTGCCGTTCAGGAAATAGAGCCAGGTCTCCCATCGCGTTCCTGCATAGAACGCAATCAGCACCGACACCAACGCGATCGCGGACAGGCCGAACCGTTTGATGCTGCGCAGTTCCATGGCGATCGGCTGCGGACCCTGCGGCGTGACGATCATGAACGGTCGCGGTCTCAGGCCGCGCAGCGCGGCGAGCGCATTCGCGGCGAGCACCGCAAAGACGATCAGGCCCGAGACAGTCGTGACGAGAGAGCTGGCGCTGAGAGACTTCACGAAGACCTGCTCGTGGCCGACTTCCCGGAACCACAGCCAGTCGGTGTAGAGCTCGGCCAGAGCCGGCAGTCCGGTCATCACGAGGATGAGCAGGAGGAACAACGGAATGCGGCGAATCGTCATGGCAGGCTCATCCTAAGCGCGATCGTCTGCAGCGGTAACCCTGAAAACTCTGGCGATCGCCGTAAAATTCCCCAGCGGCCGCGAATTCAACAGCAGGCCGGATCCGCTACAATCTTCGGGTTGGCCGGCACGTCCGGTCTCGACCGCGCCGGTGGTATCCGGCGCCGGCCATTTCGTCAGGGTTTGCCTCATGGCTGACGATCTCTATTTCGATGGCGACCCGGCCGAGGACAGCAGGCGCCGGCACCTCGAACGCGTCATCAAGGGCGGTCCGCCGAGACGGCGGTGGCCCTGGGTGATGGCGATTCTGGCCGGCGGCGCCTGGACCGCCTGGCGCATGACCCACCCGAAGCCCAACGGCGATCAGAACGACCGGCGGAAGCCCGGCGCCTGAGTCATTTCCCGCTCGAACCCGCCTGCGGCCGTGGACGTATTACTGGCGATGGATCAGCTGCGCCTGTCTCCATCGATCGGAGGACTCGTGAGGAAAACGCTTGGCGTCTGGCTTTGTCTCGTCCTCTTCGCAGCTATCGGCAAGGCCGAACAAAAGGGCGCGGAAAGCCCGCCTCCCGGTGAGCAGTTCGTCGGAACCTGGTCGGGCACCTGGGACAGTGCCGGCACCGGCTCTGGGGGTTTCGAGCTGACGCTGGAGAAAGCCACGGACGGCTCGATCGGCGGAAAGGTGTCGGTGACCGGCGAGCCGACATACAAGGCGACGCTCGAGACCGTGTCTTTCGAAGGACCGAAGATGACCGCCAGGTACAACTTCCCGCCCGACGACAACATTGCAATCGTCCTTACCGCCACCTTTGCAGGCAACACCGCCAAGGGCACGTGGGCCGCGCGCCTGAAGGCGAGCGGAGAGGAGTTGGCGGCGGGTACGTGGACCGTCACGAAAAAGTGAAGACGCCCCGGCGTTCCACGACGGTCGAGGAGTTCATCGAGGCCAGAGTGTTGCCCGAATACCGCGACATCGTCGCGATGATTCGGCGCGCGATGCGGGAGCATGCGCCGAAGGCCGAAGAAGTATTGACCTACGGGATTCTCGGTTTCAGGATCCGCCGCATCATCGCGGTCATCAGCCCGACGAAGAAGGGCATTACCCTGGCGTTCTCGCGAGGGGCCGAGTTCGAAGACAAGTACGGATTGCTCGAGGGTGTGGGTAACGTCTCCAAGAACATCCGACTGAGAGCAGTAGACGAGATCCCGAAACCCGCGCTTCGGTACTACATCAAGCAAGCCGTCAAACTCGAGGCACAATGATCAGAAGCCGACCGCCGGCAGGATCAGCCGCTCGACGATGTCGAAGATCTGGCGGCGGTGATCGCGGCGCTCGTCGCTGACAACGGTGGACGACGTCGTCACGACGATCAGCCCGAGATCGCGGAAGACCATCACGTACTGGCCGCCGTAGCCCCAGGCGAAACAGGCTTGCCGGCCCGCGAAGTCGCGGAGCCACCAGCCATAGCCGTAGGTCTGATCAGGATTGAACCGCGAGCGTCCGCGCCCGGTGCATGACGCGTCTACCCAGGATGCCGGGAGCAGCTGGCGATCACCTCTTCGCCCCCGGTTCAGATAGAGCTCGCCGAGCGCGAGGAGTTGCCCGGGCGTCATCAGCATTTCGTTGCCGCCGAAAAAGACGCCCTGCGGATCGCGAGGCCAGCGACTCAGCGTGAATCCGAGCGGCCGGGCGAAGGCCGCCTGACCGAAGGCCCAGGTGCTCTGACCGGTCGCTTTCGTGAGGATCGCGGAGAGCAGGTGTGAGTTGCCGGTGCTGTACTCCATCCCTGTCCCCGGGTCGGCCTCGAGCGGGCGGCTCAGGACGTAGTCGATCCAGTTGCGGCTCCCGACCCACGATCCGTAGTTGTCGAAGCTCGTCGACACCAGCCCGGATCTCATGGTCAGAAGATCTTCGATCGTGATGCGTGCCTTGCGCGGATCGGGGTCGCGGGCGAGCTGCGGGAAGTAGCGAACGATCGGCTCGTTGACGCTCTTGATGAGCCCTCGGTCGATCGCAATGCCCACGAGCGTGGAGATGACGCTCTTCGATACGGACTTGACGTTGGTGGCGCGGGTAGCAGCCGCCCCCTTCGCGTAGTACTCGAGGGCGGTCGCGCCGCGCACGCTGACGATCATGGTGTGAAGGCGCGGGAGCGCCGCCGCGGCCTGGCGTGCTTCGGCGAACGGGGACGTTTGCGCGTGGCCGTCAGACCCGAGCACCGCGCTCAGGAACAGGGCGACGAGCGCGCACGCTGGGACACGGGGCATGTTCAATTCTAGACTCGGGATTCGGGGCTCGGGGCTGGGGGCTGGGTGAAGTCGGTGGTAACCAGAGGTAACCTGCCGCTTGGATTTCTCCGGTTGCCTCTGGTACCAGCGGCCCCAGCCGCCAGCCCCGAGAGATGGCAATCGATATGATTGTCGTTATGAAGATCACGATCGAGTACTGCGTCCGGTGAAACTATCGACCCCAGGCCGCCAGTCTGGCGGCTGCCATTTCGCGCGAGTTGGGGCTCGAAGCCACGACGGCGCCGGGAAGCCGCGGCGCCTTCGACGTCATCGTCGACGGGCGCAAGATCTTCTCGAAGCACGCCGAGCATCGCTTCCCGGAGCATGGGGAGATCATCGCCACGCTGAAGTCGCTCGGGTGAGGAGGCGTGCCGGGAAATGAGCCGCACACCTCGCCTTGAAATCGAATACTGCACGCAGTGCCGCTGGCTGTTGCGGGCGGGCTGGATGGCGCAGGAGCTGTTGACGACGTTCCAGGAGGAGCTTGGCGAGGTCGCGTTGATGCCCGGCACCGGTGGCGTGTTCGAGATTCGCATCGACGGCACACTGGTATGGTCGAGGGCCGGGGAAGGCCGATTCCCAGAGCTGAAGGAGCTGAAGCAGCGCGTGCGGGATACGATTGCGCCGGGGCGCTCGCTCGGGCATTCGGAGGGGTGAGGGGAACGTGGCCGTAAGAGCGGTGCAGCTCGGTTCGCCCAGGACAGCGGGTGAAGGCCTGCGCATCGGCACCGTGCGCCGTCCGCCGCGGGGCGTGAAAAAGTCGGAGTACGCGGCGCGCGATTACTATGACGTGTGGCTGCCGGAGCTCGCGCCGAGCGAGGAGCTTCGGGCCTGGGTGATGTCCGGGCCGATAACCGGGCAGCGCTGGAAGACGTTCGTGCGCCGATATCGCACGGAAATGGCAGCACCGCCGGCGGCGCGCCTGCTCGCGCTGCTCCGCGGACTGGCCCGGACGACGAACTTTTCGATCGGGTGCTACTGCGTCGACGAGTCACGATGCCACCGGTCGGTGCTGCTCGAGCTGCTGACGGCAGGTAGCGAGAGCCGGAAAGCGAAGAGTTACTGATGGTGATACGCGTCAGCGCTCAGTTCCTCCTGGCCATCGCGATCGTGGTCACCATCGGGTGCGACCGTGTCACCAAGCACGTCGCGACGACCGCGCTTGCCGGAACGGCCGGCCATTCGTTCCTCGCCGACATGGTGCGGCTGCAGTATGCGGAGAATACCGGGGGCTTCCTTGGCGTCGGCGGCGATCTCCATCCCGGCCTCAGGACGTCCCTGTTCACGGTCGCTACCGGCGCGATGTTGTTGGGGATGGTGGCTGCAGCGGTCCGATGGCAGATGAGAGGGGCCGCGCTGCTGGGACTCACGCTGTTCGTCGCCGGCGGCGCCTCGAACTGGATCGATCGGCTGATCCGCGGCTTCGTCATCGACTTCCTGAACGTCGGCGTGGGACCGGTGCGGACCGGCATCTTCAATATCGCCGACGTGGCGATCATGGCCGGCGCCGCCCTCATGCTGCTCGCGGAGATCCAGTCTGCCCGGAAAACGCCGTGACCACCCGGGTTCGTCCGGTGGCCCGGGAAGACACCGCGGCGTGGCTGCGCATGCGCCAGGCGCTGTGGCCGGAGTACGAGAACGGCTGGCACGCGAAAGAGATCGACGCGTTCCTGGCGGGACGCTCGAACATGCCGCTCGCCGTGCTGGTCGCGGTCGACGACACCGATCGGCCGATCGGGTTCGTGGAACTGTTCATCCGTCCCTACGCCGAAGACTGCGAGACGGATCGCGTCGCCTATCTCGAAGGCTGGTACGTAGAGCCGGAGTGTCGCCGCCAGGGCGTCGGCCGCGCGCTGATCGCCGCATCCGAGCAGTGGGGCCGGGAACAGGGCTGCACCGAGTTCGGATCCGATGCGCTGATCGATAACGACGTGAGCGCAGCCGCACACCAGGCCCTGGGCTTCGTCGAGACCGTGCAGATTCGCTGCTTCAAGAAGCATCTCTGAAGCTCGGGGTCCGCGGTCCGCGGTCCGCAGTCCGGCGGGTCAACCCTCTCTCACCTGACGGGGCTTTCAGTCGCAACCAGCCATTTCGGCGCTTGGTTTAAAAAGACCTCCTTGACTCTTAGTCCTCATGCGAAAAAGATAAACTTGCGCCATGAAACACGGAATCGCGCTCGGTGTGCTGGTCGCGCTGGTGACAACTGCGAGCGGGCAGAGCAGCACAGGCAGTGTGGCGTACCCCGCGAAGGCCGGTCCTGGCAAAGGCAAGCACATCGTGCTGCTCAGCGGCGACGAAGAGTATCGCGGCGAGGAAGGGCTCCCGATGCTCGCGAAGATCCTGAGCCAGCGTCACGGATTCGAGACGACGGTGCTGTTCTCTCTCGACCCCGACGGCACGATCAATCCCAAGAACGTCGCCTCGCTGTCCGATCCTGCCGCTCTCGACTCGGCCGACGCGATCATCATGCTGCTGCGATTCCGGCACTGGTCCGACGAGGACATGGCGCGGTTCGAAAAACGCGTGAACGCGGGGATCCCAATCATTGCGCTTCGCACCAGCACCCACGCGTTCAACGGGTTCGAGAAGGGCAGCCGCTGGGATTCGTGGAACTACAACAATCAGGGCGGGTTCGGAAAGCGGGTGCTCGGGGAGACCTGGCTCACCCACTGGGGACGGCACAAGGTTGAAGCGACCCGCGGCGCTCTCGAAGAGAGCCAGCGCAATCATCCGGTCCTTCGCGGGGTAGCGGATCTGTTCGGAGATACCGACGTCTACGAAGCCTACCCGCCATCCGACGCGACGATCCTCGTTCGTGGAGTGGTGTTGAAGGAGCTGACGCCGGACTCGCCGCCGGCCGACTACCGCAAGCGGCGCGCCACCGACAAGCAGGAACAGGGCGTCAACGATCCGCCGATGCCGGTCGTGTGGACGCGCCAGTACAAGAACGATGCCGGCACCACGAACCGGATCCTGACCACGACGATGGGGTCGGCGACCGATCTCGAGAACGAAGGACTCCGCCGGTTGATCGTAAACGGGGTGTATTGGGGCCTCGGCCTCGATGTTCCCACGAGCGCCGACGTGACCTACGTCGATGAATACAAGCCATCCTTCTATGGATTCGACGGCTTCCGTAAAGGCCTCCGGCCTTCCGACTTCGAGCTCGGCAAGCGAGTCCCGGGCGAGCCGCTGCCCCGTCCTCCGCGCGCTCCGGAAGCGGCTCCGTCCCCGCGACCATCTGCATCCGGTTCACCTGCTGTCGCTGCGACCAACGCTCTTGCCGATGACGTCGTCGCCGGATTGAAGCGGGAGTCGCCAGAGCTCGGCACGATCCTTGGGCTGCCCGATGCAAAGCACGGGCTGGTGCAGGACAACTCGCTCGAGGCGAGAGCCAGGCAACAGGCTGAAGAGGACGCGTGGCGGACCCGGCTCACGAAGATCGACGTGAAAGCGCTCGAGGGCACCGACGCCTGGGTGCTCCACGGTTTCATCGACGAACTGCTGCAAACGTCGATCGGATCGCGCGTGTGCGAGGCGGAGTTGTGGAACGTCGATCAGATGGGCGGCTGGCAGGTCAGGTACGGCCAGCTGGCGCAGATGCAGCCGATCGACTCCGAGCCACTCCGTGCCGATGCGCTGCAGCGATTTCGATCGCTCCCCGGCTACGTCGATCGCGAAGTCGTGAACCTCAAGGAAGGGCTGCGCCGCGGCTATGCGGTCCCTCGCAGGAACGTCGAGCTGGTCATCGAGCAGATGACCGGATTCGCCGCCGACGACAGTCCCTATTTCTCCCCGGCCGAGCGCGCGAAGGTGCCGGCGTTCACGACGGCATGGCGGGACATGTTCCGACAGCAGCTCGCGCCAGCTTTTCGGCGCTATCAGGCGTTCCTTCGTGACGAGTACCTGCCAAAGGCACGGCCCACGGTCGGCGTGTCTGCGCTGCCCGACGGCGCCGCCTGCTATCGCGCCCGGCTCCGGGAGATGACCACCCTTCCCATCACCGCGGAGGAGGTGCACAAGACCGGGCTCGCCGAGCTCGAACGAATCAAGGCCGAGGAGCGCGCGATCGGGAAGACGCTCACAGGCAGCGAGGACCTCGATGCACTGTTCAGGCAGATGCAACGCCCGGCGCAGCTCTGGAAAACCCGTGACGAGGTCGTGGCACACGCCCGCGGCGCGGCCGCGCGGGCCCAGGCCACGATGCCGAAGTATTTCGGCCGCGTTCCGAAAACGCCCGTCATCGTTTCCCCGGTCGCGGCGGTGGAGGAGCCGACCACCGCGGACAGGTATCAAGCCGGGACGATCGACGGGAAGCGGCCCGGTGAATATCAGATTAACGCCGGACGCTGGCTCGGACAGCGCAAGACCGATCTCGAGGCGGTCGTTTTTCACGAAACCATCCCAGGACACCATCTCGAGATTTCGCTGTCGCTCGAGCGGCCCGACGCCCACCTCGTCACGAAGCTGACCGGCAACTCCGCGTTCAGTGAAGGGTGGGGACTCTACGCCGAACGGCTCGCGGACGAGATGAAGCTCTATTCAGGCGACGTCGATCGGCTGGGGATGTGGCAGAGCCGCGCCTATCGCGCGGCGCGCCTCGTGGTCGATACCGGCCTGCACGCGTTCGGATGGCCGCGCCAGAAGGCGATCGATTTCATGAAGGCGCTGCACCTCGCGAGCGACGAAGAGATCGCGTCGGAGGTCGATCGCTACATCATCTGGCCGGGCCAGGCGACCGCCTACATGACCGGAGCGCTCGAGATCGAGCGCCTGCGGGCAGGCGTGCAGCAGCGTCTCGGCAGCCGCTTCGACATCCGCGCCTTCCACGACGCGGTGCTGGCCGACGGTCCTGTCCCCTTGCCCGTCCTGCGGTTGAAGCTCGAGAAACTGCGGTGACACGAACCAGCGCGGCCGGCGCCGCCGCCGCTGTGAGGTTCTTCAAGACCCCGGCGGAGCTGCGGCGCTGGTTTGCGAAACATCACGCCAGCGAGGATGTCCTCTGGGTCGGGTTCTACAGGAAGGATTCAGGGGAACCGAGCGTCACCTGGCCCGAATCGGTGGACGAAGCGCTCTCGGTCGGCTGGATCGACGGCATCCGCAAGCGCATCGACGATCAGCGCTACAAGATCCGATTCACGCCGCGGCGTCCTGGCAGCATCTGGAGCGCGGTCAACCTTGCCCGCGTCGCAGAGCTGAAGAAGGCCGGACGGATGCGGGCCGCCGGTCTCGAGGCCTTCGCCGCCAGACGTGAAAACCGGTCGGGCATCTATTCGTACGAACAGCGCAGCGTCGATCTCCCCGATCCCTACGACGCCGCGCTGCGGGCCAACAAGCGGGCCCAGGCGTTCTTCGCCGCCCAGCCGCCGTCCTATCGAAAGCTCGCGTACTGGTTCGTGCTGAGTGCCAAGAAAGAGGAGACCCGCAACCAGCGGCTCGAACAGCTCGTCGCGGCCTGCGCCGCGGGCAAGCGGCTCTGACCGTTCACACGACCGCGGTTCTTCAACTGACCCGCGCCTGCGCCGCCCCGGTCCACAACCGGCTGACGATCCGGACGACGATCAGCCCGCTGAGCGCGAAGATCCCCGTCAACAGCAAAGCCATCCCGATTCGTCCATAAAGGAAATTGCCGACGGCGAACAGCGCCGACCAGATCGCGGTGCAGCCCGCGACCCAGCCGAGCAGCGCCATGGGGATGTTCTCGCGTTCGTTTTCCGGCAGCGGCAGCGCGCCGGCGCGATCGCGGATTGGCGCCCATCCCGGGCCGAACGGACGAACCTTGCGATAGAACGCGATCAGCACGTCCTCGTCGGTCTGCGGACCGAGATACGCTGCGAGCAGCCAGCACACGGTCGTGACCGCAATTGTGGTCAGGAGCGCGATGTGCGTGCTGAACGTGACGCCGTTCTTCGCGAGGATCAGCAGGACCAGCGAGACCCCGAACGAGCTGATCATCGCCACGATTTCGCACCAGGCGTTCACGCGCCACCAGAACCAGCGCACCAGGTAGAGCAGCCCGGTGCCGGCTCCAATCTGCAGGATGATGTCGAACGCGTCCTTGGCGGTGTCGAGCAGGTAGACGGTTGCCGACGAGCCCAGGAACAGCAGCACGGTCACCATGCGCGCGACCGCGACATAGTGCCGTTCCCCGGCATCGCTCCGCACGAACTGACGGTAGAAATCGTGAACGAGATACGAGGCGCCCCAGTTCAGGTGCGTGAGAATCGTCGACGAGTTTGCCGCGATCAGTCCGCCTACCATCAGGCCGATGAAACCGGCCGGCAGGTACTTGAGCATGGCCGGATACGCGATGTCGTGACCGATCAGCGCCGGGTCGACGTGGGGCAGCGCGCGCTGAAGATCCGACAACTCCGGGTAAACGATGATCGAGGCCAGCGCCACGAGGATCCACGGCCAGGGCCGAAGGACGTAGTGGGCGACGTTGAAGAACAGCACGGCCCCGAGCGAGTCGCGCTCGGATTTCGACGCCAGCATCCGCTGCGCGACATAGCTGCCGCCCCCGGGCTCGGCGCCCGGGTACCACACCGCCCACCACTGCACGGCGATCGGCATGATGAACACGGCAACGGCCACGTCCCAGTTGTTCGAGAAATCCGGCAGGACGCTGAGATAGTTGATGCCATGCGGGCCCGGCGAGGACGAGAGCCGGGTGATCAGCGCATCCAGCCCGCCCACCTCCGGGGCGTTGACCGCGAAGTAGGCCGCGGCAATCACTGCCGACATCTTGATGAAGAACTGGATCATGTCGATGACGAGCACGCCCCAGAGCCCCGAGTGCGCGGCAAACACGACGTTGAGCAGGCCGACGCCGACCAGCGTCTGCCATCGCTCGAGACCGAACAGGACCCCCGCGATCTTGCAGGCGGCCAGGTTCACCGTCGCCATGATCATGCAGTTGAAGAACAGGCCGAGATACACCGCCCTGAACCCGCGGACGGCGCGGGCGGCGCCGCCCGAATACCGGACCTCGTAGAACTCGAGGTCGGTCATCACCCCCGAGCGCCGCCACAGCCGCGCGTAGAAGAAGACCGTCGAGACGCCGGTCAGCACGAACGCCCACCACACCCAGTTGCCGGCCACGCCGTTGCGCCGGACGATGTCGGTGACGAGGTTGGGCGTGTCGCTGCTGAAGGTGGTCGCGACCATCGAGAGGCCGGCCAGCCACCACGGCACGGCGCGGCCCGACACGAAGAACTCCGATGTGTTCTTTCCGGCGCGGTGCCCCAGGAACAACGCCGGGACGAAACAGATCAGGAGCGACAGCGCGACGATGACCCAGTCGAGTGGTTGCAGCTGCATGCGATGTCCGTGTGAGGGTGAACACTATAATGCGGAAGCTGCTGAATCGATTAGCCGTGACTGGACTCAACTGGTTCTGGATCTCGATCATGGCGACCGCCCCGATGGCGGTGGCGGTATTGGTGGCCCTGCCGTTCTGGCGAAGCCGCCAGATGACCTTCGGCAGCATCGTCGGCACGGCGGTCATCTTCGGCGCCGCGATCGGCCTGATCCTGCGCGAGTACGTCGAAATTGACCGGATCGCCCAGGACTGCCTCGATGCCGGGACCGTCTGCTTCCCTGAGCCCAGCGCGTTCACCCGGTTCGCCGTCTACGCGTTCATCGGCCTTCTCGAAGTGTTCGCGTTGTTCATTCTCAGCCTGAAAACCGAGGAGCGCCGCCGCCGCCGCGACTACGCCCCGGAGTGGCAGCGGTGACCCCCGCCTTCGCGCTTCGCGCTACGGCGAGGCGGGCTCAGGTCAGGGGGTGGCTTCCGGCTTTAGCCGGAAGGCTGTCGCCGGCCTGCCGACTTACTTGGAGCGTGGCTCGTTTACAGACGTGGTAAACGCAACGCCTCGCGCGAATTGAAAACCTCCAGATCCCGGTCCGTCCGCGCGGCCCCGAATTTGCGTCTGCGATGCGCACTTTGCGATGCAGGCCCGGGTGGTTATCCGGGCCGGGGCGGCGACGTGGTCGCCGCCCTCTTTTACGAAACCCGCGTGTTAGTATCCGGCGGTGTCCAGGCGGGTCTTCGCGCTCCTTCTTTGCGGTCTTCTCTCTGCACATCCAGCCGCCCAGAGCTCGGCCCCATCACCGGCTCCCGCACCCGCACTGCATCCGCCGACCAGGACCGACGTGCTCCGCGGCGACTACGGCCGTTACCGCGCCAATAACGATCTGCTGTCCTACCGGCTCGACGTTCGCGTCGATCCCGAGCGGAAGTTCCTGACGGGAACGAACACGGTCCGTTTCAAGATGCTGGCGGACGACACTCGCATTCAGCTCGATCTCTACGAGAACCTGGCGATCGACGAGATTCGTCTCGGGGCAACGGTCCTCGAGTACGAGCGCGAGCTGAACAGCTTCTTCGTCCAGTTCCCGTTCACGCTGAAGGCGGGGAAGACCTACGCCATCGACGTCCGGTATTCAGGCAGTCCTCGCGAACAGGGCAGATTCGGTGGCCTTGCCTTCAGGAAGGACTCTGAAGGCCGGCACTGGATCAACACCGCGTGTGAGGGGGAAGGGGCCAGCGTCTGGTGGCCGAACAAGGACCAGTGGCGCGACGAGGTCGAGGAGATGGAACTGCGGGTGGCGGTCCCCAACGATCTCGTCGATGTCTCGAACGGCAAGTTCGTCGGCAAGACTGATCTCGGCGATGGCTACACCCGCTGGGACTGGCATATCCAGTACCCGATCAACAACTACAACGTCTCGCTGAACATCGGAAACTACACCCACTTCTCCGATCGGCTCGGCGATCTGCCGCTCGACTTCTACGTGCTGCCGGGAAGCCTCGACAAAGCGAAGGTTCAGTTCGCGCAAGCCAGGCCGATGGTCGAGGCGTTTCAACGGTTCTTCGGTGAATACCCATTCAAGAAGGACGGCTACAAGCTGATCGAAGTCCCGTATTCGGGCATGGAGCACCAGAGCGCGGTCACCTACGGCAACCGCTTCGCCAACGGCTACCTGGAGAAGGACTGGACAGGTGTCGGGATCAGCACGAAATTCGACTTCATCATCATTCACGAGAGCGGCCACGAGTGGTTCGGCAACGCGATCTCCGCCGCCGACGTCTCCGACATGTGGATTCACGAAGGCTGGACGACGTATCTCGAGGATCTGTACGTCGAACACATGTTCGGCCGCGAGGACGCGCTGAAGTACATCAACGGCTACAGGTCCAAGGTCCGCAACCGCGAGCCGATCATCACCCAGCGCGGCATCCACCGGTCGCCGTCGCAGGACATGTACTTCAAGGGCGCGCTCTTCCTGCACACGCTGCGCAGCGTCGTGGACGATGACGAGCGCTGGTGGAAGCTGCTCCGGGAGTTGTTCCAGCAGTTCAAGTACCAGAACATCATGACCGAGGATCTGGTCCAGTTTTTCAACGCCCGCCTCGGCCGGAACCTCACGCCGATCTTCGACCAGTACCTGCGGCGAGCGGCACTGCCGACGCTGGAGCTCGCGTTCAACGAGAAGGACGGGACCCTTGCTTACCGCTGGGACGCAGCAGAACGATCGTTTGCGATGCCGATCAAGGTGGGCAAGCGAGGTCAGTGGCAGACAATCGTGCCGACTACGGACTGGGCGATCATGCGGTCGCCGGTGACGAAGGATGAGTTCGAGGTCGCGACCGACCTCTTCTACGTGAGCGTCGTCAGGCAATGAACCTGGAGGTAAGTATGACCCGCGGATGCGCGAACGCGGTACTGCTGGCGGCCGCAGCGATCGTGCCGGCGATCACGGCGGCCCAGAAGATGACGCCCGAGGAACTGGTGAAATTGCACGTTCAGGGGCTGACTGCCGGGGTCGTGCCGCCGCCGGAACAGGGCAGGGACGTGAAAGGGGCCGTGAGCGCCACGACGCCGGCGAGGGCGGCAGGTCTCCTGCCCGGCACGTTCACGCTGTCGTCCGGCCCCACAGCCTCGCGCCTGATCATGCGGTTCGATACAGACCGCTACGAAGGCGAGGCGTTCACGCTCGACGGCGGGAAAGTGGATATCGCAAATGCCGACCCTCGGAACGGCTCGCGCTCGGCAATCGGCAATTTCCTTGCTCGCAACCTCGTTATCGTTTCGGAAGGGCTCCTGGGAGGGACGTTGAATACACGTTGGCCGTTGCTGGACGTCGCCGGGCGGCGGCCACGCCTGAATTACGATGGGCTGAAAACGCTCGGCGGCCGGGAACTGCACCGGCTGCGTTACCGCGCGAAGGACAACCAGGGCAGTCTCGAGGTCGAGCTCTACTTCGACCCGGCCACCTACCGTCACGTCGCCAGCGTGTATTCGTCCAGCCAGGCCCAGGCGCTCGGTGCGACGATCGAATCGTCTTCGCAGCAGGCCGACCAGTACTACCGGATCGAAGAGCGGTTCGGAAAGTTCGAGCAGATCGGCACGCTCACGCTGCCACGCTCGTGGAGCATTCGTTTCGAGCGGACCGGAAACACGGCGAACGAGTGGAAGTACGATCTGACCGTGCAGACCATCGAAGTCTCGGGTCCGAAAGGATCGCAGCCGCCAGATCTGCCGCGGGTCATCGATCCGCGGGTGGTGACGCCGTGAACCGCCGCGAGTTCGGCCAGACCCTGGCGTCATACACGGCGCTCGGGGGCTGGCAGGCCAACACGAAGCCGCCGATCGCGCCCGGCGGCGCGCTCACCGACGTGCCCGGGATTCGCGTGGGCCATTTCACCGACACGCGCCGGCCGACCGGCTGCACGGCGATCCTGTTCGATGCCGCATACGCCGCAGGCGTGGATTACAACGGGTCGGCGCCCGGAGAATCGCAGGTGGTGATGCTCCAGCCGGTCAGCCCGGTCGAGCGGATTCACGCGCTCTATCTGACCGGCGGGGGGATCTTCGCGATCCCGGCCTATGCCGGCGTCCTGAAGTTCCTCGAGGAACGGAAAGTCGGCTTCGACTGGGGCACACCCGATCTGCGCATTCCAATCGTCGTCACCGCCGTGATCGACGATCTTGCCGTCGGCAACCCGCGGATCCGGCCCGACGCGGAAGCGGCTTACACGGCGTGCGCCGCCGCGACGACCGGCCCGGTCGCCGAAGGCAATGTCGGCGCGGGCGCCGGCGCGACGGTCGGCAAGATGCACCGGGGCCGCGGGCTGAGCGGCATGAAAGGCGGACTGGGGACGGCGAGTCTCAAGCTCGGCGACGTCGTGATCGGCGCCCTTGCGGTCGTCAACGCCGCGGGCGACGTGCTCGACTGGAAGTCGGGGCGCATCATCGCCGGCGCACGGCGCGCGAACGGGACCATGGCCGACAGCGTGGAGGTCATGCGTGAGGCGCTCACGGAAAAGCGGCCCGGTCCGCCGCTCGAGGACAACGCGCTGCGAAGCACGACGCTGGCGGTCGTAGCGACCAACGTCACCTTGACCAAGACGGCGCTCACGAAGCTCGCGATGATGGCCAACTGCGGTGCCGGACGCGCGATTCGTCCGTATCACACGACGGGCGACGGCGATCAGCTGTTTGCGGTCTCGACCGCCGGTCTCACGCGAACCGATATCGCGCTCACGACACTCGGCGCGCTGGCCGCCGACGTGATCGCCGAAGCGATTGTGCGCGGCGTGCGCGCCGCCGAAAGCGTCGAAGGCTGGCCCGGCCTTCGATGACATTCGAAGCGCTCGCGACTGATTACGACGGCACCATCGCCCACGACGGCGTCGTCGATCAGCCAACGCTTGACGCGCTTGCTCGTGCCCGCGCCGGCGGTCTCCGGTTGATCATGGTCACCGGCCGGGAGCTCAGAGATCTGTTCAGCGTGTTCCCGCACCCGGCGTTGTTCGAGCGGATCGTGGCCGAGAATGGCGCGGTTCTCTACGAGCCGGCCACGCGGAAAACCGAGTTCATCGCCTCGGCCCCTCCGCGGGCCTTCATCGAGCGGCTCAGGCAGGAGGGTGTGCCGGTGTCGATCGGCCACTCCATCGTCGCAACGGTGGAGCCGTTCGAGCACCAGGTGCTCGCCGCGATCCACGATCTCGGCCTCGAGTGGCACATCATCTTCAACAAAGGATCGGTCATGGCGCTGCCTGCGGACGTCACCAAGGGCACCGGCCTCACGCCCGCGCTGGCCGCGCTCGGCATCAGCCCACGCCGGACGATCGGCGTCGGTGATGCGGAAAACGATCATGTTTTCCTGCGCGCCTGCGGCCTGGCGGTGGCGGTCGCGAACGCGCTGCCGTCAGTCAAGGAGATCGCGCACCTCGTCACCGCCGGAGCGAGAGGCGCGGGGGTGACGGAATTGATCGATCGGGTAATGGCGGGAGAGCTGGATGACCCTCCGACGGCTCAGATCCGGGATCCGGGATCCCGGACTCCGGATCCCGGACCCCGATGAGTTACTTACTTGCGAAAAGCCGCAACGGCCAGGTCTGGAACGTCCGTGAATACTCCGTCGACGCCGAGCTTCTGGAGCTGCAGGAACTCCGCGCCTACGTCGCCCTTGTAGCCGGCTGGCAGGAACTGCGGCTCGGGCCGGACGGTCCACACGTGCACGAGCAGACCCAACCGGTGCGCGCGCTCCACCAGGTCGGTTGGAGGCTTGAGGGAACCATCGAGTGCGACCGGTATCAGCATCTTCTTCTCCGGTCCAATCCCGTCGGCGTAAGTAGCGATAGCCTTCAGCCCGTCCTCGTCGAACTTCACTGCTGAGCTCAACAGCTGAATCAATCGAACGGTCGTTTTCTTCCTGAGCTCCCGCAGGTTCCCGGCTTCGAACGACTGAATGAATACCGGCGCCTTGCGATCGTTCCAGCCGTGCTTCGCGAGCGACGCCAGCAGCTTCTCCTCGAGCGGCAGGCCGATACTGCGGAAGTAGGTGGGGTGCTTGGTCTCGGGGTAGATGCCGACCGCTCCGCCGCTCGCAGTGCGGAGCTTCTGTGCGAGCTCGATCACTTCGTCGACAGTTGCGACCTCGAACCGGCCGTCGTACTGGTGCGAACGGAACGGCAGGCGCTCGCGTGCGCGAAGCGTCTTGATCTCGGGAAGGGTCAGGTCCTCGCTGAACCAGCCGGTGATCGACTGCCCGTCGATCGTCTTGGTGCGCCGGCGGTCGGGGAACCGTTCGGCGGCGTCGGTGGTGGCGCCGATCTCGTTCTCGTGGCGCGCGATGAGCACGCCGTCCTTCGTCGAGACGAGATCGGGTTCGATGAAGTCCGCGCCCATCTCAACGGCCAGCCGGTACGACTCGAGCGTGTGCTCGGGCCGATGCCCGCTCGCGCCGCGGTGGCCAATGATCAAGGGACCGCCTGGTGGAAGCGCTGCTGGCGCGGCAAGCGCCAGCAGCAGGATGACCGTGCGCGTCACCACAGCAGCTTGAACCCGAGCTGCAGCTGACGCGGATCGAAGGTCGAGGTAATCGTTCCGAACCCCCCCTGGCTTCGGTTGCCGTTGGGGGCCCGGAAGTTAGTGTGATTGAGCAGGTTGAACGCCTCGAGCCGGAACTCGAACTGCGCCGGCCCGCCGAGGGCCACTCGCTTCGACGCGACGAAATCGAGTCCCCAGAAGTTCGGCCCCCGCACCGAGTTGCGCTCCGCGTTGCCGAACGGCTGGCTCGGGTCGGTCGGCACCGAGACGCACGCCCGGTTGAAC
>Ga0114129_10001515_pt1 | contig 31429 bp, 29 predicted proteins | sample RhiMetdeltSRZDD1_FD_80071 | JGI IMG/M metagenome (GOLD analysis project Ga0114129, IMG submission 80071) | Populus rhizosphere microbial communities from Tennessee, USA - Rhizosphere MetaG P. deltoides SRZDD1 (version 2) (version 2) | ecosystem: Host-associated > Plants > Roots > Rhizosphere >...
CGCCGCCACGGACGCGGACGCCGAAGCGCGGCAGTTCGCTGTCGAAGAAGATGCGGTCGCTCACGCCCGGCGGCAGGGTGAGCGATCGGACCGTCGAGGCTGTGAGCTTCATTGGCGTTGCTCCCGTTCCACAAAATCTTTGGTGGCGGCATCAAGCGTCCGCTGAAGCTCATGTCCGACAAAGTCCCGTGCTTCAGCAGCGCAGCGGCTAGCCGCTCAATCTGAAACCAGCGCAGGGGATTGCTCACAAGGTTCTCGGCCCGCAGCTGCAGCCAGCGCACAAACGCGGTAACCTCTTGCTCGCTGCGACACAAACGCTCGGCAAACTTTGCAGCTTTTTCGAAGTCGTCCTGCCACTTCCGCCAGGACTTAGGGTTGTGACGTTTCTGGGCGATTGGTCCGGCTAGGGCCACCATGATGAACCGTTCCACCTGCTGAAGCGCGGTTGCGGAATCGTCGCACCACTGCTCAACGTCACCAAATGCGGAATGCATCACCTCGCCCGATGCGTTATCTGACGGAACGTCGTCACCGACGATATCGGAATTTCCAACGCATGGCCGGCAACCACGTGGCCGGCTTCATGATAGGCGATTTGGGTCTTCATCCCCGATCTCCGTTCCCGTTTCTGGGTAGGCCCTGGGTAGGCGGCCAGGCTCCTGCGTGCTCATGCGGCAATCCGGCGCAATCGGATCAATTGTGAGCAGGTGAACTTGGCGCGCGATGTTTTTGCTCGCCAGGGCACGAAGGTCGAAAGAGTCTACCGCAGCGACCGTGACGACTGGATTGTGGCCATGGTCGCGGCCGGTCTGGGCTTTGGATTCATGCCGCAGTGTTCGATATCGGAGCGTCCGGACATCGTGGTCCGGCCCCTGGTCGAGCCCGAGTTCTGGCGCGAGGTAAGCCTAGTCACCGTGCGCGGGCGACCGCACTCTCCCGCGATCGGCGCTCTGGTACGCGAAGCGATGCGGACGCAATGGCTCGGTGCGCCCGCGCTGGCGGCCCAAAACAGCCGGATCCAGGACGCCGGCCAGATGCTTTAGGGGGTCGAAAAGCGGAAAATCCTGTTATTGGAGCAATGCCCAATTCCCGCCTGGTGGCTCAACCACCAGCGGGGTCGTCGAGCGCCGCCGGTTCGTCGCTGTTCATCGGATGGTCAGGTCGGATCCGGTATCCTCTTATGAGCCCCTGCGAGCGGCCTGCAACCATGTGTTCCTGCCCGAGTAAGCCATGACCGAGACGGCAGTCACCCCGCGGCGGCTGGGTTCGAACGGGCTGCCCGATCTGGCCGCGGCGTTGCTGTGCCTCGTGGTGTTGCTCGCGCCGGCGCTGTGGAATGGCTACCCGCTGCTTCAGTACGACACTGGCGGGTACCTCGCCCGTTGGTACGAGGGCTATCTCGTCCCGAGCCGTTCGACGGTATTCGCGCTGTATCTTCATGCCGGGGAGGGCTTTCATTTTTGGCCCCAGCTCGTGCTGCAGGCCGGATGCGCCATCTGGGTCATCCGGCTGGTGCTGCGCGTGTTCGGATTCGGCACCTCGCCATGGCGCCTCGTCATCCTCGTTACCAGTCTTTCGGTTCTCACCGCACTGCCGGTGCTCAGCAGCATGCTGCTGACCGACATTTTCGTCGGGCTGGCCGTCCTCTCGCTCCATCTCCTGGTCTTTCATCGCGAGCATCTGCGACCGATGGAGCGCCTCGGCCTTTTCTGGCTCATCGCCTTTGGCGCCGCGACACACAGCGCCACTCTCGCCGTGTTGCTCGCCGTCTTGGTTTTTTCCATTCCGGCATTGCTGCTGTCGAATTTGAACGTCGTCGTGAGACTTCTCCCTGCCGGCGGTGCCATTGCGGCCGGAGCGGCAATGCTGCTGGCCGCGAACTTTGCGCTGTCCGGTCAGCTCGCCTGGACGCCGGGTGGTTTCGGGATTGCGTTCGGACGCATGCTGCAGGATGGGATCGTCAAGCGTTATCTCGACGATCATTGTCCCGATGCACGGCTCAAGCTCTGTCCATACCGCAATGAGCTGCCGCGGAACGCCGACGAATTCCTCTGGAGCTACGGCATCTTCAACGACCTCGGTCGATTTGACGGGCTGGGGGAGGAAATGCGCTTCATCGTCCTGCGCAGCGTGCAGGCGTATCCGCTGCAACAGATCGGAACCGCGCTTGCAGCCACGGAGAACCAACTCCGGCTCGTCGAAACCGGGCACGGTAACCACGACCGGATCTGGCACACCTATGGGATCATCAAGCGCTTCATTGCCGGGGAAGTGCCAGCAATGCAGAAAGCGCGGCAGCAACGGGGCGAATTGTCGTTCGAGCTGATCAATCGGGTGCACGTGCCGATTGCGCTGGGCTCCATGGTCTTGTTGCTCGCGCTGCTGGCGAACGCCCTGGTCTGCGGCCGGTTCGATGCGCCGATTCGGCTTGCCGCCACGGTAACGGTCGCGCTGCTCGCCAACGCCTTTGTCTGCGGCGCACTGTCGGGACCGCATGATCGCTATGGTGCCCGCATCGTCTGGATCGCAACCCTCGCCGCCGCGATCGAGGTCCTGCAGGCAATCAGGTCGCTTGCCGCCGAGCGCGAAGACAAAGCCCGCTCCGCCATCGTTCAGTAGCGCTCCCAAACAGGCCCCCCTCATACGCGCGCGTTTCGCCATATGAGGGAGCGGAACGCAGCAGGCGAATGTGTCGCTGCACTTGCGCCATTGCGATCCTTGGCATGAACGGTGATTGAGCCCAAGCTTCACCTTGCCGCCATGGCGGTCGTCAGGTCGGCTGGGGGAATGAGCACGCCGAAGCGCTCGCACCAGATGATCACGGTTTGATAGTCCTTGGGATTGACGCCAGGCGGGATGGCATAGCGCTGGCTGCCTTTGAATGAACGCAGTCCGCCGAGATCGACGAACTTTGCGTCCTTCAGGTCGGACGACGAGCGTATCGAGGCTTTGGGCACCAGGTAGACATGGAACGCCGGTCCTGGCCCCACCTCGAAGCCGAACCAGCACCGCCGCTTGCAGGCAGAACGGATCGAGCCAAACCTTCTCAACTCCCTTCGATATGGCCCGTGAGCTGATCTCGCGCCAACGATGGCTCGCGCTGCCAGGGCCACCGGCCCTCGATTTCAAGCGAGAGTGTCCAACTGAGGAAGGTACGAACCAGCACGAGGCCCGCGAGCAGGCCCAGGCTGATGAAGGTGAGCTCATGTGCGACCGTCTTGATGATATCGGCCGCGACAAAGACTTCGAGACCCAGCAACAGCGAGCGCCCGATGCGGATCTTGTAGACGTTGGAGTCCTGCTCGGAAATGGGTTGCCGCAGCTGGCGATACGTTGACCAGGCGATGCCGGTCACAATGATGATGACGCCGAAGATCTCGATCCCGCTTCCGACGACGCGGATCGAGTAATCGACCACGGGCTCAAGCGCCCTGACCGCATTCACATCGTCCATGGTTGCGCCTCCCGCGACGAAGGCCGCAGCCTAAGCATCGTCAACGGCTCGGGCAATGCTGCCGGTCATTCTGCATGAGGCCATGGTGGACATCGAACAGGTCAAGGCATGACGGCTGCCATTTCTCGTTTCGCCCCGGCGCTTACCCGGCACGCCGGGTCCGACGCTTGCGTTTGCGCTTGAGCGCGCGCAACTTGGCTCTCTTCCTGGCGCAAGCCTTGCACTTGCAGCCCACGTCCCTGATGAAAGCGTCGAAATAATTGCGCCCATAGTGATAGGTGATCTCGTCCCCGGGCTTGATGTTCTTGATCGCCCGAATCTTGATCACGTGCTTGACAAAATAGACTTCCGCGTTCGGCCGGCAGGCATGATTGATATAGCGGGCCCGATTGCTTCGGCTGGAGCCGTCGATGGTCCAGCGATTGTTGATCTCGAACAGATAGCGGGTGTCGAGCTCTTCGGTGTCCTCGGTGCGGATCTTCTTGCCGCGATATCGAATGATGAACTGGCCCTTCTTGATCGGGGCGCGAGCAAAGAGGCCCAGGCCGGACTTGGATCGGCCGACCCGAAGATGACGCGACGGTGACAGTCTCGCAGGCATGAGAGTAGAATACGTGCTGGGATTGGGGGGTGCGCGATGACGATCCATCGGCGGCGAATTCAAGCTCGCAGCGCTCCGTGCTCAGGTCGCCATTCGAGCGCGACGAATCTTGCAACCGATGATCTTGGCCTTGGTTCCATGACTGCCTGACGGGGGCGAGGGGCACAAGCGGATTCGGTCCGCGTGCTGGCCCCCGGAGATAGCGGCTTCAATGCAGACATACGACGTCGTCATCATCGGTGCGGGCCATAACGGGCTGACCTGCGCCGCCTATCTCGGCATGGCGGGGCTTAAAGTCAAAGTGGTCGAACGACGAGGCGTGGTAGGAGGAGCCGCCGTCACGGAAGAGTTCTGCCCGGGTTTCCGCAACTCGGTCGCGGCCTACACCGTGAGCCTCCTGAATCCCAAGATCATCGCGGATCTCGGGCTCCTCGATCACGGGTTGCGGATCGTCGAACGCCGCGCGCAGAATTTCCTTCCCACTCTGGATGGCCGGCATCTGCTCGCCGCCGAAGGCCTCACCGAACGCAGTATCGCGGGCTTCAGTCATGCCGATGCGCAACGATATGATGCCTTCAATCGAGAGCTCGATGCGAGCGCGGATCTGCTGCGCGATCTGGTCCTGCGGGCACCCCCGAATCTGCCCCGCGGCGGCAACCTCAGAACCCTTGGCGAATTACTCAAAGCGGGCCGGTTCGGCAACCGGCTTCGCCGGCTGTCCACGGAAAATCTGAGTACGCTGTTCGACCTGTTCACGAAATCGGCAGGCGACTATCTCGATGCCTGGTTCGAAGGCGAACTGCTGAAGGCCTGGCTCGGGTTCGATGCCATCGTCGGCAACTACGCAAGCCCGTACACTCCGGGCACCGCTTACGTCCTGCTGCATCACGCCTTCGGAGAGGTGAACGGCAAGAAGCGAGCCTGGGGGCACGCGATCGGCGGCATGGGAGCAATAACGCAGGCCATGGCGCGGGCTGCGACGGGGCACGGCGTCGAAATCGAGACCGACGCGCCGGTGCGGGAGGTGCTGATCGAGAAGGGCGCGGCCACCGGCGTCGTTCTCGCGGATGGACGGGTGGTGCGCGCCGCGTCGGTCGCAGCCAACGTCAACCCGAAGCTCCTCTACACCGCGATGATTCCGGAGCAAGCGCTTGATCCAGCCTTTCTGCGCCGTATGCGCGGGTGGCGCTGCGGCTCCGGGACCTTCCGCATGAACGTCGCGCTGTCGGAATTGCCGAGCTTCTCCGCTCTGCCGGGCCGAGTGCTCGCAGACCATCACACCGCGGGAATCATCCTCGCGCCTAGCCTGGGCTATATGGACCGCGCCTACGGCGATGCGCGCGCGCTCGGCTGGAGCCGCGAGCCCATCATCGAAATGGTCATCCCGTCGACCTTGGACGATTCGCTGGCGCCGCCGGGAAGGCACGTGGCGAGCCTGTTCTGCCAGCACGTGGCGCCCGAACTGCCGGACGGCAAGGCGTGGAACGATCATCGTGACCGAGTGGCCGACCTGATGGTGGACACGGTCGAGCGCTATGCCCCGGGATTCAAGGCGAGCATCGTCGGCCGACAGGCTTTGAGTCCATTCGATCTGGAGCAGACGTTCGGACTGACCGGCGGCGACATCTTTCATGGCGCGCTGTCGCTCGATCAGCTGTTCTGGGCTCGGCCCGCCCTGGGTTATGCGGACTATCGCGGGCCGCTGAAGGGGCTTTACCACTGCGGATCGGGCGCGCATCCCGGCGGCGGGGTAACCGGTGCGCCGGGCCACAACGCCGCCCGCGCCATCCTCGCCGATCGCCGCTGGCGTTTCCGGTGGGCCTGACGCGTGCGTCGACACCGGGTGAGTCCGGTCGCTTGGGCGCGAGCGGCCTAGTCCTCGGCGATGAAACCGGAAGCCTTCACCACGGGAGCCCAGCGCGCAATGTCGGCTTTGACCGTGGCGGCAAATTCCGCCGGGCTCTGGAACGCCGTCGTGTTGCCGACCTTCGCCAGGCTCTCGATCATCTGGGATGATTTTACGGCGTCGCCGATGGCCGCGCTGAGCGCGGCTACGATCTCCGCCGGCGTCTTCGCCGGGACGAATACGCCGAGCCAGGATTCCACGACCACGTTGTAGCCGGCCTCGACCATGGTCGGGACCTCCGGCAGGAACGACGAGCGTCGCGAACCGGTCACGGCCAAGATTCGTATCGTTCCCGCCTTGGCGAAAGACATGCTCTCGCTGATGGGATTGATGCTGGCCGAGACGTGGCCGCCGATCAGATCCTGCAGCGCAGGCGCGCCGCCGCGATAGTGCACCGGTGTCATGGGCACGCCGGCCTCCTGGGCGAGCATCACGCCGACGAAATGCGGCGTGCCGCCTGCGGCGGTGGTCCCGTACGAGGCCTTTGCCGGATTTGCCTTGCACCATTGGACGAAGTCGGCGAGCGTCTTCACGCTCTCCGGCACGCCTGCGCCGACATTGTAGGTCAGCATCGACCTTGCCGCCGGCGCCACCGGGGTAAAATCCCGCAGCGGGTCGTAGTTCAGCGAGCGGAAGCTGTGCGGATAGACCGTGATTGGAAAGTCCGGCGTGAACAGCATGACGCTTCCGTCCGGCTCCGCGTTCTTCACGTATTCAACCGAGAGCCGCGCGGCGGCGCCGGGCTTGTTCTCCACCAGCACCGTCGCGGCGTAGGTCCCCCGCAACCGGTCCGCGAGAATGCGGGCAATGATGTCGGTGCCGCCGCCGGCCGGAAAGCCGACGATCACGTGGACCGGCTTCTTCACGGCCTGCGCGTTCGCGCGCCGGATCAGACCGGCGGTAGCGGAGAGAAGTCCCGCCGCACCGGCGGCGAGCACGTAACGACGTGTCGGCATGGTTGGCGTTTCCCGTGTGCGCCGAGCTTATAAGGCCGGGCGCTTGCCGTCGAGCACGCGGAAGGCGGGATCAGCCATCGCGACTTGCGTGCCGCTAATGCGTCTCAGCCATCTCGGCCGGTACGATGGCCGGTGCGACGGGATCGCCGCCATCTTTTCCGCGCCGCGTAAACAGCTTCTGCACCGCGACGAAAAACACCGGCACCATGAGCAGGGCCAGCACCACGACGGCGATCATGCCACCCATGACGCCGGTGCCGAGCGCCTGCTGGCTCTTGCCGCTCGCGCCCGACGCGATGACCATGGGGGCCACCCCGAACACGAACGCGAAACCGGTCATGAGGATCGGCCGGAAACGCAGATGGGCGGCCTCGACCGCCGCTTCAATGAGAGGCTTGCCCTGCGCGCGCAGGTCCTTGGCGAATTCGATGATCAGGATCGCATCCTTGGCCGCAAGCCCGATGATGGTGACCAGACCGATGGTGAAGTAGACATCGTTCGGCATGCCGCGCAGCGTCACGGCGGCCACGGCGCCGAGCATGCCGAGCGGGACCACCAGAAGAACCGAAATCGGAATCGTCCAGCTTTCGTACAGCGCCGCAAGCAGCAGGAACACCACCAGCGCGGACAGCCCGAGGAGCAGCGGAGCCTGCGAGCCCGCGAGCTTCTCCTGCGCCGACTGACCGGTCCATTCGAAGCCGAAGCCGCGCGGCAGCTCGCCGGCGATCCGCTCCATTTCGGCAATGACGTCGCCGCTCGTATATCCCGGCTTGGCCGAACCGCTGATCCTCACTGCAGGGTAGTAGTTGAAGCCCACCATCTGCGTTGGGCCGACAATCCAGCGGATGGTGGCGAAGGATGAAAGCGGGACCAGGTTGCCCTTGCTGTTGCGCACGTTGAAGGTGAGAAGGTCGTCGGTCTGCATCCGTCCCGCATTGTCGGCCTGAACGATCACGCGCTGCATGCGGCCGCGGTTGGGAAAGTCGTTGATATAGGACGATCCGAGATTGGTCGAAATGGTGCTGTTGACGTCCTGGAAGGTCACGCCGAACGCGGCGGCCTTCTCGCGGTCGACCACGAGCTCGACCTGCGGCGCCGGCGCCAGCCCCTCGACGTAGACGTCTTGCAGGATGGGACTCTTTTTCGCAGCGATGAGAAGCTGGTCCTTAGCGGCCATGAGCTCGGCATAGCCCTTCTGCGCGCGGTCCTGCAGGCGGAAGCTGAAGCCGCTCGAATTCCCGAGGTTGTCGATCGGCGGCGGCTGCAGCGCCGAGATCTTCGCGTCGCGCACGCTGGTCGCCAGGCTCTTGTTGATGTCGGCCACGATGGCCTCAGCCGAATCGTTTGGCCCCCGCTCGGACCAGTCCTTCAACGTGACGAAGGCCTGGGCCGTGTTCTGGCCCTGGCCGAGAAAGCTGAAGCCGGTCAGGAAGGTGACGTTGTCGACGCCCTTGCGCTGCGCGAGGAACTCTTCGACGCGCTGGACCGCGTCCAGAGTGCGGTTGAATGACGCCTCCGGCGGCGTTTGCACGTCGGCAGTGATGAAGCCCTGGTCGTCGACCGGAAGGAAGCCGGCGGGCAGCCGCATGAACGCCCAGCCCAGCGCGATCACGATGGCGACGTAGATGAGCATCAGCCGTCCGGTGCGCAGCAGCGTCCAGCGGACGACCCCGCTGTATCCTGCCTTGGTCTTGTCCATTCCCCGGTTGAACAGGCCGAACAGCCCCCTTCGGGCGTGGTGATGGCCGGCAGGTACCGGTTTGAGCAAAGTCGCGCACAACGCCGGCGTGAGCGACAAAGCGAGGAACGCAGAGAAGGAGATGGCCGACACCATGGTGACGGAGAACTGCCGATAGATCACGCCGACCGAGCCCGGAAAAAACGCCATCGGGATGAACACGGCCACCAGCACCAGCGTGATGCCGATGATGGCGCCGGTGATCTGCTGCATCGCCTTGCGCGTGGCCTCGCGCGGTGGCAGCCCCTCCTCGGACATGATGCGTTCGACGTTCTCCACGACCACGATCGCGTCGTCGACGAGAATGCCGATGGCAAGCACCATCGCGAACAGGGTCAGCATGTTGATGGAAAGTCCCATCAGCAACAGCGTGACACAGGTGCCGAGCAGCGCGACCGGCACGACGACGGTCGGGATGAGGGTGTAACGGATGTTCTGCAGAAACAGCAGCATCACCAGGAACACGAGGATCACCGCCTCGATCAAAGTGACGATCACTTTCTTGATCGAAGCCTCGACCACCGGGGTGATGTCGTAGGGGATTTCGTACTTGATGTTGGAAGGGAAGAATTTCGACAGCTCTTCCATCTTGGCCTGCACGGCATTGGCGGTTGCCAGCGCATTGCCCGTCGGCGCCAGCAGCACCGACAAGCCGGCGCTCGGCCGGCCGTTGAGCCGCGTGGTGAATTGATAGCCCATGCCGCCGACCTCGATGCGGGCGACGTCGCGCAGGCGCACCGTCGAACCGTCGGGATTGGCGCGCAATACGATGGCGCCGAATTCCTCGGGCGTGGTGAGCTGGCCTTTGACCAGAACCAGGGCGGAGATCGGCTGGCTCTTGCGGCTGGGTTCGGCGCCCAGGCTCCCCGAGGCCACCTGCGCGTTCTGCGCTTCGATTGCCTTGGTCACGTCGTCGGACGTGAGCTGGTAGCCGACGAGCTTATCGGCGTCGATCCAGACCCGCAGCGACCGCTCGGTCGAGAATAGCGTGGCGCGCCCGACGCCGGGAATGCGGCGGATCTCGCCCAGCACGTTGCGGATCATGAAATCGCCGAGGCCGATCTCGTCGAGCTTTCCGTCGGTCGAGCTCAGGGTAATGATCTGCAGGACCGCGCTCGATGCTTCCTCGATCAGGATGCCCTGCTGGATGACAGCGCGCGGAAGCCGCGCTTCGACGCGCTTGATCCGGTTCTGGACTTCGACCGAGGCCATGCTCGAATCGGTGCCGGGAACGAAATTGGCGGTGATCTCGACTTGGCCGAGCGAGTCGCTCGTCGATTCGAAGCTCAGGATCCCGCTGGCGCCATTGAGCTCTTCTTCGATCAGCCGCGTGACGCTGTTGTACAGGTTCTCCGGCGAGGCGCCGGGATAGCTGGTGCTGACGGAGATCGACGGCGGCGCGATGATCGGGTACTGGGCGATCGCGAGGAACGGGAGGGCCAGCATCCCGCCGAGGCAGATGAACAGCGCGATCACCGCCGCGAAGATCGGGCGGTCAATGAAGAAGCTGGCCATGAGCGCCGTTCGTCAGCGTGCGTTCATATAGCGAATGTGCGACGCGTCCGATTCCCGGGTTGCCGGCGGAGGGGACGAGCCGTCGGCGGATTGCGGCTGCCAGGGGACAGGGTCAACGATGTCGCCCGGCTCGAACTTCTGGAATCCTTCGACCACGACGCGATCGCCGGGGTCGAGTCCGTCGAGCACCAGCCACTGCTCGTCGACCACGCGGCCGGCGCGCATCGGCTTGACGACGGCGCGGTTGTCCGGGCGCACGACATAGACCTCGCTGCCGCCGCTGTCGTTGCGCTGCACCGCCTGCTGCGGAACCGCGAGCGCGTCGCCGTCGGTGCCCTGCTGGATCTGCACGCGCACATACATGCCCGGCAGCAGCTCGCCCTTCGGGTTGGGAAACTCGCCGCGCAAGGTCACCTGGCCCGTGCCGGGATCGACGCTGGCGTCCGAGAACAGCAATTTGCCGGGCAGCGGATAAAGCGTTCCGTCATCGAGCACGAGCCGCACCCTGGCCGCGTCGGGCTCGACCTGCTCGAGCGCGCCGCTCTCCAGATCGCGCCGCAACTGCTGCAATTCGCCGGCCGATTGGGTGAAGTCGGCATAGACGGGATCGAGTTGCTGGACCGTGGCGAGATGGGTCGCCTCGCCTTGGCCGACCAACGCGCCTTCCGTGACCAGGGCGCGGCCGATCCGGCCGTTGATCGGGGAACGTACGCTCGAATAGTCGAGATCGAGCTTCACGCGCGCCACGTCCGCCTTGCGCGCGGCGACGTCGGCTTGCGCCTGGCGAAAGGTCGCGACCGCGATCTCGTACTGCGCCTGTGAGGCCGCCTGTCCCGAGATCAGTTTCTCGACGCGCTTGGCTTGCTGTTCGGCCTGGTCGTGCACCGCCTGCGCCTTCGCGAGCGCGGCCTCGGCCGCGGCAAGCTCGACCTCGAACTTGACCGGGTCGATGCGGTAGAGCACATCGCCGGCCTTGACGTCGGCGCCCTGCTGGAACGTCCGCTCCAGGACGATTCCTGCGACACGAGCGCGCACTTCCGCGACCCGCGTCGGCGCGATGCGGCCCGGCAACTCGCGGATATAGGGCCGCGGCGACGGCTGCAAGGTGACGACACCGACCTGCGGCGGAGCCACGGCGACAGGCTGTTCCGCCTGCGGCTCGTCGCATGCGGACACGGCAAATGTAATGCAAGCCAGAGCTGCCCAAGTCGAAACGGCACGCGCGTCGATGGTCATCCGGTTCCTCTCTTTGCGCCAGCCGCGCAATAGAACGCCCCCCGAAGGGAAACGGATCGCCCTTCGACTAAAATAGGTGCATGCGTTAAATATGGCTGAATTTGTGCGACGCAATAAATTGGCTCTGTCACATTGTCGCGGGCAGCCGCATAAGCACGCGAATCAAAATTGTCGCACCGGCTGCCGCTATTTCGTGCAGCGCCGCCGCCGCGGCGACTATTCGTCGCTGGCCGGTATTATTTTCCGCAGCCGATTGGCGGCATTCGAAAGTTCCGTAATGGCGGCGTGGCGCGCCTTCTCCTTGAAGCGTCCGATCAGCCCCGACACGGCAAGCGCGCCGCGGAACTTTCCGGCAAGGTCGAACACCGGAACCGCGACGGCGGCCACCTGCGGATCGCGCTCACCGAGAGAGATGTCGTACCCGCGTTCGCGCACGGCTTTTGCCTTGGCACCCTTGCCGTCGGAAAAGGCGACCAGCACGTGGGCGCTGGCCCCGGCCGTCAGCGGCAGTTCGGAACCTTCATCGAGGTGGTGCCGCGCCGCGTGCGGTGAATTATGCCGAAACAGGCACATGCGAGACTGGTCCTCACGAACATAGAACGAGGCCGTCTCTCCGGTCGCCTCCACCAACCGGCGCAGCTCCGGCCTGATGGCCTCGCCGAGATCAAACCCCGCGCGATAGATTGATCCCAATCGCCACACCGCCGGCCCGAGCCGAAAGACGCCGCTCTCCGCGCGGTTGAGGTAGCCCAACCGCTCCAACGAGCCGGCCAGGCGCAGGATCGTGCTCTTATAGAAACCGGTGGCGGCCGCGATGTCGCCGAGCGTCATCTCCGCCCGGTCGGCGTGGAACGCGTCCAGGACGGCAAGCGCGCGTTCGACGGCCTCGACCTTGTCCGTGCTCATGCGATCGCTCCGGCGTGACGCGCCCTCGTGATAATAATAGAACCAGATTGCGCTGTACAGAACGTTTTGCTATACAGAATATCGTTCTTCTACTTAGAATGACGAGGAGAGGAGTGCAGGGCATGGCCGGACTTCTCGCCGGTACGCGGGTTCTCGACCTGACCAACGTGCTCGCGGGTCCGTTCTGCTGCTATCAGCTGGCGCTGCTCGGCGCCGAGGTGATCAAGGTCGAAGTGCCCGGCTCCGGCGACCTGGCCCGCCAGCTCGGCGCCGATCCCGAACTCAATCGCCGCGGCATGGGCGCGTCCTTTCTGGCGCAGAACGCGGGAAAACGTTCGATCACACTGAATCTGAAATCGCCGAAAGGCCGCGACGCCTTCAGCCGGCTGGTGGCGACCTCCGATGTAGTGGTGGAAAATTTCCGTCCCGGCGTGATGACGCGGCTCGGGCTCGACTACGCCGCGCTGAAGACGGTGAAACGCGACATCATCTACTGCGCCATCTCGGGCTTCGGCCAGGACGGCCCGCTTAAGTTCAATCCCGCCTATGACCAGATCATCCAGGGCCTTTGCGGGGTCATGAGCGTGACCGGCGACGCACACTCGGCGCCGTTGCGGGTCGGATATCCGGCCGCCGACACGATGGGCGGCATCTCGGCCGCTTTCGCCATTGCCGCTGCACTGTTTCGACGCGAGCGGAGCGGGGAGGGTGAGTTCATCGACGTGTCCATGCTGGAAGCCTCGCTGGTCGCCATGGGCTGGGCGGTCTCGAATTGGCTGATCGCCGGCGTGAAGCCGCAGCCGATGGGGAACGAAAACATGACGGCTTCTCCCTCGGGCACGTTTCGGACCGGCGAGGGTCTGCTGAACATTGCGGCCAACAAGCAGGAACAGTTCGAGACGCTGTGCCGGCTGATCGATCGCGAAGGGCTGGTCGCCGATCCGCGCTTCGCCGGCCGCGAAGATCGCAAGCGACGGCGCTTCGAATTGAACGCCGAGATCGAACGGGCGCTGGCGGCAAAATCGGCGCGAGAATGGTCGACGCTCCTCAACAAGCACGGCGTCCCGGCCGGCGAGGTCCTTGACGTGCCTTCGGTGCTCGAACATCCGCAAATCGTCGAACGGGGTCTGCTCAAGACGTTCGCATCGGTGCCGGGGGTCGGCCGTCCGGTCCGCGTCGTGCGCTCGGGCTTCCGTCTTGCGAGCGGCGATCCGGAGCCGGCGTCGCCGCCGCCGGTGCTCGGCGCCGATACCCAAGATCTCCTTGCCGAACTCGGATTCTCCAAGCGCGACGTGGACGAGCTCGCGCGGGAAGGCGCCATATGAGCGACGTGCCTACGCGCCGCGCGACCCAGAGCCCGGAAGATTGGTGGTCGACGTCGATCATCGACATGAAGCCGGGGGCGATCCGCTATCGCGGCTACGCGATCGAGGAGCTGATTGGGCGCGTCGGCTTTGCCGAGATGGTCTATCTCATGACGCGCGGCGAGCTCCCGCATCCCGAAGCCGCCAAGCTGCTCGAAGCCGCCCTGGTGGCGGCGGTGGATCATGGCCCGCAAGCGCCATCGATCGCCGCGGCGCGCATGGCGATCACCTGCGGGGTCGGCATCAACAACGCCATGGCCTCGGCGATCAATATGCTCGGCGACGTGCATGGCGGCGCCGGCGAGCAGTCCGTCGCACTCTATAATGCCGTCGCCGCGCGGCTGGGCGATGGTGCGGTCAGCGATGCGCAGATGGCGCAGGCCGTGGGCGCCGAAATGAGATCGCTGGCGGCGGCGGGCGTTTCACATGTTCCGGGCTTCGGCCATCGCTTCCACCCGCGCGATCCGCGTGCACCCCGCCTGCTCGAGCTCGTCGACGCCGCTGCCCGCACCGGCGCGGTGAGCGGACGCTTCGCCGCCATCGCGCGCGCGCTGGAAGCGCAACTGGCGACGGAGAAGGGACGGCCCATCCCCATGAATATCGACGGCGCCACTGGTGTCATTTTCGCCGAGCTCGGCTTTCCGCCCGCGCTCTGTCGCGGGCTGTTTGTCCTGTCCCGTTCGGTGGGCGCGCTGGCCCATGCCTTCGAAGAAATGCAATCCGGCCAACGTAACAAAGGCCCCATCCCGCGCCATCTCATTTGGACCTATACTGGTCCGCCGCCGCGAGAGCTGCCGTAAAGCCGACCAAGGCCCGCCGCAGAGCGCCGATGAAATGTTGTCCTGGAAAGGAAACGCCATGCTGACCCGACGTCATCTCCTGCGCGCCGCCGCGACCGCGCCGGCTGCCGCGCTGCCGCTGTCAATCCTGACTGCCGACTGTGTGCAGGCCCAGGCGATCGAGCTGCTCAAGATCTTCGTGCCGGCCGCGCCCGGCGGCGGTTGGGATCAGACCGCGCGCACCATCGAGCAGGTCCTGCGCGCGACCGGCGCGGTGAGGGGGGTGCAGATCACCAATGTCGGCGGCGCGGGCGGCGCGGTCGGGCTTCCCCAGTTCCTGAATCAATGGAAAGGGCAGGGCAGCGCATTGATGGTCGGCGGCATGGTGATGGTGGGCGCAATCATCGCCAACAAGAGCCCGGTCCGGCTGGCGCAGGCGACGCCGATCGCCCGCCTCACCGGCGAATTTCTGGCGCTCGTCGTTCCGGCGCAGTCGCCGTTCAAGAGCGCGAAGGATTTTGCCGCTGCGCTCAAAGCCGACCCCGCCAAGGTTCCCGTCGCCGGGGGCTCCGCCGGCGGCTCCGATCACATCCTTCTCGGCATGATCGCCAGGGCGGTCGGCGTGCAGCCGACCAAGGTCAGCTACGTCGCCTTCGCCGGCGGCGGTCCGGCGACCGCGGCGCTGCTCGGCAACCAGGTGGCGGCCGGCATCTCGGGCTACGGCGAATTCGCCGAGCAGGTGAAGGCCGGCAAGCTGCGGATCATCGCCGTCTCGTCCGACAAGCGTCAGGAAGGGATCGCGGCACCCACGCTGAAAGAGGAAGGCATCGACGTTGAGCTGTTCAACTGGCGAGGCGTATTCGCTCCTCCCGGCGTGAATGATGCGCAGCGCAAGGCGATGATTGCTCTGATGGAGAAGATGACGGCAACGCCGCAATGGGCCGAAGCCTGCAAGATGCGGGACTGGACCCCGATCGCCCTGTTCGGCGACGAGTACAAGGCCTTTCTGGAAGCGGAGACCGCGAGGATCGAAAGCATCCTCAGAGAACTCGGGCTGGCGTGACATGGCCGGCGGGGGCACGCCGCACCATCGGTTCGCGCGGCTGCGGCCCGCTCTCGGCGAAACGATCATCGGCGCCGGCGTGCTGGTGCTCGCGATCGTCATGGTCTGGCAGACGCTGTCGATCCCGGTCTCGCCGATCTACGCCCAGGTCGGGCCCACCATCGTGCCGATCATCACCGCGTGCGCGCTCGGTATGCTCGGCGTGCTTCTGCTGGTTGATGCCTTGCAAGGCGGCTGGCAGTCCGAGGATGAGAAAGAGATCACGCCGGATCGCGTGGCACTCCTCTGGATCGTCGCTGGGCTCGTCCTCAATGTTCTCCTGATCACCTCTGCCGGGTTCACCATCGCGTCGGTGATCCTGTTCGTCTGCGTGGCGCGCGGCTTCGGCTCGAAGGCCATCATCCGCGATGCCTTGATCGGCGCGGTTTTCGCACTCGTTGCCTATATCGGCTTCGCCAAGACGCTCGGCATCAATATCGGCTCCGGGCTGGTCGAGAATGCAATCGAACGGGTGATAGGCTCCGAGGGCGGCTGACATGGATGCGTTCTCGCAGCTTCTCAACGGCTTCGCGGTCGCGCTCACCCCGATCAATCTGCTGTGGTGCCTGGTCGGCACCACGCTCGGCACCGCGATCGGCGTCCTCCCCGGACTGGGCCCCGCGCTCACCATCGCGCTGCTCTTGCCGATCACCTTCAAGGTCGAGCCGACCGCGGCCTTCATTCTCTTCGCCGGCATCTATTACGGCGCGATGTATGGCGGCTCGACCACCTCGATCCTGCTCAACACGCCGGGTGAAAGCGCCACCATCGTCACCGCGCTCGAGGGCAACAAGATGGCCCGCAACGGCCGCGCCGGCGCTGCGCTGGCGACCGCGGCCATCGGATCGTTCGTTGCCGGGACGATCGGCACCCTCGGCATCACGTTCCTCGCTCCCGTTGTGGTGGATTGGGCGCTCAAATTCGGGCCCGCGGATTATTTCTCCCTGATGGTGCTCGCGTTCGTGACGGTGTCGGCGGTCCTCGGCTCCTCTGCGGTCCGTGGGTTGGCGGCGCTGTTCTTCGGCATCTGGCTCGGGCTGATCGGGGTCGACCTGCAGACCGGCCAGGCGCGTTTCACCTTCGGCCTGCCGGAACTGCTCGACGGCATCAATGTCATCGTCGTCGCGGTCGGGCTGTTCGCGGTCGGCGAGACATTATATGTCGGTTCGCGCTACCGCCTGGGCAAAGACGAGATCATTCCGCTCTCGGGCTCGCTATGGATGACGGCGGCGGAATGGAAGCGTTCGTGGAAACCATGGCTGCGCGGCACGGCCATCGGCTTTCCGATCGGCGCCATGCCGGCGGGCGGCGCCGAGATCCCGACTTTCCTCAGCTACTACATCGAGAAGAAGCTGACCTCCAAGCCGCAGGAGTTCGGCAAGGGGGCGATTGAAGGCGTCGCCGGTCCGGAAGCCGCCAATAATGCCTCCGCCGCCGGTGTGCTGGTGCCGATGCTGACGCTGGGCCTGCCGACCTCGGCGACCGCGGCCATCATGCTCTCGGCTTTCCAGAGCTACGGCATCAATCCGGGGCCGCTGCTGCTGCAATCGCAGCCGCAGCTGGTCTGGGGCCTGATCGCCTCGTTGTTCATCGGCAACGTCATGCTGCTGGTGCTGAACCTGCCGCTCATCGCGGTCTGGGTGAAGCTGCTGCAGATCCCGGCGCCGATCCTCTACGCCGGCATTCTGGTGTTCGCGACCATCGGCACCTACGGCATCACCCAATCCCCGGTCGACCTGATCCTGCTCTATCTCGTGGGCGGCATCGGCTACCTCATGCGCCGCTACGACTTTCCCGCCGCTCCTGTCATCATCGGAATGATCCTGGGCCCGCTCGCCGAGCAGAACTTCCGCCAGGCCATGACGATCTCTGCCGGCGATTGGACCGTGTTCTTCACGCGGCCGCTGTCGGCGACCATCCTGGCGCTGGCGGCGCTCGCCTTGTTCGGGCCCAAGCTTTATCAGCTCGCCATGCGGCCGAAGCCCGATCATGTGCCGGGGGATGCGTGACAATGATCAAACCCAGCCGTTGCGGTGGAAACGCCAATAGAGCGAGCTGCAGATGGCCGCGATCACAGCGATCACGAGAAAATAGCCATAGCGCCATTTGAGCTCCGGCATGTGCTCGAAATTCATCCCGTAGATGCCGGCAATCGCCGTCGGCACCGCGAGAATGGCGGCCCAGGCCGCCAGCTTGCGGGTGATGGCCGTCTGCTGCGCCTGCCCGGTCATCAGGCTCGCCTCGAAGGCGAACGCCAGCACTTCGCGCAGTGAATCGATTTCTTCCTGAACACGGAGAATGTGATCGGTGACGTCGCGAAACAGCGGCTGCATGGCAGCGTCGATCGCGATCACCTCGGCATGTTCGAGCCGGCGGCACACCTCGACCAACGGGACAACGGCGTTGCGAAGCCGCAGCAGGTCGCGTCGGATCATGTAAAGCCGCTGCACGTTGACCGGCGCGCCGGCTTTGGAGAACACGGTTTCCTCGGTTTCCTCTACCTCCGCGTGAAGCGTTTCCACCACAGGCGTGTAGTTGTCGACGATGAAGTCGAGGATGGCGTAGAGGATGTAGTCTTCGCCGTGGGAAAGGACCGCCGGACAGGACTCACAGCGCTCGCGCACAGCGGCGTAGGAGATCGAAGCGCCGTGGCGAACCGACACCACGTATCCGGGCCCGACGAACAGGTGCGTTTCCCCGAAGGCAATCTGACCGTCGATCGATTGGGCAGTGCGCGCGACGACGAACAGCGCCTCGCCATACTGCTCGATCTTCGGATGCTGATGCGCTTTGCCGGCATCCTCGATGGCCAGGTAGTGCAGGCGGAGCTGCGCCTGCACCCGTCGCAGTAGATCGGTGCTGGGCTCGAACAGGCCGATCCAAACGACGTGCCCGGGTCGCTGCGACCACTCGCCGGCTTCCTCGATCGCGATATCCTTGATCCGACGTCCGCCGCTGTAGACACTCGCGGCGACGACCCCGGCTTCAGGCGCCCCATCAGTCGCAATGGTTTTGTCAGTTTGGGCGTCCACGACTTCTCCACGCCATCGCTTGAAGGGTTACAGCATCATTTACCAATCATGCCACTCTGTCGACAGGCTCACCATTGATGCAGTCACTATTGACCGTTTTGGCATCTCGATCCTGCTAAAAATTGGGTACTGGCCGGGTTTGACCCTCAGTGGCCGGATTTGAAAATTACACTGGCTGGATTTGATTTTTGCCAGCGACGCAAGGCCACGACTGCCCAGATGGTCTCTACCACCCCGAACGGCCATGCGCCCTGCATGAAGCCGTAAATTGAGCCGAGCGCGCAGGCTCCGGCGAACGCTAGAATAAAATATGGGCTGCGATCTTCGAGCGCGTAGCAGACTAGCATGGGCGTTACGGCGAACAGGCCGAAGGCGGTCAGCAGGTCCATGCATCCTACCTATCTAACAGGAACTGCCGCCTCAGTTGGCGGACGTCCGGCTTTGAGCATCACCTGCCTTGCGGGAACCAGGGCAACAGCACCAAAAATTCGTATTGCGCCGGGCAGATTGATCTAAGAATCAGGTGTCTCCGATTGGACGATGCTGCTGGTGAGGCTATTCCGTATTTATAACATTGGTCGACAGCTCATCTCGAATTCTTATGCGCGCACGAACTAGTTTTGCGTCAAAGGAGATTGCGAATGGACCGTCGAGGGCCAAACGTAAGTACCGTAGTCGCCTCCTGGACGATGGCGATATGGCAAGGACTCGCGCGCACGGTGCGGGCCGCAATCCTGATCGAGGAAGTGAGGCCCTATCGCCCCGAGGCATACTATATGCGCGGACCTGGTCCGAAATGGCGCGAGAAACACGCCCGAGCACGCGGTTCGAGCCCGCGGTGAGCGCCCGTTTTGGGTGTCACCGTCGCCTTCGGCTGTGGCTCTGCTTGCCGCGCACATTGTCTCGAAAATGACTGTGCCGGGATCTGCCTTGCACGCCCGCGTCGGGCGGCGAAAGCAGTTTGCTGCGGTCAGGACACGACCTCAAACTTCCGTTGCGGCCGACTTTGAATGATCGGCTGACCAGCTGTCCGATCTCGCCTTGCCAGCTTCTCGATGAGGTAGCCCGGATGTTTCTCGGAAACCCGTGCCAGGACAGCATCGATCTCTGCTCTACTCGCGCTGCTCAATTCAACCAGCGGCAGGCGGACTCGAGGCGAGACGAGATCCATAGTGCTCAATGCGTACTTCACCGGAGCCGGATCGCTGTCCCGCTGGAGAGCAGCGGTCACCCTCGCGACCGCCATTGCGAGCTGCTGCGCCTGTGCAATTTGGCCCCGCATCCACGCCAGATACAGGGCGCGGCAAAGGCCCGGCACCACATTCGAGGTGACGGAAATGCAGCCGTCGCCACCCTGAGCAAAAAAGGCCAGTGCCGTTGCGTCGTCCGCCGACAGCAATCGAAACTCCGAGCCCACCAGTGAGCGCAGGCGCAGAGGACGCGCGACATCGCCCGTGGCGTCCTTGAGACCAATGAATTGCGGAAGCTCCGCCAGCCGCGCGATGGTGTCGTCTGCCAGACCGCACACGGTACGCGCCGGGACGTCGTGAACGATGATAGGGAGGCCGGTCGATTCGGCGACGGCGCGAAAATGCGCGATCATCCCCGCCTGCGTCGGCTTGTTGTAGTAGGGCACCACGGACAGCACGGCATCGGCGCGGGCGGCCTCGGCATCCCTCGACAATTCGATCGCCTGACTGGTCGAATTCGAGCCTGCCCCCGCGATCACGGGTATTCGGCCATGCGCTGCGCGGACGGCGGCTCGGACAACACTATCGTGCTCAGCTCGACTCAAGGTGGGAGCTTCGCCCGTCGTTCCGCATACGACCAAGGCGCAGGCTCCTTCGTCGATTTGACGATGACAGAGACGTTCGAGCGCAGGCAGATCGAGTTCGCCCGCGCCGTCGAATGGCGTCGGCAGCGCAGGCGCGTAACCGGAGAGCCGCAGAGCGTGACGTCCCGTCGCGGGCATGGTCTGGCCTTCACGCGACTTTGGAGATCGGGCGGGCCTCGCATCGCCGCGCTGCGACGGCGGAGCCGTAGTCGCGGACGGTGCCGGCCTCGACGACAAAGCCGTGGGCTTCCAGCATGGTGCGAAGTTTTCGGCTGCCGGCGCGCTCCTGGGGATCGACCCAGGCAACCAGTACACCGGATGGTCCAAGAAAGTGAACGAGCCAGTCCAGCGTCGTCTCGAGCGCGTTGATCGAGTGCTGGCGCCAATCAACGAGGGCCACATCGAATTGACCGTCCGGAAGGCCGCAAGTCATCGTTGTTGCGACGCGGCTATAGCCACGGCGATGGAGCTCGAACATGAGTTCGGAGCGTTTCGCACCGGCGACGATGATCCGATGACGCTTTGAGCAACGCGCGAGCCCGATCATCGGTTCGATGATTCGCTCGCCGGACGGCGTGAGATGGGACTGAAGCATGAGGTGTCACCAATCGGATCCATTCTTGGATCGCAGGGGACTTCCGGACGTCGGCTAGGCGGCTCGGGCGAGCGCAGTTTGCGCGTCAGCCTGACCGCTTGCGCCTGGCTTTCCGCTCATGTCGAGTTCGAGAATTCCAGGGACCATGATCACGGCCTGCGGGCGGTTGCCGTTTTCGAACATGGCAAATTTCACGGCTTCGGCGCGATCGATGAACAAGCCGCCGCAAAGGCCCTTCTGATCCTTGACCACCCAGTTGCCTCGGCTGTTCCTGCCAATCATGAAGAGCGACGATTTCGAGCAGCTCGGCGAGGGAGGTTTGTCCATGACACTTCTCCTTTGGTTTGGACTACAAATGCTTCAACGTACGATCGGAAGATCGTCGTCGTTTTTCGATGAGTGGTGATATCGGTTGGAGAACAGCTCTCGTTCGATCGTGCGCCGGTTCTCGCGCACTTCGACGACCACGTCACGCAAGCTCGAGACGAGATCGAGAGCCTTGGCGACGGTTCGACTGACGAAACGCTGACTGGCATGAGCGAACGCGATCATTTTCTGCTCCTAGGGATAGGAGGGGCGCGCTCGGCTGTCCGGCGACAACTGCCTGGGTTCCTGCGCGCCCCTCGCCGTACCCCCTCCCCATGTTGCGATAGCGACATCGTCAACGCGCGGTCCGTACCGTCTTTGCGGGCAATTTGTTCTTCGCGCGCATCAGCCGCCGAGAGCGATCGAGCTCGCGCTGTGCTCTACGCAGCTGCCAGGCCGGCACGGCGTTGCGTATCCTGGACTCGGCAAAGGCATCCAAGGCCTGCAGAACACGCTTGTAGACGGCCTGGAGCTTGGGTGCGACCATTTCGACAAAGGGAGTCGCTTGAAGAATGAGAGCGGTCATCGTGGTTCTCCATTATTCTTGGTCTTGCGGGATATCTCCCGATCCTTGCTTGTTTCGCCGGTGGCGACTCGCCGGATGCGGTTACTGTCCGCCCGGATCACCGACCCGTGCCGCCAATGTGCTCATCGACGCGTATGAATTCGAGAGAGAACGGAGCTGGATTTCATAAGTGCGGTATAAAGATCGCCGGGGCGCTGAAAGGTTCGTCGGCGCAGACACAGGACGACAACTATGGCGCGCAACCGCCGGCTCATACCGTCACCGCGGGACTTCAGCGCACCGCGAGCGTGCGTCGTGTGCGGCGCATTCGTTTAATTATTCGATCGTTTCGTCTTGAGGCCGGATTGATGCAAATCAATGCAGCGTTCTGACCCCAGGCTGATTCTTTATAATAGGTTTGATTTATCATCTGCCGAGCAAATGGCTGCCTATTTCAACCGCGCCATCCGACAGCGATCTTGAAGTCTGCGTGATCGACAAAAAAGGCACTCATTCCCTAGTGTTCCCCTGCCGCAAGAAGGGAACCGAGTGGGTCGACATGCTAACGAAGCAGCGGATCGATATCCGGCCGACGCACTGGCGGCTATGGTGCGAGGATCGCCAATTCGAGAGCTAGGCCTCTTTCGCCTCCGGTGTCGGCAATTGCTTCGTTCTCTCTTCGGCGAGAAGGCGAATGATCATAGCTCGTTTGGTCGGATCAGTTTCGGTTTTGAGCAGCAAGTTAAATCTATCGATGTTGGCTCGCACGATTTTATCCACGGCGCCCTCCATGATGAACGGTCTGGCGATGGCCGACTCGGCGGCTCAGATTCGGGGTGCCGTCCGCGCAGGTGGATCGATCTCTCTTGAGCAGGTCCGTACCGGGTGCAGCTTCTAAAAAATCCACTATTTAACGGTGCCCGTCTGTACAAAATTGCTCATTCTGGGGATTCAAATCTGGCCAAAAGCACGCGATCAGCGCTCAGGCTGGCGCTGCGCCAGAATCATGTCGATGCGCCGACCGTCCATGTCGACCACCTCGAAGCGCCAGCTAGCCCAAACCAAGTGATCTCCCGGCTTCGGCAGTTCATGCAGTTGTGCGAGGATGAAACCGGCCAGGGTCACGTAGTCGCCGGAGGGCGCGTCGCTCATTGCTATGAGCTGCAACACATCGGAAAAGGGCACGGAGGCATCGATCAGGTAAGAGCCGTCCTCGCGCTGCGTGATTTTGGGCCGTAGCGGGGCGTCGATCTTGGGCAAGTCGCCGGCAACCGTCTCCAACAAGTCGGTCCGGGTGACGATGCCTTGGAGTGCCCCGAACTCATCGACCACGATGGCGGTGTGGACCGGGGTCTTTCGGAAAAGATCGAGCGTTCGCAGAATGGCGGTCGATTCGTGCACGATCAGGGGAGGGCGCGTGACCTGCTCCACGTCCGGCGATCGGCCATCCAAGACTTGATCGATCAAGTCCTGCTTGCGCACGATGCCAACGACCTCATCGATCGACCCGCGACAGACCAGAAGCTGAGCATGCGGGCAAGAGCGGACTTGGCCCCGGATTTGCTCCTTGGCACCGTTGAGGTCTACCCACTGCACACGCGGCCGCGGGGTCATGATGGTGCGCACCGGGCTGTCGGCGAGGTCGAGAACGCCTTCGATCATGTCGCGCTCGACGGCGTGGATCACCCCCAATCTGGCACCCTCCGCGACAAGGTAGTGAATGTCATCCTCGGTCAAGGCGCGTTCGAACCGGGGGCGCAGACGCAGCAGGCGGAGGATGAGGCGGGTCGACCCGTTGAGCAGCCAGATCGCCGGCGCGGCCGCCCCCGCCACGAACGCGAGCGGACTGGCAACGCGAATCGCGATCGCTTCCGGATTGCTCAAGGCAATGAACTTGGGCGCCAGCTCCCCGATGACGAGCGCGGCGTAGGTCACGCCGATCGTCATGACAGCAATGGAAATCGGCTTGCCATAGTCCGCCAAACCAGGAACGATCGACAACGTTTGCTCGAGCCTCTCGGCGAGGGTGGCGCCGCTGAAAATTCCTGCGAGCATCGCGCTTGTGGTAAGGCCGACCTGAACGGCGGCCAGCATGCGAGCTGGGTCGTCGGCGAGCGCGAGCGCGAGCTGCGCTCCCGGGCGCCCCTCCTTCGCCAATCGCTCCAAATGCGCGCGGCGCGAGGACACGATGGCAAACTCCGCCATGGCGAAGAAGCCGTTCAGCACGAACAGCGCCAAGACAACGATGATTTCAAGGATCAACATTTTTCGCGGGTCGCCTCCGCTTGCAGTGGGGCCGCACGGGCGGATCGCACGGGAGCCCGGCTGGGTTGCTGCGGACCGGCGCCGACACGAGTATCAGGAATCCTATATGCTTGGCATAGCGGCGATCATAGCGAAGGCGGCCGACCTTGCATGCGCTTTCGCTGCAGATTGTCGATTTCAGGCCCAAGCGGGCGCCAAATGGCCCATGACGGCGTAAGCCGCCGCCTCATCCCAGTGCGTCAGCACGGGACCAAACACCGGCTCGCGGCGGATTGAAGCGACGACCACGCAAAAAATCGCCGACAGGGCCAAAAGGTTGGCGAGCGCCGTTCCGAAGCCGCGCGTGCTCAAACTCGCAAATGCGCTCAGAAGGACAAGCCGGAGCACGAATCGGAAGAGCACCTGCGACGAATGGAGCGCATGCGAAATTATGGGCCTCGGCTCCTGCATGATGGTTCGCTCCGCACTTCTCCTCGCAAGCCGTCGCCAAAGCGAACCTGGTCCGCCTTCGGATCAGGCAAAATTGTCGCAACACACGGCGTAGCCGGAAACCGAGCCGACTTGCGGAACCGCGGTGACACGGGTCGGGCGCTCAGCGACGGCGCGTCGCGCTTGCAGGAAGGAGATCAGGAGTGCCAGCGGAAGGATTTCGTGACTGGCCTCCGCGACATCATCGAGCCCAAGCGGAAGCTGTGGCTGCCTTGAAAGGCAACAGTGCCATTCACCGTCCTCGTACACGATCCTGCGAAGCTTCCATTGCGGCAGCTTAAGCTCGATCAGCGCAAGGGCTGCATCGGTCCAAGCGCCGGATTCGATCAGCCGATCGATCCGCAGTTTTGCGGCGCCTGCGCGCGTGGGGAGACATACGCATGCTTCGCCGATCACGTCAGACATCAGGTCCGGCGTCACCGTCTGGGCGCGACGAAGCCGCGTCTCCAGCCTACCAAGGTACTGCTCGGGTTTCGGATCGAACAACATGACACATCTCGCAAAGGCTGCGGTTTGAAAGCGCGGCCTCTCCGAGAGATGGGCAAAATGCCATAAAGAAGCGAGACGGAAGAAACGTCTGCGGCATAGGGATTTCATAAAGGTTCGAACGGGCGTTATAAAGATTTGCCAAGCCGGTTCATTTTGTCGGCAGGCCTTTCCACAAGTCCGGGTTCTTTCGTCGTTTGCTTTGCGCGATTTCCTGCTGAACGTCAGATGTCTCTTGAAGCCCGACGGCAGCTCGAAAGGCTCGCCTCAGTCGAGGGTCATCGATGCGTGCAAGGTGCCTTCGCAGAACGGCATGGCTGCTTCCCTCGCTGACGGTGATTATTGCGTTGGAGACTTCGACACTTGTTTTGACAAAAAAGCTCGGTGCCGTCCGTTTCCACCGTACACCCAAGGCGTCCAGTTCATCCGCCGCGGCAAGCGCCGCCGCCTGGTCTGTCGGCTCCAGCGTGACCGCAAAGAGAAGCAAGAGCAACAGCCACTCCCGTATCTTGCGCTCTCGCCAGTCGTGCGGGCCGAATTCAGCGACCATCGTTCCGTTCGTCAGTCGGCGGGCGAAGCTGCGCCCTCTAGCCAGCAGATACACGCATCACCCATAAGAAAACGAGACCAACTTGAAGTCAGCGAAATAGAAATTTCATAAACCCGACGGGACGGGAGTAATTTTCGCCGAACGCCGTGGGCGCCGAATAGGGCTTGCTGGCAGGAATGATACTCCGGCAATGGGCATCCCGCCTCGGCAGCTTGCGCGATAGTAGCGCCCCCCCGACCTTAGGACTGAATTGCTCCCTTGAACCGAAAGTCCGCCTCGAACGATCCGAGGAGGTCCAGCCAGTCTTCCATCAGGCGCGTCATCAGAAATCGACGTTTCACCGTCTCCGTCGCGTTTCGTCCCACCCGGTCCCGCAAGGCAGGATCCTTGAGAATGTCGACGATCCGGTCGGCCGCCTGTTCGACGTTGTCCACCAGGAAACCGTTCACGCCGTCCTCGATCTGATGCTTGATGCCACCAACATTGCCACCAATGACCGCGGCGCCTTTCCACATTGCCTCAGTGACGGTCAGGCCGAAGCCTTCGCGGAGCGACTTCTGGAGCACCACCGCCGCCCGGCATTGCAAGGCGTTTACCAGCGCCGAATCCTGGACCGAGAGGATGCGAATCCGCTCTTCGCTGCAGTCGCAGAGGGAGGCGAACACCTCTTGGCCCTCCGGATCGTCGGTTGCGATGTTGCCCAACAGAACCAGCGTGCAGTCGACCTGTTTGCGCGCGATCATGAAGGCATCAATCACGCCTTGCGGATCTTTCCACTTGTCGAAGCGAGAAACCTGAACCACGAGCGGCAGGTCGGTGGGAATGTCATAGTGGGCAAGGCGATCAGCAATCTCGACTTCGGATAAATCCTTGTTCGTGGTCGAGTACGGATTGATCGCCGGCATGATGAAGCGCTGAGGCTTTGCCAGATTCTGGGCGTATTCCGGCAACGACAGCACGACTGCGTCATATCGCTCGACCAGTGGAGCGAGGTAGGCCCACAAGTCCGGGTTGGGGCGGGACAGATCGATATGACAGCGCCAAATCCAAGGCGCCTTCTTGCGGAAATGCTGAATGAGGGGCAATGGTTGCGGGTCGTGCACGATCACCACGTCATGATCGAGATGCATTCGTGCTGCATTCTCATAGGCGACCTCCTCATAAATTTGCATCTTCAGCTCAGTGAGGTTGATCGCGGCGCCCTGCAACGCGTTGTGCATTTTCTTCGTTATGCTGAAGAAATCCGGGCGCCCCTGGATCACGCGCCAGCCGGTCTTGATACCGGCGGCGTTCATCAGCAGGGTCAACGAGGATAGAAGCTCGGCGACGCCTCCGCCGTAGTAGGTCGAGTTGATGTTGACGACGTGCAGATCGTGGAGGCGCTCCGCCTTCTGCAGGATGCGCTCAACCGTTTCAGCTCCAACGAGCGGCTCATAGTCCTCGACCGAGGTTAGTTTGAAGGTACGAGCTTCATCGGCGTGACCGGGTACAAGCATCGATCAGCTCCTCGGATGTGGCAATCTCGCCGCACGTCGCGGTTGTCGGGCTTTTCTTGTTTCGGCCTTTTCCTCGGCGTGGCGCCGATGCTGATTTCACTTCGCGACTGTCAACAGGCGGGCCGAGACCCTATTTAGAACCTATAAATATGGTCCAGATCACGTCCGGAATTCATATGTGCTGCTTTATATTCAGAGAATGCCAGCGCTGCCTTAATGCAGATCGACGCAAGTTGCAATCGATGACGCCGTAGCTTGGCGGGATGCATGCTTCCACATAGGAACTACGAGAAAAGACTTCGATCATGAAACCTGAAAACGAGGCGCGCCGAGCAATCATTCGTGAATGGATGTCGCTTCCACGCGAGAAGCGGGAGACTGAAGAGCAGGCCGCCGCCTTCGCTCTGAAAGCAATCGAGAAACATGACGTCCGATGCAGTGGTGATCGCCGGCGGAAGATCATGGCCTGGCTAATGCCCCGCATCGGCAAGTCCTAATCCAGACCGCGACCTCGCGGGTCCGCACGCCGCAGCGACCAGGTCGTTTGCGATCATCGGGCGCCCGACCTCGACCCGCCGGGCGCATGGCCTGATGCGCAAGGGGATGCTGCGTTCTCACAATGGCTTAGCGGAGAAAGGGCGGCGCACTGGCAAGCGTCCGGCGGTTGATCTTTATGAGATTCCTATAACGTCGACTTCCCTTCCATCTCGAAAACATACGGCACGAGTGGCACATAACGGCGGCCCAGAGGGGAGAAAGCTCGCCCGCTGTTGACGTACATCAAAATGGTTTTCGGAAAAACGCAATCCACTGCAGCCGCTGTCGCAAGGAACATCCAAATGCTTGACCTCGTCATGCTGGCCATCGGGCTCGGCTTCTTCGCGCTGTCGGTCGGCTACACCATCGCCTGCGATCGGCTCTGAGGAGGCTTTCCCATGATGTTCGACTATTCGCTCGCCGGCCTCGTGACCGTGGGGCTGATGATCTACCTCGTCTACGCACTGCTCAAGCCCGAGCGGCTCTGAAAGGGTCACCGTCATGACCGTCATCGGCTGGATTCAAATCCTGCTCTTCTGCGTCCTCGTGGCCGCGCTCGTGGTGCCGCTCGGCGGCTACATGACGCGCGTGTTCAACGGCGAGCGCACGTTTCTCTCACCCGTCCTGCGCCCGGTGGAGGCAGGCCTCTACTGGCTCGGCGGCGTCGACGAAAAGCGCGAGCAGCATTGGACCACCTATACGGTGGCGATGCTATTCTTCCATGTCGGTGGGCTGCTCATTCTTTACGCTCTGATGCGTCTTCAGGCCGGGCTCCCGTTCAATCCGGGCGAGCAGTCGGCGGTGGCTCCGGATCTCTCCTTCAACACCGCGGTCAGCTTCATCACCAATACCAACTGGCAGAACTACGGCGGCGAGAGCACGCTGTCCTATCTGGTGCAGATGCTCGGGCTGACGCACCAGAACTTCCTCTCCGCCGCCACCGGCATCGTGCTGGCGGTGGCGCTCGTCCGCGGCTTCGCGCGGGCGTCATTGCGGACCATCGGCAATTTCTGGGTCGATATCACCCGCTGCACGCTCTATATCCTGCTGCCGATCTGCATCGTCTACGCGCTGTTCCTGGTGTGGCAGGGCATCCCGCAGACGCTCGGCCCGTACGTGGATGCGACCACGCTCGAGGGCGCCAAGCAGACCATCGCCGTCGGTCCGGTCGCCTCGCAGATCGCCATCAAGATGCTCGGCACCAACGGCGGCGGCTTCTTCAACGCCAATGCCGCGCACCCGTTCGAGAACCCGACGGCGTTGTCGAACTTCGTGCAGATGATCTCGATCTTCGCCATCGGCGCGGCCCTCACCAACGTGTTCGGCCGCATGGTCGGGAACCAGCGCCAGGGCTGGGCCATCCTCGCCGTCATGGGCATCCTGTTCATCGCCGGCGTCATCGTGGCCTATTGGGCGGAAGCGCACGGCAACGACGCCTTTACCGCCATGGGCCTCACCGGCGGGAATATGGAGGGCAAGGAGGTGCGCTTCGGCATCGTGGCCTCGGCGCTGTTCGCCGTGATCACGACGGCCGCGTCCTGCGGCGCGGTCAACGCCATGCATGACTCCTTCACCGCGCTCGGCGGCATGATCCCGATGATCAACATGCAGCTCGGCGAGATCATCGTCGGCGGCGTCGGCGCCGGCATGTACGGGATGCTGCTGTTCGTGATTCTTGCGGTCTTCGTCGCCGGCCTGATGGTGGGCCGAACCCCGGAATATGTCGGCAAGAAGATCGAGGCCAAAGAAGTGAAGATGGCGATGCTGGCCATCCTGATCCTGCCGCTGATGTATCTCGGCTGGACCGCGGTCGCGGTGGTCTATCCGGCGGCGGTCGCGTCCATGGCGAACCCGGGGCCGCATGGCTTCAGCGAGGTGCTCTACGCGTACACGTCGCAGACCGCCAACAACGGGTCGGCGTTCGGCGGCCTGACCGGAAACATCTTGTTCTACAACGTCACCGGCGCCATCGCGATGCTGGTGGGGCGCTTCTGGATGATCATCCCAGCCATGGCGATCGCGGGCTCGCTCGCGGAAAAGAAGTCGATTCCGCCGTCGGCGGGGACATTCCCGACCACCGGCGCTCTGTTCATCGGTCTGGTCGTCGGCGTGATCCTGATCATCGGCGGTCTGACCTTCTTCCCGGCGCTCGCGCTCGGCCCCATCGTCGAGCACTTCGCGATGACGGCGGGCACCCTGTTCTCGTCGAACTAACCTCGGAGCCAGGTCGATGGATACGCCTCATTTGCGCAAACAGATGCCGGTCTCGGCCCTGTTCGATCCCAAGATCGTCGTACCGGCGATCGGCTCGGCGTTCGTGAAGCTTGATCCGCGAACCCTGATGAAGAACCCGGTCATGTTCGTGCTCGAGGTCGTCACCGCGTTAACGACGATCATTCTGATCCGCGATCTCGTGACCGGCGGCGCGAACCTCGGCTTCGAATTCCAGATCGTGTTGTGGCTGTGGTTCACGGTGCTGTTCGCGAACTTCGCGGAAGCGGTCGCCGAGGGCCGCGGCAAGGCGCAGGCGGATGCGCTCAGGCGCACGCGCACCGAAACGCAGGCGAAGCTTCTGGTCGGGACGGATCGCAGCAATTATCGGCGCGTGCCGGGCACGAGCCTCAAGGTCGGCGATGTCGTCGTGGTCGATGCCGGCGACACCATTCCTTCCGACGGCGAGGTGATCGAAGGCATCGCCTCGGTGAACGAGGCGGCGATCACCGGCGAGTCCGCCCCCGTCATCCGCGAGTCCGGCGGCGACCGCTCGGCCGTCACCGGCGGCACCCAGGTGCTCTCCGACTGGATCAAGGTGCGCATCACCGCGGCGCCAGGATCGACCTTCATCGACCGCATGATCAAACTGGTCGAGGGCGCCGAGCGGCAGAAGACCCCGAACGAGATCGCGCTCGACATCCTGCTGGTCGGCCTGACCATCATATTCGTGTTCGCGACCGCGACGATTCCAAGCTACGTCGCCTATGCCGGAGGCGCCATCTCGGTGGTGGTCCTGGTGGCGCTGTTCGTGACTTTGATCCCGACCACGATCGGCGCGCTGCTGTCGGCGATCGGCATCGCGGGCATGGATCGTCTCGTCCGCTTCAACGTGCTGGCGATGTCGGGCCGGGCGGTCGAGGCCGCCGGGGACGTCGATACGCTTCTGCTCGACAAGACCGGCACCATCACCCTCGGCAACCGCCAGGCGACCGAGTTCAAGCCCATCAAAGGCGTGAGCGAACAGGAGCTCGCCGATGCTGCGCAGCTCGCGTCACTCGCCGACGAAACCCCCGAGGGACGTTCCATCGTCGTGCTCGCCAAGGAGAAATATGGCATCCGCGGCCGCGATCTCGCCGAGCTGCGCGCCCATTTCATTCCGTTCACCGCGCAGAGCCGCATGAGCGGCGTCGAGGTCGGCGCCTCCTGGGTGCGCAAGGGTGCGGTGGGCGCGATCCTGGACTACCTCCACACGCCGGCGCCGAGCGTGGCCGCGTCCGGGGCCGTCCGTGCGCTGCAGCCCGGCGTGAGCACGGATATCGTGCGGGAAGTCAACGCGATCGCGGATGCGATTGCGAAGTCGGGCGGCACGCCGTTGGCCGTGGCCAAGGATGGTAAGCTGCTCGGCGTGATTCACCTCAAGGATATCGTCAAGGGCGGCATCCGCGAGCGCTTCGCGGAGCTGCGCCGCATGGGCATCCGCACGGTCATGATCACCGGCGACAA
>Ga0114129_10001516_pt1 | contig 31421 bp, 28 predicted proteins | sample RhiMetdeltSRZDD1_FD_80071 | JGI IMG/M metagenome (GOLD analysis project Ga0114129, IMG submission 80071) | Populus rhizosphere microbial communities from Tennessee, USA - Rhizosphere MetaG P. deltoides SRZDD1 (version 2) (version 2) | ecosystem: Host-associated > Plants > Roots > Rhizosphere >...
CCGAGCGCGCCGTAGGCGTACTTCACCGCGGTACCGGCGCGTCCGGACACGGCCGGGGCGGGCGAGGGGGACGCCCCGGACGACGATTCCTGCGCGGCGCCGTACGCCTGGCGGCGCAACTCGTACAGTGCCTGAAGATCTTTTTCGATCTTCGCCCTTCGGGTTGCGAGATCCTTCTGCTGCGCGGTCTGCGTGGCGATCAGCGCGTCGAGACGCCGCTGCTCCTCGCTGAGCCCAGCCCGGGCCGCGACCACCTCGGCGACCTGCCGCTGCTGAGCCCGTGAGACGTGGTCGAGGACGGCGAGTCGATCGACGAGCGCGCCCGTCGACCCGCTGTCCAGCACCGCGCCGATCGACGCGAGCTGACCGGTCTTGTACGCCCGCGACGCCAGCTCGCCAACCGTCGTCTGAGCGGTATCGAGCCGAGCCTGGAGCGGACCGAGCCGGGCGGTTACTGCTTCGGCGGCCGCCTTGGATGCCTTCAGCTGCTCGTTGACCTTGTTGTACTCTTCGATGACCTTCGATAACGCCGCCGATGCCTGTTTGATCTGCCTTTGCACCTCGTCAACGGACGGCGCCGCTGAGACGGCGGTCGCAGAAATGGAGACACCGACGGCCGTACAGCCAACGATGACGAGGCGCCACAGTGCGCGCGGCACAGGACTGACCCTTCCTTCGTGGCCGCCTACCGAGTTAGCTGACGGGTTCGGGCGGAAGGAGGGTCGCCCTACCGCGAAGGTTCGCGGATTCACCCCTGACCTTGCCGGCCTATGCCTTCCGGCCGGCAGAGCCTCGAGTTACTGCGGTGGGTCCCCGGTTCGTCTATGACGATTCGGCGGCGCCGGACTGGTGTCGCCCGGGGGGTCAGGCGATCAGACGCCCAAGCCGGCGAGGTTCAACCTAACCACCAACGAGCAATACCGGAAGAGGAGAAGTGCGACTTGTCGCCATCACGCCTGATTGACGAAATGTCGTTATCACGAGCCGTAGTCGATCAATAGCGATACGGCGCTGAAGAAGATCTCTTGACGGGGCCGTGAGAACTAGTTAAATGACCGGTAACTTTTGGACGTGGGCTGGGTCACAATTGACCCGGAGTCAATTCCATCACCCCCCGGGAGCGGCCGAGATGCTGCAGGCGCAGAACCTCGAGGTCGTATACGACGACGTCATGCTCGTCCTGCGCGGGGTCAGCCTGACCGTCCCACCGGGCGGCATCGTCGCGTTGCTGGGCGCCAACGGCGCCGGCAAGACAACGATGCTGCGGGCGATCTGCGGACTGCTCGACGTGCACGAGGGCGAGGTGACCCGGGGCTCCGTCACGCTGGACGGCCAACCGATCCACCAGCTCAGTCCGGCAGCGATCGTCCGGCGCGGGATCACCCAGGTGATGGAAGGCCGGCGCATCTTCGCCGAGCTGACCGTCGAGGAGAACCTGCGCATCGGTGGTCACACCAACGCACGCCATGTGGCGGGACGGCTGGACCACGTGTACGGACTCTTCCCCGTGCTCGCCGAACGCAGGCGACGCACTGCCGGCTACCTGTCCGGTGGCGAGCAGCAGATGCTGGCGATGGGCCGCGCCCTGATGGCCGAACCGCGCTACCTGCTGCTCGACGAACCTAGCCTGGGCCTCGCGCCGCGGCTGGTCGAGCAGGTCAGCAGGCTCATCGTCGAAATCAACAAGTCGGGTACCGGCGTGCTGCTCGTCGAGCAGAACGCCACGATGGCGCTGACCATCGCACAGCACGGGTACGTTCTCGAGACCGGCAAGGTCGTGCTGGACAAGCCGGCCGAGGCGTTGCTGGCCGACGAGGACATCCGGGAGTTCTACCTCGGCCTGCAGGGCGCAGCCGACGACGAACGCAAGACGTTCCGTGAGGTCAAGCACTACAAGCGACGGAAGCGGTGGCTCTCATGACGGCTGACGAACCCGTGCTCGTGTTCGACGACGTCCGCCTGTCCTTCGCCGGTGTCAAGGCGATCGACGGGGTGAGCTTCGAGGTCGGTCGGCACGAGCTGTTCGCCATCATCGGCCCCAACGGCGCCGGCAAGACCTCGGTGTTCAACGTGCTGTCCGGCGTGTACAAGCCACAGTCGGGTCGAATCACCTTCGACGGTCAGAATCTGATCGGCCTCCGGCCGCATCAGATCGCGGCGCGGGGGATGGCCCGTACCTTCCAGAACGTCGAGCTGTTCGAGCGGCTGACCGTGCTCGAGAACCTCATGCTCGGCCGGCACAACCACATCCGGTACGGCCCACTGTCGGCGATCGCCTGGCTGGGCCGGGCCCAACGCGAGGAGATCGCGAACCGGGCAGCGGTCGAGGACATCGTCGACTTCCTCGAGCTGGCCCAGTGGCGGCGGTACCCGGTCGGCCTGATCCCGTACGGCGTACAGAAGCGGGTCGAACTCGGCCGGGCCCTCGCGATGCAGCCGAAGCTGCTGCTGCTCGACGAGCCGGTCGGCGGCATGAACCTCGAGGAGACCGAGGACATGGCGCGCTACATCCTCGACATCCGCGACGAGCTCGATCTGCCCATCATCCTGGTCGAGCACGACATGGGCCTGGTCATGGACCTGGCCGACCGCGTACTCGTCATGGACTTCGGCGTGTCGATCGCCACCGGTCCCCCCGCCGAGATCCAACACAACCCCCAAGTCATCAGCGCCTACCTGGGCCGCACGACCACTGCTGCCCAGCGCGAGGAGGTGCGGCCATGAGCGCAGCGGAGCGCCGCGGCGTCTGGACCGAGGAGCGCAGCGACGAGGGAAGACGTCGCATAAGGCGCGCAGCGAAGCGAGGCAAGCAATGACCGCTGTTACTGAGGTATCGACGACTACCACGGTCGCCAGTCGGATCCGGGACCGCGCACAGCAGACCCCGGTCGGTGTCGCCATGCGGGAGAAGGACTTCGGCATCTGGCAGGAGGTCACCTGGGCGGCGTACTGGGACACCGTACAGACCGTCGCGCACGCGTTGCTGGCCCTCGGCATCGAGCCCGGAGACCGCGTCGCGATCCACTCTGAGAACCGCCGCGAGTGGCTGTACGCGGACGTGGCGACGATGGCCATCCGAGCCATGACCGTCGGCCTCTACCCGACCAACCCGCCGGCCGAGGTCGGCTACCTGCTGTCGCACTCGGGTGCCAAGGTGCTCGTCGCCGAAGACCAGGAACAGGTCGACAAGGCGCTGCAGGTCATCGACCGTTGCCCGGATCTCGAGCGCATCGTCTACCTCGAGCCGCGCGGCATCCGTGGCCGGTACGATCACCCCAAGCTGATGGCGTGGCCGGAGCTGCTCGCGCTGGGCGAGGAGCACCGGCGGGCCTTCCCGACCGCGGTCGACGACCGGATGGCCGCCGCCCAACCGGACGACATCGCGACTCTCATCTACACCTCGGGGACCACCGGCCCGCCGAAGGGCGCGATGCTGTCGGTGTCCAATGTGGACTTCGCGATCGACATCCTCGTCCAGGGTGGCGGTTTCGCTTCGCCACCGCCCGGGCCGCGCGACACGACGCTGTCGTACCTGCCGCTGTGCCACGTCGCCGAACGGATCTTCACCACCTGGTTCAACGCGGGAGCCGGAGTCCGGGTCAACTTCGCCGAGTCGATCGCCACGGTCCAGCCGAACCTGCAGGAGGTCCAGCCGACGATCCTGTTCGGCGTACCGCGCATCTGGGAGAAGATCCTCGCGACCGTCCACATCAGACTCGCCAGTGCCAGTCCGATCAAGCGGGCCAATGCCAAGCTCTGGCTGAAGGTCGCCGACCGGATGGGCGGCACGCTCGTACGTACCGGTGGCCGGCACACGGTCGGCACCCGGCTCATGTACGCCATCGGCTGGGTGTTCTGCTACCGCGCACTGCGGGAGCGGATCGGGATGCGCCGGGTCCGGTACGCCGCCAGTGGCGCCGCTCCGATCGCACCCGACGTGCTGAAGTTCTTCATGGGCATCGGCGTTCCGATGCACGAGGTCTACGGGATGACCGAGAACACGGCGGTGGCTACGGCGAACATGCCCGGCCGGGTCAAGCTCGGTACCGTCGGCGAGCCACACCCCACTGTGGACCTCCGCATCTCCGACGATGGGGAGATCCAGACGAAGCACGCGGGTACGTTCATCGGCTACTTCCGCGATCCCGAGGCGACCGAGCGGGCGATGACCGCGGACGGCTGGCTGCGTACCGGAGACATCGGGGAGTGGATCGACGGGACGCACGTAAAGATCACCGACCGGGCGAAGGACATCATCATCACCTCGGGCGGCAAGAACATCGCGCCGAGCGAGATCGAGAACGCGCTCAAGGCGTCGCCGTTCATCAAGGAAGTCATCGTGGTCGGGGACCGGCGGCCGTACCTCGTGGCGCTCATCGGGATCGAGCTGGACACCGTGGGGGAGTGGGCGCAGCGACGCAGGATCGCCTACACCACCTACCGCGACCTGTCGGAGAAGCCGGAGGTACTGAAGCTGGTCCAGTCCATTGTGGACGAGGTGAACGAGCGGTTCGCCTCGGTCGAGCAGATCAAGAAGTTCCGGATGCTGCCCAAGGAGCTGGACCACGAGGACGGTGAGCTGACCGCGACGCAGAAGGTGAAGCGGGCCGCCATCACCAAGCTCTTCGCGTCCGAGGTCGAAGGCCTGTATCGGGGATGAGAACATTCCTGGAGGCATGCACCCGGGGGCTCGGGCAGGGCAGCGTGTACGCGTTGCTCGCGCTCGGCTTCGTCATCATCTACAAGGCCACCCGGGTGATCAGCTTCGCCCAGCCCGCCTTCATGTTGGTGGGTGCGGTGCTGGTGACGTACCTCGTCGGGCCCTTGGGTTTCTGGGTGGCGGTGCCGCTGGCGGCGGTCGCGACCGCGGGCCTCGCGCTCGGCGTCGAACGCGCGGTCGTGCGGCCGATGGTGGGCAAGCCGGCCTTCGTGGTCGCGATCCTCACGCTCGGCGTGGACCAGGTGGTCCGGGTCGTCACCAACGGGTTCCTGCCTTCGGACGTGCGGCACGTCGGTGACCCGTGGGGGCTGCGTACCGTGCTGATCGCCGGCCTGTCGGTGCAGGAGCGGCACATCGCGATGCTGATCGCGACGGCCGCGCTGGTGCTCGCGCTGTTCGCCTTCTTCCGGTACACGCGGATGGGCCTGGCGATGCGGGCGGCGTCGTACGACCAGGAGGCCGCGCTCGCCCAGGGGGTCTCGGTCGGCGCGGTGTTCGCGGTGTCGTGGGCGATGGCCGGCGCGCTGGCGGCGGTCGCCGGGGTGTTCTCCGCGGTCGGCGGTAGCGTCGACCAGCTGCTGTGGATCATTACGCTGACCGCGCTGCCGGTCATCATCCTCGGCGGGCTCGACTCGTTGCCGGGAGCGGTGCTGGGCGGGCTCATCGTGGGTCTGGTGCAGGAGATCACCGCCACGTACCAGTCGAACATCGGCTGGCTCGGCAGCAACTTCTCGTACATCACGCCGTACGTGGTGATGATGCTGGTGCTGTTGGTGCGGCCGTACGGACTGTTCGGCACGAGGGAGGTCGAACGCGTATGAGTGTCGGTCGGCCGCTGCTGCACACGTCGTACGCCTCGGATATGGCGCTGTTCAACACCGGTACCAAGAAGGTCGCGTTCGCCGCCCTGTTGGGGGTGGGGCTGGCGCTGCCGTTCGTCCTCACCGACGACATACTGCTGCAGCTCGCCAGCGCCTGTGTCGCCGCGATCGGGGCGATCGGCCTCAACCTGGTAACCGGGTACGCCGGGCAGGTGTCCCTGGGGCACGCGTTCTTCCTGGCGATCGGGGCGTACACCGGCGCCTATCTCTCCGGCGACCGGGGCGACTTCCGGGCGATGGGCCTCGGCGTGGACAACATGCTCGTCTGGCTGCCCGCCGCCGGGTTGGTCGCCGGGCTGGCCGGCGTCCTGGTGGCGCCGCTGGCGACCCGCCTTCGTGGGCTGTACCTGGCGATCGTCACGCTCGGCCTCGTCTTCGTCGGCGAGTACATCCTCACCGAATGGAACGGGATGACCGGCGGGCTGGGTCAGGGGCGGCGGGCGGCGAAGCTGTCGCTGTTCGGCTACCGGTTCGACACCGACGGGCCGTTGCTCGGCCTCGAGGTCACCCGCGCCCAGAAGCTGCTCCTACTGATGCTCGTGCTGCTCGTGATCTTTGCGATAGCCGCACGCAACCTGGCCCGGTCCAAGGTGGGCCGGGCGTTCTCGGCGGTCCGGGACCGGGACATCGCCGCCGGTGTCATCGGCGTGAACCTGGCCCGGTACAAGACGATCGCCTTCGGCATCTCGTCCTTCTACGCCGGTTGTGCCGGCGCGCTGCTGTACACCATCAACGGGCGCTTCGACGCCGGGCAGTTCAATCTCGCCCTGTCGGTGCTCTTCATCGCGATGGTGCTCGTCGGCGGTGCCGGTACTGTTTCCGGCGCCATCCTGGGGGCGTTCTTCTTCACGTTGCTGCCCCGCTTCACCCGCGACGTCATCCCGACGGTCGCACCCTTTGTCAGTACCTCTTCGACCGAACAGTTCAACGTCTTCCAGCTGGAAGGCATCCTCTACGGCGCTCTCGTCATCGTGTTCCTGATCTTCGAGCCACGCGGCCTGTTCGGCATCTGGATCCGCGTGCGCAACTACTGGAAAGCCTGGCCCTTCTCCTACTAGCTAGCTAGCCCCGACCTCAACCAGGAGGAAAAGTGAAACGGCTGGGATCGATCACCATCGTGGCCCTACTGGCGCTGGCGGGCGCGCTCACCGGCTGCCGCAGTTCGGAGTCGGGCAGCAGCGGTACCGCCGCCGCTCCGGGTGTCACGAAGGAGGCCTGTCCGAATGCGGTCGACAAGAACAAGGGCTGCATCTACCTCGGCATCATCTCGGACCTGACCGAGGGCCCGTTCCGGGCGCTCGCGGTACCGATCACCGAATCCCAGAAGGCGTTCTGGGCCCGCGTCAACAAGAACGGCGGGATCGGCAACTACGAGGTCGACGTGACCACGTACGTCAAGGACAACAAGTACAAGCCCGAGGTACACAACCAGGTGTACCAGGAGATCAAGGGCAAGGTGCTGGCGCTCGCCCAGACGCTCGGCTCGCCGACCACCGCCGCCATCATCGACGACCTGCGGGCCAACAACATCGTGGCCGTACCGGCGTCCTGGACCTCGGCGTGGGCGTTCGAGGACGTGATCCTCGAGTCCGGCGCCAACTACTGCGTCGAGTCGATGAACGCGCTCGACTACGCCAAGGAGAAGTACCAGTCGAAGTCCGTGCTCGCGATCCACTACGCGGGTGACTACGGTGCCGACGCGGCGGCGGGCGCGAAGATCGCCGCGGAGAAGCTCGGCATGACGTATAGCCACGTGCAGACCAACTCCGGTGCACAGAACCAGGCGGCGGCCATCCAGGCGGTCATCAGTGGGAAGCCGGATCTGATCATCCTCACGACGGGTCCGGCCGAGACGGCCGCGATCGTGGGCAACGCCGCGGCGCAGGGCTACCGCGGCCGGTTCATCGGTACCAGCCCGACCTTCAACCCCGGCCTGATGGCCAGCCCCGCGGCGCAGGCGCTGACGCTGCTCTACGAGTCGACGGCCCCGTGGGACTCGTGGGAGACCGACACCCCCGGTCACAAGGCGATGCGCGAGGCGATCGGTAACCCGGCGGGTGGGCCGAACAACGGCTACACCTCGGGCTGGGTGTGGTCGTACCCGCTGAAGGCCGCCCTCGAGAAGGCGGTCGCCTCGGGCACGCTGACCCGGGAGAGCCTGCTGGCGGCGGCGAAGGGCCTGACGTCGGTGGACTACGAGGGCATGCTGCCCACCGGTGCCGGTAACTACGCCGGTGGCGTGGACGGCCAGGTGAAGTCCTCCGCCATCTACAAGCCCGACGCGGCGGCGGTCACGAAGGTGACCCAGGTGAAGGAGTTGTTCATCGGGCCGACCGCCCAGTCCTTCAAGCTCGAGAAGCCCTGCTTCCAGATGACCCTCTGACCCTGTTTTCTTGGCCCGGTCGGTCTAGGCCGACCGGGCCGTGCCTTTTCCGGGTTCGGCTGAGCCGACCAGGCGCCTGGACCTTCGGTCGGCGCAGATCCAGCCCAAGGAACCAGCTAGACCGCGGGCTCCGCTTCGCTTCACCCGCTGGTGGCCAATTCGTCTGTGGCTCGCTTCAATAGGGCGATCGTGTCGCGAGCCGGCAGGGCGGCCGCGGCGAGGCGGGCGAACATCCGCTCGTACTCGGCGACGTGGTCCGGCCGGTCTCGCAGCACCATCTGGGTCTGCGCCTGTTCGACGTACAGCACGGTGTCGTCGGCGGGGTCGGCGAACTCGAACAGCACAAACGAGCCGTACAGACCCGGGTGGAAGCCGGCCGAGAACGGGATCACGCCGAGCCGCACGTTGGGTCGGGCGGCGAGCGCGGCGAGGTGGTCGAGCTGCGCCCGCATCACCGCCGGGCCACCGATCGGCCGGCGGATCACGGCCTCGTCGAGTAGCACCGTCAAGGTGGCCGCGTTGGGCCGGTCGAACAGCTCCTTGATGCGGGTCATGCGCAGGGCGAGCCGCTGCTCCGCCACGTCGGGCGGAAGCTCGTCGGGGCCGCCGTTCGTGATGACCGTGCGGGCGTACGCCTCGGTCTGGCACGGCCCGGGCACGACGGTCGGGTGGAAGTAGCGGATCGTCGCGGCATCCGCCTCGCAGCCGATGAACTCCAGATACGGCTGGGACAGCACGTCGCGGTACTGCGTCCACCAGACACGCTGGCGGGCGGTGCGGGCCAGGGCCAGCAGGTCGTCGACCCGGGTCGGGTCGCGGACGCCGTACAGGCCCAGCAGCGCGCGCAGGTCATTGATGGAGATGCCGACCGTACCGGCCTCGATGCGGACCAGCTTCGACAGCGACCACTCCATCTCCGAGGCCGCCTGTTCCTGGGTCAGCCCGGCTTCCTCACGGCGCTGGCGCAGCTCCGATCGCAGCCGGAAGCGACCCGCGGTACGTCCACGAGAGGCGGTCAAGGCGAATGCTCCCTTGGTAGTCAAGTAGACGGTTGGCAACCTGCCAGGTAGCTAGTTGACAGTACACCGCACGATGCGGTACGGCGGCACCGTATGAAAGGAGCGTCGTGCACGACTGGACAATTAGCCGTTTATAACCATCAACCTGCTGTAGACGACCTAGGCAAGTTGCCATATGGCTAATTGCTCTCTTCCCTCTTTCCGGGTAGCTGCTCCACAATCTCGGTAGACACAAGGTCCCAGAATTGATGACGGCACCCGGGTGCCACCGGGTGCCGCCGGAAAGCTCTCAACCAGCCCTTCCCATGAGCCGCTAGGAGCCTCGAGTGGATGCTACCCAGCCCTTGGCACGCCCACCAGACAACGTCACCTTCCTCGATCGAAACGGCATCCGGATCACCGGTTGCTGGTTCGACGCCTCGGGAGTGCGGTTCGCCGTACGCGATCTGAGGCAGGTCTGGTCGGTGTCGGGCCCCGTGGACCCGGTCGTCACCAACGCCGCCTGGGCCATCGGTCTGGTGCTGGTCATCGGCGGGCTCACCGCGCCGTACCTCGACCTCTCCGGCTGGATCGGGCTGGGACTGGTATTCACGATCACCGTCACGATCTGCCTGATGGCGATCCGCCTCCGGCCGCGACCGCGGGAACTATGGGCGCGGTACCGCGGCTTCGCTGTCCAGATCTACGGCTCGGACGACCCGGTCATGTTCAACCAGGTGTGCCGGGCGCTCAACCGAGCCCGCCAGCAGTACGGGTAGCGGGGGGTGGGGGAAAGTCTGGCTGTTCGGGCGGTGTCGACCTGCCAGGGCCCGTCCGGACAGCCAGGCGCGCCCCGCGTTGGCTCAGCGGACCGACACGTGGACGTGGTTGGTGTGCTCGGCCGACGGGCTACCGCTGCCGCTGTAGTCCCGCCAAGCCGTGCGCGCGTTACCAGCGGTCCAGATCTTGTCGAACCAGATCACGTACATCACGCCGAGGCGGTCGGCGTTGTCGACGAACCACATCGCGAGCTGGTCGCCGTACGTCTTGTCACCGCCGGTCGCGACGCCGCCGAAACCTCCGCTCGCCGCGGCGAAGTCGCAGGCCCGGCCCTTCGGATGCTCACCGCCGCCGCCAGATCGCCAGCAGGAACAGTACCGCTTGAAGCCGGCCACTCTCGCCTGCGTGTACGCGTGGTAGGTGCGCGGGGTCAGACAGCCGGTCGTCGTGGGATCGTCCACAATGCACGATTCCACTGGCCAGGAGCCGTCGGCGTTGCGTGGCGCGGGTTTCGCCGCCGGTGAGTTGCCGCTGACGAAGCCGCCGAACGGCCGCCCGGCGCCACCCAGTGCCCGCTCCGCGTCCTTCTTCTTCTTTTCCATCTCAGCTAGCAACTGTGTCTGGGTCTGCAGCTCGGCACCGAGCCGGTCGCGGTGCTGTGCCAGCTCGCGGCGCAGCCGGTTGAGCTCGGCGAGCCGCGCGTTCTCCTGTATCGCGAGCATCTCGACGCTGGCCGCGCGCTGCAGGAACATGTCGGGCGAGCCGCTGCTCAGCAGGGCGGTCATCACGCCGAGCCGACCCGTCCGGTACGACCGCGCGGCCACCACGCCGACCTGCTGGTTGAGCAGGGCCAGCCGCATCTCGGTGGTACGCATCTGCTGGTTCATCGCGGCTTCGGTGCGCTTCGATGCGTCGTACTGCGCCTTCGCGTCGAGGTACCCCGCGGTCGCCGCCTCGAGCTGTGCACGCAGTGTCGCCGTACCGCCCTCGGGATCGGGTTCAGCTACTGCCGGTGTCGTGACGAACACGGAAAAGATGGCTCCCAGCGCGACAACAACCGCCCAACGTCGAATTGGTCGAATTGCCAATGTTGACAGAGTCACGGTTCCTCGAGGGGGTTGATGAACCGCGGGTCAGCATACCGCAGGTGCTAGGGGCGGACCAGCAACTGATCGACTGGCGCGTGGTCGTCGGTGAGTATTCGAGCACCGCCGGCGAATGCCGCCAACTCCGTACCGGAGAGGATGTCGACCGGTTCCGTGGCGCGTTCCAGCAGCCGTTTCTCCAGGTCCGCCAACGGAAGCGGGCTGTCCGACGCCAGGATCACGAAGTTCGAGCCGACCCGTCCGGCCAGCGCCTCGGGTGGTGCCACGAGCGCGATGTGCGGAAAGACCGCGGCTACCGTGGCCAGCTCGGCCCGGAGAAAACGGGCGGGCGGGTAGTCGATGACGTTCAGCGCGTACACGCCGGTCGGTCGCAGTACCCGCCGGACGTCGGCCACCAGCTCGCGCGTTGTCAGGTGCCAGGGGATCACGAGGTGGCCGAACGCGTCGCCGACCACCAGGTCGTAACCCCGGTCCGGCTGGTCGGCCAGGCCCATCCGGGCATCGCCGACGCGGATCTGAAGGTCGGCGCCATCCCGCAGGCCGAGCTCCGCGCGGTCCAGCTCGACGAGCTTGCCGTCGAGTTCCAGTACGACGTTGTGGGTGCCGGGTCGGGTGGCGGTCAGGTACCGCGGCACCGTGAACCCGCCCCCGCCGAGGTGCAGCGCGTCGATCCGTTCGCCGCTTGGTTTCTGCACATCGGCCAGCGCGCCGATCCACTGGGTGTACGCGAACTCCAGGTGCACCGGATCGGCAAGGTCTACATAGGAGTGTCGGGCTGAGTTGAGGATCAGCAGCCGACCGGTGGCCCGCTCGGGATCGGTGGTGACGCGGGCACAGTGGTACGCCGTCTCGACATCGCACGGGGTCGGTGCCGTAGCCGCCAGCCCCGCACCGGCGAGGCCGACGGCGGCCAGGATCGCGCGGGTTCGCGGTGCGCCCGGCAACGCGTCCGCGGGTGCGCCGCGCAGGTAGACCGACACGGCCACGCCGCTGGCCGCGAGTGCTCCGGCCAGTCCGAGCACGATCGCGCTGCTGGGCAACGCGTATACGAGCACGAAGCCGGTGGCCAGTGTGGCCGTGATGGCGCCGAGGGTGCCGATGCTCGACAGCCGGCCGACGATGCGGCCCGTCTGCTCGAGGTCGCCCAGTTGCAGCTTGACCACCAGCGGTGTGACGGCGGCGAGCAGCGTGGCCGGTACGAAGATGGCGAGCGCGGTCAGCAGCAGTACGCCGCCGGCCGCGCTACCGCGCAGCACCTCACCGGCGTAGCGGACGACCGGCAATGTCACCGCGGTGGCGATCGCCGCGAGGACCAGTGCCGGAGCGAGTAACCGGCGCGGGTCCAGCCGGTCGGCGAACCAGCCGCCGAGCCACGCGCCGTAGGCGATGGCGCCGAGCGCCATGCCGATGACCGCGCTGCTGGTCTGTAGAGTGACGCCGACGTACGGTCCCACGAGACGCAAGCCGAGGATCTCGAGGACCAGCACGGCTCCGCTGGCCAGGAAAACCAGGGCCGCGGCGAGCCACGGCGGTAGAGGGTTCATTTCACCCACCCAACTGATTTGCAGGAATTGCCTAGCTTAATAGTCATTTGGATATCGCCCAGTCGGTCAATTCGTACCGTCCACTGCCGAGTGTCAAGTTGCAGCATCAAGTTGCCCCGGTTAGCGTAATGATCGTGAGTGCCCCAGACGTGGAGATGGCCATCGCCGCGGGACAACCCGAGGCCGTGAGCGGTGAGCCAGTGACCATACGGGATCTCGTCTCCCGGAACATCCGGAGGTTGCGGCTCAACGCAGCGGCCAGCCACGAGGATGTTGCCCGCGCCGCACGGCACTACGGTCTACGTTGGACAGTCCAGTGGGTGACCGCGGTCGAGCGCGGTCACCGGGCACCGACCGCCGAGCAGCTGGTGGCACTGCCGATCGTGCTGACCGAGGCATTCGGTCACCGGGTGGGCATGGCCGATCTGCTGCTCGCCGACGGTCCGGTGCTGCTGCGGGCAAAAATCATCGAGGACGAGCCGGCAGTCCCGGTCTCCGCGTCGTACCTGCGCGAGGTCGCCACCGCCCAGCCGCACCGGCGGCCGTTCAGCACTACCGGCGGCTACCCCGCGGTGGGCGAGGGAAGTGACGGTGCCCTGGCCCGGGCCGCGGCGAAGATGCGCGAGATCGGCCGGGCGGGCCTCGGTGACGTCGACATCCGCGCGTTGCACCGTGCCGAGGCGGGCGCCGGTGACGTCGAGGACAAGCTGGCGCGCAAGCTCGGGGTGGCTCCGATCATCGTGATCGCGGCCGCCGCTGGTCTGTGGAGCCGCTCGCTGACCGAGGAGCGGCAGGCACGGCTGACCGTCGACACGTTCAGCGAGGAGCTGCACCCGCAACCGGCCGTGGTGATGCGCCGCCTCAAGGCCGAGCTCACCGAACGCATCGAACAGGCCGCGGCACGGGCACTGGCGATCGCTCTGTCCGGTCCCACGATGGTGCTGCCCCTGGTCGTTCCGCCGGCGTGGACTGCGGATGACGGTGCACCGGCCGAGCAGCCGGAGCCGCCGCGCCAGCGCATGCCGATGTCGCTGTTCAGCAACGAGCACGACTAACTGACTGGTTTCTTGGGCTGGATCTGCGCCGACCGAAGGTCCAGGCGCCGAGACCAGCACTGTCGGGTTTCCGCCTGATCCGTGCCTGATAGGCGCGCCTCGATGAGGCTTCGGCCATGGACGATCGCGCGCTCGTGGCGGCGATGCTCTCGGGCGATCCCCGTGGGCTCGACGGGGCGTATCGCCGCTATGCCGGCCGGCTGTACGCGTACGCCCGGAGCATCGTCGGTGACGCGGAGACCGCGGCCGACGCGGTACAGGATGCGTTCGTGCTCGCCGGGGAGCGGATCGGGCAGCTGCGGGATCCGGACCGGCTGGCCGCCTGGCTGTACGCGATCGTTCGCAGCGTCTGCCTTCGCCAGTTGCGCGCCCGCAAGCGAAATGCGCCGCTGACCGACGCCCAGGAGATGCCGGCGGACCTGCCCGACCCGGCCGCGGGGATGCAGGCCGAACAGGTACGGGCGCTCGTTCAGGCGGCCGCGGCCGGGCTCAACCCGGGCGACCGCGAGGTCATCGAGCTGTCGGTACGGCACGGGTTGTCGGCCAGCCATGTCGGCGCCGTGCTGGGAGTGTCGGCCAACCACGCGCACGCCCGGATGTCCCGCGCGCGGTCACAGCTGGAAGCGGCCCTGGGTGCGCTGCTGGTGGCTCGCGGGTCGGGCGGTCGGTGTGTGGCACTCAGCGAGCTGCTGCACGACTGGGACGGCCGGCTCACCGCGTTGCTGCGCAAGCGAATCAACCGCCATGTCAAGGACTGCACCGGGTGCGAGCGTCGGCGGCGCGAGTGGATGACGCCGGCCGCGCTGCTGTCCGCGTACGGCGCGCTTCCGTTCACAGTGGACGGTCTGCTCCGCGCGCCGTCCACGGCCTCGTCGGGGATCGGCTCGTCGGGGATCGGCGCGCCGCCGTTCGACCCGGGCACCGGGTATCCGGAGGGCGACAAGCCACGCGGCCGGCGTACCGCCGTGGCGGTCGGCATCGCCGTGCTGGTGCTGCTCGGCGCGGCTCCGGTCGTGGCGCGGACGTTGGGGCCGGACCCGGTGTCGGTCGGGTTCGCGCCGTCGAGCCCGCCGCCCACGGCGGCGATCTCGGCCGGACCGGGTGGGGAGGGCTTCGGCGTGGCACCGACGACGGGTGGCTCGGCCCCGGCGCCGGCGATCACCACACCGCCGCCGCTGAAGCCACCGTCACCCAAGCCACCGTCGCCCAAGCCGTTCACGGTGACCGCCACGGTGACGCCGAGCTGTCTCGGCCCGGACTGGCGGCTGAAAGTGGACGTGGTGGCCACGGGTGGCACGCTGAACACCGCGAACCTCCAACTGCAGAGCCCGAACGTCACCGAGAGCATGGCCGTCTCCGGCAACACAGCGACGAAGACCGTCACCTTCTTCGGCCCGAGTACCGTGAACAAGACGTGGCGGGTGGTCGCGACGTCGACCGCCGGCAAGACGGTCACTACGGCCTGGCGCACGACGGTACGAAATTGCTAGTGACGGCGGCTCAGCGGCCGATGAACGCCCAGGCGATGGCCGCTACGACGAGGATGCCGGCGATCGTGAACCGGCCCGCCGACGTGCGGGTCGAGGTCCACGCGGCCGTCTTCAATCCGGGGATGAGGGCCTTGGTCTTGGTGTGGTCGGACCAGGCGCGCTTGGCCACGGCGAAGGCGACCCCGGTCACGAAGCCGATGGCCATGCCGAGCAGGACTCCGGCTGCCGTGATGCTGCGGTCCACGGCGAGTAGTTTCCTGCTACCGAGGCGTCGCGGGCAACCATTGTGTTTTCAGATGTTGCTTCGCTCTATCGTGCGTTCATGACGGATGACGATGGGTTGGCGCTGGCCAAGGCCCGGGGAGCCCGGTGGTTGCCCGCCCGGCGAGTGCACTCGTTCGAGGAAGCGGCCGGCTTCGTCGACATGATCGGCATCGCGCTGCTGTTCCCGGCGGACCGGGTGACCGCACCTTCGCTGTGGGAGGCGGTCGCGGGGCCGGACGCCGTACCCTTCGCCGACGGGATGGGCGCCGCCGAGCTGATGGTGTGGACGTGGAAGGACACGCTGCCGGAGGGCGGCCTGGCGTGGTCCGGCAAGTACCTGCACCAGCGCGCGTCCCTGCTGTCACCGGATCTGCTGAACGCGCTCTACCCGGGTAGTGGTGAGCCCGACGACCACGAGGCCTTCGACCTGACACCGGACGCGCACAGGATCGCGGAGGCGCTGCTGTCCGGACCGCTGCCGTCCTCGGCTCTGCGCGAGCTGGTCGGCCACCGTACCCGGTACGACCGGGCGATCCGGCAGTTGCAGGGTCTGCTGCTGGTCACCTCGGCCGGTACCCACGAGCAGCGCAGCGGCTGGCCGGCCGTGGTGCTGGATCTGACCTGCCGGCGCTTCGACGTCGGTGCCGGTACGGACCACGGCTATGCCGCCGATCGGTACCTGACCACGATGATCGAGGCGGCACCCGCTGACCTGGCACGCACGTTCGGCTGGTCCACCGCTGACGCGCGACTGCGACTCGACGCGCTCGTCGAGTCCGGCCGAGCCGCGCGTACCGCGAACCGGTACCGCGCGGTCACGAGTTCGTGATCACCCCTCGGGAGAGGAACTGGGCGATCGCGCTCATGTCGTACTCGCCGAGGCCCGCCGCGATGGCCGCCTTCACGACCCGGCTGGTCGTCGCGGTCTGCCGCATCGGTGCGCCCACCCGCTCGGCCAGCGTCTGGATGAGCTCGAGGTCCTTGGCGACGAGGTCGAGCGTGAACGCCACCGGTGCCGTGTCCGGGTGCACGAAGGCCTCCCGCTTGTACCCCACGAAAGGCGCCGCGATCGCGCTGGCCGCGAAGACCTCGTAGGTCGTCTCGCGAGGGACGCCGGCCCGCTCGGCGAGCACGAGCGCCTCGGACAGCGCCGCGTTGAGCGCGTGCACGACCGTGTTGACGGAGAGCTTGACGATCGCGCCGGCACCCACGTCGCCGACGTGGAAGACCTGCTTGGCGAGGATGTCGAGGGTGGGTCGCACCTTGTCGAGGGCGGCCGAGTCGCCGCCGACCATGAAGGTCAGCTCGCCCCGCTGGACGAGCGGCACGCTACCCGATACCGGCGCGTCGAGCAGGGTCGCATCCCGCTCGGCCACCAGAGGCTGCACCATGCGGACCGTCTCGGGGTCGATCGTGCTGGTCTCCAGCACCACCGCGCCTGGGCGCAGGCCGGCGGCCAGGCCGTCCGGGCCGGCGTACACGGACAGGACGGCCTTGTCGTCGGCGAGCGAGACGAACACGGTATCCGCGCCGGCGGCCGCTTCCCGCGCGGTGTCGGCGACCGGAGCCCCGGTGCGTTCGGCAGAGGCCCGGCTGCGGTTGTGGACGACGACGTCGGTACCGGACTCGCGGAGCCGGACGGCCATCGCCGACCCCATGCGCCCGGTACCGATGACAGCGACGGTCATAGCAGCAACCATCCTCCGTCGACGTTCAGGTTCACGGCGTTGACGGATCCGTTGCGCAGCAGGAACACCGCGGCATCGACGATGTCCTCCATCGTCGCGAGCCGACCGGTCGGGGTGCGCGAAATGAACCCATCGAGCACCTCCTGCGGCTTGACGATCCAGAATGGACTGTCGCCGACGATCCCCGGGTGGATGGCGTTGACCCGGATCGGGGCCAGCTCGGTGGCCAACGCGTTGACCATCCCGACCACGCCGCCGTTGACGGTAGCCACCGTGGTCGCGCCGATGTATGGGCGCTCCTTCGCCTGGCCGCCGAAGATGAGGATCGAGCCGTCGGGCGCGATCCGGCCCACGAGCGTGTGGATCACCTCGGTGTAACCCACGAGCTTGAGCGTGACCAGGCGCAGCGCGCGATGGAGGTCGAAGTCCGTGACCGTGTTCTGGTCGCGCTCGATGGCCCCCAGGACGAGGTGGTCGACTCGCCCGACGTCCGCGAGCGCCCCGGCGATGGACTCGGGTTCGGCGAGGTCGAAGGCCAGCCCGCGGGTACTGCCACCGACCTCCTTCGCAGCTTCGGCGGCCCGCTCGGCGTCCCGGCCGGTCACGATCACCTCGTCGCCGTTGGTGGCGAAGAAGCGGGCGAGGGCCTGGCCGATCCCGGCGGTACCACCGACGATCAGCACGCTACGGGTCATTGTTCGCTCCCTTGGTCATCAGGTGCCAGCCGGTCGCGCAGGTAGTCCCAGTCGCGGGCGAACCGGTACGAGTGGCGGGACGGTGGCTGTGGTGCCTGCGTCTCGAGCCAGCGCACCGGTCCGTCACCCGCGTTGGTGAACGAGTGCACGCAGCCGACGCCGGCCCACGCCACGTCGCCGACCTCGAGCCGGTACCGCTGCCCGTCGAAGGTGGCGTCGGTGGCGCCCTCGAGGATCAGGTAGGTCTCCTCGAGGGGGTGGTCGTGCGGGCCGGCGACGCCGTCCGGCGCGTACTGCACCATGAACATTGTCGACAGTCGCGCGCCGAGTTCGTTGTCCACCATCATCTTCACGGTGATTCCACTGTAGACGAGCAGAGCGGTACGCATGCTCGCGGATACGGCCAGCAGATCCTGGCTCTGCTTGCCGACCTCCATGTGCTGCGGCGTGATGTGCCCGAAGTTGCGGGCCCGCATGTCCCTCGGGTCGACCGGCACGGCGTCACCGGCCGGTACCGGTACCGGCAGCGTGTCGCCGTCGTGCCGTTCCCGGGGTTGTGGTGCCTGCATGTCGGCCCACCGGGCCGGCTCGTCCCCCGGGTTGCGCCAGGCGTGCGGGACACCCGCCGGGACGACGCCGTAGTCGCCCTCGCGCAGGAGCACGGAACCACCCGGCAGGTCGACGATGGCGGACCCGAAAAGAACAAACATGCTCTGTTCGAACGAGTGCACGTGGCCCGCCAGCGTCCCGCCCGGGTCGAGTTCGCAGATGCCGAAGCCGGTGTGCACGGCACCCGGCACGGACTCGTCGACGATCGCCCAGCGGCGGAACCCCGGCGCCGCCTCGACGAAAGAGGCCTCCGAGGCCCGGCGGACCACGTGCCTGGACATCAGATCTTCGGAAGCTGGAAGCCGGACGTGGACACGACGTAGTCCCGCGACTGGTACGCGAGGTTCGCCAGCCGGTTCAGGTCGACGTCGAGGAGCTTGCCGTGCCGCTTCTTGGCCGTGCCCGCCACCCAGACCGAGTCGACGTTGCTGGTGTCCATGGCGAACACCACCGCGCCGATCGGGTCGTTCACCGGCAGCACGTTGACCAAGTCGGTACGCAGCATGATGACGTCTGCCTCCTTGCCGGGCGTCAGGCTGCCGGTCTTGTGGTCGAGGCGGTTGGTGCGGGCGCCCTCGATCGTGGCCCACGCCAGCACGTCGCGCGTGGTGGCCGGCTCGGGCACGTTCTCCTCCCCGGACAGCTTGCGGTCGAAGATGGCGGCGTGCTGGGCCGACAGGATTCCCTGCATCTGGGTGAACATGTCGGCCGGTACGTTCGTCTCGACGTCGACGGACAGGCTCGGCTTGAGCCCGCGGTCGAGGAAGCGCTGGGTCGGTACCGCGCCGTGGCCCATCATCATCTCGACCGGTACGGACAGCGTGACGCCGCCTCCACTGTCGACGATCATCTGGATCTCTTCGTCGTTGAGCGTCGTGCAGTGGATGTACGTCGTGTCCGGTCCCATCAGGCCGGCCTTGCCGTACTCGGCGACCTTGCCGTGCTTGCCGAACGAGCCGACGCCCACGTGCATCGTGATCTGGGCGTCGACCGAGCGGGCCAGCTCGGCGTGTGCCTGGCAGTTCTCCATCGGCGCGAACTCCGGCCCGTACACCGCCAGCCCGTACGTCAGCAGCTGGTCCTTTGTCGTGAAGTGCTCGTTGGCCGCGCGCAGGAACCACTCGGGCTGCTTCTCGTTCCAGTCCCCGGCCCACGGGAAGCCGTACGCGAACAGCGACCGGATGCCGCTCTCCTTCAACGCGGCGATGGCCCCTTCGGTGTGCTCCGGCGAGTACTGGATGTGCGACCAGTCGGTGATGGTGGTGACGCCGGCGTTCAACGCCCCGTACGCGCTGATGAGGTTGCCCGCGTAGACGTCCTCGCCCCGATAGGCGGGCGACAGCGTACCGAGGACGAACGCGAGGTAGCTGATCTCACCCTCGAGCGGTACGTCGGTGCCGATGTTGCGCAGGATGCCTTCCCACATGTGCCGGTGGGTGTCGACGAAGCCGGGCATGACCACCGTGTTCGAGGCGTCGACCACCTCGGCGTCGCCCGCCTCCAGGTTCGGGCCTACCGCGGCGATCTTCGTGCCGTCGATCAGGACGTCGGCCTGGGTGAAGTTGCCGATCGACGGGTCCATCGTGACGACGATGCCTCCGCGTAGAACGGTTCTGGCCATTGGTCTCTCTCCCTTGGGTAGGTCAGTAGGCAGCCAGGGCCCGTACGGCGTCGGTCAGCTTGTCGACGGTCGGGATCACCTGCTTTTCGAGGTCGTCGGCGAACGGCAACGGTACGTTCGCTCCGGCGACACGTTTGATCGGAGCATCGAGCAACTGGAAGCCTTCATCCGCGACGATGGATACGACGGTGGCTCCCCAGCCGCCCTGGTACGGGTTCTCTTCCACGACTACCAGCTTGGAGGTGCGCTCGAGGGACGCGAGCACGGTACGCATGTCCAGCGGTATGAGGCAGCGCAGGTCCACCACCTCGACCGAGATGTCCTCTGTGGACAGTTGATCGGCGGCGGCCAGCGCCATGGGTACCGTCGACGCGAGCGCCACGACCGTCACGTCGCTGCCCTCGCGGACCACGGCCGCCTGGCCCAGCTCGACGACGTGCCCCTCCGGCGGCCGCGGGCCGGAGCTGGCGAACAAACCCTTGTGCTCGAAGAAGACCACCGGATCGTCACTGCGGATCGCCGCCGCCATCAGGCCGATCACGTCCGCCGGCGTCGAGGGCGCCACGATCTTCAGTCCGGGTACGGTGAACGCCCAGTTCTCGACCGCCTGGGAGTGCTGGGCGCCGAACCCGAGCCCGCCGCCGTTCGCGGTACGCACGACGAGCGGCACGGTCACCTGACCGCCGGTCATGTACCGCACCTTCGGGATCTCGTTGGCCAGGTAGTCCCAGCAGCAGGCGAGGAAGTCGCTGAACATGATTTCGGCAACCGGGCGCAGGCCGGTCATCGCGGCGCCCATCGCGGCACCGACGATGGCCTGCTCGGAGATCGGGGTGTCCCAGATCCGCTCCGGACCGAACTCGTTGAAGAGTCCCACGGTGGTCTTGAAGACGCCCTCGGCCGGTCCGATGTCCTCGCCGAGACAGACGACCGTCGGGTCGCGGCGCATCTCCCGCGCGATCCCCTCGGCCACTGCCTCCCGGTACGTCAGGTCCGCCACGCCGCACCCCCGTCCGCCCACACATCGGTGAACGCCTCCGCGAGGTCGGGGGCGGGTGCGTTCTTCGCTGCGTCGACGGCCTCGTCGACGATCCGCTTCGCCTCGGCGTCCGCGCCGGCGATGGCCTCCTGGTCGACGCCCAACGCCTCCAGACGCGCCCGGGCGATGTCGAGCGGGTCGTGCTTCATCCACCGCTCGACCTCTTCCGCGGGCCGGTATTTCGCCGGATCCGCGCGGCTGTGCCCGTAGTGTCGGTAGGTCTGCGCCTCCACGATCGTCGGCCCTTCTCCGGCCCGCGCCCGTTCGGCTGCCTTGGACACGGCCTCGTAGACCACGACGACGTCGTTGCCGTCGATGACCTCCGCCGGAATCCCGTATGCGCCGGCCCGGTCGGCGGCCGGGTTGGGGACCGGGGTCACGGCCGAGATCGGCGTGTACTCCATGTAGAGGTTGTTCTCGCAGACGAACAGCACGGGCAGCTTCCACACCGCGGCGAGGTTGAGCGCCTCGTGGAACGCGCCGATGTTCGTGGCGCCGTCACCGAAGAACGCGACGGCCACCTGGTCGGTACCGCGCAGCTTCGCCGACCACGCGGCACCGGCCGCCATCGGCAGGTGGGAACCGACGATGGCGTACGAGCCGAGCATCCCGCTGACCGCCTTCGTCAGGTGCATCGAGCCACCCTTTGCCTTGCACAAGCCGGTAGCCCGGCTCATCAGCTCGGCGAGGCACTCCTCCGGGGTGGCGCCGCGGGCCATCGCGTGGTGGTGACCGCGGTACGTCGCGAAGACGTAGTCGTCCGGGTGCAGCGCCGCGCTCGCGCCGACCGCCACCGCCTCCTGCCCCGAGGCGAGGTGCGTGGTGCCCTTGACGAGACCGGCCATGAACATGTCGTACGCGGCCTTCTCGGTACGCCGGATGACGGCCATCTGTCCATAGAGGACCAATAGTTGGTCGCTATCCACGACCGGCCTCCGTGTTCAGGTTGGACTGCGCTTCCCGCAACGTGTTCAGCGGACCGTCCACTGTGTAGTAACGCTTGCCGGCCACGAGCAGCTCCTCGGCCGGGAACTTCGTGATGACCTCGCAGCCGGTGGCCGTGACGACGACCTCCTCCTCGATCCGCGCGGCCGACCAGCTATCCGCGGCGGGCCAGTACGTCTCGAGCGCGAACACCATCCCCTCTTCCAACGGCTCGGGATGGTCGAGCGAGACGAGCCGGCTGAAGATGGGCTTCTCCCAGATGGACAGGCCGACCCCGTGGCCGTACTGCAGCGCGAACGCGGCCATCTCGTCGGCGAAGCCGAACTCCTCGGCGCGCGGCCAGACCGAGACGATGTCCGCGGTGGTGGCGCCGGGCTTGACGAGCGCGATGGCTCGGTCCATGTACTCGCGGCAGCGCACGTACGCGTCGCGCTGCGCCCGGGACGCGCTGCCGACCGCGAAGCACCGGTAGTAGCACGTGCGGTAGCCGAGGTGGCTGTGCAGGATGTCGAAGAACGCCGGGTCGCCGGGCCGGATGAGCCGGTCACTGTACACGTGCGGGTGCGGTGAGCAGCGCTCGCCGGAGATGGCGTTGACGCCCTCGACGTACTCGCTGCCGAGGTCGTAGAGCACCTTGCTGACCACGCCGACGCATTCGTTCTCGCGGACTCCCGGGCGCAGGAACGCGTACAGCTCCTCGTAGGCGGCGTCCACCATGGAGCATGCCTGGGTCAGTAGGGTGATCTCGTCCGGGGTCTTGATGCGCCGCGCGTCGAGGAACACCTGCTGCCCGTCGACCACCTGGAAACCCTCGGCCTGCAACGCCGCCAGGATCGGCATCTCGATGAGGTCGACGCCCACCGCCGCCCCGGCCAAGCCGTGCTCGCGCAGCACTTCGGCGACCTTCTTGGCGACGTCCGCCGCGATCCCCGCGTCCGGGTGGAACGCGCCGCGCAGCGTCGAGATCCCGGCCCGCGCCCGCTTCGTACCGTCGAGCCAAGGGTTGTACAACTGGTGATGCCGGGCCGCGGAGCCGAAGTCCCACACGACCGGTTCGCCGCCGCGTGGTAACAGGGCGAACCGGATGAGCTTGTCCATCGCCCAGGTGCCGATATGGGTGGACGTCATGTACCGGATGTTCGAGAAGTCGAACGTGAGCAGTGCGCCCAGTTCGGAGGCGTCGAGGGCGGTTTTCAGCCGGGCGAGCCGCTCGCGTCGTAGCCGGTCGAGATCGACCCGCTCCTCCCAGTCGACGGCGTTGCTTCCGAACGTGCGGATCGCCATGGGCGGCCACTCCCTCGCAGGCGGGTGTTCAGTACAGATTATCGCCGGCCTCCGGCACGGAGAAGACCCGCTAACCTACACTTGACATCCGTGAGCCCCGCGGCCGTCCCCCCGATCGGCGAGCGGCTCCGCGAGGAGCGCATCCGCCGTGGTATAAGCGTGCGCGGGCTGGCGCGCGACATCGGCGTCTCGGCGAGCCTGATCTCCCAGATCGAGACCGACAAGAGCCGGCCGTCGGTGAGCACGCTGTACGCGATCACGACCGCCCTCGGCATCTCGGTCGAGGACCTCTTCGACTCGCGCACCACACCCGACGGCGCGGTGCCGTCGGGTCAGCCGGCCACCGAGCCTGCCGTCGCGACCCGACCGAACGGTCCCGATCGCCAGCGCAGGGTCGGTCCGGTCATCACACCCGTACAGCGGGAACTGCTCACGCTCGAGTCGGGAGTGACCTGGGAGCGGCTCGGCCAGGTGCCCGACACGCACGTCGACTTCCTGCTCATCACGTACCCGCCGGGCGCCGCCTCGTCCAGCTCCGGCCTGTTGATGCGGCACACCGGTACCGAGTACGGCTATGTCCTGAGCGGCGAGCTGATCCTGACGCTCGGCTTCGACGAACACCGGCTCACCCCGGGTGACGCGGTCTCGTTCGAGTCGTCGACCCCGCACGGGTACCGCAACGACGGCGACGTGCCGGCCGTGGGCGTGTGGTTCGTCGTCGATCGTTCGCATTGAACGGTGTGCGCTGCCGGCAGACAAGCAACCTTCTCGATAGGCCAAAGCGTTCCCCGGCCGTGGAGTTCCACGTGAGCTTCGAGAAACGGCGGGACCTGTCCGGCCAGATCTACCGGCAGATTCGGGCGGCCATCCTCGACGGGCGGCTGCGACCGGGGGACGTGGTACCACCCAGCCGTGAGCTGGCCCAACGCTTGGCGGTCTCGCGCAATACGGTCAGCGTCGCGTACGACCGGCTGACCGCCGAAGGCTTCGTCTCGGGCCGGGTGGGTGCGGGGACCTTCGTCAGCGACGCACTCGAGCCGCAGGCCACCGGGCCACCACAGACCAACGGCGTGACGCCCGCGGGCGTCGAGCGGGCCGGCGGCGCGTTACGGCCGCGCGAGATCTGGACGACGGTACAGCCACCGCGCGCTCCGGACGTCGAGCCGGAGTTCGACTTCCGGACGGGGGTACCGGATGCCCGCATGTTCCCGTACGAGACGTGGCGCCGGTTGATGGCCGGTCAGCTCCGGGCCTCGGCCGTACGCAACGGCATGTACGGGTATGCGGCCGGCCACCGCGAACTGCGTACCGCGATCGCCCGGCACATCGGGGTGGCCCGGGCGGTGACCGCGACCCCGGGGGACGTCATCGTCACCAACGGCACCCAGCAAGCCCTCGACCTGATCGGGCGGGTGCTGATCGAACCGGGTCGGTGCGTGGCCGTGGAGGAGCCGGGCTACGAACCGCCCCGCCGGCTGTTCGAGTCGCTGGGCGCCCGGGTCGTCGGCATCCCCGTCGACGCCGAAGGGCTGGTGGTGGACGCCCTTCCCGACCACGCCTGCCTGGTCTACGTGACGCCGTCACACCAGTTCCCGCTCGGCATGCCGATGTCGCTGGCCCGGCGGATGGCGCTGCTGCACTGGGCCCACCGGCACGGCGCGGCGATCGTCGAGGACGACTACGACAGCGAGTTCCGGTTCGCCGGTCGGCCCATCGAACCGCTGCACAGCCTCGATCGCAACGGCCTCGTCAGCTACGTCGGCTCCTTCTCCAAGGTGATGCTGCCGATCCTGCGGATGGGGTTCGTCATCGCTCCGCCGTCGCTGCGCGGCCCGTTGAGCGCGGCCAAGTACCTGACCGACTGGCATACCGCGTTGCCGACCCAGGTGGCCTTGGCCAAGTTCATCACCGAGGGCGCGCTCGCCCGGCACATCCGGCGGATGCGGCACGAGTACGGCGCCCGGCACGAGCTCATCACGGCGACGCTCACCCGGGACTTCGGGCAGTGGCTCACCCCGATCCCGTCGGTGGCCGGGCTGCATCTCAGCGCACTCTTCCACGACGACTCACCGGTGGATCCGGCGGACCTGCAACAGGCGGCCGCCGCGGAGGGAGTGGCGATCGAGATACTCACGCAATTCGCTCCGCCCGGGCGCGCGCCGGCCGGCCTCGTGCTCGGGTACGGCGGCATCCCGATCGACCGTATCGACGAGGGTCTACGCCGGCTACGCCGGTGCCTTGTTTCGTCCGTGTGAACAGTACGATTCCCTCGCATGTGGGTGATCGTCGGCCTCGACAACGGTGGAACCAGCAACAACGCGACCGTGCTGGACGAGCACGGCCGGTTCCTGGTGGACGAGATGGTCGAGACGCCCAGTCTCGTTCGGGAAGGCCCAGAGGTCGCGATCGAGGCGCTCGTCAGGTCGCTGGACCACGTGCTGAGCCTCACGAGTACGCCGCGCGAGGCGGTCCGCGCCGTCGGTCTGGACACCCCCGGACCGGCCAGCGCCGAAGGGGTCATCTCGTCGAAGGGCTCGACGAACTTCGCCCATCCGGCGTGGCGCGGCTTCGACATCCGGACCGCCCTCGCGGACCGGATCGGCCTGCCCGTGGTCTACCACAACGACGGCAACGCCGCCGCCCTGTACGCGCACACCGTCCACTTTGGAGCTGATGCCCCGGCGCGGTCGTCGGTCTCGGTGATCGTGGGTACCGGTCTCGGCGGCGGGGTCATCGAGAGCGGCCGCATCGTCAGCGGTGCCGCGGGGATGGCCGGTGAGCTGGGCCACGTGCACGTACCGCTGGACGGGTTGCTCGGTGAGGGACAAGCGGTGCCAGTGTGCAACTGCGGGTTCGCCGGTGACGCCGAGAGCCTCGCGTCGCTGACCGGCATCGAGCGCAACCTGTTGCCGTACTGGCTGACCCGGTACCCCGGGCACGACCTCGCGTCCGTGCCGCTCTCGGAGGCGGCGAAGCTCGTCCGTGGGTATGGCGTACGCGGCGACGAGATGGCCCGGCACATCTTCGAGCAACAGGCGATGGCGCTCGGTCGGCTGTTCACGATCGCGGCGAACTTCACCGACCCGCACGCGTACTTCGTCGGCGGGGGAGTGGTCGAAGCGTCGGCGGAGTTCCGGGAGTGGTTCCTGGACACGGTCCGCGAGCACACCGCCCTGCGCGAGGAACAGGCGAAGGTCGCGTCGTTCGCGCTCGTACCCGAGCTGGACATGGCCGGTGCGCGCGGCGCCGCGCTGGCGGCGCTCGCCCACGTCTGACGCGTTCAGGGGGCGTTCAGCCGGTGTGCGGCAGCGTCGCCGCCATGACTCGTCACGTATCGGTACTGGTCGCTCTAGGGATGCTGACCGCGTGTACGGCGTCCGGCGGCACCAACCCACGTCCCAGCGGTTCGCCCGCGGTCGCCACGCTCGACCCCGGTCCGGCCTGCGTCACGGTGGAAGGCGGCCAGAGCTGCCTGCCGCTCGCCCCGCCGGGCCAGCGCGTCGACCTCGTCCGCCCGGCATTCACGAACCCGACGGCGGTCACCAACCCGCTGTTTCCCGTCGGCAAGGTGACCCAGCTCGTGCAGCTCGGTGTCGTGGAGGGCAGCCGGTTCCGGGCCGAGGTCACGCTGCTGCCGAGCACGAAGACCATCACCTGGAACGGCCAATCGGTGACGACGATCGAGTCGCAGTACATGGCGTTCCTCGACGGGCGCATCCACGAGGTGGCCATCGACTGGTACGCCCAAGCGGACGACGGCGCCGTGTGGTACTTCGGCGAGGACGTCTTCAACTACGACGAGGGGTTCCTCGCCGACACCGACGGTACGTGGATCGCCGGCAAGGACGGTCCGGCCGGCATGATCATGCCGGCTCACCCGAAGGCCGGTGACGTATTCCGGCCGGAGAACGCGCCCGGCATCGTATTCGAGGAAGTCACTGTCAAGTCCGTCGATCAGACGGTGCAGGGTCCACGCGGTCCGGTCAGCGGTGCGATCGTCGGCGGTGAACTGCACATGGACGGAACCCGGGAGGACAAGGCGTTCGCACCCGGCTATGGCGAGTTCACCACCGGGGATCCCGGCGGCGACCTGGAGACCGCGGCGTTCGCGGTACCGTTCGACGCTCTCGGTACGCCGACACCGGCCCAACTGGCAGCGGCGTGGACGGCAGCCGGTACCGCTTTCGCGGCGGCCGGCGACGAGAACTGGTCCGGTGCGTCGGCGGCGTCGCGGGCCGTGCGCTCGGCCTGGGCCGGGTACCGGGCCGGGGGCGTACCTCCGTTGCTGGACAAGGAGATGAGCCGCTCGGTCGACGCCCTCGCGGCGGCGGTGGAAGCGCGCGATCCGGACGAGGCGCGGCAGGCGGCGCTGGACGTATCCTTCGCGATCCTGGATCTGCGGTTGCGGCACGAGCAGCTCGCCGCGGTGGAACGCGCCCGGCTCGGGGTGTGGGCGCGCCAGCTCGTCCTGGACGTCGACGCGGGGGAGGCCGGTGATGTCAACAGTACGGTCGAGACGTTCGGGCGGGTCTGGGACCGCGTGCGACCGGCGATCGACGCGACCGCGGCCGGCCGGGTCGACAGCCAGCTTCAGGCACTGCGGGCCGCCAAGGGCAGGGTGGCCACCGGGCCGGCCGTCGCTCTACTGTCCACAGTAGAATCTCTGTGAACCCGCTTCCCACCGCCACCTTGTCGGCGCACACTGAGGCGGTGCGGGCGGGTTGGTCGGACTCTGCCGGAACACGGGTGCACGACGCGTTGGTGGCGGCCGCGCGGGTGCTGTCCGAGCGCGGGCTGAATGCGACTGTCGACTCTGTGCCCGGTCCGGACGGTGTGAGCGCGTTCTGCCTCGATGTCCCGATCGGTGGGCCGTCGTACGCGATGCTGCAGGTCTGCGATCCCGAGCTGGCCAACTTGGGCGTCTTCCTGACCTACGATCGTGACGCCGGCGGGCAGCCGGTGGACTCGCACCGGTTGCCGGTGTTCGACATGCGGCGGGACCGGTTGTTGACATACGCGGTCATGCCGGTGGTCAACGGCGCACTCAACCCGCTGGATCCCACCGGCCGCGGTCGCAGCCTCTGCGTCGGCGTCTTCCACGGACGGTCCACAGTGGGCGATCTGTTCCTCCAGCCGTGGACCGCCACGAGACTGTTCCGCGGCTTCCGGCCGCAGGGCCAGTTGGCGGCGATCTGGGCGGACTTCGAGGCGCCGTTCGCCGAGGCGATCTCCCGGGTGAGCGCGCGGCTGGTCGGCCGGCGGGACATCCACCTACTGCCGCGTACCGGTCGCCGCTCCGCCCGGTGGATTCCCGTGCCCGGTCCACCGGGGTTGCGGATCACCGACCTGTCCGATGCGTACGACGCTGGGGTCGCGCTCGCCCGGGACTACCTCCACCGGCATCAGGCAGCGGGGCGGTCCAATGTGGACACGGGGTGACCGATCGCGTACTCGCCCTCGGGCGTCGTGTAGTCGTGCGCGTATAGGCGGCGGTGGAACTGCACGAAGCCGTCGATCAGCCGGCTGATCGTCGCGTCGCCGAGGCGTACCGCCATCGCGGCCAGGCTGGCCCGCAGCCGTGCGGTGTGCGTGACGTAGAGCGCGGCGAAGTAGGTCAGCGCGCGTACCAGTTGGGCCACCTGGTCGGCGGGGTCGGCCTCGGCGTGCCTCGGCCGGAAGAGCGCGACGTTGAACTCGCCGTGCCGCAGGTCCTTGGCGAGCCGCGTCAACGCGACGTCGTGCGCGGCCCGCGCCAGCAGCCAGGGGAACAGCCCACCCGGCGCCGCGGCGGCCGCGGACAACAGCCGGTGCCGGGCGGCGGGCTGCTCGAGCAACGGCGTACCGATGTCGTTGAGCAGCCGCACCAGCAGCGCGGCGTCGTAGAACGCCTCGTCGAGCGAGCCGTCGTGGACGAGGGCCCGCAGCCGCGGGTTGGGGCGTAGCCGCTCGGCCAGCACGATGACGTAGTAGGCCAGTGTCGGCGCGACCAGAATCGAGTGTGCGCCCAGCACGGCCAGTTCGGGCGGGCCACTGAACTCGGTGCAGAGCGTGCGGGTGACGGCCCAGTAGCGGTTGACCAGTCCTTCCCGCAGCAACTGTCCACAGTGCTGGGTCGCCATCGTGTCGGCGATGTACGCGCAACTTTCGATGTTCGCGGCGAGCACGGCCCACGTGTCGAGTTCCACGTCGCGGGCGCCGCTGTCCCCGCCCCAGGCCCGGGCCAGGGCGTGTTGGGCATCGCCGGTGAGGCTGTGCGCGTACGCGGAAAGGCGGGCGATGGACGCCCGCTGGCGCGCGAGCAGTTCGGCGCCGGGCCGTGGATCGCCGGTCAATCGGCGGACCATCGCGGCGTTGAACCCGCACAGGACCCCGCGCTGGATGTCGGCGGTTGGCCGGCGATCCGGTGGGAGTACACCAATCGCGAGGTTGTCCGAGACGACCTCGAACGTCAGGTAGACGCCGAGCGGAGTCGAGTGGGTGACCAGCTCGGGCCACTGGGCATCGTCGACGAACCCGTCGAGGAGTTGACAGGTGAGGCGGACCAACTGGTTGACCCCGAAGATCTGCAGGAACTGGTGGCGACCCGGGTTGTCGGGCCGCAGGCACCACAGGTAGAAGTCGCGCGTCGGCCCGACCGGCATCTGGTCGCGAACCGCCGCGGTCACCGCAGCGACGGTGCCGTCCAGTAGAGCCGTAGCTCTCCGGTGGCCCATGTCATCGAACCGCGACGATGTGGACGTACGCGAAGCTGGCCGCCGTACGCAGGTAGACGCGCTCCGGCACCTCAGGCCAGACGGTGCCGACGAGCCGGCCGAACTCCCGGACGAGGTCGTCGCGGTACTCCCGCAGCACGATCGTCGAGTCGGTGAACGTGCGGAGCATGCGCGCGGTGTGGTCGACGTAGCCGACCGGTTCGACACCGGCGTCCTCCAGGGCCGTGAGGTAGCCCGCCTCGTTGCCCAGGTACCAGCACTGGTTTGCGAGGTAGCGCTCCAGCCACGGGTGCATGGGCCGGATGAGCGCGGTGTCCACGATGGACAGTACGCCGCCGGGGCGCAGGAGCCGGGCGAGCATCGCGATGCCGGGTCCCTTCTGTTCCGGCGCCAAGTGTCCGGTGACCTCGATCGCGGTCACGGCGTCCGCCTGCCCCCACAGGTCCCGGCTCGCGGACTCGTCGAGCAGATCGCCCAGCCGGACTTCCGCCCGGTCCGCCCCCACTTGGCGGGCCACGCCGCGGGCGATCGCGACCTGCTCGGGGCTGACGGTGATCGACACCATCCGCGCCTCCGGCAGCAGCTCGGCCATCCGGGCGACCGAGTTGCCGCGGCCGGTACCGATCTCGACCAGCAGACCGTCCGCCGGTACCCGTGCCAATGCGGGACGCCACGCGGTGTCGACCGTGTTCACCTGCGCGGTGTGCAGCCGGAGCGACGGTTCCGGCATACGGTCGATCTCGTCGGTGTAGATCCCGAGCGAGAGGCTGAGCCAGGCGCGGCGCATGAGCCGCCCGAACGTCTCGTAGAACTCGGCCGGATCCCGCACGGCCCGGCCGATCGCCGGACGGATCATCGCGGCTAGAAAAGTGCGCATCCGCTTCCGCGCCGGGATGAAAGCGTCCAGGTCGGCATAGAACTCTTCTTCCACCGCGTCCCGGGCCTTGACGTATCGCCGGGCGAACCTCATTTGCCCGTCGAGCGTCAGGTGCTCCTCGAGGCGTGGAGGAAGAGGAAACTCCGCGGCCAGTTCGGTCGCACGCGTCAGCGGGCCCATGTCCAACCACCTCCTCACTCGCCGCCAACGAGGCAGGTCGGTCAGCACCCGGTACCCACCATGGTCGCCCGAGGGAGGTTCCAGGGCCAGCCCCCGCACGAGTGGTTCTTGGTAAGACCGCAGGTCGTCGGGGTCGGGAGCCCTCGCGATTGGCGGCACAGCGGCGGTTTGCGCGCCCGGCAGGATTCGAACCTGCGACCTTAGGATTAGAAGTCCTCTGCTCTATCCACTGAGCTACGGGCGCCCGTTTTCGCCGCCCGAGGGCCGCCAGAGAAGGCTACCGCTCGCCGAGAAAGGGCCACGGGCTGGACGGGGGATCGCCGGTTTGCCGGTCCACCAGATAGGTTGCAGAACGTGCGCCCCACCCCCGCCACGTTCCTGCCTGTCCTGGTATCTATCGACGACGATCGGTACCTCGACGAGTTCCCGCTGGACGAGTTCCTTGGTGATCTCGCCGTCGGATACACCGTAGGACCGCCATACGGGGAGCATCTGCTCAACTGGACTGATTTGGACCGTTTCGGGCTGTCTCACCGCGCTCTGCGGCGG
>Ga0114129_10001517_pt1 | contig 31416 bp, 24 predicted proteins | sample RhiMetdeltSRZDD1_FD_80071 | JGI IMG/M metagenome (GOLD analysis project Ga0114129, IMG submission 80071) | Populus rhizosphere microbial communities from Tennessee, USA - Rhizosphere MetaG P. deltoides SRZDD1 (version 2) (version 2) | ecosystem: Host-associated > Plants > Roots > Rhizosphere >...
AAACAATCATTTATTAACAATTTAAATTTTCAAAAAATGAAAAGCATAATTTTAAACACTTACAAACGCCAAAGCGACAGCGAACTGGCAACAACCGGTTATCGCGTAGTGGAAAAAACGGAAAATAATCCAATCTTTCCCAATCCGCCTGCTGCGCTGGCTGCAACAAAAAAATTGTTGCCTGAATACCATAATGCCGTTGTAAATGCCAAAGGGCGTGAAACGGAAAAGGTATCCATTAAAAACGACAAAAAAGCGGCGCTGGTAGCATTGTTAACCGAACTGGCGGCTTATGTAACCCTTACCAGTAATGGCGACAGATCAATGCTGCTAAGCAGCGGTTTTGCCATCTCAGGCGAAAAAGGTCAACAGGCCATGTCGGTTATTCAAAAACTGGAAGTAGAGTTAGGTCCACCCGGAGAAGCCACCACCCGAATAAAACGGGTAGCAGGCGCCCGGGCCTACATGCACCAGTACACTACCGAACCGCCTACATCGGGTACCGTGTGGATCAGTGAAGGAAGTACCCTTGCTTATTGCACATTCAAGGGTCTCCGGTCTACTGTGAAATACTGGTTCAGGGTGGTAGCGCTTGGTCGTGACGGGCAAACGGTGGTTTCACCGGTTGCCGAACGGGTTATTCAATAATGATTCCGGGTCCCGCAATGTGCGGAAAAGGATTATTAACCTTCAAAAACAGGGCTCCGGGCGACCGGGGCCCTTGTTGTTTGGGGCCACCAGGGTTGGCATGCATATGCTGCTGCACATTCATTGCATAAAAAATTGTAATTTCAGACGTCCATACGGGTTATTTGCCCGTTATTAGCCTAACCATTAAACGTATAGACCAGCATGGCTAAAAAGAAACGTATTGCTGCTAAAAAAACTGCCGGCGCAAAAAAGAAAAGCGCCGCCACCCAAAAGAACAATGCCCAACATAACGGAACCCTTAAAAAAGGAACCGTTCCCCAAAAAATCACCCCTGGTCGACTGGTGATCCATACCCGGGACATTACAAAAATTATGGGTATCAATGTTCGAACCGCCCAGCGGTTATTGAAGGATATTAAAAATTCACTGGGCCGCTCAAAAAACGAATATGTGTCGATAAAGGAATTTTCAAAATATGTGCATCTCGAAGAAAAAGATGTGCAGGCGAACCTGGCAAACGACTAAGAGCTACAAATACAACTGCACCATTTTTCGCCAGTGACGCGGGCGATGGGCCTCATCGTCCCATATGAACAGGGAATGTTCGATGCTCTTGCTGGTGAGCGCGGCGCTTAACTGTTTGTTGTTGTCGAAAAACGGGTCTTCTTTCCCAACGGCCAGCGTTATAGCCAGTTTACGGATATTGTTAAGAATGGAGTCGTCGGTTAAATTGGGCATGTACATGCTGGGCATATTGTAATATATACTCTGGTCAACGTAACCATTAAACAGGTCGGGGAAAGTATTGGCCGATAAAGTAAGATCGTACCGGGCGCTCATGGCCACCACCTTGTTGAAATACTGCGGATATTTGAAGGCGATATTTACCGCATGATACCCGCCCAAACTGCAGCCTGCCGAAATGAGCCATTTGAAATTAGTGCGAAAGATGATCAGCGGCAGCACTTCCTGCAAAATATACCGTTCGTACTGCAGGTGCCGTTTGATCTTCTGATCAGGCGGAATGTGCGCATAAAAGCTTTCTGCATCAACACTATCCACACAAAACAATTGTAAAAGCCCCTGCTCTATTTTGTCCTGCAGCGATTCCACGATCTTCCAGTTCTCATAATCGTAAAAGCGGGCCGTGCGGGTGGGAAAAAATAGCACCGACGCTCCGGAATGACCGAAAACAAGCAGTTCCATGTGCCTGTACAATGAAGGACTAAACCACTTATAATATTTTCGAATCATTTACATCTCAAATGACTGGGAAAAACAGCAAAACGCTGACTTGCTGCTGTTATGAAATTTTAAACTTTTGCTCAAAGTGCTGCAACAGCACTTCTTTCCACAAAAGATACCCCTTTTGGCTCAAATGCAAACCATCCGGTGCAAAAAGTTCTTTCACCGGATGTCCGTTTGCATCCAGCATGCGGTCGAATATGTTTACATAATGGTAATGATCGCCGGCTTTTTGAATGGTTTCACTGATCAGTTTATTGGTATAGCGTATCTGATTCACCATATTCCATCGCGAAAGGCTGGGTTTTATAGATATGAATGTAAACGGAACGCCCGGAAATCGCTGGTTCAAACAAACCAGTAATTGTTTGAAAAAAATGGATACTTCTTCTGCCGTACGTCCATCGCCCAGGTCGTTGTCGCCGGCATAAAAAACAATGTGTTTGGGCGAATAAGGCTGCATAATGCGCTCAAAGAACCATACACAGGCAGCAAGGGTGGCGCCGCCAAACCCGAGATTTACGGGGTGGCAGGGTTTAAAATCTTCGTACAAACCTTCCCATAACCGAATGGATGAACTTCCATAAAAAATAGTTTCAGGCGTATAAGGTAATTTCCCTGTTAATGCTTCCAGTTTTTTAACGTCGTTTTCGTACCAGATCATTATATGTTGTTTGCTGACTAATTTCGAGCCCGCCTGTTGCGTTGCGGCGGTATGATTTCGGGCCGAAATTAAGGCAATTCAGCGGAATAGCTGCCCGAATCCGTACCCGTCACTGTCCGCTTTCGCACACCTGTTATTATATCATGCCAACGAAACCCTTACCGGTTAAGGCTTTGTAAATTGGCATAGCCATTGATCGATCTTTTACCCTGGCTATACGTGTGCGCCGATCAGCCCATACAAAAAGGATAAAAACTGTTTTATGTTCAAAAACTATCTGAAGATCGCAGCAAGACATCTGGTAAAACAAAAAATGTATTCAGCCATAAAAATCGGAGGCTTTGCATTAAGCATTGCTGCCTGTTTGCTGATCGCATTGTATATAAAAGACGATCTGAGCTACGACAAAAACTGGGCAAATGCCGACCGTATTTACAGAATAATAGGTGAATTCACTGTTAACGGAAAAACTGAAACGGGTACAGCCTGGCCTGCCCCCATGGCAAAAGTGTTGAAAGAAGATTTTCCTGAGGTAGAAAAAACAGGTCGTTTTATGGACGCGCCACTTTTTTATGGCGCGGGCAGTAATCAGATTCGCCGTGCAGATGCAGAGCAAAACACATTTGAAAAAGGCTTTGCTTATGCCGATCAGGATATGCTCGATATACTGCAGGTGCCACTGGTATATGGAGATAGAGCACATGCATTGGGTGAGCCAAACACCATGGTTATTTCAAAAAGCAAAGCCGATCAATATTTTCCCAATCAGGACCCTGTTGGTAAAATAATGCTTCTGAATAACAATAAGAAGCAACCTTATAAAATCGGCGGCGTAATGCAGGATTTCCCTACCACTTCGCATCTTCATTACGATTTTTTATTAACAATGACCGGGCATGAGCTTTGGAATGGCGAACAAACACAGTGGCTATCGAGCAATTACCCCACCTACGTTCTGTTGAAACCCGGTGCAAACGCTGCAAAGTTTCAAAGCAAGATAAAATCAATAATTACCAAATATTATAGTCCTGCTTTAAAATCCCTCGGAAACAAAGAAGCGGAAACCATTTTAAAAGATGCAAAGCTTTTAATTCAACCTATAAAAGAAATTCATCTGTATTCTGCCAACATCGATGATGGCCTTGAAAAGGGCGACATAAGATTTGTGTGGCTCTTTGGCGCCATTGCCCTTTTTATTCTTGTAATTGCCTGTATTAACTTTATCAATCTTTCTACAGCAAAATCCGCTAACCGGGCGCGGGAAGTTGGTTTAAGAAAAGTGGTTGGTTCGCTTCGCAGCAGTTTGGTAAAACAATTCCTCACCGAGTCGGTACTTTTTAGCGCTTTATCTTTTGTATTGGGAATACTAATTGCTGTTTTATTGCTTCCTTATTTCAATACATTGGCCGCAAAACAATTAACCATTCCATGGACATCGTGGTGGTTGTTGCCGTTGATGATTACAGCTTCTGTTATAATCGGTGTTATAGCAGGATTATATCCCTCCTTTTATTTATCATCTTTTAAACCCATCAGCGTACTGAAAGGACAATTAAGCCGAGGCAGTAAAAATTCCATTCTCAGAAACGGATTGGTGGTATTTCAATTTACTACTTCAATCATTCTTATTATCGGTACACTCGTTATTTATAATCAGATAAAATATATTCTCAATAAAAAAATTGGTTTTGAAAAAGACCAGGTGTTGCTGTTACAAGGTACCAACACGCTTAAAAAAGACAATATAGAAAGTTTTAAAAACGAACTATTGAAATCTTCCCAAATAAAAAGTGTTTCTATCAGTGATTATTTACCGGTATCAAATACAAAGCGGAATGGAAATCCTTTCTGGCAAGAAGGAAAAACGAAAGAAGAGGCAAGTGTAAACGGGCAGAGATGGCAGGTAGATTATGACTATATAAAAACAATGGGCATGAAGATTGCCGAAGGCAGGGATTTTTCGAAGGAGATGCGTGGCGATACCGCAGCAGCAGTTATCAATAAAGCAATGGCGAACAAACTGGGATTAAAAAACCCAATAGGCCAACGCATTACCAATAGCTGGGAAACCTTTACCGTAATAGGGGTACTGGAAGATTTCAATTTCGAATCAATGAAGCAAAATATAATACCGGTTTGTTTGGCATTGGGGAAAGACAAATCCTCCATCGTTGCCATAAAAATGAATACGGCAAATGTGCAGGATGTTACCGGTTATGTATCATCTGTATGGAAACAATTTTCACCCAATCAACCTATACGTTTTACCTGGCTCGATGAAAGTTTTGCCAATATGTATGCCGATGTAAAACGCACGGGCCGCATCTTTACCAGTTTTGCAGTGCTTGCCATCATCATTGCATGCCTTGGTTTGTTCGCCCTGTCGGCTTTCATGGCCGAACAGCGTAACAAAGAAATAGGCATTCGCAAAGTACTTGGCGCCAGCATAAGCGGCATAACCACCATGCTCTCAAAAGATTTTTTGAAGTTAGTCATCGTCTCCATTGTTATTGGCTCGCCTGTTGCCTGGTGGGCAATGACAAAATGGTTACAGGATTTTGCCTATCGCATTTCTATAAACTGGTGGATGATTGCTGTAGCCGGCTTAACGGCCATTATTATCGCACTGATCACCATAAGTTTTCAATCAATAAAAGCAGCGTTAATGAACCCGGTGAAGGCGCTGAGAAGCGAGTGATGCTTTCAGCAACTTTTTACAGGTGGCCAAAGGCCACAAAATAAAACTGCGAGACCTGTCGGTCTCGCAGTGCACTTGTGATTACCCAACGGCGCAATTAACCGTTAACCGGTGCAGCCGATTTCTTTCTGTCGATCATTTTTTCCATGAGGTCGGGCACTTTATCAAATACGGCGCTCAGGCCTTTGCTGGTTTTTGTTGAAAGGAAGGATATCTGATCGCCACGGGTTACCAGAAAGCCGATCGGTTCAACACCCATTCCACCACCGGCGCCGCCGCCGGTACCTTCGCCCTGGCCTTTACCATCCTGACGGCCTGTTCCTTCTCCCCCGCCATAGCCAACACCCATTCCGAATTTAATTACAGGTACACAGGTAAATTCGCCTAACTGAAATGATTGTCCCACAACTGTTTCAGTCTTTGCTTCTGTTTTTAAAAGCTCGGTAAGTTGTTTTACCGTTTCATCGAGATTAAATGGCATAACAATGATATTTTACGGTTAACAAATATTGAATTGCTTATCGACGCAGATAAGCCACTAACATTTTCCAAACCTGGTTGCGGATGCGGATGAAAAAGTAGTTTTCATTGGTGAAGCTGATCATCAGATGACCATATAAGGCGGGATAAAAAGTAAAAGGATACAACAGGGCGTTTTTTGTATAATCGCCGGTATCGATCGATAGCTGCCATTGCTGCACCGTGCAGCTTCGCAGTACCTGCCATCCTTTTTGCAGTTTTCGCGGGATATTTTTTCGTTGAGCGGGTTTTGTTTTCTTTTCAGCCGGCTTTTTCTTTTTGGATGTGATTGCGGCCAGCCTGAAAGTATGTTTGTAAAACGGCACCTGTACATACAAAAGCCATTCCTGCTGATACCAGATCGTACACCTGCCCACGGGCATCCATTTTACTTTGGCTTCCGGTACTCGTGTATCGATTTCAATATATACCGGCGCGGTTAACAACCAAACTATAAACAGGCCTATGAGTAATATGATGATTATTACAAGTGCCACTGCTTATAAAGTTCCGCAAATAATCAGAAAAGAAAAATGAGGGAAATCAGGCGGTTGTATGACAGAGATATTTTGCGCAACCGGGGTGAGGTGCCAAAAAAGCTCAGCAATGTGTTAGAATCAGATAATTACGTAATTAATATCTGTTTAATTTTAGTTTATCCTTTACCACAGGAAAAAGCCCATATGAAGAATTTAAAGAAACAACTGCAACAGGGTGCCACCCTACATGGCTGCTGGCTGAATTTAGGGAGCGCGGTGACTGCCGAAATCGTTGGCCTGTCGGGATTCGACTGGGTGCTGATAGACCTTGAACATGGCGCGGGAACCGAAAAGGATGTATATCACCAGTTACAGGCGCTTGAACATACACCGGCCGCCGCCGTTGTACGTATTGAAAGCACTCAGCGGCAACGTATACATCGCATTCTCGATATGGGCGCCGAAGGCATTATGTGCCCCCGCGTTTCCAATACGGCTGAAGCAGCTGCGGTAGCCAGCGGATTGCATTATCCGCCGGATGGCACACGCGGCGTTGCCAAAATGGTACGGGCTACCGCATTCGGACAAAACTTTCAGCAATATTATCAACAGGCAAAAGAAAATATAGTTGGTATTGTACAGATCGAAACCACCGAAGTATTAGACCACCTCGATGAAATTGCCGCCCTCGATGGCATTGATGTATTGTTTATCGGTCCTGCCGATTTAACCATGGCGCTGGGCATCTTTGGTCAGTTTGATCACCCGCTTTTTATCGATGCAGTAAAAGCAACCGTTAATGCAGCGAACAAAGCAGGTAAGGCAACCGGCATATTATTTTTTAATCCCGCCGAATACAACCGGTACCGCGATATGGGCATACGCATGATTGCCTGTGGCGCCGATGCAACATTTGTTGCCGAGGCTGCGCGCAATATGGCCAATACGTTACAAACATTGAGAGGCTCAGGAAAAACCGGCACGTTATGACATTATCCTTATTCTTATCAGAACCTGCCGTTATATTATCTGCCGGCATCATCATAGTAGCCGGTGGCATCATCTGGTTAAAACTGCATCCCTTTCTGGCTCTTTTACTGGGCGCACTGGTAGTTGCTATTATGACACCCGCTTCGGCGCTTGAACAATTCGCATTATCGAAAGGAGCCACAGCGGCAGCAGCCCTTCAGCAGGCAAACCGGAGCGCCGGAGAAAGAGTAGCGCTTGAGTTTGGCAATACCTGTTCAAAAATAGGTATCATCATAGCCATGGCAGCCATTATAGGGAAATGCCTGCTCGAAAGCGGTGGCGCCGAACGCATCGTGCGATCGGTGTTACGGATTACCGGTTTGAAAAGAGCGCCGGTAGCATTTTTGGTAAGCAGCTTTTTTGTTGGCATACCCGTGTTCTTTGATGCGGTTATATTACTCATGACGCCGCTGGCGAAAACGATCAGCATGCGCCTGGGAAAAAATTATTTGCTGTTCATTCTTACTATCGCCGGCGGAGCGGCCATGGCCAATTCATTAGTACCACCGGCCCCGGGGCCATTGTTCCTCGCAGGCGAAATGCATATTGCCATGGGCACCATGATGATCGCCGGGATATTACTGGGACTTTTTACCATTACAGCAGGCTATTACTATGCCGTGTGGGTAAACAAAAAATGGCCGGTTGAATTAAGAGATTCACTCGATGCAAAGCTCGAAGATATAAAGTCGGTTTCGTTACAGGAAACACAACTGCTTCCTCCCCTATGGCTGTCGCTGTTACCTATACTGATACCGTTGGTATTTATCTGCGCCGATACAGCGCTGCACTCAGTACATGGCGGTAATACGGCAACCGTATCGTCTTCATTGTTCTTACAAAAAATGGCCGGTATAATAAAGTTCCTGGGCGACAGAAATATTGCCCTCGTTACCGGTGCGCTCATTGCATTATTAATACTGGTGGTGCACAAAAAAGAAAGCAGGGCCGGGTTAAGTTCATTTGTGCAGGGAGCCGTAATAAGTGCGGGTGGTATTATACTGATCATCGCTGCCGGCGGCGCTTTCGGAGGCATGCTGCAGCAAACTGGCATCAGTCAGCGCATTGCCTTATGGACGAAAGACTATCAGATGGCATTGATACCAATGGCTTTTTTTATAACCGCTATTGTGCGCACAGCGCAGGGATCGGCCACGGTGGCATTGATAACTGCATCAGGTATTTTATCGGGATTAACACATAATACGAATTTGCCTTATCATCCATTGTATTTAGGGCTGGCCATTGGCTGCGGATCGAAATTAATTCCGTGGATGAATGATGCAGGGTTCTGGCTCATATGTAAGATGTCGAACCTCACCGAAAAGGAAACATTGAGAGCGTTTGCACCTATGCTGCTGGTGATGGGGTTAACGGGACTCATTATAATAATGATTGCAGCGAAAGTGATGCCACTGATTTAATATCGAATAACGAATGTCCAATGATAAATATTGAAGTTGTTTCTATTTCAACATTCTACATTCAATATTCAGCATTCGATATTTATAGCTCTTTCGCCTTTGAGTGAAACTTTAATATTTAAAAAGCGTTTTATCAATATGGAAAAAATTGGATTCATCGGATTAGGCATCATGGGTAAGCCCATGGCATTGCATGTAGTAAAAGCAGGCTATCCTGTATGCGTATTGGAAAAAAGTAAAGCCGCAGCCGAACTGGTTGAAGCAGGCGCCAAAGCATTGGCTACCGGTAAGGCCATAGCGCAGGAATGTGATATTATCATCACCATGCTGCCCGATTCGCCCGAAGTGCTGGAAGTAGTTACAGGCTCCGAAGGAATTGCGGAAGGTATACGCTCCGGCAGTTTGTTTATCGATATGAGCACCATTGCTCCTTCAGCTGCCAAAGAAATTTATGAATTGTTACAATCAAAAGGTGTTGAAGCGCTGGACGCCCCTGTATCGGGCGGACAGGTTGGCGCCACCTCTGCTTCATTATCTATAATGGTGGGTGGTACTGCCGCTGCTTTTGAACGGGCCCTGCCTTTGTTCAAAGTAATGGGAAAGAATATCGTGCACATCGGAGAACCGGGCGCAGGTCAAATGACAAAAGCCTGCAACCAGATGATCGTCGGCATGACCATACAGGCCGTTGCCGAAGCTTTTGCCCTGGCGAAAAAAGCAGGTGTTGATCTGGAAAAAATGCGCGAAGTGCTGCTGGGCGGTTTTGCGCAAAGCCGCATACTCGATTTACATGGTAAAAGAATTATTGACGAAAACTTCACGCCCGGCTTCAAAATAAAACTGCATCGGAAAGATATGAATATCGCCCTGCAGGCCGGTAAAGATTTTTCAGTTCCGCTATATGGCACTGCCCAGGTAAGCGCGCATATGGATGCGTTAATTGCACAGGGCAAAGGCGAATGGGACCACAGCGCCATTGCCTGGCTGATACAACAGTTGTCGGGATTAAAATAAAACTCAGGAAACTTATTCAGATGAAAAATATAAAAAGTGCCCGCATCAGGGAAATGATCGTAACACCCATTGCTATCACCGATCCACCCTTATTAAACGCAGCGGGCTTACACGCACCTTATGCATTACGTACCATTGTTGAACTGATCACCGATGATAATATTTCGGGCGTTAGTGAAATTCCGGGTAATATAAGCATCAACGAGGCCCTTGAATCGGCCCGTCATTTAATTATAGGAAAATCTCCTGTACAGTTAAATACCATTGGTCGCGAGCTTGAAAATTATTTTGGAAAAGAAACGGCAGCACAGCGCGGCGATACTCCCTGGGACCAGCGAAAACTGGTGCACATCTTCAGCGCTATTGAAGTAGCCTGCTTGGATATCATTGGCAAAATCACCGGTTTACCGGTAGTTGACCTGCTGGGCGGAAAGATGCGGGAACGCGTACCTTTTGCCGCTTATCTTTTTTATAAATACGAAGGTGCCGGCGGCGATCTTGGATTTAACATCGATGAACATGCGACGGGATGGAGCGCCGCCCGTCAGGCAAAAGCGCTGGACCCTGAAGGTATTGTACTGCAGGCAAAAGCCATGTGTAAGGAATTTGGCTTTCGCTCCATTAAATTAAAAGGCGGTGTATTTGAACCTGCACAGGAAACGGCAGCCATTTTTGCCCTGCGCGAAGCCTTTGGTGCGCATATTCCATTACGTATTGATCCGAATGCTTTATGGACCGTTGAAACCTCCATACAGTACGGCCGTAAAATGGAAGGCATCATCGAATACCTCGAAGATCCTACGAGAGGACAAAAAAATATGTCGATCGTACGGCAGGCGCTTAAAACGCCGCTGGCCACCAATATGTGCACTACTTCATTCGACGATATTCCGGCCAGTATTGCCATAGGCGCTGAAGATATTATTTTGAGCGATCACCACTTTTGGGGTGGCTTAAGAGCCTCGATGGAATTATCGAAGATATGCTCAACATTCGGGCGGCATCTTTCCATGCATTCAAACAGTCATCTGGGCATATCGCTGGCCGCGATGGTGCATCTTGGAGCAGCCCTGCCCCAGCTGACCTACGACCTCGATACGCATTATCCCTGGCAGTCGGATGAAGTGATCACTGCCGGTCGCTTCACTTTTGAAGACGGCGCCGTTGCCGTTCCTTCAGGGCCTGGCTTAGGTGTTGAGCTCGACAGACAGGCACTGGCACGATTGCATCAGCAGTATCTGAATTGCGGCTTAACCAAACGCGATGATGAAACAGAAATGCAAAAAGTAGTGCCGGGCTGGAAGTTTGAAGCAGTGCGGTGGTAGAAATGAACCCTCCAATGTATTTTACAGCACGGAGCAATTTCGGATTCAACCCTGAAAGTTTAGCGGGCTAAGCTTTCAGGGTTTTGTCTTTCAGGTAATGCGGTCATAGGATTTTGTGACAAACTACCACTTTATGATATATACGTAAATTGGTATCATTGTGCTCATTATTAATTAACATTAAAACTTATCCTTATGGCCGCAGGCACAATGATCCCTCTGCTGTTGAGTGATTTAAAAAATTTAGTCCCCGGTACCAATGCTAATGACAGATACTATTTAACCGACAATGGTAAAGAAGGAGAATTTTATCTGGAGAATACCTATACAGTACCAGCGCAGACCCCACCAACTGCTGATGATGCAATCACGGTAAACTCTAACAATTTATCCGGAACAGTATACCGCTACAGGCGGATAAATACAAACGGATTAATTGATGTAAGATGGTTTGGAGCTAAAGGCGACGGAACGGATGAATCAACTGCAATACAGGCAGCGCTAACTACACAGGAAGGAAAGACAATTATTTTTGATGCTCCTGCAGGCGGCAATTTTGTAATAAATACAATAACCGTAAATGTCCCTACGGGAAAGGTTTTAAAATTCATGCCCGGAAATAAATTAAGCGGCACTGCAACCATCAATGGAGGAATCATCGACGCAGGATACAGACAGCAGATTTTTGACACTACCCTAACCCTTACTCCCGCCGGTTGTTTAAATAATATGGTAAGCGTTATGTGGTTTGGTGCAGGTATTGCTGCAGACAGCCAACCTGCCATACAAAAAGCAGTTGATGTAGTTGTAGCCAATTCTTATCTACCCAAAACAGTTTACTTTCCCCGGGGACAATACGTAATAAATGCTCCGATTATTGTAGCAAACTACATTGCTTCGGCTCAAAAATATGAGCAATGTACTGTATTACTTAAAGGTGAAGAAGCTGGTACCAACCGATTTTCAGGATTAGGCGCCAACATTATTGCCAATTTTAAAGACCGGTTTGCGATTGGTTTTCAGATAGCAAAATCGGGGGGCATTCAAAGTTTAAGCATAGTCGGACAATACGCTGTACCCGCTATGGCATCAGATGTGTTCTTTAACAACAATTCTTTTGCTTCATATGGCGATGCTACTTGCCGTGACGCCATATATTCTCCCTATAGTGCAGTGGTCATTGATCCTTTCAGAGCAAACTCTTTACCTCCCGACGGGGGCTATCCCGGAAATGATGGAGCCGGTGTTGCTCTTTCTACTTATTATACCAAGGCGCCTAATAATGTACCTAATTCAGGAAGCTCGGGCTTATACTTTAAAGATCTGAATATAAGCAATTTCACAGTATGTATGATCCAGTCACCCAATGGTCAAACCCAGAATGGTGAAGGAATAATATATGAAGATATACAAGTATCTAATTGTAAACTTGGATTTGCCAGTTGCCAGGGACAGGAAAAAGCAAATAGTTATAAAAATATCATTTGCTGGGGTACCACGCATACTGTTTTTTCAAACAGAGATTATGGAATTGTCGGTTCTGCAGGAAATATAGTTATCGATAATGTGAATGTTGCCGGAGCCGTTAACAGAGTATTCAACTGGAGTGCCGGCGGATGGTTCCCATCCTATTTTAGAAATATTTATGCAGAAAGCCTGGGGGCAGTTGGAACATTGATTTCAGGAGGCGTAACCTGTACTGTAGAGAATAGCTTATTTGATTTTGTTTATCCATTAGAGGGCGGGAATTATTATCCTGATTATCATATTAATCTTAGTCGCGAAATTTCAATTAGAAATTGTGTAATGCGAATATATGGAACAGGACTTCCAATACTTATAAGTGGTTCAGGATCGTTTCATGAATGTTCTTTTGAGACCACCCCTGTAACACGTGTTGAGGAAGGGTCTTCAAGCGCAGATACAACCCAGTTTATTAATTGTATTAGTGGTACACTGGGAAGCAGGGAAATTCTGAGAGGGTCGATCAATCAGTTTTATGGTTATTCATTATATGGCGATTACAGGTTAAGCGACGCAACCAATGAATATTATGGAGCATATGGCGAATATGCTTTAAAATATCATAAACCACGGGCGTTCATAAACACGGGCAGCAACTCTGCCATAACTATTAGTGGCGCCAACCGAAGTTTTACATTAACAACTCCATATTACGCTTTTTATAAAGTAGGAGAACCTGTAATACTTAAGGGGGCATCGTTTGTTTTTGGTGGTATTATAACAGCTGTAAATGCCGGCACTACAACCGTAACTGTTTCTTATACGCCGGCTTCTGTTACCAATGGCACCTATATAGTATGTCCTTACCTGAATATTAAACCATTTCGCATATTGGGCGATATTACATCCGGTTCTAATCAGGTAACAAATGTTGCAAATGGTGGATTTCCGGGAGCAATTGGCGATTTCGTGTATTTACCTGAATTTGAAGGAGCCGCAATCATAACCAATATTAGTGGCAGTACGTACACCTTCAATAGAAATGCCATGTTTACTAAAACGGGTGTAACCCTCGTGCCTTCGGCTATTCAATATACTTTTAATAGTTTAAACCCTTACGCACCTTTACAGATTGATGCAAATACAGTATTTAAAAAGGGAGATATTATTATTGACACTTATCAGGGCATTACCCGAAAATATATTTGTATTGCCGATGGCATGTTTAACCCTGCAGATGGAAGAAAAGCCTGTTTTACACTCGATGGAAATATAGAAAATAGCTTGTCAGCCAATGGTAGTGTTGTTATACCGGCAGGATTTATGATAGAAGGATTTATTTTGAAATCAAATGTAAATATGGGAGCTGTAACAATTGGCACTACCAATGGAGGCACGGATATAAGTAGTGGATTAGCACTAACAGCTAATGTATCAAAAGTTCAGGATTGGAAGTATTTTACTGATTCAGTTACAAATATTTATTTTGGTGGAATTTCAGGTGGAACCCTGAACATCAGGGTAATTATAAAATCTGTGTAACAAATGTGACTATTGAATGCGGTGGCCGGTATCACTACGGCCACCGTTCTTCACCCACCTTTTTACAACAGCGCCCTTCCACAACCATAAACCAGATATAACTACAAGCGGAAACAATATCCATCTTACTATCATCGCTGCCACGGGAAAGGTGGCTACCGGTCCGTACAGGAACCCGAGGATGGGAATACTCAACACAATATGCATCCAGCGTATGATCTTTCTTTCTGTTGATGCCTTCATAGCTTACTGTTTTAATGAATGATCGATGGTGTAAAACTACTTAAGGCGATTAGCCGGCACGAGGTTGAGTAGACGACCGGGGCACATGAATCGACATTAACCAAATTATTTATATTTGTTCCATGCAGCACATCCTTTTATTACATGGTGCGCTTGGCAGTAAAGATCAGTTGTTGCCATTAGCCCATTCGCTCAACGACAGGTACCAGGTACACGCCTTTAATTTCAGCGGACATGGAGGACGGCCCTTCGCCGCAGCACCTTTTTCAATACCTTTTTTCAGCAGCGAAATAGAAGCCTATATGAACGAAACGGGCATCGGCAAGGCGCATATTTTCGGTTATAGCATGGGTGGATATGCCGGCATGCATCTTGCCAAACACCATCCCGGTAAAGTTGACAAGCTCATTATGCTGGCCACCAAATTTCACTGGGATGAAACCGTTGCTGCGAGAGAAGTAAAAATGCTGAATGCGGCCACCATTAAGGAAAAGGTACCCGCCTTTGCGGAGCAGTTACAACAACGCCACGCGCCCAACGATTGGGAAGCATTGCTTGATAAAACGAAGGAATTGCTCACTGGCCTGGGAAAACATAATGCCCTACAACCCGAAGATTACGCTGCTATAACCACACAAAGTTTGTTGTTGCTGGGCGACCGGGATAAAATGGTAACCCTCGATGAAACGGTAGCCGTATATAAACAATTGCCCAATGCCCACCTGGGTGTTTTGCCCGGCACACCGCATCCGCTGGAGCAGGTGAATATAGGCTTGCTGAAGCAAATGATCATTGAATTTATAAACTCGTTACGGTAACCGCAGTGGTTCCATAAATTAATGTCAGGGCCTTGTCAACCGGCCAATCGCCGGGCTGGCCTAAAGGTGATAATGGTAAGTGGCTTACTTCATTAACCGGATAATCGGGAACAAGTCCGGTTGAGTAATCGCCTTTACCGGCGCCATCAGCTATTTTATACACGATCGGCATGATAAGCCACTCTACCTGCCGCGGGCTTCGTTTATCTTCAACAGGAAAAGCGGCTTCATCCTTTCCAAGTGTTGTTTCGCCAATGCGGATCACCTGTACAAAAGGCGCCAGGTTATGCGCTAACAATTCTGCCGCAGAAGCAGTAGCAGCAGAGGTCAGCATGAATACTCTTGATAATCCCAGGTTGCGCGCCTGCAGATCGCTCATGTTTTTACCACTTGCATTACCCGAAAAGGCAATCGCTTCCTGAAACGATTGTTTTACGGCTCCTCCATAACGGTTGCCCCGGTACGTTATAAAAATATTATTGGGGTTGAATGAACCGGTAAGCATGGCGGCCAGTTTGGAAGCAGATGCTACACTGCCGCCGGGATTGTACCGCAGATCGATGATGCACTCCGAAACCGCTTCATTCTTCAGCTTGTTTATACTTTGTAATAAAATACCATCATCCTTTTCAGCGCAAAGAAAGTAAGCGAGGTAGCCTGTTTTTTTACCATTTAATTCAAACACGCTGGTTGCATATACGCTTTTTTGTGGAACATATGCACTTTGCACCCCTATCCTTACCGAATCAACAAGAGCTGTTTGGTCGATGTTAAAAGCAGCCAGTTGCAGTATGGCCGATTCTGCCTGCAGGGCCTGTGCAGCAGCAAAACGCGTTTGAGGGGTAATAGCTTTATCATTAACAGCCGAAAACAACATGCCCCGCTTCATGCCCCTTGTGGCGGCATTGCTGCCCGGAACAACGCAGGTAATAACACCTACCAGTTTTTGCGCATCAAAAGGGTGTGTTGCCAATGAATAATGAAAACCATATAATTCAGCCGATGTTTTGAGTGAACCGGTTGTACTTCGGTTACTGATCCAGGAAAACCGGTCTTTGGGACTCAGCAGCTGTTTAAAAAAATCCTGTGTAGGCAATGAGTAATCAGGATGCGCCGGCATATCGGCGCTCCAGTAATAGTACAACTGCATACTATCGTACACCCATTTATTTATTTTGCCCAGCGAATCGGTGGGCTGAAAGGGCATGTCTTTTTTACTGCAGGACGTATTGGGCTGCAATGCCAGCGACAGCAGTACGTATATTAATATTTTTACTTTATCCATATGCTTTTCTTGTGCCCTGGTGCTTGTTCCTTGTGCCTTTCACCTTTATCTTTTTTTTATTTTTTTGTTAACTACTAAAAATTGATTTTTGTATTGGATATTTTAAACAATTACTATGCAAAGGGTGTCTGTTACCAGCAGGCGCCTTTTTGCATTTATATAGAAGGCACAAGGTTCAGGGCTTGTACCTTGTTCCTTGTGCCTTAAGAACTTACTTCTTAATAAATGACTTGCTTTGACGCTCGCCATTCATATTGAACACTACCATATAGTTTCCGGGCAACAGTTTGCTAACATTTATCGTTGTTTGTACAGCGCCCTGTTGAATATTTTGGGAAAACAACACACGGCCATCGATGCTTACCAGTTGTACAGAAGCACCGGCTTCGGTTTGCGGGTGTTGCATGACCAGCTGGCTTTGTACCGGGTTGGGATATACGTTCAGCTTAATAACGCCTTTTACAGCCAGTACATCACTCATAATTTTAGCGCCGTCTTTACCCAGCAGGGTTACGCGGTAAAACGAAGTGCTTTCAGAACGTTTGTCGGTAAGCTGATAAACAGGTTTAATACCAGCTACTTTTTGCGTGCTGAGCGGTGCAAATGTTTTGCCGCCATCGGTTGATTTTTCAACTACATATTCACGGGCATTGGGTTCGTCGGGCGTGTTCCATTCCATGGTGATCATTTCTTCGTCGGTTGCTTCGCCATTGAGCCGGAAGTTGATTATTGAAAGGCGTGAACCATCTATCACCAGTACATTATCCAAACCACCGGTTGCGTTTTTAGTATCAACCGATCCGGAGGGCGAAGGCCATTTGCCGTTAAACGACAGGTACAGGCGTTTGAGGCTGCCTGAAAGTGAGCGTTGGGCTATATGCAGGATACCGTTCGAAAGCGTATTGGGAATGATAGTACCCCAGGCTTTGTTAACGCCATTTACGCTATCGGCATAAAAAGGTGCATAGCCGTTGGCAATGCTGTTGTCGGTACCATCGCTTTCAATAAAAGTACCGGTTACAGGACGGCCCTGTGCAAACAGGTTGTCGTATAATAAAATAAATTGTTTGGGGCTGCCATAGCGCAGGGGCGTGCCACGTAAGGCTGTGCCGTGAGCTGTATCGGTACCAAAGTTGATCACTTTTACCGGATTGGAAGCAGTAATACGGTGTGCAACGGTAATACCATTGTTACCATTATTCAATACCAAACGGAAGTAGATGTTATTGCCCGGAGTGAACAGTGCTACAGAACTTACCTCATTGGCAAACCAGCCTGTATAGGAACCGGTAGTATCTGTTGTAAAAGTGCCATAACGCCCGGCAGAAGCCAGTGAAGCACTTGTTACGCGTACAAAATCGCCACTGTCTTTTACCAGTATGTAAGCGCCTTCGCCAATACTTGCACTGGCAGGATCATTTACAAACCGGTTATAATAACGGTAAGTAGCATTAGGCGTTAACCCGCTTACAGTCATGCGGCAAACGAATGGTACTTTACGATCGTCGGCTGCATTAAAAGTACCGGCGCCCTGAATAAACTGAGGGAAATATACTTCGGTGATAGATTGTGCGCGGGAAACAACTGTTGAAAGAAGCAATGTTATAAACACGATAAATTTCAGTTTCATAAATTGTTTTTTGTAGTTGAATATTTTTGAAATACCCGCACTTTACCTGTTTTCAATTGGCTTTTAAAAAACCGGGCACCCGTTTTACAACAGGTACCCGGTAAAAAAAATTACCTGTTTCATATCAATAGATGAAATGGCTACAATTAGAAATCGTATTTGGCCCAGCCGGCTAACCAGTTGTCAGAACCAAAGGCTCCGCGATAGGTTACTGTGTTGAAGAAGCCTGAAAGACCAGTGAAATTAGTTCCCAGTGTTAATGCAGGAGAACCAGTTAAAGGTCTGAAGTCAGGATTCGACAAAGTAAACGGAGAAGCCAGTTGAATATCAGCGTTAGAATTTGCAGTCTGATATTTAGTATTGTTGTTAACCAAAGAAATAGAAGCAGGATTTACCAAAGTAGTAAATGCATGCACTAAATTATAGCTAAAGTTGGCAGAATCAGCCTGTGTAGTAGCAGATTCAAGTCTGATACCTGTAGGGAAGCCCATGAAAATAGAGTTACGTATTTCATAGCTGCCGGCTCTGCGCAGGTGAGCACCGCTCAATGTGCCGCTGATCGGAGTTTCCCAGCCGATAACGGTCATGTTAGATATAACGGCTTTGGTACGGGGAAGATCTAAAGCACCGGTTGCGTTATTATCCAGTTCAATACCGTTAGGATTAGCTGAGTAAGTTTCGTTAGGGTCCAATACAGATACAGCATATTGAATTTGACCGTTGTAACCAAAGTCAAAGTCAAATGCATCATCATCAGGAGCCAGGGCAAACAGGTATTTTGCATTTACAGTACCGCCAAAGAATTCAAATGCATCGTCGTTACCATAAGCAACTTCAATGTGATCCAGTACAGTACCATCACCTACTCCACCACAGGTTAAGCCATTCAGCTCGTTATCAGTTGCAATAGCAGCACCGGCATATTCAATACGAACATACTGAAGCTCACCTGCACTATGATGAGCATCGCCCTGACCAGCGCCACCGCCACCATAGTTGATATCAACACCAGCAGGTACGCTGGGCAGGTTGATGCCTTCGATAGTAGCATCAACTCTGTTTAAAGGTGCATTACCCAGCAATACAATGCCACCCCAGTCACCACTGGCAGCAGTAGCTTCATTTGATGTGAAAACTATTGGGTTTTGAGCATTACCAACTGCAAACAGTTTGCTTCCGCGGGTAACGATCAATGCAGACGCTGAGTCATTTGTTGATTTTTTCCTTGCTTCTACACGGGTTCCTTCAGGAACAATGAGCGTAGCGCCATTGGTTACATACGATTTACCGTCAAGGACCCACAAAATAGAAGGATCCAATTCAGTATCAGCATCAATGATCATTGGCAAAGTTAAAGTATCAGCATAAGGACCGGCAAATGTGCTGCGGGGAGCAAAAGATTTGTCGCTTACATTTTTTTTACAAGCTGTAGCAGCCAGAGCAACTACTGCTACGCCCAGGATAAGTCTTTTCATGATTAATTTAATTTGGATTTAAACAATTACTAAAAAATGGTATAGGAAACAGGTAATTCTTTTGAGTTATTTTCGCATATACATGATTAACTTTTCAAAAGTAGCTATTGATACAACCAAAAAAAACACTTCACAATCGAATTAGCAATTAGTTATTGTTCTGTTAATATAGCGTATACACATTACTGTATATGCATAACATTCCTTTGAAATGCAGCAGATATGAATGTTTACACACATATCTGCCGCATATCAGGCTTCCTGAATGCACCAAAATGATCAGCGACTCAAATCAGGTCTTTACAATAATTGAAGGGCTAAGGAGTTTTGCAATATGAAAACAATATAACGGTTGTAGCCGTGCCACGGTTTGGAACCGTGGCACGGCTTTGCGATTTTATTTGTCCAATCCAAACACCAGTCCCAGCCGCACCGTATTGCTCAACGGATTTCTGTTTACTTTATCACCGGCAGGAACGAGATAGGAAAAATTAACGGTAGCCATGCTGAACCGTACACCGGCCCCGGCCGTTACATACTGCCAGTTGCCGTATGAGTAAGATTTGCTGTTGTATCCGATACGCAGGAACAACTGATCTTTGAAACCATATTCTGCTCCGAAAGCCAGTTGCAGTGCGCCATTATCAAATGAATCGAACCAACTGCTCACAACGCTTTTATCGCGATACGCCGGCATGGCTTCGGCAGTTTCAGGAACTTTTGGCACTAACAGTTTGTCGGCCTGCAGGGCAAAGGTCATTTTATTATCATCATTGAATACTTCGGTATAAGATGCCCCGATACCCATATTGGCCGGGAGAAAGTCTTTGTTATCGCCATCTTCGGTGTAACCAATTCGTGACCCCAGATTAGATAAAGATAATCCGGCCGTCCAGCCGCCATTGTTTTCTTTTACGCCATTATAAAACAGCGAAAGATCTGCTGCAAAAGCCTTACCGGCTTTATAATTTGTTCCGTTTATATTACCCGTAGCCAGTTTGGAAGAAATATAGCGCAGGGTTGCGCCTATGCCGATCTTTTCAGACAGCTTTCCCGAATAACCTAAATCAAAAGCATATTCACGCGGACGAACGGTTTGCAGTTTATTACCACTAAAATCTACCATCGTAATATCGCCTGCATTAAAGTAACGCAGCGAGGCTGTTACAGTCTGCAGTTCATCTAACTGGTGAAACCCTGCCAAAGTAGCGAGATACATATTATCGGCTACTTCTTTTAACCACGGTGTATAGGTAGCTGCTATACCCGATTTGTTTTTTGCAAAGGTCATTTTGGCCTGATTGTAAAAAACACCATTGGCATCGGGGCTTAGCGCTATACCTGCATCACCGATGCCGCCACTGCGGGCATCGGGTGATATACGCAAAAACGGAACGGCCGTAGTGGCTATATTAATAGTGCTGTTTTCCTGTGCCATCACGGTACCAGCCGTGGTAGTAAGCATAAACAAAAAGCTGGCAGTACCGGTTTTAAAAAGCTTCCTCATCACAAAAAGTTTTGATATAGTGGGAATTTGTTTTACTGTATTATTATTTTTCCTTTCAGCAATACGCTGCCGGCGGCTACCCGTACATTATAAACACCAGGCACCACGTTACCAACGGGTACACGGAATGTATTACTGCCTTTTGCAAAACTTACATTCACATTTACAAGGCGGGTACCGTTTAAATCAAACAGCTGCACAGCGCCTTTTCCGCCGTTCACCGTGTACACATTCACCTGTAATTGTCCGGGGCTGCTGATATAAGCAATCATATTATCCTGCGCTGCACCCTGAGGGGGCAATACGGTTAATGTACCGTTCAGCTGTGCAATGGAATAGTTAACAGCCGTAGCCCCCTGCACCGTAATGGGGTAAGTACCCACAACAGAATAAACAGTTGCGGAGGTAGCAGCTACCGGCAAAGCAGTTAATATGGTGGAGTCTTCATTTTTTACAAAACCACTATAAGAGATCGTAATATTTGGAACAGGCTGTCCTTCATTTTTGGCGATGTCCCGTGCCTGTACAATCAGCCGGGCTTTCTGTACGGTAAAGGTTTGCGAAGCGCTGGCAGCACCGTAAATGCCATTGCCGGCCTGTGAAGCGGTGATCACCGTAGTACCTGCAGTAAGAATAACTACCGAATCGTTTCTGACAATAGCAACTGCAGGGTTACTGCTGCTATAGGTAACCGCTAAATTGCTGCTTGCAGTAGCGTTGGGTTTAAAATCATTATCCCCGTATTTTTTTGCGGGCAGTTTGTCGAAAGTAATTTGCTGCCCGGTTAGCGCTTCAACGGTTAGGGTTCCCTTCACCTGTATGATGTTATAATTATCGGCGGTGGCATCGGTTACTGTAATATCATAGTCGCCGGGGGTCGAATTGCTATCAGCCACCGTACTTACAACAGGCTGCGTAGTTAATGCCGAATTGGTTTCTCCATTTACAAATCCTGTATACGTTACCGTTAAAACAGGGTTAGGCTGACCTACCTTTCGGGTTTGATTATTGGCGGTAATGGTGAGATCGGCTTTTTTAACTTCAAGCTGCTGGCTTGTGTCGGGTGAAGGCAGCCAACCGCCGTCGCCTTCCTGCCAGGCTGTAATAGTAGTGATGCCTGCATGCTTAATATGTAATGTTCCATTCGCTGTATCGGCTACGGCTACGCTGGTATCGCTGCTTCTGTACTTTACTTTAAGCCTTGAATCGGCAACAGCGCCGGGGTTAAAATCAGCATCACCATATGTTTTTGCAGCCATTGGAGCAAAATGTACGATCTGAGGCGTTTTGCCGGGAACGATCGTTAACAAGCCATTTTCGTATTTAAAATTATAATTGGCGGCAGCAGCATTGCCTGGAACGATAGGAAAAGTTCCGGCCTGTGAAGAATTAGATACAGTAGTAGCAGTAGCTGGCTGCGTGAGGTCATTTATATCATCGCCATTCTTAAAACCACTATAAGTAATGGTTAAATTGGGAATGAGATCATTCTGTACGATCTGTTTGTCATCAGCAGTAACAGTAAGCTCTGCTTTGTTAACCGTTAATGATTGCACGGCCGCAATAGCCGGATTATAAAAATCATCACCTGGCTGGGTCGCTTTAATATCGGTAATACCGGCATTTTTAATGCTAACCTGCAACTGGTTATTTGTTCTTACGGTATCGGCTACTGTGGTGATGCTGCTTTCATATACTACCGGTAGCGCGGCACTGGTGGTTGCCCCGGGATCAAAATCAGCTTCGCCATACGTTTTTGGCGTTAAGGAGGTAAAAGTAATTGTTTGAGCACTTTTTACATTGGCGCCATCGAGGCGGGCTACCGCACCATCCAGCGCAATTACATTCGTTAATCCACCTGTTGTGCCGGCAGTATTGGCTCTGCCGCCACCTGCTACCGGCCATTTGCCATTGGTAGAAATTTTATGGCCAACTTCATTGCCGGTAGTTACACTATATTGCCCGATCCTTCTGATGCCGTTTGAAAGGTTATTGGGAATGATTGTTCCCCAGGCTCCATTGATCGTATTTACATTACTTACGTAAAAAGGGGCAAAACCATTAGCGGTATTGTTATCAATTTCATCGGCTTCAATATATGTACCTGCTATTGGCTGTGCGCCTCCTGTGGTGTCGGTAACATCATATAAAAACACAAAGTTTTTGGCCGTAGCGCCTGTTACCGGTGTGCTGCGAATTGCAGTGCCATCAGTAGCAGTAGTTCCGAAATTAATCACTTTAACAGGGGTTGAAACTGTAAGCTTGTTAACCGGCTGACTTCCCGCGTCTGATCCATCATTCATTATTAACCGAAAATAAATTTCGTTGCCGGGCACATAGATGGTTGCCGCTCCTGAACCTGGTTCAGTTATAAACCATCCTGTATACGATCCCGTAGCATCGGAAGTAAGCACTCCGGCATTCGCGCTGTTCTTTACAAGACTGGGAAAAGTTGGCCGGGTAAAAGTACCGTTTGACTTTATAAGGTAATAAGTGCCCTCTCCATTGCCTGGATCACCAGTTGTTGCTACAAATTTGTTATAATACCTGTAGAGGGTATTAGGGAGAAGTCCGTTAATTGTAAGCCGGCACACAAAAGGTACTTTAGCCGCAGTGCCTGCACCGGCCCCCTGTATATATTTAGGGAAAATCACTTCTTTAATGGTAATCTGACTAAAAGATAGTTGTGTAATGAACAATCCAATGATCAGCGTATAAACAGATTTCATTGTTTGAAACAGTTAAAAGAATTAATAAAGTTTGGTAAGCGTTGCATCTTTACGTGAGGAAATGCTATTTAAATAAAAAACTGAAAAATTGCCTATTGCATCGGCAAACCTCGAAGATTCAACCAATGCCACCGTATCTCTGCCTGGAACATTTTTAATAATCGTTAATTTCGCCTTTCGTCTCTCCCAGCTAAGGAAATACTGCGAAAACTCCCCTCTTTTTAATAAAAAGCTGTCTTCCACAGCATATCCGTTTGTTTCATTATCCTTTGTGTTCATTACAATCACTTTTACTTCATTTGGCATAACCGGTGCGGGCAGTGTGTATACGAACGATATTTTCTTTCTGTTAGCGGGCGGCAACGGCTCATTTACCGGTGGGCCCACCCAAAAAACTTTAGTGCCTTCTGCAGCCTGAAAAAACGAAATGGTATTTTTTTCTCCGGGCTGGTAACTGATCACGGTATCGGTCAGCATCCTGTTGCTAAATTGATCGGTTACCCGAAAATGATGCTGCGGGTTGGTATATTTTACAGGTACAGTGATCACTCCATTGGGAGAAACCAAAGAATCGGTCAAAACGTTTTCATCAACTTTAATATGCAGCAACAGCGGATCAACCGTTATTGCTTTTAATTCAAGGTCGGTAAAATTGGGTTGTTCAATGGCATGCTCGTTCTTTGAGCAACCGGCGCTGCATATCAATAACAACGCCATACTATATCTGACTATATTCAATAAAACAGCTACTCGCATTACTATATCATTTAAAAGATTTATGGTAATATCAGAAAGGGCGTTGTTATAATTTATACGTGAGACTTATGCTAAAGCCTGTTCCCTTTTTCACTTTATAATTCACAAAATCCAGCGCTTCATTAAAACCTGATCCTTTCGGATCGTTATTGTCTCCTTCACCCGGAGGGCCGCCATTGGGATCCTTGTTAATGTTATTGCTGTAAATGATCGTGTATTGATTCAACAGATCGGATATATTAAACCGCAGTTCGGCCTTTTGTTTCAGTATTTGTAAGCTTAACTGAACATCTACCACATCACGTGCATTTTCGTATTGTATAATACGGCTGTTGGTGCCACCGTTTACAATGCGCCGGCCAAAGCGATTGTACGCAATATTAAATCCCCATACCTTGCTTTGATAATTCAAACCCATGTTTATAATATAGGGAGATAAGCCCTGAATGGGCCGGCTGCCATTGTCGATGTAACTGGAGTCTTTGCCTGTAACAGAATCTTTTGCAGTGACCAGGTATTTTATTTCACCTTTAAGATAAGTAGCATTGGCGCTGAAATACAGGTTACTCAACCATTTCGACATAGGCGATATGAACGACAAAGATTTTCTGATCTCCCCTTCTATCCCCTTTGCAGTTGCACTATGAAGGTTCCAATATTCGATGAGGTTATTGGGACTTCCCAGTATATAAAAACGTTCAACCGGCTTATCAAAATCTTTGAAAAACACCGAGGCCGACAGAATTTCATTGGCCGACGGGTAATATTCAACCCGAAAATCGTAGTTTTTAATACGGGTTATCTGCAATGCCTTTTGACCGGTTACCTGCATTTGCTCAACGAAGTCGAAATATACATAAGGACTACGCTCTACGAAATCAGGTCGTGCCAGTGTTTTGCTGAAGGCTGCGCGTATATTGAATTTATCTGTTACACTATAAATAGCATTTACCGAAGGCAGCCAGTCTTTTTCGGTATACACCGAATCACTGAATACAGGAAAACCATTGGTATTATAGGTTTCGGTGCTCATGGTAACCTTGTTGTTCTCGTACCGCATGCCACCCACCAGCCTCAGCTGATTCAATATTTTTAAATCGAGCATGGCGTATCCTGCTTTCAGTTCCTGTTTACCATCATACCGGTCGCCCGTGCTTTCTGAACGGATGTAGGTTGGCACATACAGCAGGTCGCCATTGGCGATGGCCTCCTGTGTGGCAATGGAATAATAAGGCAATCCCCTGGTCGATTTTTCAAAATCGGCACTGCTACTTAATATGCGTAAACCGGTGGCATCGTAATCGGCTTCTCTTTTCGACCAGGCATAACCGGTTTTAAAGGTTTGCTTTGCTTTTGCCACTGTAAATGGGATGGTGATATTACCGCCATAATTGGTTCTTTTTTCAGTAAGGGTGGCGGCATATAACCCGCCCCAGAACAAATTACGTTCGCCAAAGTTGTATAGATAGGTATGCTTACCAGAGTCAGCATCGCGGCCAACCACATAGCGCCCATCGGGTTGTTCGCGTTTCATGGTAATGTAATCGCCGTACCAGTCTACTTTAAACTTTGCATTGAACAAACTGTGCTCCCCTTCCAAACGGGTTTGTATTAACCGGTTGCCGAGGGTAGTTTCACCGGTACGGTTCTCAATGCCCGAATTGCTGATCTGTTTGCCATAGCGGTCATCATACTGGTTGCTGTACCGGTTATTGTATAAATTTTTCCAGGCCAGCTTATGACCTTTCGTTTTAAAAGCAGCATTGAATACGCCACCGATGGTTGTGTTGTAGCGGTAGCGTTTACTCCAATAATCGTAATTCTGTAAACTGCGGGCCTCTCCTTCTTCATACAACATTTCATTGCGGTAGGTAACCGCCGCCACAGCGCCTATACTGCTGTTGTTTCTTAACGTTTTGCTTCCACCGCCCGATACCTGGAAGTTTGCCATAGGCCGGTATTGATACCGGTAGGGCTGCCACCGGTTGGGGATCTGTGCTCCAATATTGCGCATGGCAGCAGTATCCTTGTTGCCATGGTATTCAACATATTTTTGCTGATCGAACAGCCTGCCATCGCCAAACCATTTGCGGTTTTCATCTATTATGCCTAATGCTGCTTTTTTATCGCGTTTAAAACTAATAAAATCTTTGCCGGTGCTTTCGGTATTAAAACCGGTGCCGATACTCACGTTCATAAAATTGCGAAATGGCACATCCGTGGTATTGATCTGCACCATACCACCGGTGAATTCGCCGGGCAGGTCGGGTGTGGCGGTTTTATTTACAATTACATTATCTACCAGGGAGCTCGGCACTATATCGAAGCTGAAATTTCTTCTGTTGGGCTCTGTACTGGGTAATGAAGCGCCATTGATGAGTACATTATTATAGCGGTCGCTTACGCCGCGTATGGTTACAAACCGATCGCCCTGCACGGTTATACCACTCACGCGTTTTAATACCTGTGCGGTATTGTTATCGGCAGTAACGCGTATTTGTTCGGCGCTGATACCATTGGTCATACCGGCGCTGTTCTTTTGCGACATCAGCAACGATCGCGTGCTTTCTTTGCGGGCGCCGCTGGTTACCACTACAGCCTGTAATTGTTTAGAGGCGGCAGTCATTACAATGCTCAGGTCGGTTATTTCACCTTCCTTTACTACAGCCTCGGTAATACGACGCGGTTGATAACCTACAAAAGATACTTTTAAAGTATACGTGCCGGGCGGCAAACTGAGCACATAATCGCCGTTCACCGATGACGTTGTTCCTTTATCGATCGATTCTACGGCAATGGTCACCCCGGGCATTGTTTCATTTTTATCATTGCGAATAATACCGGTGATCTTACCGGGCTTTGGATTTGCTGATGATGCCGGAGCGCTGTTCTCTGCACGGGTGGCCGGGCCGGCTTTAACGCCTATGGTTGTACCCAGCAGGTTAAATTCAAGATGGGCCAGGTGCTGCAGGTTCTCAAGCGCCTTACCCAGGGTAATATTCTCAAATACAAATGCGCTGATCTTTATTTTATCAAGCTGGTCGCGCGTATAGGAAAAAGTATAATCGGTATTTTTATCCAGCTCTTCAATGACGCGGGCCACTGTGGTATTTTTTAAGTGAATGGTAATTTTATCTTTTAATGCAATTACCTGAGCATAAGAAAAGGAAGCAGATAAAAAATAAATGGTTACAGTTAGTACAGTTGTTAAAATAACTTTCATCATATCACGTTTACTGGTAGGTTTTGTTTTTCTTAGCGATCAGGATAAGGTGTAAGGTTATAGTTGAAAAGTTGACTGATTAAAAATGTTTACAAGTTGATAAGTTAACAGGTTGAAAAGTTCACAGGGCTGACGGATAATCGGGTCCCCATTCACCATTGACCATTCACCACTCACCCGCTCCTCCATTGCCTACTGCCTGTTGATTACTACTTTCTCCCCTTTTTTCGAGTATTGCAATCCATGCACAAACAGGATATTCTCAAGTATCGATGTCCAGTGGCCGGTTTTGAAACTCGCCGTAATGCGTTTGTTCTGTAATAAGCGCTGATCATATTCAATGGCCAGATTATATCTTTCCCCAATACGATCGATGGCTTCCTGCAGGGGTACTTCATTAAATACCAGCCAGCCTTTTGTCCATAAGGCTACATTGGCAGCAGCTACCGGTAATATCTGTCCCCTTTTTGTTTGCTTTGCATAGCGGAAAGTATGGTCGGGCGACAGCAATGTTGTTTGTGAGGTAGCGGTATCATCAAGCGCTATTTTTCCGTGCACCAGCGATACACGTATTTCCGATTCATGTTCATAGGCTTCGATATTGAAAGCTGTGCCCAATACCCGGGTATGCAGATTACCGGTTTCAACAATAAATGGTTTGGCCGGATTTTTTTCTACCTCAAAAAAACCTTCGCCTGTTAGCTTTACATAGCGTTGCGCCTGGTTAAACCGGTGCGAATCAAATTCAAGGCGGGAATGGGTATTTAAACAAACCTGTGAGCCATCGGGCAACGTAATTCTTTTTATACCATGCTGATTGTTTTCAATAACGGTAAGCTGCACTTTTTTCGAATGGCTGTTTATTTCGGCCTGCCTGTAGTAATACCATAATAATATTGTAGATGCCGTCAGCGCCAACCAGCCCGCTGCCACCATGTATCGCCTGATGGCCGGCTTACGACGCACCATTGGTACCACCGGTCGCTGTTTGGTTATCTGCTGGTACATACGGGTTTTAACAGCTTCGAGCTGTTCGGGGCTCAATGCCGTTGTTTCATCAAACACATCGAGCTGCATCAGCCATCGTTGCAGCAACCTGATCTCTTCAGCACTGCATTCATTTTTCTGAAATCGCTGTATTAATTCCTCAATTGAAAAAGGGGATTCTTTCATACACCATAGTAATAACACGAGGCGGAAATAGTACCATGCCGCGTATATTACCAAAATGTTAAGCCTGAAGTCGGAGGTCGGAAGTCAGAAGTCAGAAGAACCTCAGCGCACTCAATGCCTAACTAATTTAACACGTTAAAATAACAGGAACACCTGTACAGCGAAGTGCTTTACGGCGCGGCGTAAGCGTTTGGAGGCAATGTGGAGTTGATTTTTTACAGTTTGTCGCGAGAGGGACAGATCGCCGGCAATGCGTGTTATTGAATGATCGTGATAATAATTACGAATAAATATTTTTTTCATCTTTTCAGGCATATCGATTATTTCTTTTTCGATAGCCTGGTGAATGACCTCATGTTCCTGCTCGTGTTGCAGCAGGGCATAATCGGGATCGGTAATGCTTTGATGCGCCAGAAACGACTCGAGGTTTTTATAATGCTTTTCGCGAAGGCCCTTTGAGCGGAAGTAATTAAATATCTTATTGTATAAGCACGATACCAGATAGGTACGCGGAGATCCGGGAATAGCCAGGTCAGGTAAGCTGCGCCATACATCTGCAAACAGGTCGTGCACCAGATCACTGGCATCATCGGCCGAACCTGTTTTTTGACAAGCCAGCTTAAACAATAATTCCCAATGCTGATGATACAATTCATTGAACATGTTTTCATCAGTATTGGCGGAATGGTTTTTGGGTTGCAATGGTTGGTCCTTCCACATAACAGGTAGGTGCAAATTATACCAATCGGTTAAATTGCATTATTATCAATATATGAACACATTACAAACATAACTCATGTTCCACATAACATTACAGCAATATTGATGTACCATTTAATTAGCATAGGCATGGTAGTTTTGAGTAACTACAGCGGCATGATACTTACCTTTAGAATGCCATCAGAGAAAGTACGAAAGGCCGGAAAGTTGTTGTTAAAGATCACCCTAACTACCTTGTGTATACTGTATATATTCTTTCCGGTTTGCCGGCAATGCGGGGTAATACTTTCCACTTATAAAAATTTATCAGGTAATACATAGAGCGCTATGCAGATCAATGCAGTACACTAAAATGTGTTTCCAACATTTAATAACAGATCATTTTTGGTAAAGGATATGCACATTACTGTTATATACCATTAACAACACTGTTTAACCAACTCTATTTTGATCATTCATTGTCAATAATTGATATTATTTTTTTAAATTTTGTTAATATTTATTCTGAAAAAGGTTATGCAAATTAGTTAGTTTCGCTACAGAAAATATTTTCAGTTTCAATCAGAAAGAATTCTTTCCAATTTTTTATGTAGTGCGCATTACTTGTCTGTCTGCCAAAAGCAGGCGGATATAACCTGTTTTTTTGTCCAATAAAACCTAACTTATGAAGAGATGCAAAAACTCAATCCTTTTTTCAGCCATGTTGGTCTGGTGCGCCATAACCAATGCACAAACCAACGTAGCACCACAGGCAACAGCCTCCACTTCGTATGTTTCGCCCTGGGAAACGATTGCAGCCTTAAACGATAATTTCACACCGGCACACTCAAACGACAAATCTCACGGAGCATATGGCAACTGGGATAATCCTAACAGTACGCAATGGGTACAATACGACTGGTCGCAAACCTACAAAGTTACGTCTGTTGAAGTATACTGGTTCAACGATTCGGGCGGTGTGCTTACACCAACTACCGCTTATGTTGATTACTGGAATGGTTCGGCCTGGGTTCGCATTGGCAATGTACCATTACAAACCAATGCATTTAACGTAGTGCCTGTGGCATCCATTAACATGAGCAGGATACGCGTATCAATGCTCAACACAACACAATCAACCGGCCTGCTCGAATGGCGGGTGATCGGCACTGTTGTAGGTGGCGGCGGTGGAACCGGTGATCCATACACATGGCCCACGTACTCGCCCACCATCAGCTATAACTTCCGCGACGAATTCCCGAGCCTGCCAACACCTTCACAGGTGCTGAACGATTGTCCGCAGGTAGTGGGAACTCAATCATCCAACTGGTGGTGCTTCCGCTGGGGACCTAACAAAAATTCCCTGGTAACAAGCGCCGCTATTACACCATTGCTGGCACGGTTAAATACCGACTTCGCTTATTTCCGTGATCAGATGGGCTGGCCTCCCGACCTTCGTGCAAAGAGCGGTTATCGCAGTTCGGTGTACCTGTACGGATCAGGACTTTGCACCGACAATGCGCCAAATACAGAATTAGGCGGCTGGCAAAGTTCTATCTATTATAACGGAACTAGCTGGCCGATGATCCTGGCTTCCTACTATCCCATTTATTGCTTTGATCCTGCCTGCAATTATTCTGATCGGGAGTTTCAGAAAGGCGCTATGACGCACGAAGGCATACATGCTTTACTGGCCGACCTGCCGGGTGTTAAGCAAAGCGCCTGGTTCCAGGAGGGCGGAAACGTATGGTTACAACAAACTGCCGATGCCCGCAGAACAAATAACTTTAGTTCAATGGGCGATCTGAATGGTACCGATTTCAT
>Ga0114129_10001519_pt1 | contig 31396 bp, 32 predicted proteins | sample RhiMetdeltSRZDD1_FD_80071 | JGI IMG/M metagenome (GOLD analysis project Ga0114129, IMG submission 80071) | Populus rhizosphere microbial communities from Tennessee, USA - Rhizosphere MetaG P. deltoides SRZDD1 (version 2) (version 2) | ecosystem: Host-associated > Plants > Roots > Rhizosphere >...
ATCACGCGTTACTCCCCCCCGACGCTCCGCCACAGCTCGTTGGCCTCGGCGATCGTCTTGTCGGTGTCCATGGCGAGCCGCGGGTCGACCTCGATCGACACCCGGCCATCGACGCCGTCGGTGGCGCCGTACACCGGCTTGAACGCGTCGCAGCCGTCCCGGACGTCATCGGTGGTGATGATCCGGACGGCCTCCTCCGTGGAGACGCCGCGCCGCGCCAGCTCGGCCACCTGCTCGGCGTAGACGTCGGCGTCGGAGAGCGCCTTGGCGAAGATGGTCGGGTTCGACGTCATACCGCTGACGTACTGCTCCTCGATCATCCGAGCCAGGCCGCCGCTGGTGATGCGTTCCCGGGAGAGGTCGTCGAGCCAGATCGAGACGCCGGCGTCGGCGAGTGCCTTCAGTCTTTCGTTCATATCCCTGTTCATATCCCTGCTCATCCTCAGCCCTCCGTCTGTTCTGTTGTTCGTTCCTGCCCCGCTCAGCGCTCGTTCGTCGCGCCCGCGCCCTCGCCGGTCACCGGCTCGTCGGCCGGTCCCACCGGGCCGTGCGCCCTGCGCGGCACCGACGGCAGGGTGCCGCCCAGCTCCCGCGCCGCGGCCATGCTGTCCTCGGCCGCCTGCACCACGGCCTCCGCGGTGATGCCGAACTCCCGGAACAGCGTCTTGAAGTCGGCCGATGCGCCGTAGTGCTCGATCCCGACGTGCCGGCCGGCGTCGCCGATCACGTCGCGCCAGCCCATCGAGACACCGGCCTCGACCGAGACCCGCGCCTTCACCGACGGCGGGAGCACCGAGTCGCGGTACGACGCCTCCTGCTCGTCGAACCACTCCTCGCACGGCATCGACACCACCCGGGCCTTGATGCCCTTCTCCGCGAGGGTCTTGCGCGCCGCGACCGCGAGCTGTACCTCGGAGCCGGTGCCGATGAGAATCACCTCCGGCACTGCGCCGTCTTCGGCGTCCACCAGCACGTACGCGCCCCTCTCGACGCCGTCCGCGGAGGCGAACCCGTCGGTGCCGCGCGGGAACGTCGGCACGTTCTGCCGGGTCAGCGCCAGCCCGGCCGGCCGGTCGGTGTGGCCGAGAACGGTGCGCCAGGCAACGACCGTCTCGTTCGCGTCCGCGGGCCGGACCACGTCCAGGCCGGGGATCGCGCGCAGCGCCGCCAGGTGCTCGATCGGCTGGTGTGTCGGACCGTCCTCGCCGAGCCCGATCGAGTCGTGCGTCCAGACGTAGGTCACCGGCAGCTTCATCAGCGCCGCCAGCCGGACCGCGGGCCGCATGTAGTCGCTGAACACCAGGAACGTGCCGCCGTACGGGCGGGTGCCGCCGTGCAGCGTGATGCCGTTCAGGATCGAGCCCATCGCGTGCTCGCGGATACCGAAGTGCAGCACCCGGCCGTACCAGTCGCCGGGAAACTCCTTGGTGGCGTGCTCCGGCGGTACGAACGACGGCTCGCCCTTCGGGGTGGTGTTGTTGGACTCGGCCAGGTCCGCCGATCCGCCCCACAGCTCGGGCAGCCTCGGCGCGATCGCGGTCAGCACCTCGCCGGACGCCTTCCGGGTGGCGATCCCCTTCTCGTCCGTCTCGAACGACGGCAGCGCGTCCGTCCAGCCCTTCGGCAGCTCGCGCCGCTGCATCCGCTCGAACAGGTCCTTCCGCTCGCCCGCGGACGCCGCCCACGCCTCGAACGGCCTGGCCCACTCCTCCTGCACGGACTTGCCGCGCTCAAGCGCCCGCCGGGTGTACTCGATCACCTCCGGCGCCACGTCGAAGGACTTCTCAGGGTCGAAGCCGAGCACCTTCTTGGTCGCCGCCACCTCATCCGCACCCAGCGCCGAGCCGTGCGCCTTGCCGGTGTTCTGCGCATTCGGCGCCGGCCAGGCGATGATCGTGCGGAGCTGGATGAAGCTCGGCCGGGTGGTCTCCGCCTTCGCCGCCGCGAACGCGTCGTACAGCGCCTGCACGTTCTCCTCGTAGCCGGTACCGTCGTTCGTCCAGTCGACCCGCTGCACGTGCCAGCCGTACGCCTCGTACCGCTTGCCGACGTCCTCGGAGAACGCGATCGCGGTGTCGTCCTCGATCGAGATCCGGTTGTCGTCGTACAGCAGGGTCAGGTTGGCGAGCTTCTGGTGACCGGCCAGGGACGACGCCTCACCCGACACGCCCTCCTCGAGGTCGCCGTCGGAGGCGATCGCGAAGATGTCGTGGTCGAAGACGCTCTCGCCCGGGGCCGCGTCGGGGTCCAGCAGGCCGCGCTCGCGACGGGCCGCCATCGCCATCCCGACCGCGTTGCCGACCCCCTGTCCGAGCGGGCCGGTGGTGGTCTCCACACCCCTGGTGTGGCCGTGCTCCGGGTGGCCGGGGGTGAGGCTGTTCCAGGTCCGCAGCGCCTTGAGGTCGTCCAGCTCGAGGCCGTACCCGGTCAGGTACAGCTGGATGTACAGCGTCAGGCTGGAGTGGCCCGCGGACAGCACGAACCGGTCCCGGCCCGGCCACGCCGGATCCGCCGGGCTGTGCCGCATGATCTTGTTGAAGAGCAGGTACGCCGCGGGTGCCAGGCTCATCGCCGTACCCGGATGGCCGTTGCCGACCTTCTGCACGGCATCCATCGCGAGCACCCGGACGGTGTCGACGGCACGCTGGTCGAGCTCGGTCCACTCGAGCTTCGGGGTTGAGGTGTTCCCAGTCACGCCGGCGGCGCTCCTCTCGATGGCAGTTCAGCTGGAGATCCGGTACCCGCCCGAGGTGCGCCGTAACGCCGTCACGGCGCCGGACCGCGCCCCCGCGCGTCCACCGGAAGCGAGCCTACTCGCTGGCCGGAGGGGCGCAGTCGGGACGGGGGACAGGGGTCGTAGGATGAGCGGGTCATGCCGGGCCTCCCGGCGTTGTCCCCTGCTTTCCGAGGTGTCTGTGACGGCCGTCGACCCGCGCCCTGCCGTGACGACGACGACGGCGCCCGCCGTCCCGGTGCGTCATCTGCTCACGGCGTACGTCGCGCTGACCAAGCCGCGGATCATCGAGCTGCTGCTGATCACGACCGTCCCGGTGATGTTCCTGGCCGCCGACGGCGTGCCCGGGCTCGGAGTGGTCGCCGCCACCCTGGTCGGCGGCATCCTCGCGGCCGGCTCGGCGAACACGATCAACTGCGTGCTCGACCGCGACATCGACGAGCAGATGCGCCGCACCCGCCGTCGTCCGCTGCCGCGGCACGCCGTCAGCCCGCGCGCCGCGACCGTGTTCGGCATCGTCCTCGGCGTGCTGGCCACGATCGAGCTCGGCCTGCTGGTGAACTGGCTGTCCGCGCTGCTCGCGCTGACCGCGAACCTGTTCTACGTCTTCGGCTACACCATGCTGCTGAAGCGGCGCACCGTGCAGAACATCGTCTGGGGCGGTATCGCCGGCTGCTTCCCGACCATCATCGGCTGGACCGCCGTCACCGGCGAGCTGGCCTGGCCGCCGTTCGTGCTGTTCGCGGTGGTGTTCTTCTGGACGCCGCCGCACACCTGGGCGCTGGCGATGCGGTACCGCGAGGACTACGCCGCCGTCGACGTCCCGATGCTCCCGGTGGTGGCCACCCCGGTCGCGACCGCCCGGCAGATCCTTGCGTACTCCGTCGTGATGGTCGTCACCTCGATGCTGCTCTGGCCCGTCGCCGACACCGGCTGGCTCTACCCGCTCGCCGCCGTCGTCCTCGGCGCCCTGTTCGTCCGCGAGGCCGCGAACCTGCTCGCCCGGGCGCACACCGGCGCAGACGGCCCGGCCCTCCGCCCCATGCGCCTGTTCCACTACTCCAACATCTACCTCGCCCTCCTCTTCGTAGCCGCCGCCGTAGACCCCCTCCTGCACTGACCGCCGCCCGGAGCGCTCGGTTTGTGTGACCGCTAACAGGTTGCAACCGGGTAGGCGTGCCACAAGGCGAGCGCAGGCGGTTATCCACAGGTGCGGAACCCGCGAACCGGGGTGGTGTGAGTCGCGACATGTTCCTAGGCATGAACAGAAAACTTGCGGCTGTCGCCGCGCAGCGCGGTGGATGGTTCAGCCGGCAGGACGCGTTGGACTGTGGTTACACGGACAGCGAGCTCAGGCTTCGGGTTCGTGCCGGCCGGTGGGTCCGGCTGTGCCGCGGCGCGTACGCGGAGGTTAACCGCACCGAGACCAACCGCCCAACCTGGGAACGAGAGCGGCTGCATCACGTGCGCGTCGCTCATGCCGTTCAGAACCGGCTCGACGCCGCAACCGCGATCAGCTACCAGTCGGCCGTCGCCGCCCATGGGCTGCCGACCTGGGGGCTGGACCTGGCGAAGGTGCACGTGACCCGGCTGTCCGGGCACGGACGGTCGGACGACGAGGTGGTGCAGCACTCCGGCCGGATTGACAGCACGGACATCGTGACGACTGCGACGGGCGCCGTCCTGACCCCGGTTGCGCGCTCGGTCGTCGAGGCGGCCCGCCTGACGACGTACCAAAGCGCTGTCGCGATCGCCGACGCCGCGCTCAACCGTCAGCTCGTGTCGGTGGACCAGCTCACCGCTGCTCTCGATCTGGTACGCCGCCGTCCCGGCGCGAGTACAGCCGTGAAGGCGATCGGGTTCGCTGATCCTGGAGCTGAGTCGCCGGGCGAGTCGCGTCTGCGGGTTCTCCTCGCGAACGAGGGACTTCCACCGCCCACCCTGCAGGCGACTCTCGTCGCGGCCGACGGCGAGTTCGTGGCGAGGGTGGACTTCCTCTTCGAGCACGAACGAGTGGTCGTCGAGTTCGACGGCCAGACGAAGTACGGCGACGGCGCTGTCGAGACAGTCGTCGCGGAGAAATGGCGTGAGGACCGCATTCGCGAGCTGGGCTACATCGTCGTCCGGGTGTCCTGGGCGGACCTCGCCCACCCGAAGCGCACTGCGCAGCGGATCAGCGCCGCCTTCAAGCGCGCCAGCCGCTGGCACTAGACGCGGGGTGCCCGGGTTTTCGCACAGAGCGCGGGTTGCAACCCAAGCGGCGTGACGGAAGTCGAGCACTGGGCCGGAATGTGTGTTGTGTCGTGGGGTGCAGGAAGATGGCCAGGGAGATCGCTAGGGGGACACCGAGGGCGTTCCGCGTTCGCCGTAGACAGCGGTGACGAGCGCGACGAGCGTGGCGGCGAGCAGCATGTGCAGCAGGACCGCCACGATCGGAAGCCCGGTGAAGTACTGCACGAAACCGACGGTGCCCTGCGCCAGCTCGGTGGCCAGCAACCAGGTCGCCAGCTGGCGCAGGGTCCGCGAGGTGGCGGTGACGCGGGTGGCGATCACCAGCGCCACCGAGATGCCGAGCAGCGCGAACACCGCGTCCGCGTGCAGCTGGCTGATCACCTCCTCGTCGAAGCCCATCCGGCCCGCCTCGGTGTCCCCGGCGTGCGGGCCGCTGCCGGTGACCAGGGTGCCGATCACGACCGCGGTCCAGACGGCCACCACACAGGCCGTCGCCAGCGCCCGGACCACCGGGGGAGTGTGCGGGTACGGGCTGGTCCGCGAGCGTCGTACCAGCGCCACGGTCAGCGTGATCATCACCATCGACACCAGGAAATGCGCCGACACCGTCCACGGGTTCAGCCCCGTACGGACGGTGATCCCGCCGATGATCGCCTGCAGCGGTACGCCGAACGCGGCCGCCGTCGCCAGCCGGCGCAGGTCCCGCCGGACCGGCCGGTAACGCATCACCACCAGCCAGGTGCCGATCGCGATCACAGCCACCACGAACCCGAGCATCCGGTTGCCGAACTCGATCGCGCCGTGGATGCCGAGCTCGCCGTGCGGCGTGTACGACGCATCGGTACAGCGCGGCCAGGTCGGGCAGCCGAGTCCGGAGTCGGTGAGCCGGACCAGGCCGCCGGTGCCGACGATCACGATGTTCGCGATCACCGACGCCCAGCCCCAGCGTCGTACCAGATCCAGTGATGGTGCGGGTAGCAGGCCGATCGGCCCGCGAGGTGGGTCGGCTGGCGTCTCCGAGGTCACCGGCCCACCCTAGGACCCGTCAGTCCCACCGGAACGTACGGGACACCAGGTAGCCGAGCACACCCGCCCAGAGTGCGAGCGCCGTCACACCGGCCCACGGCATCGCGCCGTCGATGGTGGCGGTCGCCATCGCGCTCGATAGCGCCGCGCTCGGGAGCAGCTGGACCACGGACTGCATCGGCTCCGGATACTCCGTCACCGGCGTCAGCACGGCGCCACCGACGAGCAGCAGCAGGTAGAGCAGGTTCGCGGCCGCCAGGGTCGCCTCGGCGCGCAGCGTCCCGGCCATCAGCAGTCCGAGCGCCGCGAACGCCGCGGTACCGGTAGCCACGGTGACGACCACACCGGCCACGCCGACCGCGCCGCCGTGCGGCTGCCAGCCGAGCGCCAGCCCGGTACCGATCAGGACCACGAACTGCACGACCTGCACAGCGAGCACCGCCGCGACCTTGCCGGCCAGCAAACCGGTGCGGGACAGCGGGGACGCACCGAGCCGCTTGATCACGCCGTACCGGCGCTCGAACCCGGTCGCGATCGCGAGCGAGGTGAACGAGCTGGACAACACGGCGAGTGCCAGCACCCGCGGCACCACCAGGTCGATCTGGCGCTCCGCCCCGACCGCGCCGAGCGGCAGCCGGTCGCCCAGGCTGGTCGCACCGAGCAGGATCAGCACGCCGAGCGGGATCACCAGCGCGAGCAGCAGCTGCTCGCCGTTTCGCAGCAGCAGCCGCAGCTCCATCCCGGCATGCGCCGCGACCTTCGCCGGCCACGGCGCGGACCCCGGCTTCGGGGTGAACACAGTGGCGCTCATCGGCGCTCCCGCGGGCTCGGCGTGGTGATCCGCAGGAACACCTCCTCGAGCGTGTCGGCGCCGTTCTTGGTCAGCTCGGCCGGTGTACCAGAGGCGATCAGCGCGCCTGCGGACAGTACGTGGACCAGGTCGGACAGCTGCTCGGCCTCGTCCATCGCGTGCGTGGTCAGCACCACCGTGACCCCGTCGTCGCGCAGGTCCCGCACCACCTGCCAGATCTCGCGCCGGCCGTGCGGGTCCAGCCCGGTGGTCGGCTCGTCCAGGAACGCGACCTCGGGCCGGCCCACGATCGCCAGCGCGAACGCCAGCCGCTGCTTCTGCCCGCCGGACAGCCGCCGGTACGGCGTCCGGCCGCAGCTGCCCAGGTCGAGCCGGTCCACCAGGACGTCGATGTCGAGCGGATGGGCGTGCAGCCGGGCGACGTACCGCAGCATCTCGGCGGCTCGTACGCCGGACCAGGCGCCGCCCTCCTGCAGCATCACGCCGATCCGCGGCATCAGCCGCTCGTGGTCGGCGCGCGGGTCCAGCCCGAGGACCCGGACCCGGCCCGCGTCAGGCCGCCGGAACCCCTCGCAGGTCTCCACTGTGGTGGTCTTGCCGGCCCCGTTCGGCCCAAGTACGGACGTCACGGTGCCCGCGTCGACAGTGAGGCTGAGCCGGTCCACGGCGGTCTTCGCCCCGTACCGCACGACGAGCTCGTCGACCTCCACCGCAGCAGCCACGCTGGAAGTGTAAGTACGCCCCCCGCTGTGACCTCCGCCGCACTGCCCGTGACTAAGGGTGGCCTTATTTGAAGGGGATTTCGAATTACGCCACACTGGTGTTGTGAAAACTCGGGATGTGGCTTCGCGGGTGCCTGCGGGCGCCCCGGTGTCGCGTGACGGGTCGACCCGGGACCGGGTCGCGCGGTCGATCCTGACCAACGGTCCGTCCAGTGCGGCGACGCTCGCGGAGCGGCTCGCCTTGACCCCGGCAGCGGTTCGCCGGCACCTCGACCACCTGCTGGCCGACGGCCTGGTCGAGGCACACGAGGAGCGAGTCTACGGACCACGCGGGCGGGGCCGGCCGGCCAAGGTCTTCGCGCTCACCGACACCGGGCGGCATGCGTTCTACCAGGCGTACGACGACCTGGCCGCCACCGCGCTGAAGTTCATCGCCGAGGCGGGTGGTGACGAGGCCGTCGCCGAGTTCGCCCGGCGCCGGGTCGCCGACCTGGAGGAGCGGTACCGCGTACTGGTCGACGCCGCTCCGGCGGACCAGAAGGCCGAGGTCCTGGCGCAGGCGCTCAGCACCGACGGGTACGCCGCCTCCACGATGGACGCGGCCGCCGGTGCGCAGCTGTGCCAGCACCACTGCCCGGTCGCCCACGTCGCCGAACAGTTCCCGCAGCTGTGCGAGGCAGAGACCGAGGTCTTCGCCCGGCTGCTCGGCCGGCACGTCCAGAGACTGGCCACCATCGCCCACGGCGACGGTGTCTGCACGACGCACATCCCGCACACGCCCCGTGACATAAACCCTGCAACTAACAGCGAATCTGCGAGGACTGCACGATGACGCAAACCGCTCATCCGGAGCTCGAAGGCCTCGGCACCTACAAGTTCGGCTGGTCCGACAGCGACACCGCCGGTGCCGCCGCCCAGCGTGGGCTGAACGATGCCGTCGTCCGGAACATCTCCGGGCTGAAGAGCGAGCCGGAATGGATGCTCGACCTGCGGCTGAAGGGCCTGAAGCTCTTCGGTCGTAAGCCGATGCCGTCCTGGGGTGCCGACCTGAGCGACATCGACTTCGACAACATCAAGTACTTCGTGCGGTCCACCGAGAAGCAGGCGACGAGCTGGGACGAGCTGCCCGAGGACATCAAGAACACCTACGACAAGCTGGGCATCCCGGAGGCGGAGAAGCAGCGGCTGGTCGCGGGTGTCGCGGCGCAGTACGAGTCCGAGGTCGTCTACCACAAGATCCGTGAGGACCTCGAGGAGCAGGGCGTCATCTTCCTCGACACCGACACCGGCCTGAAGGAGCACCCGGAGCTGTTCCAGGAGTACTTCGGCTCGGTGATCCCGGTCGGCGACAACAAGTTCGCCTCGCTGAACACGGCGGTCTGGTCCGGCGGCTCGTTCATCTACGTGCCGAAGGGCGTGCACGTCGAGATCCCGCTGCAGGCCTACTTCCGGATCAACACCGAGAACATGGGCCAGTTCGAGCGGACCCTGATCATCGTCGACGAGGACGCCTACGTGCACTACGTCGAGGGCTGTACGGCGCCGATCTACAAGTCGGACTCGCTGCACTCCGCGGTGGTCGAGATCATCGTGAAGAAGGGCGCGCGCTGCCGGTACACGACGATCCAGAACTGGTCGAACAACGTGTACAACCTGGTCACCAAGCGGGCCACCTGCGAGGCCGGCGCCACGATGGAGTGGATCGACGGCAACATCGGCTCCAAGGTGACGATGAAGTACCCGGCCGTCTACCTGATGGGCGAGCACGCCAAGGGCGAGACGCTGTCGGTGGCGTTCGCGGGCGAGGGCCAGCACCAGGACGCGGGCTCGAAGATGGTGCACAACGCGCCGCACACGTCGAGCTCGATCGTGTCGAAGTCGGTCGCCCGCGGCGGCGGCCGGACGTCGTACCGGGGTCTGGTGCAGGTCGCCGAGGGCGCGCACCACAGCAGGTCCACCGTGCGCTGCGACGCGCTGCTGGTCGACACGATCAGCAGGTCCGACACCTACCCGTACAACGACATCCGCGAGGACGACGTGGCGATGGGCCACGAGGCCACGGTGTCGAAGGTCAGCGAAGACCAGCTCTTCTACCTGATGAGCCGGGGCATGACCGAGGACGAGGCGATGGCGATGATCGTGCGCGGCTTCATCGAGCCGATCGCGCGGGAGCTGCCGATGGAGTACGCGCTGGAGCTGAACCGGCTGATCGAGCTGCAGATGGAAGGAGCAGTCGGCTGATGGCGGCGCAGGAGACACTGGTTGCTCCCGGCAAGGACAAGGGCAACCAGGGACACTCGCACGGCGCGGTGCCGATCCAGACCCGCTCCGAGCGGCCGTCGTCGTACGACGTCGCGGACTTCGCGATGCCGAACGGGCGCGAGGAGGAGTGGCGCTTCACGCCGGTCAAGAAGCTGAAGGGCCTGTTCGCCGACGAGGCCGGTACGCGGGCGCCGCGGATCGACGTACGCGCGCCGGAGGGCGTCACGGTCGAGACCGTCGCGGCCGATGTGGTCAAGGTCGGCAAGCCGCAGGACCGGGCCGCCGCGGTGGCCTGGGCGCACGCCGAGAAGGCCGTCGCGGTCCGGATCCCGGCCGAGGCCGAGCTCACCGAGCCGGTGCAGATCGACGTCACCGCACTCGGCGAGCGCGGCTTCGGGCACCTGGTGGTGGAGGCCGGCCGGCACAGCCGTGCGGTCGTGGTGATCGACCACACCGGCACCGGCGAGCTGGGCGCGAACACCGAGATCGTGGTCGGCGACGGCGCCGACCTGCGGGTGGTCTCGATCCAGGCCGGCGACAGCGGCTCGACGTACGTGGGCCAGCACGATGCGCTGGTCGGCCGGGACGCCCGGCTGAACCACGTCGCGGTCACGCTCGGCGGCGGCATCGTGCGGCTGTCCACCAACGTCCGGTACGACGGTCCGGGCGGCGATGCGGACCTGCTCGGCGTGTACTTCGCCGAGTCGGGCCAGCACCACGAGCACCGGCTGTTCGTCGACCACGAGGCGACGAACTGCAAGAGCCACGTCACCTACAAGGGCGCACTGGCCGGCGACGCGGCGCACACGGTGTGGATCGGCGACGTGCTGATCCGGGCCGCGGCCGAGGGCACCGACACGTTCGAGCTGAACCGGAACCTCGTGTTGACCGACGGCGCCCGTGCCGACTCGGTGCCGAACCTGGAGATCGAGACCGGCGAGATCGTGGGCGCCGGGCACGCGTCGGCGACCGGCCGGTTCGACGACGAGCAGCTGTTCTACCTGCAGACCCGCGGCATCCCCGAGGACGAGGCGCGGCGGCTCGTGGTGTCCGGCTTCTTCAACGACATCATCGGCCGGATCGGCGTCCCCGAGGTCGCCGAACGGCTGCACGACGAGGTCGAGCAGAAGCTCGCCCGCACCGCCGCGCTGCCGGTGGCCAGCTCGGAGCCGCAGTGACCGACACCTTCGAGCGTGCCTGCGCGGTGACCGACATCCCGGACGAGGGAGTGGTCGCCGTGGAGGTCGCCGGTGCCGAGGTCGCGATCGTGAAGAGCTGCGGCCAGATCTTCGCCGTCCAGGACGAGTGCTCGCACGCGCAGATCGCGCTGTCCGAGGGCGAGGTCGACAACTGCGAGATCGAGTGCTGGCTGCACGGCTCGCGCTTCGACCTGCGCACCGGCGAGCCGACCGGCCTGCCGGCGTACGAACCGGTTCCGGTCTACCCGGTGCGGGTCGAAGGCGACGACGTGATGGTCGACGTGAAGAACCCCCTGAACCCCGAAGCCCTGCGGTAATCCCTGCGATAGACGGAGATAGAAGAACCACCATGGCGACACTCGAGATCCGCGACCTGCACGTCAGCGTCGACACCGAGAACGGCCCGAAGGAGATCCTGCGGGGCGTCGACCTGACCATCAGCGGCGGCCAGACGCACGCGATCATGGGCCCGAACGGCTCCGGCAAGTCGACGCTCGCCTACTCGATCGCGGGCCACCCGAAGTACAAGGTCACCTCCGGCACCGTCACGCTGGACGGCGAGGACGTGCTGTCCATGGCGGTCGACGTGCGAGCCCGGGCCGGGCTGTTCCTGGCGATGCAGTACCCGGTCGAGGTGCCGGGTGTGTCGGTGGCGAACTTCCTGCGCACCGCGAAGACCGCGATCGACGGCGAGGCACCGAAGCTGCGGACCTGGGTGAAGGACGTCAACAAGGCGCTGTCCGATCTGGAGATGGACGCCGACTTCAGCCAGCGGAACGTGAACGAGGGCTTCTCCGGTGGCGAGAAGAAGCGCCACGAGATCGTTCAGCTGGAGCTGCTCGACCCCAAGATCGCGATCTTGGACGAGACTGACTCCGGACTCGACATCGACGCGCTCAAGGTGGTCGCGACCGGCGTCAACCGGTTCGCCGAGCAGCGCGACAAGGGCGTGCTGCTGATCACGCACTACACCCGGATCCTGCGCTACATCAAGCCGGACTTCGTGCACGTGTTCGTCGACGGTGCGATCGCCGAGGAGGGCGGCCCGGAGCTGGCCGAGGAGCTCGAGGCCAATGGCTACGAGCGTTTCGTGAAGGCCGCGGTCCAGTGAGCGCGCGCCCGGCCTTCAGCAGTCCGCTGGACCTGCAGTCGGTCCGGGCGGACTTCCCGATCCTGTCCCGCGAGCTCGCCGGCGGGCACCCGCTGGTCTATCTTGACTCGGCCAACTCGTCGCAGAAGCCGAACCAGGTGATCGAGGCGGTGCGCGCGCACTACGCCGAGCACAACGCGAACGTGGCCCGGGCGATGCACCAGCTCGGCGCCGAGGCGACCGCGGCGTACGAGGGTGCACGGGACAAGATCGCGGCCTTCATCGGCGCGCCGGACCGGCGCGAGGTGGTTTTCACCAAGAACGCATCCGAGGCACTCAACCTCGCCGCGTACACGCTCGGCGCGGGCCTGCGGCCGGGCGACGAGGTGGTCATCACCGAGCTGGAGCACCACTCGAACATCGTCCCGTGGCAGCTGGCCTGCGAGCGGACCGGCGCGACGCTGCGCTGGTTCGGCGTCACCGACGAGGGCCGGCTGGACCTGTCGAACGTCGACGAGCTGATCACCGAGCGGACCAAGGTGGTGTCGCTGGCCTGGGTGTCGAACGCGCTCGGCACCATCAACCCGGTCAGCGAGGTCGCCGCCAAGGCGCACGCGGTCGGTGCGGTGGTCGTCGTCGACGCCTCGCAGGCGGTGCCGCAGCTACCGGTCGACGTCTCCACCCTCGGCGTCGACCTGCTCGCGTTCACCGGGCACAAGATGGTCGGCCCGACCGGCATCGGCGTGCTCTGGGGACGGTACGACCTGCTCGCGTCGCTGCCGCCGTTCCTGGGCGGTGGCGAGATGATCGAGGTGGTCCGGATGACCGGGTCGACGTACGCCGCGCCGCCGGCCCGGTTCGAGGCCGGTACGCCGCCGATCGCGCAGGCCGTCGGCCTCGGCGCCGCCGCGGACTACCTGTCGGGCATCGGGATGGACAAGATCGCGGCGCACGAGCACGCGGTGGTGGCATATGCGCTGGAAGGGCTGAAAACCGTTCCTGGCTTGACGATTCTCGGTCCGGCCGAACCGGTCGATCGCGGCGGCGCGATCAGCTTCGAGCTGGACGGCATCCACCCGCACGACGTCGCCACCGTGCTCGACACCCGCGGGATCGCGGTGCGTGCCGGGCACCACTGCGCCCGTCCGGTGCACGAGCGGTACGGCGTCCAGTCGTCCACGCGGGCCTCGTTCTACCTGTACACCACGCCGGAGGAGATCGACGCGCTCGTCGACGGCCTCGGCTTCGTCCGCTCCTACTTCACGAGAGCCTGATGCAACTAGACGCGCTGTACCAGGAGATCATCCTGGACCACTACCGCAACCCGCACCATGCGGGCCTCGCGGAGCCGTACGACGTCGAGGTGCACCACGTGAACCCGTCCTGCGGCGACGAGGTCCGGCTGCGGGTGTCGCTGGACGGCGATGTGGTCACCGGCGTCACGCACGAGAGCCTCGGCTGCTCGATCAGCCAGGCCGCGACGTCGGTGATGACCGACCTGGTCCTCGGCAAGCCGGTCGCCGAGGGGATGACGACGTACGAGAAGTTCCTTGAGCTGATGCAGGGCCGTGGCAGTGTGGAACCGGACGAGGACGTGCTGGAGGACGGCGTCGCCTTCGCGGGCGTCGCGCAGTTCCCGGCCCGGGTGAAGTGCGCGCTGCTGGGCTGGTCGGCCTGGCGCGATGCCACGGCGCAGGCACTGGCAGCATCGACGGACGGAGTGAGCAATGCCTGAGACCACTGGTACCGAGAAGATCGAGCTGCCCGAGGTCGACCTGGAGGCCGGCAGCACCCCGGCGTCGGTGGACGATGTCACGGAGGCGCTGAAGGACGTCGTCGACCCCGAGCTCGGCATCAACGTGGTCGACCTCGGCCTGGTGTACGGAGTGACGCTGGACGATGGCGACACCGCGGTGATCGACATGACCCTGACGTCCGCGGCCTGCCCGTTGACCGACGTGATCGAGGACCAGACCCGGACCTCGCTGGACGGCCTGGTGAACGACTTCCGGATCAACTGGGTCTGGATGCCGCCGTGGGGCCCGGAGAAGATCACCGACGAAGGCCGTGAACAGCTCCGGGCCCTCGGCTTCAACGTCTGACGAATCCAGCCTCAGAGTCCGCGCAGACGCAGTACGACGCCGCCGTGGTCAGACGGCCACAGCCCGGTCGCCGGGTCACGGTCCGCCACGTCCGTGCCGGTGACCTGGCCACGGTCGACGCCCAGTGCTGCGCCGCCCGCCGTCCGTCCGAAGATCATGTCGATCCGGTGGTCGAAGCCGGCCGCGGTCGGGTCGTTGACCAGCTCGGACAGGCCGGACGTCCAGCCCTCCTCGGCGGGAGCGTGCTCGAGCCACTCGTCGGTGAACCCGCCGGCCGTGGTGATCAGGTCGTACGCCGCCTTGTGCGGCACGTGGTCGATGGGCTTGACCGAGTCGTTCAGCGGATCCGAGTTGCAGTCGCAGACGAACACCGTCGAACGGTCGGTCGCCGGCGCGTTCGCCAGCAGCTCCTTCGCCTGCGCCAGGGCGAGGTCGGAGCTGAACGCCTCCAGGTGGGTGTTGACGAAGCGGAACCGGGTCGCGCCCGCCTGCGCGTCGACCCACTGGTAGCCACGGTCGAAGTTCAGGGTCGTGCCCAGGATGTCGACCGTCAGGTTGTGGGCGAAGATCCCGCCCCCGCTCCCGGTCGCGGTGAGGCCGCCTCCGACGCGCATCAGCACCACGTCCCGCATGGTCAGCCGGACGTCGCGCGCGTCGGCGCCGATGGATCCGTCGAACGGACTTCCGGTGAAGCTGGGTGCTTCCACGTCGGCCCGATCACCGATCGACACAGCGGTGTACCGCGCTCCGCGTGCGGCCAGCTCGTCGAGCAGCATCTGCAGGAAGTCGTAGTCGACCGTAGTGGCGTTCGGCACCCCGACCCGGTCGAGCTGGAGCGGCCCGGACCGCCACAGGGCGACCTCCTGAAGGCCGATCAGGTCCGGCCTGGTGCGGTCGATCTCGCCGGCCAGCAGCCCCGCTCGGACTCCGAAGGCGGTGCTGTCGACGATCGCCCGGGTCACGTGCGTCGCGTTGCCGAGCGCGACCAGGATCTCCTGCGGGGTTTTGCCCTGGGCCTGGGCCGCGAGCGCGGCCAGGACGGGGCGGTTGATATCCGCTCCCAGGTAGATGTTCCGGGTCATCACCGTCACCGGTTTGCCCGGCCTCGAATCGGCTTCGGCCGCACCTCCGGCGAGCGATCCGACAACGAGACTCACCACTGCCGCGAGAACCAGGACACGAAGCCGACCGATCATCATTTCCCTCCCAGAGACGTCGCCCCATCCTTGCCGCGCCAAGGACGGATGTCCACGCCGCGCACAGGTCTGTCCCCGACCCGCGGACGAACCAAACCCGCCGCGCCCCCCTTCCCTGGCGATCATCGGTCACAAAACGACAATCTGTGGATAACCGGTTGGCTGGTCGCCGGCGATCACCGGACCGCGTTATCCACAGATTGTCGCTTTGTGACCGATGATCGCGGTCTGGGCTGAGGAGGACTTGCGTGCAGGCGAGGTCGGTGGGGGTTGCGCCGGAGCGACTCGGCCGTTGGCTGGAGAACTTCCACACACGGCACGGGGAGGTCCGGTACGACGCGACCGCGGACCTGGTGACGGTGGTTGCTGAGGACAGCGTGGTGGCGCGGATCGACGTACCGTTCCCGCCGCTCGACGGGGACACCGTCGAGGACCTCATCACCCATGCCCTCCGCCCGCGGCGGTTCGGCGTGCTGCTGGTCCGCCGGGGCGGGTACGGGGTCGCGGTCTTCGACGGCGCCACCCTCACCGCGTCGAAGGTCGGCTCGCGCCATGTGCAGGGCACCACCAAGGCCGGTGGTTGGTCACAGCAACGATTCGCCCGGCGGCGGGACAACCAGGCCCGCGAGGCGTTCGGCGCGGCCGCCGACGTCGCGGCCCGGATCCTGCTGCCCGAGACGAAGAACCTGGTCGCGCTGTTCCGCGGCGGTGACCGCAGGGCGGTCGAGACCGTGCTGGCCGATTCGCGGCTGGTGGCGCTGGTCCCGCTGGTGCGCGACCCGTTCCTCGCCGTACCCGATCCGCGCCGGCAGGTCCTGGAGAAGGCCGGAGCGGACGCCCGCCAGGTCCGGGTCACGGTGACCGAGCCGGAGGCGACCGGCAACGGTCGATCCTGATTCAACTGCCCGAACGGGCGAGTTCACCCGTTCGTCATCCGCGCCTCGGCATCCTGGGTCCGGGCGCCACAAGCGCCCATTTTCGCGCGGGATCGACAACGATTCACACGAGGGGACGCGGATGGCGACCAGGCTGGCTGCGAACGATCCGGTCATCGAGCGCCAGGACACGCTGGGCCGGCCGATCTCACTGACCAGCCGCTGGACGGACAAGTCGTCGGTGCTGTTCACCGGCGCACCCGGTCTCGGCGTCTCCGCCCAGCTGGACAACGCCCGCCGCGCCGCCGAGTCGTCCGGTGCGCTGGTGCTCAGGATCAAGGCGTCGCACACCGAGCCGGTCGAGCACCGGTTCGCGCGCGAGGTCGCCGACCGGATGGGTTCGCTGAGGAAGTCGTTCGGGTACTGGCGGACGCGCAGGCTGAGGCGGACCGCCCGCGCGCTGGTCCGGCCGGTCGGAGAGAAGTCGCCGTCGCCCGGGGTCCGGACGCCGCCCGGGCCGCTCGGCGTCTTCCCGCAGGTGGAGCTCCGGCTCAAGGACCGGATGCGGCTGCGGCCTCCGGCCACGCTGAACGACCTGGCCGACGCGGCCCGCGCCATCGCCGAGCAGCAAGGCCGGCCGGCCATGATCGTGATCGACGACGTGCACCGGGCGGCCGACCGGGACCTCGCCGTGATCAACGAGCTCGCGGAGCACCTGGAGGCCGTGAACCGGGAGTCCGGCCAGCACGTCGTGCTGGTGATGGGCGGCCGGGAGGACGCGCTCGACCTGCTGCACAAGGCGTCCCGGGGCGCGAACGGCGCCGCGAACGACACCGGCCGGTTGTACGACAGCCGGCAGTGCCAGGTCTTCACCGAGCCCGAGCTGCGGGGGATCCTGCGGCACCAGCTCGACCGCGTCGTACCGCCCATGCACCGCGACGCCTACTGCCACCCGGCGCACCAGGATGCGATGCTGCGGGCCGCGGACGGGAACGCCGGCCGGCTGACCGACATCGTGGACTCGGCGATCGCGGCGTCGGGGTACGGCCAGTTCGCGATCGACGGCGAGATGGTGGGTCGCGCGCTGGAGGTGGTCGACACCGACCGGCAGCCCGGCTACCACTCGATCTGGAACAGCAGCGACCCGACCGAACGGCACCTGATGATGCTGGTGGCGCGGGAGGGCGACCAGGGCCTGGACCTGGCCGCGGCCGCGCGCGGGATCGCCGAGGGCGACATGAGCACCTGGTCGGAGCACGACGTGCAGCGCTGGGCGGCGCTTGACGCGGCTCGCCAGTCGCTCGACGGCCGCGGGGTGATGGATCCGTCGCCCGACAACCAGCGGCTGGTGTTCTCCGACCCGGGAATGCGGCGCTGGGTCGTCGAGCACAATCCGGGCCTGCTGCCGCAGCCGGCACACCAGCAGCCCGCGGTCCAGCTGCCGCAACACCAGCAGCTGCCGACCCATCTGATACCGGGCAGCCCGGAGTCCGGCCAGCCCTGGGCGTCGCCGCTGCCGTCGTGGGGGTCGCACATCCGGCGTCCGGCAGCGGCACAACCCGGACACGGCACCGGCCGGCCGGTGACACCGATCCACGGTGGCGGACGGCCCCGGGCGGCCGAGGGCGGCTACGGCCGGCCGGACGGGTACCCGGGCCGGTGAGCGACCTGCTCGAACCCTCGGCCTGGACGGTACTGCAGGCGCGGCGGATGGCCCGGAACATGATCGACGTCGTGGACGGCGAGACCTACGACGCGGTCGAGCACTTCAGTGAGCTGTGCGAGCACCTGGACGACCTGTACGGCGGCTACGGGTTCGCCCGGCTGCTGGAGCCGCCACAGCGGGCCGCGGTGGCCGACCTGATCCGCTCACTGCGCGGCCGGAGGCCGACCGGAATCCGGCTGCACCAGCCGGTGAACTCGTCGCTGACGCTGGCCCAGGGCCGTGACGTCGCCGCGGACCTGGCGAGCCGCGCGGAGGGTGAGGAGTGGCTGGCCGAGCTCGGCCGCGCCATGCAGGGCCTGTACCGCTATCTCGACGAGCTGTACGGCGGCCCGGGGGCGTTTTCCGAGCTGCTCGACTCCGAGGATCGCGCCCGGGTGGCCCAGCTCGTTGTCTCACTGACAGTCACCTGACGCCGCAGGAAATTAGATGTCTCGACGCACGGTCCGGCCCGGCGTTCTGGCCCAACCGACCATTACCGTAGGCGCGTGAGTTCCACGACCTCGTCACGCGCACCGCGCCAGTCAGGCGCCCAGCCCAACCGGGCTCCGGCCAGCCAGAACCGGTTGCCCGCGACGCGTGAGCGCAGACCCGCGCTGGCCGCGCTCGCGGTGATCCTGATCCTGCTCGGCGCCGCCGGCTCGGGGCTGATCGCGCTGCGCAGCGGTGAGCGGGAGGCGTTCCTGGTCGTGTCCAAAGAGATCGCGCCGGGCCAGAAGCTGGTCAAGGGCGACTTCGGCCGGGCGCAGATCGCCGGCGACACGGCCGGCCTGATCCCCGCGTCGGCCGTCGACTCCTACGTGGGCGACTACGCGCGTACCCGGCTGTACAAGGACCAGCTGCTCACCAAGCAGATGCTCAGCAACACCCTCGACGTACCCGAGAAGGGCGCCCTGGTCGGCGTCAGCCTCGAGGGCGGCCGGGTGCCGGCCGAGGGTCTGGAGGAGGGCGACATCGTCCGGGTGGTCCGGGTGCCCGTGAGCAACACCGACGGCACCCCGCCGGAGGTCCTGGTCGGCGCCGCCGAGGTGACCAACGTGCAGGGCGGCAGCGCGGACGACGAGAAGAGCAGCTCGGTGAACACCAACGAGGTGGTGAACGCGACCGTGCTGGTCCCGACCGACAAGTCCACCTCGGTCGGTGCCGCGGCGGCTGCCAAGACGCTGGTGCTGATCAAGCTCGCGCCGAACACCAAGCCAGATGTCTCCCGCAACGGCGGAGGCAGCTGATGCCACTGGTCGCCCTGGCCAGTGCGAAGGGCTCACCAGGAGTGACGACCGCGGCCACCGTGCTGAGCGCGTTGTGGCCGCGGCCGGTGCTGCTCGCCGAGTGCGACCCGGCCGGCAGCGATGTGGTGGTCCGGATGACCGGGCCGGGCGGCACCCCGCTGACCGCCGACCGTGGCCTGGTCAGCCTGGCCGCCGCCGGGCGCAAGGGGCTCGACGACGACGTGATCATGGCCCACACGCAACTGCTGGACGGCGGCCTGGACGCGCTGGTAAGCGTCCGCGCGCCGGAGCAGATCGGCGGCATGGGCGGGCTGTGGGCACCACTCGGCGCCGCGCTGAACAACATGCGCGGCACGGACGTGCTCGCCGACTGCGGCCGGATCGGCCCGGCCTCGCCGCAGCTGCCGATCATCAAGGCCGCCCGGCTGGTCGTACTCACCTGCGCCGCGACCGGCTCGTCGGTGGCGCACCTGCGCGAGCGGCTGTCCGCACTGTCGCACCATGTCGACGCACATCTCGGCGTACTGGTCGTCGCGGATCCCAAGCGCCGGGACGCGGTCAAGCAGGTGTGGACCGTGCTGGACCAGATGTCCGTACCGGTCCGGCACCGCTGGCACCTCGCCTGGGATCCCGTCGGCGCAGCGTTCTTCGAGGGCCAGGGCGTCGGCCGGCTGGAGCGCACCAGCCTGATCCGGACCGCTCGCGAGCTCGTCGTGGAGATGGCCTCGGTGATCACGCCCGAGGCGCTGCAGCACGACTTCGACATGGCGGAGGCGGCCTTCCCGCCACCGGACGCGGCGCGGGTGGTGGACCGGTGATCGATCAGGAGCTGGTCCGCAAGCTGCGGGTCCAGGTGGCCGAGCGGCTGAACGAGCAGCGCCGCCGCGACCAGGTGAACGGCGTACCGCCGATGAGCGCCGAGGACGAGCGGGAGTACGCCCGCTCGCTGATCGTCCAGGTGCTCGAGGACCACGCCCGGTACGAGGTCACCGAGGGCCGCACCCCGCCGACGCCGGAGGACGACGCGCAGATCGCATCCGCGATCCACTCCGCGCTGTTCGGCGTCGGCCGGCTGCAGCCGCTGATCGACGACCCCGAGGTCGAGAACATCGACATCAACGGGTACGACCACGTGTTCGTCCAGTACGGCGACGGCCGCGAGGAGCAGCCCGGCCCGGTCGCCGAGAGCGACGAGGAGCTGGTCGAGCTGATCCAGGTGCTGGCCGCGCACGCCGGCCTGAGCAGCCGCCCGTTCGACTCCGCGAACCCGCAGCTGGACCTGCGGCTGCCGGACGGCTCCCGGCTGTCCGCGGTGATGGGGGTGACCGCCCGGCCGGTGGTGTCGATCCGGCGGGCCCGGCTCGGCAAGGTGTTCCTCGGCGACCTGGTCGCGAACGGCACCATGTCCGACGACATCGCCGCGTTCCTCAAGGCGGCCGTCGCGGCCCGCAAGAACATCATGATCGCGGGCGCCACGAACGCGGGGAAGACCACGCTGCTGCGGGCGCTGGCGAACGAGATCCCGCCGCACGAGCGGCTTGTCACGGTCGAGCGCTCGCTGGAGCTGGGACTCGGCGAGTTCCCCGACCTGCACCCGAACGTGGTCGCGTTCGAGGAGCGGTTGCCGAACTCCGAGGGTGTCGGCGAGATCAGCATGGCCGACCTGGTCCGCCGCTCGCTGCGGATGAACCCGAGCCGGGTCATCGTCGGTGAGGTGCTCGGCGACGAGATCGTCACGATGCTGAACGCGATGAGCCAGGGCAACGACGGCTCGCTCTCGACGATCCACTCGAACTCCTCGATGGAGGTGTTCAACCGGATCTCGACGTACGCGATCCAGGCCTCCGAGCGGCTGCCGATGGAGGCAACCCAGATGCTGATCTCGGGCGCGCTGGACTTCGTCGTCTTCACCCGCAAGCACAACGACTACCAGCAGGGCGGCCGGCTGAGCCGGTACATCGAGAGCATCCGCGAGGTGACCGGCTGGGACGGCCGGGTGCTGTCCAGCGAGGTGTTCGCGCCCGGGCCGGACGGCCACGCCGCCGCGCACGCGCCGATCCAGTGCGTCGACGAGCTCGAGATGTACGGCTACCAGCCGCTGGTGCACGGGCGATGGGTGTGAGCTGAGATGGACCTCCGGACGACGCTGGCGCTGCTCTGCGGCGCGCTGGTCGGTGGTGCCCTGCTGCTGCTCATCGTGGCGATCCGCGGTACCGAGCCGAAGGACGCCACCCCGTCGCTGTTCACCCGCTCGAACGGCCGCCGGGCGCGCAAGTCGACGATCCAGCTCGTGGCCGGCATCGGTGTCGGGCTGCTCGTGCTCGCGATCACCCGCTGGCTGGTGCTCGCGGTGGCGCTCGGCCTGCTCGCGGGCCTCGCGGACCGGTTCTTCGGCGGCGCCAGCGAGGAGCGCCGGGCGATCGAGCGGCTGGACGCGCTGGCCACCTGGACCGAGGCGATGCGCGACACCATCGCCGGCGCCGTCGGCCTGGAGCAGGCCATCCCGGCGACCGCGGTGAACGCCGCGCCCGCTATCAAGCCCAGCCTGAACCTGCTGGTCGACCGGCTCCGGATCCGCGAGCCGCTGCCGACCGCGCTGCTGCGGTTCGCCGACGACCTCGACGACCCGTCCGCCGACCTGATCTGCGCCGCCCTGGTGCTGAACGCGCGGCTGCGCGGACCCGGTCTGCGCGAGGTGCTCAGCGCGCTGGCGGTCTCGGCCCGCGACGAGCTCGACGTACGGCACAAGGTCGCGGCCGAGCGCCGCTCGACCCGGCGCAGCGTCCAGGTCGTCGTCGGCATCACGCTCGCCGTCGCCGCCGCGCTGGTGCTGTTCAACCCGTCGTACGTCGAGCCCTACCGCGGCTTCATCGGCCAGTTCGTGCTCTTGATCGTCGTGCTGCTGTACACCGCCGGCCTGGTCTGGCTGCGGCGGCTGGCCAGGATCGAGGTGCCGGACCGGTTCCTCGTCGGCCGGGACGACGGCCGTGCCGCCCGCAAGGGCGACGACCGGATGGAGACGGTCGGATGACGCTCGCACTGCTCTGCGGAGCCCTGGTCGGCGGCGGCGCGTACCTGCTGGTGCGGCTCCTGCTGCGGCCCGCGCCGACGGTGCGCGCCACGATCGCCCGGATCGACGCCGGCCGGACCGGCTACCGGTCGGTCACGGCCAGCGCGGCCGGCGAGCACCAGCTCGGCGGGCTGGACAAGCTCAAGGACACCGTCGGCCGGCGGCTGGAGGCCGAGGCCAACGCACGCGGCTGGCGGCTCGGCAAGCTGCGCCGCGACCTGGCCGTGATGAACCAGCCGCTGTCCACGATGCTCGCCACCAAGGCGCTGTTCGCGATCGGCGCGCTGATCATCGTGCCGCTGTGGTGGTTCATCGCGGGGATGCTCGGCTTCAGCCCGCCCGGAGTCGCGCCGGCCGTGGTGACGCTCGGCGCCGCGCTGCTGGCCTCGTTCATGCCCGACCTGGCGCTGCGCCAGGAGGCGGAGAAGCGGCGCCGCGACTTCCGGCACGTGGTCGGCAGCTTCCTCGACCTGGTCGCGATGAACCTGGCCGGCGGCCGCGGTCTGCCCGAGGCGCTGATGACCGCGTCGACGATCGGCGAGCACTGGGCGATGGCGCGGATCCGCCAGGCACTGGCGAACGCCCGGCTGATGGGCATCACCCCGTGGGACGCGATGGCGCAGCTGGGCGAGGACCTCGGCGTGGACGAGCTGCGCGACCTGGCGTCCGCGCTGGCGCTGGCCGGTGACGAGGGCGCCAAGATCCGTACGTCGCTGCTGGCGCGCGCGGCGAGCCTGCGGGCCAAGGAGCTCGCCAACATCGAGGGCAAGGCGGGCGAGCGGTCGCAGGCGATGCTGGTCGCGCAGCTGCTGATGTGCGCCGCGTTCATGCTCTTTCTCGGGTACCCGGCGGGGGCGATGATTCTCGCTTCATGACGGCGTTGCGGGGGAGCCAACTGGCGGGTACGACCCGTCGTACAGGGCATACTGAGGCCGGCGTAAGACAACCTGGAAGGACATCCGGATGCAGATGTACGAACTGCAGGTCGCTCGCATCCTGTTCGGCTACGCGATGGCACGCGCACACACCCAGCGGACCCGGCAGAACAAGCAGCTCGGGGCGTCCGCAGTCGAGTGGGCCGTGATCGCGGGCATCGTGGTGACCGCCGCACTCGCGATCGGCGTCGTCGTCAACCGGGTGATCAACCGGCGCAAGGCCGAGATCGACCAGGGATAGTCCTTGCGCCGCCCGCCCCGTGCCCGCGGTGAGCGCGGTGCGAGCGCCCTCGAGCTGGCGATCATCGCACCGACGCTGCTGGCCCTCATCTTCCTGACCATCCAGACGGCGTTGTTCCTGTTCGGCCGCGCCGCGGCCCAGAACGCCGCCCAGCAAGGCATGTCCGAGCTGCGTCTGATCCAGCCGCAGGTGTACCACGACTCGCTGGCCCGCAAGATCGAGCAGAACACCGAGTCGTACGCCGCGCGGATCGCGGGCAGCTCGCTGCTCGGCCCGACCGCGACCTCCGAGTACGACGCGCAGACGGGGATCGCCTCTATGACGGTGGAAGGCCAGGCCGTCTCGCTCGTACCCGGGCTGACGTTCCGTACCAAGCGCACGGCGACCGGGCCGATCGAGACCTTCGAGGCGGACAAGTGATGCCGCGCCGCCGGTTCACCGAGCGAGGGGCGCTGGCGTTGGAGCTGGCGATCCTGGCGCCGCTGATGCTGGCGCTGCTGCTGTTCCTGATGGCCTGCGGCCGATACTTCCAGACCTCGTCGCTGCTCGAGGACGCCGCCCGCGACGGTGCCCGGGCCGCGACCCAGGCGCGATCCCAGGCGGGCGCGCAGAAGGTGGTCGACGACGCCGTCACCCGAGCGCTCGGTCAGAAGCAGGTAGCCGCGTCGTGCAAGAACAGCGCGAAGGGCGTGCTCGGTGGCGCGGGTGGCTTCGAGGCGGGCGAGCCGATCACCGTCGAGGTGAGCTGCACGATCAACTACCGTGACCTCGGCCTGCTCGGCCTCGACAAGGACGTCACGGTGACCCGTACCTTCACCTCCACCCTGGACCCGTTCCGCGGGGTCCGCGGGTGAGCGCGCGCTGCGGCGAGCGGGGTGCGCTCAGCCCCGCCGTCGCCATCCTGGCGGTGATGATCTTCTGGCTGGCCGGTCTGGTCATCGACGGTGCTCGCCAGCTCAGTGCGCGGTCCAAGGCGATCGCGTACGCCCAGGAGGCCGCGCGCGCCGGCGCGTCCGGCATCGACCTGAACGCCGACCAGATCGAGATCGACGTCAAGGACGCCGGCGCCCGGGTCGACAAGTACTGCGCGCGGGTGCGGGCCGACGACCCCACCGTCACGTCCTGCCAGGCGACCACACTGACCCGGGAGCACATCGTCGTGGACGTGGTGCTGGAGAACCAGACCACGTTCCTGGCCATGCTGAGCATCGACAAGCTGACCGCGAAGGGCCAGGGCGAGGCGCACGCCGAGCAGGGCATCACCAGCGCCGACGAGACCCCGCTGGTACCGGAGATCAGCATGCTGCCCACCGACCTCAGCGTCACCGTGGACCCGCACGAGTCCGCCTCGTCGCCGACCTTCGACCCGTCCTGCATCACGGCGCCGACCGCCACGATCACCACCACGTCCAAGACCCCGGTACCGACGCCGCCGCCGCCCGCGTCGCCGACCGCGACGATCACCGCGACCGTCACCGTAACCGTGACGCTGATCCCGCCGCTGCCGTCGATCTGCATCCCACGGCCAGCCGGCGGGCCGACCGATCCGCCCCGTCGCTGACCTCACCGGTCCATACAATGATCCGGCGGCTGGATGGACGCGATGGCGGTCCGTGACCCTTGGAGGAGGCCGGTGACGCGACGTCGTACCGGGGTGCTGGGCGCGCTCGCGGCTGTCATCCTGCTCGCGGGCTGCGGCGGCGATCCGTCGGCCGGTGGCAGCCCGACCCCGTTCGAGGACGACGCCACGGGCGCGTCGTCGACCTCGCCGCCCGAGTCCGACCCGGCCACGCCGGCGACGACCGCGACGCCCACGGTCGAGCCGAGCAGCCCGCCCGCGAAGCGACGGCTCGTGATCGTCGCGCCCGGACGGTTCGTCACCAGCCCGGCGGTCGGCGGGTTCACCCAGGCCATCCAGGTGTTCTTCCGGGCCCGGATGACCTACAGCCCGGACCTGCTGCAGGGCTGGGCCACGTCGAAGTTCCGCGCCGACAACGACATCGAGATCATCAACGCCAAGCCGGCGGGTTACGTGATGCGGGCGCCCGGCCGGGTCGTCGTACGGGGCGTAGGCAAGGGCCCGATCCAGAACACCACGACGGTCGACGTGTGCCTCGGTCCGACGATGGCGTGGTTCGACCCGAAGAAGAAGCGGTACACCAACGATCTGCCGAACGGGTCGCCGATCTCGTTCGTGATGTACGGCTCCGGTCCCCGGTGGCTTTTACATGTCGCCGTGCCGGGAAAGTTCAGCTGCGCGACCGCGAAGTATCCGAGAGGTTGACGGTGTGATGTCTTACCGTCATCGTGCAACGGTTCGGCCGTCTCACCCGTCGAAGCCGACGGCGTACCGCGACGAAGGGATGCGAAGGTGAGGAGCCTCAGGGCGATCCGGGTGATCGGTGCCGCTGTGACGCTTATGGCCGCGGGCCTCGTCGCGACGACAGCTCAGGCTGATCCGGGTGTCGGCACCGGTACGACGACCAACAACCCCGTCTACCACACCGTGACCACGGGCAGCGCCCGCTGCGCGGTCTACGCGAACGCGCGCGGCTTCGGCGCCTGGTGTGGTGGCTGGGGCAACTACAAGGCCAGGACCTGGCGTCAGCGCCTCAACGCGGTGAACGGCTGGCCCTTCATCCACTGTCGCGACTACCCGATCCCGGAGGGCTGGAGCCTGAAGGCGCCGCCAGAGGGCAAGGAATGGGTGTGGCGCGCGTACATCCGGGACTACGATCTGGACTCCTACAACGGGGGGACGGACGCGCACCTGGAGTACGAGCTTGTCGCGGTCACCCCGGAGGAGAAGGACGACTGCCACGTCCCGGACTACATGGAGCAGTTCTGGAAGACGTTCGCCGGCACCTATCCCACGCCGGTGCTGAACATCGAACCGACCTATATCCCGCGGGTGAACTCGCCGGCCTTCTTCTCGCTCGGGATGGACATCACCAGGGACCCGCCGGTCCCGTCGGACCGCACTCCGGTCTACAACAACCTGTGGAACGGTCGGAACTACCTCGCCATGCAGGCCGTGGTGACCAGCATGAGGATCGATCCCGGCGACGGTACGCCGCCGTTCACCTGCCAGATCGTGAACGAAGTATACGACAACACCAAGAAACCGACCGAGCAGACAAACACCTGCAAGCACGCGTTCAAGCGGTCCAGCGCCAGCCAGCCGGACGGCATGTACGACGTGAAGGTGAGCGCGTTCTGGGAGGTCCGGATGTACATCCGCGACGAGACCATCCCGACCGAAGGTATCTGGCGTCCGATCGGGACGTTCGAGGTGAAGTCGATTCAGAAGCTTCCGGTGCAAGAGGTCCAGGGCATCGGTGGTGGCGGTCGATGACGACCGTCACCCGATGGAGGGAATGACCATGGTGAAGACGATCCAGCCGGCCAGAGCCGCTCGGCTGCCGCAGCGCCCGTCACACAGCCGGGTGCTGGACTGGCTGAAGGGGCTCGCCTCGCTGATCGCGATCCTGGCGATCGTCGGCGGCGTGCCGTACCTGCTGGTCACACTGTTCGGTGCGCCGTGGCCGTCACGGGTGCCGGACCGGGACTTCCTGTTCAACCAGCTGGACTCCGAAGCGGTGCTGAAGATCATCGCCTGCGTCATCTGGCTGGCCTGGCTGCACTTCGTCGTCTGCCTGGTCACCGAGGCGTTCGCCGAGCGCCGCGGCCGCGGCCTGCCGCCGCAGGTCCCGCTCGGCGGCGGGTCGCAGACGCTGGCGCGCCGGCTGATCTCCGGTGTCGTGTTGCTGGCCGGTACGGCGAGCGTCACGGTCCCGGTCGCACAGGCCGTATCGATGCCGGGCATCTCCACCCAGGCCTCGGTCGGGACCAGCGTGAGCCGTGGCACGCAGAGCCAGCCCGGTATGCAGGTGGAGCCGGCCAGCAAGGTCATCCCGGGCGTCACCGGCGTACGCACCAACAACGACGACCGGGGCCAGATCGTCAAGTACACCGAGGTTCGCCCGCCGGACGGCCGGAACTACGACTGCCTGTGGGACATCGCGGAGCGGTACCTCGGCGACGGCCGCCGGTACAAGGAGATCCACGAGCTCAACAAGGGCAAACTGCAGCCGGACGGCCGGCGGCTGTCCAACCCCGATCTGATCATGCCGGGCTGGCAGGTCCGGCTGCCCGCGGACGCGAAGGGCCCCGGCGTCCACACCGTGAAGGTTGCCGTCGGCACCGACAAGAAGATCACGATCCCGCAGAAGGTGGCGGACAAGCCCGTCGCGAAGGAGACGGCCGAGAAGAAGGCGGTCGCCCGTGAGACGCCGGAGAAGCGCACCGCCGGCAAGACCGAGGACGGTGGACGCTGGTTCGAGCAGGGCCGGGAGAAGCCGTCCAGCGTCGACATCGGCGACCCCAAGAACGATCCCGAGGCGTCCCGCGAACGGCCGTCGAAGCCCGTCGCCCCACCGGCCGACCCGGGCGACGTCGACGGCGCGGGCGGCACCGAGCAGAAGCCACCGGTCGCCGCGGCGCCGGAGGGCGACGGGTTCGGGCCGGCCGAGACCGGCGTGTTCGGCGTCGGTGCCACCGTGCTCGCTGCCGGTCTCGCGCTCGCGCTGAAGCGGCGCCGCGGCTGGTCGCTCGGCCCCGGTCCGGACGCTGCCGAGAGGCACCGCCGGACCGAGGTCGACCTGCGGATGGCGTCGGACATCCCGACCGCCCGGTTCGTCGACAACGCGCTGCGCCAGCTCGGCGCCCTGCTGGCTGCCCAGAACCAGCCACTGCCGGGTGTCGTGGCCGCGCTGGTCTCGGACAAGGCGCTCACCCTGGTGCTGGCACCGGGAGAGAGCGGCGGCACCCCGCCGGCACCGTGGCAGCTGGCCGCCGGCGGCAACCGCTGGATGCTGCGCCGCGCCTACGCCTCGATGGACGACGTCGCCGCGCCCGCGCCGTACCCCGCGCTGGTCACCGTCGGCCGCAACGCCGACGGCGCGATCGTGCTGATCGACCTCGACCTGGCGCACGGCATCGCCAGCTTCGGCGGCGTGACCGATGTCGCCCGCGACGTCGCGGTGTCGCTCGCGGTCGAGCTCGGCACCAACCTGTGGTCCCAGGGCGTGCACGTGACGATGGTCGGCTTCGGCGACGACCTGACCGACCTGGCGCCGGACCGGATGACCTACCGCTCCTCGATCGCCGACGCGCTCGAGGACGTCCGGCACCGCGCCGACCACCAGGCCCGGACCTGCGAGGCGCGCGGGATCGACTCGGTCACCCGGGCCCGGCTCGCGTACCCCGATCCGGAGCTGTGGGGCACCGAGGTCGTCGTACTGTCCGCCCCACCGTTGCCCGCCGAGGCCGAGCAGTTGAACCGGCTGGCCGGGGACCCGCGGCGCAGCGTCGGCGTGATGGTGGTCGGCGACGTACCGGTCGCGCCGTGGCGGTTCGTGGTCGACGAGAGCGGCCAGGCGGTCTGCCGGCTGATCGGGCTCGAGGTCGACGCGCACACAGTTACCCCGAGCCAGTACGCCGAGCTGGTGGCACTGTTCCGCGCGGCCGAGTCCGAGGCCCGGCAGAAGGCCCGGGCCGCCGAGGAAGCGCCGGCGTACCAGAACGCCGTCGCCGATCTCAGCCAGGCCGCGCCGGTCGAGATCGACCTGCTCGGTCCGATCGAGGTCGACGCCCGCGGCGAGATCGACCCGGGCCGGCGGGAGCTGGCGACCGAGATCGCGGTGTTCCTGGCCAGCCAGGACTGGGGCGTGCACCCGAACGTGCTGGCCGGTGCGATCTGGCCGCGCGGGATCAGCCCGGAGCTGCGCGACTCGGCGCTGGTGCACACCCGCAACTGGCTGGGCGAGGAAGCCATCCGTACCGACGAGAACGGGCGCTGGGTGCTGAACCGGTCGCTGGTCCGGGTGGACTGGGACGTGTTTCGCAGCCTGCTCGGCCAGGCGGCGACGATGGACGACCCGCGCGGGCCGCTGTCCACCGCGCTCGGCCTGGTGCACGGCCCGGCCTGGTCGAACCTGCCTGCCGGGCGCTACTCGTGGCTGGCCGCGTCCGGGATCGAGCGCCGGATGGCCGAGGCGATCGGGGACACCGCACTGAAGCTGGCCGAGGCGAGCCTGCGCTACAACGACGGCACGCTGGCCCGGACCGCGCTGCATACCGGGCTGCGGTTCAACCCGGCATCGGAGGAGCTGTGGCGGGCGACGCTGCGGCTGGCCTCGCACTTCGGTGGCCCGAGCGACCTCAGCAGGGTCGCGACCCAGATGTACGCCGCGATCCGCCAGCACGGCGGCCCGCGCGGTGCGGAGGCGGAGACCGACGCACTGGTCGACGAGCTGCTCCCGGGCTTCCGCCGCGCCGTAGCCTGACCCGCACCACCGTTCATCGGGCCCTTGTGACCCGGCGTGTCGGCACTCGTCGGGCCGTTGCGACCAGGCTCAGAGGTTCTGGGCGCCCCAGGTGTCGCAGCGGGACATGTCGCCGGACTCCATGCCGGTGCTGAACCAGCGCTTGCGCTGCTCGGCAGTGCCGTGCGTGAACCCGTCCGGGTTCGCGCCGCCCTGGGTACGCTCCTGGATCCGGTCGTCGCCGACGGTCTCGGCGGCGTCGATCCCCTCGGAGATGTCCTCCTCGGTGATGTCGGTGATGAGCGGCTGACCGCTGGACGTCGTGATCCGCTGCACGTGGTACGCCCAGACACCGGCCAGGCAGTCGGCCTGGAGCTCGGACCGGACCGCGTCCGACTCCGGGCCCTGCCGGGTCTTGATCTGGCCGAGGATGCCGTACAGGTTCTGGATGTGGTGGCCGTACTCGTGCGCGACGACGTACGCCTCGGCGAAGTCACCGCCCTTCGCGCCGAGCTGGCTCTCCAGTACCTGGAAGAACCCGATGTCGAGGTAGAGCCGCTTGTCGGCCGGGCAGTAGAACGGGCCGACCGCGCTCGACGCGGCGCCGCAGCCGGTGCTGACCTGCCCCTCGAACACGACCATCTGGGCCGGCGTGTACCGCTTGCCGCGCCGCGGCAGCTCCTTGCTCCAGTAGTTCTCGATCGAGTTCTGGTAGTAGACGAACCGGCACTCCGGGTTCTGCCGGATGCTGCCCTTGGTGCAGGCGTTCAGGCTGCCGGCCGACGTGTTCTGCGACTGCGGCTGCCCGCCGCCGTCCCCGCCGGGGATGCCTCCGGTCAGCAGCACGATGATGATCAGGACGATGATGCCCCCGATGCCTCCGCCCACCGGGAGGCCCATGCCTCGGCCACCGCCACCGCCACTGCCGCGCACATCTCGGACACCACCGGTGTCCAGGTCCGCATCTGGGTTGAACTTCACAGTCGTACGATATCCGCGCCCCTGCGTACGAGCCCGCTTCGGCGAGGCGGCCCTCCGCGTCCGGGCGCCCTCGGCGGCGGCGCGGCATGGTCCTTACGTAGACTGGTCCGCTGTGTCTGACGTTCGTTGCCCGCTTCCGCCGCTCGGACGGCGCCACGATTCCAGACCAGCGGCATGATCACCGCTTCCAATCTCGAGGTCCGTGTCGGGGCTAGACAGCTCTTGTCACCTGCGTCCTTCCGGGTCGGACCAGGCGACAAGGTCGGTCTGGTCGGCCGTAACGGTGCCGGTAAGACCACGTTGACCAAGATCCTTGCCGGCGAGTCGCTGCCGGCCACCGGATCCGTCTCGACGTCCGGCTCGATCGGATACCTGCCCCAGGACCCGCGCACCGGCGACCTCGAGGTGCTCGCCCGGGACCGGATCCTGTCGGCCCGCGGCCTGGACGACGTCGTACGACGGCTGCGCGCGGCCGAGAAGGCGATGGCCAGCGCGGACGACGAGACCCGGGACAAGGCGATGCGCCGGTACGAGCGGGCGGAGGCCGACCTGCACGCCGCGGGCGGCTACGCGGCCGAGTCCGAGGCGGCCCGGATCGCGGCGAACCTGGGCCTTCCGGACCGGGTTCTCGGCCAGCCCCTC
>Ga0114129_10001520_pt1 | contig 31392 bp, 32 predicted proteins | sample RhiMetdeltSRZDD1_FD_80071 | JGI IMG/M metagenome (GOLD analysis project Ga0114129, IMG submission 80071) | Populus rhizosphere microbial communities from Tennessee, USA - Rhizosphere MetaG P. deltoides SRZDD1 (version 2) (version 2) | ecosystem: Host-associated > Plants > Roots > Rhizosphere >...
GCCGGAGGACAACTGGCAGGTCCACTTCCGCGACACCATGCGCGGCGGCAAGATGCTCAACAACTGGCGCATGGCGCAGCTGCACGCGCAGGAGGCGCCCGAGCGCGTGCTCGAGCTCGAGCGCTGGGGCGCGCTGTTCGACCGCACGAAGGACGGTCGCATCTTGCAGCGCGACTTCGGTGGCCATCGCTACGCGCGGCTGGCCCACGTGGGCGACCGCACCGGCCTCGAGATGATCCGCACGCTGCAGTACCACGGCATCCACCAGGGCATCGACGTCTACATGGAATGCACGATCACGCGCCTGCTCAAGGACGGCGACCGCGTGTGCGGCGCCGTCGGCTACTGGCGCGAGAGCGGCCGCGTCGTCGTGTTCAAGGCGAAGGCGGTGGTGCTGGCGACGGGCGGCATCGGCAAGGCGTGGAAGGTCACGTCGAACTCCTGGGAGTATACGGGCGACGGCCACTCGCTCGCCCTCTGGGCCGGCGCCGATCTCATCGACATGGAGTTCGTGCAGTTCCATCCCACGGGGATGGTGTGGCCGCCGTCGGTGCGCGGCATTCTCGTCACCGAAGGCGTGCGCGGCGACGGGGGGACACTGAAGAACAGCGAAGGCAAGCGCTTCATGTTCAATTACATCCCCGAGTTCTTCAAAGGGGAGACGGCGGACAACGAGGAAGAGGCCGATCGCTGGTACGCCGACAAGAAGAACAATCGGCGCACACCGGACCTCCTGCCGCGCGACGAAGTGGCGCGCGCGATCAACGCCGAGGTCAAGGCGGGGCGCGGCAGCCCGCACGGCGGCGTGTTCCTCGACATCTGCACGCGGCGGCCGGCCGACTACATCCGCAAGCGCCTGCCCTCGATGTACCACCAGTTCAAGGAGCTGGCGGGCGTCGACATCACGAAGGAGCCGATGGAGGTGGGGCCGACCTGCCACTACGTCATGGGTGGCGTCCGCGTCGACGCCGACACGACCCAGTCCACGGTCAAGGGGCTCTTTGCCGCGGGTGAGGTGGCGGGCGGCATGCACGGCAGCAATCGGCTCGGCGGCAACTCGCTGTCCGACCTCCTCGTGTTCGGGCGGCGCGCGGGACTGCATGCCGCGCTCTACGCCAAGGACTTCGGTGGCACGCTGACCGTCGATTCCGGTCAGGTCGAGCAGGCATCACGCGCGATGCTCGTGCCGTTCGAGCGCACGGGCGGCGAGAATCCCTACGCGATCCAGGCAGACTTGCAGGACACGATGCAGACGCTGGTCGGCATCATTCGCAACGAGGCCGAGCTGAAAGAGGCCGTGAAGCGCATCGAGCGGCTGAAGGAGCGATCGGGGAAGGTGCACGTGCAAGGACAGCGGCAGTACAACCCCGGCTGGCACACCGCGCTCGATCTGGACTCGCTGCTCACCGTGGCCGAGTGCTCGGCGGTGGCGGCGCTGGAGCGCAAGGAGAGCCGCGGCGGCCATACCCGCGACGACCATCCCTACACCGACGACACGTGGGGGAAGGTCAACGTGGTGCTGCGGCTGAAGGACGGGCGGCTTCAAGTATCCCGCGAGCCACTGCCGGAGATGCCGTCGGATCTGAAGGCGCTGTTCCAGGAGCGCAAGTGATGCCGACCTTCACGATGCAGGTCTTTCGCGGGGACGCCCGCGGCGGCGACTTCAAGGAGTACCGCGTCGACGCCGAGCCGGGCATGGTGGTGCTCGACGTGATCCATCGCATCCAGGCGACGCAGGCGTCCGACCTCGCCGTGCGATGGAACTGCAAGGCCGGCAAGTGCGGCTCGTGCAGCGCCGAGATCAACGGCAAACCGCGACTGATGTGCATGACGCGGATGGACCTGTTCACCGAGAGCGAGCCGATCTCCGTCGCGCCGATCCGCGGCTTCGCATCGATCCGCGACCTCGTCACCGACGTCTCGTTCAACTACGTCAAGGCCAAGCAGGTGCCGCCGCTGCGCCTGAAGCCGCCGGAGCCCGACGGCACGTACCGGATGATGCAGGAGGACATCGATCGCATCCAGGAGTTCCACAAGTGCATCGAGTGCTTCCTGTGCCAGGACGTCTGTCACGTGATCCGCGATCACGAGGAGAACAAGCGGGCGTTCGCCGGGCCGCGCTTCTTCATCAAGGTGGCCGGCCTGGACATGCATCCGCTCGACACGGTCGATCGCTCGGCGTTCATCAAGGACGCCGCGGGCGTCGGCCTGTGCAACATCACCAAGTGCTGCACCGAGGTGTGCCCCGAGCACATCCACATCACCGACAACGCGATCATCCCGCTCAAGGAGCGGATGGCCGACGAGTTCTTCGATCCGGTGCTGTGGCTCGTGCGCAAGTTTCGCGCGAAGAAGAAGCAGCCCGCGTGAGCGCTGTCGCAGTTCGGACACTCTTGCCCGTGGGGCCGAACGATCCCAAGATTTCGCGTGGGCGACGCCAGTCGCCCGTTCCAACGCCGAAATCGAGGAAGCCGATCGCCATGGGCGTCACCACGCTGGCCGTCGAGGTCGCCAATCCGGCCACGCCCGAGGTACGTCAGCGCCTGGAGTTCATCGTCGACTCCGGAGCGACATATTCTGTCGTGCCGGCGTCGGTGCTGCGCCGGCTGAAGATCAAGCCGCTCGGGCGCGAGACGTTTCGTCTCGCGAATGGCGCGACGATCGTCCGGCGGAAGGGCGGCGCGCTCTTCAAGCTCCAGAAATATGTCGGTGTGGCCGATGTGATCTTCGGTGAGGACGGCGACGCGACGCTGCTCGGGGCGTTGACACTGGAGTCGCTCGGACTCGCGCTCGATCCGATCCGCCGCGAGCTGACGCCGGTCACTCTTCTCCTGTGAAAATCCACGAGTACCAGGCCAAGGCGCTGCTGCGCGAGTTCGGCGTGGCGGTGCCGCGGGGTGAGGTCGCGGATACGCCGGCGCAGGCGCGCGCCATCGCGCAGCGCCTCGGCGGCCGCGTGGTCGTGAAGGCGCAGGTGCACGCGGGCGGCCGCGGCAAGGCCGGCGGCATCAAGGTCGCCGACGACCCGGAGCGCGCCGAGCAGGCGGCGACGCAGATTCTCGGCATGATGCTGAAGACGCCGCAGACGCCGCCCGAGGGCATCAAGGTCCGCCGCGTGCTGGTCGAGGAAGCCTCCGCGATCGATCGCGAGCTCTATCTGTCGATCACACTCGACCGCGCGCGCGCGACGCACGTCGTCATGGCGTCGCAGTCCGGCGGGATGGACATCGAGGAGGTCGCGGCGAAGACGCCGGACAAGATCCTCCGCGAGTGGACGCACCCCGCACTCGGCCTCGCGGACTTTCAGGCGCGGCGTCTCGCCTTCGGCCTCGGCCTGACCGCCGACCACTTCAAGCAGGGCGTCGCGCTCGTTCGCAGCCTCTTCGCGCTCTATCTGGCGAAAGACTGCTCGCTCGTCGAGATCAACCCACTCGTGGTCACCAAGGACGGCCGCGTGCTCGCGCTGGATGCCAAGCTGAACTTCGACGACAACGCGCTTTATCGCCGCAAGGACGTCGTCGACCTGCGCGACACCGACGAAGAGGATCCGCTCGACGTCGAGGCGTCACGCTACGGCCTCAACTACATCAAGCTCGACGGCGACGTCGGCTGCATGGTCAACGGCGCCGGGCTGGCGATGGCCACCATGGACATCATCAAGCTGGCGGGGGGCGCGCCCGCCAACTTCCTCGACGTCGGCGGCGGCGCTTCACCCGAGCAGATCGAGAATGCCTTCCGGATCCTGTCGTCGGATCGCAACGTGAAGGCGGTCTTCATCAACGTTTTCGGCGGCATCCTGCGCGTGGACCGGCTGGCCGAGGGCGTCATCGCCGCGGTCAGGAAGCTCGGGCTCACGCTGCCCGTCGTGCTGCGCGCCGAGGGCACCAACGTCGAGCAGGGCAAGAAGATGCTCGCCGAGTCCGGGCTGGCGCTGACGATGGCGGACGACATGGCCGACGGCGCCAAGAAGGCCGTCGAGCTCGCGCGACGGGGCGGATAGTGCCCATTCTCGTCGACCGGTCCACCCGCGTCGTGGTGCAGGGGATCACGGGCAAGGAAGGCGCGTTTCACGCCGCGCGGTGCAAGGAGTACGGCACGCAGGTGGTGGGCGGCGTGACGCCCGGCAAGGGCGGGACCACGCACGAAGGTTTCCCCGTGTGGAACACGGTCGCCGAAGCGGTGGCGAAGGAAGGCGCGAACTGCGCCCTGATTTTCGTGCCGCCGCCGGCGGCGGCCGATGCCATCATGGAGGCCGCGGCGGGCGGGATTCCGCTGGTGATCTGCATCACCGAAGGAATCCCCGCGGCCGACATGGTGCGGACCCGACACTACCTCGGCAGCACGAAAAGCCGGCTCATCGGGCCCAATTGCCCCGGCGTGATCACGCCGGGCCAGGCCAAGGTGGGCATCATGCCGGGCCACATCCACAAGCCTGGCGACGTCGGCGTGCTGTCGCGCAGCGGCACGCTGACCTACGAGGTGGTGGGGCAGCTCACGAAGCGCGGCGTCGGCCAGTCGACGTGCGTGGGCATCGGTGGCGATCCCGTCAACGGCACGAGCTTCGTCGATGCGCTGCGGCTGTTCAACGAGGACGCGGGGACGCGGGCGATCATGATGATCGGTGAGATCGGCGGCACGGCGGAAGAAGAGGCGGCGGCCTACATCAAGGCGAGCGTGAAGAAGCCCGTGGTCGGCTTCATTTGCGGTCAGACGGCGCCGCCCGGACGGCGGATGGGACACGCGGGCGCGATCATCGCGGGCGGCAAGGGCACCGCCGCGGAGAAAATGAAGGCGCTGCAGGACGCCGGCGTGACGGTCGTCAAGAGCCCCGCCGACATGGGCGCGACGGTGGCCAGGGTGATCGGCGCATGACGCAGCGTACGCTCGCCATCATCAAGCCGGACGCCGTCGCCAACGGCGCGGCCGGCGCCATCTTGAGCCGCATCGAGCGCGCGGGCTTCAAGGTGCTGGCACTGAAGCTCGTGCACATGACCAACGACGATGCGGCGGGATTCTACGCGGTGCACCGGGAGCGCCCGTTCTTCAAGAGCCTGTGCGCGTTCATGACGCAGGGGCCGTGCATCCCGCTGGTCCTCGAGGCCGACAACGCGATCCAGAAGTGGCGCGAGCTGATGGGCGCGACCGACCCCGCCAAGGCGGCGGCCGGGACGATTCGCAAGGAGTTCGCGGCGTCGATCGAGGCCAACGCCGTGCACGGCTCCGATGCGCCGGAGACGGCGGCGTTCGAGATTCCCTACTTCTTCAGCGCGCTCGAGATCTCCGCGCGCTAGGGCGGGGCTACTGTCCCTGAACGGCCGCCGCGGCTGTCGCGGGATCCAGGGCCGGCGAGGTCACCACGTACGACGTCACCGCGACCGCCGTCGGGCTGCTCGAGGCGCCGTCCGTTCGCGTGCCGCCGATCGGTGTGCCCTCCGGTGTGCCGTCGACCGGGACACCGGCGTGCTTGCGTGCGTTCATGTTCGCGACGATGAGGTAGACGATGACGATGACGATCGCCACACCCGCGGTCGCGATGAGCAGGATCGTGGTCGTCTCCATCGCCTCGGCACGAGCCGGTGTCGCCGCCGCAACCACCAGGAGCGCGATCAGGACGAGCGCGAGCATCCGAAAAGGAGTCATGAAACTACCCTAGCATTCCGTCCCCCCGATCCCCGAGCGGAATCAGTAACTGCGCAGAATCAGTAACGGAATGGAATCGGATACGGCCGTCCGAACGGCCGCCCCTCCCGCACCGTGAGCACCGGTACCAGCTTCTTGGTGCCCGATTTCTTGTTGTTTCGCGTGTCGACGAACTCCACGGCCGGCCCGTCGACGTAGTCGAAGATGGCGACATCGGCCGGCGCGCCGATCGCGAGGGTGCCCAGGCCCGGCACGCGGCCGATGATCTTCGCCGGCTCGATCGTCGCGCGCTGCACGACCTCCTCCAGCGACAGGCCCATCGCCAGGAACTTGGACATCACCCAGGGCAGCGTCGGGTAGCCGGGGGTGTTGATGGACACCGCGTGGATGTCGCTCGAGATCGTGTCGACGTGGCAGCCCTGCATCATTGCCGGCTCACACACAGTGAAGTCGAACGAGCCACCGCCGTGCCCGACGTCGAAGATCACGCCACGCTGCTTAGCCGCCTTGGCGGCGGGAATCAGCTGGCCGTTCTGCACGATGTTGTTGCCGGCGCCGCTGTAGGAGTGCGTAAGGATGTCGCCGGGCCGCAGGAGGTCCAGCACGTCCGCGAGACTGCCCGGCGCGGCTCCGATGTGGCACATCACGCGGAAGTCCTTGCCGGCCAGCTCGGCCGCGCGGCGCGCGCGCCGCAGCGGCTCCACCCCGTTCTGGCCGACCACGTTGTCGGTGATCCGGACTTTCACACCGAGCACGACGTCGGGATTTTCGGCGAGCGTGCGCGCGCACGCGTCGACGTTGGCGTAATCGATGTTGAGCATCTCGCCGGCCGACAGCGCACCCGACAACCCGATGGACGAGATGTGTACAAAGGCGTACAGGCGTGTACGCGCCTGGCCGATCACCCAGTGTCGGAGCGCGCCGAAGTTGTAGGCGCCGGCGTCACCGGCGGAGACGCCGGTGGTGGTGGCCGTGATCGGCACCAGCTCGTCGGACGGCAAGCCAATGGCGCCGATCAGCGGCCCGTAGTGCGTGTGCAGGTCCACGAGCCCCGGGGTCGTCAGGCGGCCCGCCGCGTCGTAGCGCTGCGTGCTGCGCTCGGCGGGGATCGGCGTCGTCGACAGCGCCGCGATCTGGCCGTTCTTGATCCCAATGTCGCGCTTGCCGCGCAGGCGCTGCGACGGATCGAGCACGTCGGCGTTGGCGATGACGAAGTCGTACTTCAAGGCGGCATCGGCCGGATCGAAACCGCGGGGCGCGGGACCGGCTTGTGCCAGCATCACAGGCGCCGCCGTCGCCGAAACGCCGCTCAGTGACGCGCCGGCGGCCGCAGTGCTCGAGGCGATGAAGTCGCGTCGCGAGAGATCCATGGGGCCTCCTATTTTCCGCCGAGGCGGAACACCATCTGGGTGGGGCGGACGAAGCGGAGCGCGGCGGCGAGGATCACGAGCACGATCGCCATGTAGATGACGGCCATCGCGTCGACCGAATAGATCGGCCGCATGCCCGCGGCGAAGACCGCGTAGTACAGCGCGACCACGAGCGTCTGCGAGCCCGCGCCGGAGAGCAGGAACGTCAGCTCGAAGTTCGCCACGGTGTTGACCAGCACGAGCAGCCCGGCGGTGAGCAGCCCAGGCAGCGCCAGCGGCAGCACGACACGCCGAAACACCTGCCCGCGCCCGGCGCCGTGCACGCGCGCGGCCCATTCGAGGCTCTGGCTGATCTGCTCGACGAACGGCAGCAGCACGAAGATCGCCAGCGGAAGCATGGGGACGAGATTGGCGAGAATCACGCCGGCGATCGTGCCGCCGATCCGGTAGCGGTAGAGCGAGGTGGCGAGCGGGATGCCGTACGTCATCTGCGGAATCAGCAGGGGCAAGAAGTACAGCAGTAGCACCGCGTTCTTCGCGCGAAAGCCGTGGCGCGCCAGCACGTAGGCGGCGGGAAAGCCGAGCAGCAGCGCGAGCGCCGTCACGCTGGCCGCCACGGTGGCGGTCACGGTGAGCACGTCACCGAGCTGGAACTCGCGCCACGCGTACGCGTACCACTCGGTCGTGAACGCGCCGGGCAGTGGCGTGGCGAACCAGCGCTTGGCGAGCGACGAGACCATCACGTGGCTCACGATGCCGACGAGATTCAGCGTGAAGCCGAGGATGAAGACGAACACGGCCAGCCGCCAGCCGCGGGCTCTCATTGACGTTCGCTCTCGTACAAAATGGTGCCGCCGCGCGGACGTGAGCGCCCCGTCCGCGCCGAGGATGGCTTGCCTGTACGCCGCACCTCGCTCCGGCGTGACTCGCGCGACCCCCCATCCCCCGACGGGGGTCGCGCGCCAGCCAACCTATCGCCGGCGGCGCGCTCGTCACGCCGTGCGCTTCGGGCGGCGACAGGGCGAGCCATACAGCGCTCACACGGCGCCCACGCCCGCGCGCCGGCACCGCCGCATCGTGCGCGCGAAACGATCGCCACGCCTCGCAGCCCTCGCACGCGTGTCGCGATACTCATCAGCGTTTGCCGGCGCCGACGGTGGCGACGCCAGTGGCGGTGAGCCGGCCGCGCAGGCCGACCACGACGGCGAGCCCGAGGAGCTGGCAGAGGCCCATGACGACTGCGATGGCCGAGGCCATGGACATGTCGTAGTGCTCGAACGCCTGCTGGTACGCCGCGATGGCGATCGTGCGCGTCGCGCCCGCGGGCTGGCCCACGAGGACGGCGGACGGGAAGACGCCGAAGTTCATGACGAAGACCAGGGCGAGCGCGATGGCGGCGCCGGGCGCGATCAATGGCCACATGACGCGCCGAAAGACCACCCACGGCCGGGCACCCAGCACGCGCGCGGAGGCCTCCAGCGCCGGATCGATGCCCGAGATGTAGCCGAGCAGCATCAGGAAGCAGAACGGAAAGTGCTGCACGAAGAGCGCGATCATCACGCCGGCGTAGTTGTGCGTGAGCCGCGGCGGGTCGGGGAAGCCCGCCGCCTGCACGAGCTGGGTCAGCCAGCCCTTCGGTCCATAGAAGCCGTTGATGCCCTCGGCCACCAGCACGGTCCCGAGCGCGATCGGCAGCACGAGCAGCGCGGTGATCGTGCGCTCCGCCCAGATCCCGCGGCGCATCGCGTACGCCACCGCCAGCGCCAGCGCCACGGTGACGATTGTGTTGGGCACGGCGATCGAGGCCGTCACCGCGATCGTGCGCACCTGCCACGGGTCGGCGAAGAAGGCCACATAGTTCGCGAGTGAGACGGCGGGCCCTTTGGCCGGATGCAGCGACAGGAACACGCCGTACGCGAACGGGTAGACGAACAGCACCAGCAGGTAGACGACCGACGGCAGGATCAGCAGGAGCACGCCGCGGCGGCTCACGCGAACACGGCCTCGACGACGCCGACGCCCTCGAAGTCCGTTCGGACGTGATCGCCGCGCGCGATCGGGAATTGCCGCGTGAACGAGCCGGTCATGATGTGATCGCCCGCCTTCAGTCGCCGGCCATACGGCGCGAGCTTGCCCGCGAGCCACGCCACGGAGCGCAGCGGATGTCCAAGCACGGCCTCGCCGCTGCCGGCGCCGACCTCGGCGCCGTTCACGCTCACGCGAGCGCCGATGCGCGAGAGGTCGAGGGCGTCGCTCAACCGCACCGGCGCTCCGAGCACGAAGAACTTCTGCTGCGCGTTGTCGGCCAGCGCGAGCGCGAGCTGGCGCGTGAGGTCGCCGCGCGTCTCGATGATCTCGAGCGCCGGATGGCAGCGGTCCACGGCGCGCGCGACGTCGTCGACGCCGAGCTTGGCGCCGACGAGGTCGCGGCCGAGCACGACGCAAATCTCGTTCTCGAAGCCGGGCGCGATCAAGTCGTCGTACCGGAAGCGATGCCCGCTCTCGATCCGGCCCTCGCTCAGCAGACAGCCGAAGACGGGCTCGTGCACCTTGAACTGCTCCTGGATCGCCCTGGCGGTGAGGCCGACCTTCCAGCCGACGTGCGCGATGCCGGCGGTGCAGCGGCGGCCCACGAGCGCCAGCTGGATGCGGTAGGCGTCGTCGAGGTCGAGCCGATCCTGCCAGCCCGGCGGAAAGTAGACGCCGCGGCCGCGTGCCGTCCAGAACTCGTCGACGACCGTGTTCAGTGCGCCGCGATCCAGGCTCATACGTGATCCTCGGCAGGCAGCAGCACGATGCGGCTGGCGTCGAGCGTGACGCCGACGACGCTGCCGACCTTCGGCGTCGCGGCCGTGCGCGCCTTCAGAATCGCCCCCGAGTCCAGCGTGACCTCCACGTCGTATTCACGGCCCTGATATTCCACCAGGCGCACGGTACCGCGCGCGGCGCCGGCGCCGTGAAGGTCGTCACCGAGGCTGACGTCTTCGGGACGGATGGCGGCGAGCACGGAGGCGCCGAGCGCCACGTCGCCGCGACCCCGCACACGCACGCCGCCACCCTCGGCCGTCACGAGGCCGTCGGCGCCGCGGGCCGTGACGATGACCGGCAGCAGGTTGCGATAGCCGACGAAATCGGCGACGAAGACGGTGCGCGGCCGGTCGTGGATCTCGGCGGGCGTGCCGACCTGCAGCACGCGGCCCTCGCGCATGACCACGATGCGATCGGACAGCGAGAGCGCCTCTCCCTGGTCGTGCGTCACGTAGATCGACGTCAGCCCGAGCTCCTGGTGCAGCCGCTTGATCTCGGCGCGCATCTCCAGCCGCAGCTTCGCATCGAGGTTGGACAGAGGCTCGTCGAGGAGCAGCACGCGCGGCTCGATCACGAGCGCCCGGGCGATGGCGACGCGCTGCTGCTGGCCGCCCGACAGCTGCCCGGGATAGCGGGTCTCCAGCCCGTCGAGCTTCACGAGGCCGAGCATGCGGCGCACACGGTCGGCGACGGTGGCGCGGGTCACGCGGCGCACGTGCAGGCCAAAGGCGACGTTGTCGAACACGGACAGGTGCGGAAAGAGCGCGTAGTTCTGGAAGACCATGCCGAAGCCGCGCCGCTCGGGCGGCCGCGGATCCAGACGCTCCTCGTCGAGCCAGATCTCGCCGCTGGTAGGCGGCAGCAGGCCGGCGAGGAGATTGAGGGCGGTCGACTTGCCGCAGCCCGACGGCCCGAGGAACGTGACGAACTCGCCGCCGCGCACCTCGAGCGCGAAGTCGTCGAGGACGTTCTTCGCGCCGAAATGCTTGCTCAGACGAAAGCGCAGGCGCCCGATCATCGGCTCAGAACTTCTTGATGCGCTGCGCGCCGACCTCCTTGTCCCAGCGATCCATCGCCGCGATGAGGTCTTTCACGGGCAGCTGCGGCACGATCTTGTACTTCTTCTCCATGTCGGTGTACTCGGGCCGCCAGTGCTCCTGCACGAGCTTCTGGATGTCGGCCGGCGCCCGGTCGAGCGTGGCCGCCTTGATCGAGGGGCCGATGAATGCCTTCCACGTGAGCACCTGCTGATCGGGGCGCCGCATGAACTTCATGAGATCGAGGATGATCTCCTGCTCGGCGGCGGACACGCCCTTGGGAATCGCCCAGTAGTGACCGTCGATGACGAACGAGGTGTTGGGCAAGATGAAGATCTTGGAGTCGGGCGGGATGGTGCCCTCGGCGCGCGGCTTCATGTCCCACTCCATGATGCCGGCGATCATCCAGCGCGTGCCCTCCGCGAACTCCTTGAGCGTGATCGCCGTGCCGGTCGGGTAATACTCGATCGACTCGCCGATCTCCTTGAGGAAGGCCCACGTCTTGTCCCAGCCCGCCACCGGATCGGTCGGCTTCTTGTCGCCGAGGATGAACGGCAGCCCGCACAGGATCGAGCGACCCGGCCCGGAGTTCGCCGGGCGCGCGTACATGAACTTGCCGGGGTTGGCCTTCACCCACGCCTTGAATTCGTCGGCGCTCTTCGGCGCCGACTTCACCTTCGAGGGGTTGTAGATGAACACGGGGCCGCCATTGTTCACCACCGAGGGCAGCAGGTAGCCCTCGCCCTCGGCCTGGAGCACTTTGCCCGCCTCGGTGAGCTCGTCCTTCGGGAAGAGCTTGTCGTACTCGGGGAACAGCTTCACGAGCTGGCCATTGTTGGCGAGGACGGAGCCCGCGTCCTGGCCCACCAGCAGCAGGTTGACGTCGACGCGGCCGGCGTCCTGCTGCGCCTTGATCTTCGCCGGCAGCTCCGGCGCCGGCGCGCGCTGGAAGTTGACGGCCTTCACCTTGCCGGGATTCGCTTTCTGGTAGTTCTCGATGATTGCGCGCGTCGACGACAGATCGCCCGAGACGTCGATGAGCGAGATCGTGATCGGGCCCTGGGCTTCGCCGATGCGCGCCGCCAGACTCGCGGCGGCGAGGACGATCACCACGGCGGCGGCGACGAAGACGCGGAGACCACGCTGGCGCATTGGCGCTCCTCCTTGACGGTGCGCGCGGATGGTACCATGACGCGCTGTATCTCCAGGGGGCACCGCCATGAGCGACACACCGATTCGTGTGGGTTTCGTCGGCGCCGGCCGCAACACGCGTGACCGGCACATTCCCGGTTTCCAGAAGCAGGCCGGCGTCGAGTTCGTCGCCGTGGCCAATCGCTCGCGCGAGTCCGGCGAGCGCGTCGCCAAGCAGTTCGGCATCGCGCGTGTCGAAGAGGACTGGCGTGCCGTGGTGCGCGCGCCCGACGTCGACGCCGTGTGCATCGGCACCTGGCCCTATACGCATTGCGAGATGACGCTGGCGGCCCTCGCCGCCGGCAAGCACGTGCTCTGCGAGGCGCGCATGGCCATGAACGCCGCGGAAGGCCGCCGCATGCTGCAAGCCGCGCGGCAGGCGCCGCACCTGGTCGCGCAGCTCGTGCCGTCGCCGCCGACGCTCGAGGTCGACGCGACGCTCAAGGCGCTGCTGGCCGACGGCTACGTCGGCGACGTGCTGGCCGTCGAGCTCTCGGCGACGCGCCAGCCCGCGTTCCTCGACCGCGACGCGCCGCTCCACTGGCGCCAGGACGTCGCGCGCAGCGGCCACAACATCCTGAACATGGGGATCTGGTACGAGGCGATGATGCGCTGGCTCGGCCCCGCGCGTCGCGTGAGCGCGATGGCGAAGGTTGCCGTGCCCCGTCGGCGTGACGAGACGGGCGCCGAGTGCCTGGTGAAGGTGCCCGACCACGTCGACATTCTGGCGACCGTGGCCGGCGATGCGGTCGCGCATCTGCGTTTCAGCGCCGTGACCGCCCTCGGTCCCGCGAACGAGGTCTGGATCTTCGGCAGCGACGGTACGCTGCGGGTCGAGGCCGACGCCAAGCGCCTGTCGGGCGCGCGCCGCGGCGACCGCGAGCTGCGCGAGATCCCGATCCCCGCCGAGCGGCGCGTCGGCTGGCGCGTGGAGGAGGAGTTCATCAACGCCGTCCGCGGCCGCGAAAAGGTCTCGCACACCACGTTCGAGGACGGCGTTCGCTATATGGAGTTCACCGATGCGGTCGCCAGGAGCCTGGCGGAGGGCCGAACGGTCGAGGTCGCCGCGCTCTAGAACAGCTCCGGATCGCCGGGATAGGTGACGCGACCGTGCTCGACGCGCGCGAAGTCCCGCAGCACGTGCGGCTCCGCGCGCTCGGGCGTCAGGATGTGCAGCACGGGCTCGCCCCGCGCGATCAACGCGTCGGCGATCAGCGAGCGGTGGCAGCGCCACCACACCGCCTCGGCGCACATGATGGCGACGCGGTCGCGGGCGCCGAGCGCCACGAGGGCGTCGAGCTCGCGCGCGAACTCATCCGTCTGCATGTAGTCCGCGTAGGCGCGGAACGACGGGTTCTTCCAGCCGCGATTGATCGAGTCGGCGCGCTCGCGCCGCAGTCCGCCGAGGCCCGGCCGATGGACGTAGCCGAGGCCGGCCGCCGCGAGCGCGCCCGGCAGCGTGTCGACGTCGTACTGCGGGTTTCGCCGCGAGCGCGGGATCTTCCGCACGTCGGCGATGGCCGTGACGCCGTGGGCGGACACGAGCTCGACGAACGCCTCGAGCGCATGCGTCGAGTGACCGACGGTCCACACGAGACCAGCCTACGCGTCAGCCCTTGATCGCGCCTGCCGTCATCCCTTTCACGAACCACTCCGACAGGAACAGGTAGAAGACCAGGATGGGCAGCGTGGCGATCATCAGTCCGGTGGCCAGCATGCCGATGTCCTGGTACTGATCGCTCACGAGGAACTGGATCGCCAGCGGCAGCGTGCGGATCTGCTGGCGCGTGATGAAGACGACCGCGTAGAGGAATTCGTTCCAGAAGTAGATGAAGTTCAGGATCACCGTCGTGGCCACCGCCGGCAGCGCCATCGGGAACATCACGCGCCAGAAGGTCGTCCAGTCGCCGCAGCCGTCGATGCGTGCCGCCTCCTCCAGCTCGCCGGGGATCTGCGCGAAGAAGGCGCGCAGCAGGTAGATGGTGAGCGGCAGCTCGGTGGCCACATACACGAGAATCAGCCCGGTGAGCGAGTTGAACAGCCGGTACTGCACGAGGATCTGGAACAGTGCGAGCAGCATGATCTGGGGCGGAAACATGATCGAGAGGAAGATCAGCAAGAACAGCGGCTCGCGCAGCGGGAAGGCGTAGCGGCGCCGCGCGAACGCGAACCCCGCCATGGCGCCGAGCACGGTGACGATCAGCACGGACGCCACGGCCACGATCGCGCTGTTGCGGAAGTACGTCGCGTAGCCGAACTCGACCCACGCGCGCCGGAACTTGTCCCAGTGGGCCGGCAGGGGCAGGCCGTAGTGGCTGCGATAGATCTCGTCGGTCGTCCGCAGCGACATCGAGGCCGTCCACAGATAGGGGCCGGCGGAGAACACGGTGTAGGCGAGGACGGGCAGCAGCAGCAACAGGCGCGCGGTCCGCGGGCGCATGCTCAGAACTCCAGCGCCTCGCGGCGCTGCAGCATGCGGGTGAGGCCCCACGACAGCGCGAAGATGATGACGAACCACAGCACGGCCACGGCCGACGGGTAGCCGAGGTCGAGCGTCTTCCACTCGAACGCGCGCTTGACCACGTACGTGGCGACGGTCTCGGTCCCCCACATCGGCCCGCCGCGGGTCATCACCCACACGAGCGCGAACTGCTTCATCTTGCCGATGAAGTCCAGAATCGTGAGGTTCACGAGCGTGGGACGGATCAGCGGCACGATGATGTGCCAGGTCCGCCGCCAGCCCGACGCGCCATCCACGCGGGCGGCGTCGAGATAGTCCGCGGGAATGGCATGGATGGCGGCGAGCAGCACCACCATGTTGAAGCCGGCGAACATCCAGGTGGTGACCAGGATCAGCGCGGGCAGCGCCGTCGTCGGGGTCGCCAGCCACGCCTGGGCCAGGTGGCCGAGGCCGACCGCGCGCAGCACGAGGTTGGCCATGCCCCAGTCGTAGTTGTAGACCCACAGCCAGATCACGCCGACGACCGGATAGGACATCAGCACCGGGGTGAACCAGACGGTGCGGAAGAAGCGCGCGAACGGCACGCGGCGATAGAGCAGCAGCGCGAGCGCCAGCGCGAGCGGCATGTCGACGAGCGGCGCGACGACGGCCCACGTGAGCGAGTTCCGCGAGGCCTTCCAGAACACGTCGTCCGCGAGCACGATCTCGCGGAAGTGCTCGAGCCCCACGTACTCGGACTGCATGCCCAGGTCCATGCGCAGCGTGTGGACGCTGTTGTAGAACGTCACGAGGACGGGATAGATCGCGAACGCGAAGTAGACGAGCAGGGTGGGGCCGAGAAAGACGGCGATGGCGCCCCACGGCCTCCGCGCGCGCAGGACTACTTGCCCCGGAGCCGCGCCTCTTCGAGCTTGGCCAGCGCCTCGTCGGGTCCGATGACCTTGTTCGGCAGGCCCTGGTTGACGGTGGCCACGTAGGTCTCCCACACGCCGGGCTTCATCAGCAGGCGCACCTGCTGCGCGGTGAGATCGACCCACTTCGTGGAGCGGTTCACGCGCGCGTACTCGTCGAAGTACCACTTGAGCGGACTGTCGATCTTGGCGGGCTCCGTCTTGATGCCCGTCTGCACGCCCGTCCGCGCCATCCACATGTTGCCGATCTCGACGTCGGCGAACGCGTCGGCCACCTTGATGGCCAGCGGCAGATGCGGGCTCTTGGCCGCGACCGCGAGGGAACCGGCCACGCCGAGGAACTTCTGGCCGTGGCCACGGCCGTCCTTCATCTGGGGATTGTTGAGCATGCCGAGCTCGAACTCTTTCGGCTGCCCGCCCTTGTCCGGCGGCACGAAGGCGCGGCCCGTGTACCACGAGCCGACGGGGAACATGCAGGCCTTCTGTTCGGTGTGGAAGTAGCGATGCGCTTCGGCCAGCGTCATGCTCGACAGGGTCTTTGCGTAGGCGCCGAGATCGATCAGCTCCTTGTAGTAGCGGAAGACCTCGACCACGCGCGGATCCTTCCACGACAGCTCGCCACGGAAGAGCTTCAGAGTGTCGTCGGATCCGAGCTTGTCGAGCAGGAGCGCGTTGGGGATGTAGTGCGCGGCCCACTCGCGGTCGGCGGCGCCGGTGGCGAAGGCCGCGTAGCCGGCCTTGGCGCACTTCGCGACGACATCTTTGAACTGATCCTGCGTGAAGCTGAAATTGGCGGGCACCGCGATGCCGAGCTCCTTGAACATCTTCCGGTTGTAGTAGATCTCGTCGGACGCGGCCTCCACCGGAACCGCCCACGTGCCCGTCTTGCCGGCCGGGCCGGGCCGTGTCCAGAACGATTTTCCAAACGGCTCGATGTTCTGCCAGCGCACGCCGGCCGAGAGATCCGCGAGCCAGCCGGCGGTCATGAACTCCGGCACGTCCATGTCGTAGTAGAAGACGTCGGGGAAGCCCGAGCCGGCGGTGAACGCCGCGCGCAGCGCCGGCCACATGTTCTTCTTCTCGTAGAACGTGATCGTGACGGTGTGGCCGGGATTGGCCGCCTCGAAGCGGCGCTTGGCCTCGAACAGGACCGCCTTCTTGCTGTCCTCGATGGCCCAGTGGCTCCACCACTGAAGCTCGGTGGCCGCGGCCGGCGCGGACACGAGCACGGTCACCGCGAGCGCCATCACCATCCGTCTCAGCATCATCGCGCCTCCATCACAGCTTCATGTGCGGGTCGAGCCAGTCGCGCAGCGCGTTGCCCATGAGGTTGATCGCCAGCGTGGTCGTGAAGATCGCGAGTCCTGGAAAGGTCGCGATCCACCACGAATTCAGCATGTAGACGCGGCCCTCGCCCAGCATGTTGCCCCACGCCGGCGTGGGCGGCTGGATCCCGAGGCCGAGGAACGACAGGAACGATTCGAGAATGATGACCCGCGCCACCTGCAGCGTGGCGATCACGACGATCACGGAGATGAGGTTCGGCAGGATCTGACCGAAGACGATGCGCCCGTGGCTCATGCCGAGAGCGCGGCCCGCGAGGACGAACTCCCGCTCGCGGATCGCCAGCGTCTCGGCGCGGATCACGCGCGCGTACAAGGGCCAGTCGGCCACGCCGAGCACGATGATCATGTTGATGAGGCTCGGGCCCAGCACGGCGATGACGGCCAGCGCCAGCAGCACGAACGGAAACGTCAGCATGACGTTCACCAGGGTCATGATCGTCCAGTCGACACGGCCGGCGAAGTAGCCGGCGGCGAGTCCGAGCAGCACGCCGATGGTCGACGAGACGAGCACGGCCGCCGTGCCGATGACCAGCGAGACGCGGCCGCCGTAGATCACGCGCGAGAGCAGATCGCGTCCGATCTGGTCGGTGCCGAGCGGGTGCGCCGCCGTGCCGCCTGCCATCCAGGCGGGCGGCGCGAGCCGATGCCGGATGTCCACCGTCAGCGGATCGTGAGGCGCGATCCACGGCGCCGCCGCCGCGCTGCCGATGACGAGGACCATCACGACCGCGGCCGCCAGCCCCCACTTGAGGCGCCAGACGCGGTGCAGCGAGCTCGGCGGCGCCGCCGCGACGGGGATCGCGAGGTCGGCGTTCAGCGCGACGTCGCTGCGTGCGCTCACCGCCTTCATGCCACCCGTATGCGCGGGTCGATGACGCCCACGAGCATGTCGACGATGAAGTTCACGCTCACGATGATCAGCGCCAGCAGCACGACGGCGCATTGCACCACCGGGAAGTCCTGGTTGCGGATCGACTCGACCGTCAGCGTCGCCACGCCCGGCCAGGCGAAGACCGTTTCGGTGACGATGGCGCCGCCGAGCAGCTGACCGAACTGCAGCCCCAGCACGGTGACCACCGGAATGCAGGCGTTTCGGAACGCGTGCTTGCCGACGACCGTGCGCTCGCCGAAGCCCTTGGCTCGCGCCGTCCGGATGTAGTCCGTGTTCATGATCTCGATGACGCCCGAGCGTACGAGCCGCATCGTCAGTGGTGCCAGGAACGCGCCGAGCGTGAAGGCGGGCATCAGAAAGTGCTGCCACGTTCCATAGCCCGAGGCGGGCAGGGCCCTCAGGCGGACGGCAAAGATGATGATGAGCATGATGCCGAGCCAGAAGATCGGCATCGCCTGGCCGGCCACCGCCACCACCGTGCACGCGTTGTCGACGACGGAGTGGCGACGCAGGGCGGCGATGAACCCGAGCGGCAGCGCAATGATCAGCGCCACGCAGAGGCCGGCGAGCGTCAGGTAGAGGGTGGGCGGCATGCGCTCGAGCACCAGTCCGAAGGCCGGCGTATCCGAGTACCACGATTTGCCGAAGTCGCCTTGCACGGCGCGGCTCGCGAACTTCCAGTACTGCACGGGCACCGGCTGATCGAGCCCGAGCAGCTTGCGATACCGCTCGAACTCCTCCTTCCCGGCGTTCTGCGGCAGCAACAGCAGCACGGGGTCGCCGAGGACGTGCAGAATGCAGAACGAGAGCACGGAGATGCCGATGACCACGACGACGAGCTGCACGAGCTGGCGGACGACGTAGGCTCTCATGGCGTGACGCCGGCCGGCCCGGACCCTACTTCTTGCGCGGTGTCACGAGGAACATGCGGTCGACCTCGTCCCGCGGCGCTTCGTAGTCGACGCGGTTGCTGACGCCCCACACGCCTCGCAGCCCCCACTTGAACAGGTACGCCGCGTCGTCGAACGCCAGCTTCTGGGCCTTGGCATAGATCTCTTGCCGCCGTTTGGCGTCGAGCGTCGAGCGGCCCTGGATGACCAGGTCGTCGAACTGCTTGTTGCAGTAGTAGCTGTAGGGCTGGCCGCACGTCATCACGTCGAAGAAGATGGCGTCGGCGTCGAAGATGGAATAGTAGCCCCACGACCACTCGAACATCGGCTCGGCCTTGTTGTCGCGTACGAGGTTTGTGTGCACACTGCTCTCGCCGATGTAGCGCTTCCTGGTCCGGATGCCGACCTTGGCGAGATCCGCGCTGATGGCTTCCGACGTCTGCTGCACGGCTGGTTCGACGACCGGCGGCTGCTGAAGGAAGCCGACCTCGAAGCCGTTCGGGTAGCCCGCCTCGGCCAGCAGCTTCTTGGCGGCGGCCTGATCCTGCTTGTAGGGCTTCAGTGTGGGATCGAAGCCGAATGCCATCGGGTTGACCGTGGTCGCCACGCGATCACCCAGGCCGTTGAGCACGTGCTTGATGATGCCGTCGATGTCGGGCGCCAGGTTGGCGGCCTGACGGACGCGCTTGTCCTGGAATGGGTTCTTGCCCGCGCGGCCCGCCTGGTCCAGCTGCAGCATGGCGGTTCGCAGAATCGGCGATGTGGCGATGCGTGCCTGTCCCGAGTTGTTGACGACGTCCATCTGATCCGGTGGCACCGCCTTGATGATGTCGACGCCGCCGGAGATGAGCTCGGCGATCTGCGTGGCCTGCTCGGGAATGATGCGGACGCGCGCGTACTTGAAGGCCGGCTTGGTGCCCCAGTAGTCGTCGTTCCGGGCCAGCAGGTGCTCCTGCTTCTTGTTCCAGCGCACGAGCTTGTAGGGCCCGGTGCCGACCGGATGCTCCTGCATGTACTCGTGGCCCTTGTCCTTGATCTGCTTTTCCGACTGCATGACGAGCGCCGTCAGCCGTTCCACGAACACCGGGTAGGGCCCATCGGTCTTGAAGCGCGCCGTGTGGTCGTCGACGACCTCGACGCTCTTGATCTTGGCGTGGTTGCCACGCGCCGTCAGCTTCTTTTCCGGGTCGAGCACGCGGTCGAAGGAGGCCTTCACGTCCTTGGCGGTGAACGGCGTGCCGTCGTGGAATTTCACGCCCTGGCGCAGCTTGACCTCCCAGGTGGTCTCGTCGAGGGCGCGCCACGACGTGGCCAGGCTGGGGCCGACCTTGCCGGTCTTGAGATCCCGCGCGGCCAGATGGTCGAACACGTGGTAGCCGAGGATGATCGACTCGCGCAACACGGAATTTGGCGGATCCCAGTTCGGGATGTCGGACTGCAGCGCGTAGACCACCGTGTCGTCCTTCGTCTGCGCGTCGGCCGGCGCCGGCGCGGCCAGCGCCAGCAGCAGGAGGAGCGTCGATCCGACAAGCATCGTGCGCCGCATGGCGGCCTCCTTGTGCACGTCGTTCCTGCGCGGAGGGAGACGATCGGTGCGAAAGTGCAGGGAACGATAGCATGATCGAGACGCCACGACTACGGTTGCGCCGGCTTCGCCCATCGGATGAGGCCGACCTCATCGGGCTGGACAGCGATCCCGACGTGATGCGGTACGTCGGCAGCCCCGCCGGCGTGAAGAGCGCCGAGGAGACCCTCGGGCGCGTGCAGCAGCGGATCGGCGCCGATCACGGACCGCTCGGCTTCTGGCGCGTGGAGAGCCGGGCCGACGGCACGTTTTACGGCCTCGCCGCGCTCATCCGGATGCCGAGCGGCGACGACATCGAGCTGGCGTATCGCCTTCTCCGGCGCGCCTGGGGCCGCGGGATCGCCAGCGAGGCGGCTGCCGCGCTCGTGGATCACGCGTTCGGCACCGTGGGCTTGCCGCGTTTGGTGGCGGTGACCTACCCGGAGAACCGCGGCTCGCAGCGCGTGCTCGACAAACTCGGCTTCGCGCGACAGGGGGACGTCGAGTACCGGGGTGTCCGCGTAGCCTACTACGTGCTCACGCGGGCCCCGCGCGACCCCACCGGCTCGCGGTAGGGCCCGCCGCCGCATACGGTAAAATTCCCGCGGTGGGCAGCGCGTCCGAGCAGCTCAACGCCGCGACCTTCTTCGTCGATCGTCACCTGGCCGAGGGGCGCGGCGCCCGCACCGCATTGCGGTTCGCCGGTCGCTCGATCACCTATGCGGAGCTGGCGGCGTCCGTCGACCGCTGCGCCAGCGCGCTGGCCGAGCTCGGCGTGGAGGTGGAGCACCGTGTGGTGCTGGTGCTCAACGACTCGCCGGCGTTCGCCGCCGCGTTCTGGGGCGTGACGAAGCTCGGCGCCGTGGCCGTGCCCATCAACACGTTGATGAGCCCCGCCGAATACGAGTTCATCCTGACCGACAGCGGCGCGCGCGTCGTGATCGTCGACACCGCGGTGGCGGGCCGCGTGCTGGCCGTGCGTCACCGATGCCCATCGTTGCGCGCGGTCGTCGTCGTAGGCGGCACGGGGTTGCCGGGCACGCACGACTTCGACGAGCTGCTGGCGGCCGCCAAGCCCGCGTGCGCCCCCGCGCTCACGCGCGCCGACGACATCTGCTACTGGGGCTACACCTCGGGCTCCACCGGAAGTCCGAAGGCGGCCGTGCATTCGCACGCGCACTTCGTCGCCGCCGCGGACTGCGTCGGCGTCGGCGTGTTCGGACTCGAGGCCGAGGATCTCGTGTTCTCGGCCTCGAAGATGTTCTTCGCCTTCGGCCTGGGCAACACGCTGTACTTTCCGGCGCGCGTGGGGGCCGCCTCCGTGCTCGTGGCCGAACGGATCGACGCCGAGCGCGCGTTCGACGTCATCACCGCCGAACGGCCGACGGTGTTCTTCACCGTGCCGACGCTCTACGCTCGGATGCTGGCCATCGAGGAGGCCGAGCGCCGCTGGGACCTGTCCTCGCTGCGCTTTTGCGTGTCGTCGGGAGAGGCGCTGCCGCCCGCGATCTTCGACGGCTGGGCCGAGCGATTCGGGCTCGAGCTGGTGGAGGTCGTCGGCTCGACCGAAGCGCTGCACGATTTCATCGCGAATACGCCGGGCGCGGCGAGACGCGGCTCGGCCGGGCGCCTCGTGCCCGGCTTCGACGCGCGGATCGTGGACGACGGCGACGCCCCGGTCTCCGACGGCGTCGTCGGTCACCTGCTCATCAAGGGACCGACCACGTCCCCGTACTACTGGAACCGGCCGGAGCGGACGCGCGCCACCATGCTCGGCGAATGGCTACGCACCGGCGACATGTTCGTGCGCGACGCGGACGGCTTCTTCACGTTCGCGGGGCGCTCCGACGACATGCTCAAGGTCGCCGGCATCTGGGTCTCGCCGGCGGAGATCGAGGCGGCGCTCGTCGAGCATCCCGGTGTGCTCGAGGCCGGCGTCGTCGGTGTCGCCGACGACAACGGGCTCACCCGGCCGCACGCGGTGGTCGTGCTCAAGCGCGGCTGGACGGCATCGGACGACGTCGCGGCGACTCTGATCGACTTCGTCCGGCGCCGCGCCGGCGGCCACCGCGCGCCCGCGACGATCGCCTTCGCCGAGAGCCTGCCCAAGACCGCCACGGACAAGGTCCAGCGCTTTCGGCTGAGGCAGCCGTAGCCATGCGCGTCGTCGTGGAGCGCGTGTCGAAAATCTACGGCGACCGCGGCGGGCAGCCGGTGCGCGCGCTCGACGCGATCGACCTCGCCGTCGAGTCCGAGGAGTTCGTGGCCGTGCTCGGGCCGTCGGGCTGCGGCAAGTCCACGCTGCTGAACCTGATCGCGGGACTGCTGGCGCCGACCGACGGCGCGCTCTGGCTCGATGGCGACCTGCGCCCGGGCCAGGCCGCGACGGCGATGGTCTTCCAGGAGTTCGCGCTGTTTCCGTGGCGGACGGTGCAGGCCAACGTCGAGTTCGGACTGGAAGAGCTCGGCGTGGCGGCCGATGAGCGCGCGCGGCGGGCGCGCCACTATCTCGACATGACGGGCCTCGGTGGCTTCGAGGCGAAGTACCCGCATCAGCTGTCGGGTGGCATGCGACAGCGCGTGGGGATCGCTCGGGCGCTGGCCGTCGAGCCGGCGGTCCTGCTGATGGACGAGCCGTTCTCGGCCCTCGACGCCCAGACGCGCCAGCTCATGCAGGACGAGCTGCTGGCCATCTGGGAGCGGACGCGAAAGACGATCGTGTACGTCACGCACAACATCCAGGAGGCGGTGTACATGGCCGACCGCGTCGTCGTGCTGTCGCGTCGGCCGGGCCGGGTGCTGGCCGAGATCAAGGTCGAGCTGCCGCGCCCGCGCGCCGAGGCGATGCTCGGTGAGCCGGCGTTCGTGCACGCCGTCGAGCGCATCTGGAGTCTGATCCGCGATCAAGCCGCCGCGGCGCTGCGCGAGCCGGCCGCGGAAGCCCCGCAAGCCTAATGCGTGTCGCCGTCGTGAATCGCGCGGCGTTTCTCGTGCGGCCGGAGTACCGCGGGCTGCGCGTGGCGGCGGTGCTCGGCCTGCTCGTCGTCTGGGAGGCGCTCGCGCGCACCGGTCGCGTACCGGTGCTGTTCCTGCCGTCGCCCCTCGGGGTGCTCGCCGAGGGCTGGGAGATGCTGCGCTCGGGCGAGCTCCTGACCCACCTCGCCGCGAGCCTGCAGCGGCTGGTGTTGGGCTGGGCACTCGGCGCGGCGGCCGGCGTCGCGGTCGGCGTCGCCGTCGGCTTCTTTGCGGCGGCCGAGGCCGTCGGCACGCCGGTGCTCGCCGCGACGTTTCCCATCCCGAAGATCGCGCTGCTTCCGCTGTTGATCCTGTGGCTGGGCCTCGGCGAGCCTTCGAAGATCGCCGTGATCGCGCTCGGTGTTTTCTTTCCGATGGCCATCAACACGTTCACTGGCGTTCGTCAGGCCGACCCGCTGCTCGTCCGCGCCGCGGTGGCGTTCGGCGCGCGCCGCTGGTCGATCATCCGCAAGGTGATTCTGCCCTCCGCGCTGCCGATGATCTTCGCCGGGCTGCGGCTCGGCGCGGGCACGGCGCTGCTGCTGCTGGTCGCGGCGGAAATGATTGCCGTCGAGTCCGGCATCGGCTTCCTGGTGCTCCATGCGGGCAACCTCATGCAAACCACCAAGCTGATGGTCGGCATCGTCTTGCTGTCGGTGCTCGGCGTGCTGTCGCACTGGGGCCTCGGTCGGCTCGAGCGGCTGGCGATCCCGTGGCGCGCGGGGTCGTGACGAATCTCGCGAGGGAGACAACGATGCGGCGTCTCGTGTTCATGGTGCTGATCGTGAATCTGGCGTGGACGTCGTTTGTCCACGCCCAGGATCGGCCGAAGGTCGGCGTGCTCAAGCTGACGTCGTCGGCGCCGATCTTCGTCGGCGTCGAGAAGGGTTTCTTCAAGCAGTTCGGCGTCGAGCCGGAGCTCGTCTACTTCCAGGCCGCGGCGCCGATCTCGACGGCGGTGGCCGCCGGCCAGATCGACGTGGGCGCCACCGGACTCACGGCGGCGACCTACAACATCGTGCTCGGCGGCGAGACGATGTGGATCGTCGCCGACAAGGGGCGGGAATGGCCGGATCATCGGCTGACCGCGATCGTCGTGCAGAAAGACCTGCACGACGCGGGCGTCCGCACGATTGCCGGGCTCAAGGGCCGGCGAATCGGGATCACGCAGCTCGGCTCGACCTTTCACTATCAGATCGGCAACATGCTCGAGAAGGAGTCCATGACGCTGAAGGACGTCACGCTCGTGCCGTTGCAGGCGATGCCGGCGGCGCTCGAGGCCCTGAAAGGCAAGCAGGTCGACGCCGTCATCCTGCCGCAGCCCTTTCCCGGCCGAGCCGAGGCCGACGGGTTCGGGCGCATCATCGCGTGGGCCGGGGACGTATTTCCCTGGCAGATCGCGACGGTGTTCTACTCCAAGAAGTTCGCGGCCGATCGCACGCGTGCCGTCAACTTCATGAAGGGCTACGTGAAGTCCTCCCGTCATTATTACGACGCCGTGCTCGCGGGTAAGCCGGGCGCCCCGTACGACGAGGTGCTCGCGATCACCGCCCGCTACACCGGGGCGCCCGAATCGGTGATCAAGCTGGGGTTTCCCTATCAGGATCGCAACGGGCGGCTCTGGGTCGAGGACATCCAGCGCCAGATGACCTGGTGGCAGCGGCACGGCTTCATCAAGGCGGTCGTCCCGCTCAAGGACATCGTGGACACGTCGTTCGTCGAGGCCGCGGTGAAGGCCGTCGGCGATTAGCAGTATCATCGGCGGGATGAAGATCAAGAAACTGCTCGTCGCCAACCGTGGCGAGATCGCCGTTCGCGTTCTGCGCGCCTGTCGCGAGCTGGGGATCGCCACCGTCGCCGTCTATTCCGAGGCCGATCGCGAGGCGCCGCACGTGCAGCTTGCCGACGAGGCGTACGCGATCGGCCCGGCGGCGGCGACCGAGAGCTATCTGGTCGCCGAACGGCTCGTGGAGACGGCACGGCGCGCCGGCGCCGACGCCGTGCACCCGGGGTACGGCTTTCTGTCCGAGAATCCCGCCTTCGCCGAGGCGTGCGCGCAGGCGGGCCTCACGTTCGTCGGCCCGCCGGCGGCGGCCATGCGGCGCATGGGCAGCAAGACCGCCGCACGCGCGCTGGCTCGGGAGATGGGCGTGCCGATGGTCCCGGGAACGCTCGACGCCGTGCCGACCGAGGCCGAGGCCGCCCGCGCGGCGGGTGAGATCGGCTATCCCGTCATGCTCAAGGCGGCGATGGGCGGTGGCGGTAAGGGGATGCGGTTGGTCCGTCGCGCCGAGGACCTGCCCGAGGCGCTGCGCGCGGCGCGCGCCGAGGCCGGCGCGGCGTTCGGCGACGCGTCCGTGTATCTCGAGCGTGCCGTCGCGGAGCCGCGCCACATCGAGATTCAGATCCTCGGCGACACGCACGGCGGCGTGATTCACCTCGGCGAGCGCGAGTGCTCGATCCAGCGGCGGCACCAGAAGCTGGTGGAGGAGTGCCCCTCGCCGCTCGTCGATCCGACCCTGCGTGCGCGCATGGGCGTGGCCGCGTGCCGGCTCGCCCGCGCGGCGGGCTACGTCAATGCCGGCACCATCGAGTTCCTCGTCGACGCCGATCGGAACTTCTATTTCCTCGAGATGAACACGCGGCTGCAGGTCGAGCATCCGGTGACCGAGATGGTGACCGGCGTCGATCTCGTGCACGAGCAGCTGCGAATCGCCGCCGGCGAAAAGCTCTCGCTGACGCAGGCCGATGTCGGCTGGCGTGGCTGGGCGATCGAGTGCCGGGTGAACGCCGAGGATCCGTTCGCGGGTTGGCTGCCCTCGCCGGGGACGATCACGAGCCTGCACGTGCCGGGCGGGCCATGGGTCCGCGACGACTCCGGCGTGTACGAGGGCTACACCGTGCCGCGCTTCTACGACACGCTGATGAGCAAGCTCATCGTGTGGGGCGCCGACCGCAACACGGCGTGCGAGCGCATGGCGCGGGCGCTGGCCGAGTATCGCGTGAGCGGTGTGCGCACGACGATTCCGGCGCTGGCGCGAATCATCGCGCATCCCGACTTTCGCGCCGGCCGCCTGTCGACCGCGTTCCTGGAGCGCGTGTTGCCGGATCTGCGCCCCAACGACGGCCACTTCGCGTCGATCGCACTCATCGCCGCCGTGCTGGCGGAGCACGAGCGGGCGCGACCGGCGCCAGCGACAGCCGAGGAGGCGACGACGATCTCGGCCTGGCGCGCCGCCGGCCTCCGCGGCTGGACTCGCCCGTGAAATACGTTGCCACGGTGAACGACGAGAGCCGGGTCGTCGAGGTCACCGGCAGCGACGGACGCTACCGCGTCGCGATCGGCGACGAGGTGCTGGATGTCGACGCGCGCCAGCCGGCGCCTGGCGTGTACTCGCTGCTGATCGACGGCGCCTCGTACACGGCGAACGTGCTCGACCGCGACGGCGCGTGTGTGGTTCAGGTGGGGGGCGAGGCGTACGAGATCGCGGTCGAGGAGCAGACGCGCCACATCATCCGCACCCGGGCGGGGGCGGCCGCGGGCACGCGAAGCCGCACGCTCAGCGCGCCGCTTCCGGGTAAGATCAGCCGCGTCGCCGTGCGGCCGGGGGACACCGTGCAGGCGGGCGACACACTGCTGGTGATCGAGGCGATGAAGATGGAAAACGAGTTCAAGGCGTCGGGGACGGGGACGGTGGCCGAGGTGCGAGTCGAGCCGGGGCAGGCCGTGAACGCCGGCGATGTGTTGATCGTGATGGCGTGAGCATGGCCGTGACCACGGACCGCTTCGGCAACGAGTTCGCGGCGGGACTGCCGTACGCGCGCGGTGCGATCATTCGATCCACCGAGGACGATTTCCTGAAGCTCGAGCGCGCGCGCCGGGTCATCGAGCGGCGCATCGCCGCGCGCGGACCCGAGTCGATCTTCAACTTCTCGGGACTCGAGCGCGGCCTGCCGCTGGAGCCCGCCGAGATCGCGCTGGCCGACGACGAGGTCGCGCCGGCGCTCGTCGGGGAGCGCGTGCGCTCGCTGGCGCTCGAGCATCTGGGCGGCGACCCGCGACGTCACGACGTCATGTTGTTCAATCGGCTCACGGCCGCGACGTTCGCCACGCACCTGGCCCTGGTGTCCGCCGGCGACACCGTGCTCGGACTCTCCCCGACGTACACGCATCCGACCGCCATTCGCTCCGCGCGACAATGCGGCGCGCGCTTCGTCGAGACGGGTGATCTCTCCGGGCTCGCGGCGGCGCTCGAGCGTGAGCCGCGCGTCACGCTGCTGGTGCTCACGCGCCTCGCGGTCACCTATGATCTGCTGCCGCTCGAAAGCGCGCGCGAGGCGGTGCGGCTGGCGCACGCGCGCGGCGCCCGCGTGTACGTCGACGATGCCGGTGGCGCGCGCGTGGGGCCGGCCGTGTTCGGCCAGCCGAAGACCCTCGAGCTCGGCGCCGACCTCGGCGCCACGGGGCTCGACAAGTACGGCACGATCGGACCGCGGCTGGGCCTGCTCGCCGGCGATGCGACGCTCGTCGCAGCCATCCGCGCGCGCGCGTTCGAGTTCGGCCTGGAGGCGCGTCCGATGCTGTATCCGGCGGCCGCCCGCTCGCTCGCGGGCTACCGTCCCGAACGCGTGCGCGTCCTCGTGGAGACGACACGGCGGGTCGGCCAGGCGCTGAGCGCCGTCTTCGGTGCGCGCCTGCACGTGACGCCGGTCACGGCGCAGCTGCGTGCCGACGACGTGCTGGCGCTCGCAATGGAGCGCGCGGGCGTCGCGACGCCGCCCATCGTCCCGATCGAGGCGACCGCGGCGCTGGCGATGCTGCTGCTCGAAGACTACGGCGTGCTGACCGTGCACTTCGCGGGAATGCCGCCCGGAACCTCCAGCCTGCTGCTGAAGTTCATTCCACCAGAAACGCTCGAACGCTTCGGCGGCGCTGACGCGCTCGCCAAAGCCGTTGACAGCTCGGTCGATCGCCTCGCCGCGCTCCTGCGCGATCGTGCCGCGCTCGCGACTCTGCTCCTGGGCGAGGCAGCATCCGGCCCGGCCCGCGCGACCCCGTCGATCGGGTCGTGATGGCGGCCGCGTCGGCAATCGTCTTCAAAGGCGTCAACAAATGGTTCGGCAAGCTGCACGTGCTCCGCAACATCGACCTGGCGGTCGGCGCCGGCGAGGTGGTGGTGGTGTGCGGGCCCTCCGGGTCCGGCAAGTCCACGCTCATCCGCTGCGTCAACGGGCTCGAGCGCGTGCAGGAGGGCGACATCGCCGTGCTCGGCGACTCGATCACCAGGCGTGGCGTGAACCTGCCGGCCCTGCGCACGCGCGTCGGGATGGTCTTTCAGTCGTTCAATCTGTTTCCCCACATGACAGCGCTGCAGAACATCATGCTGGCGCCGAAGAAGGTCCGGAAGCTCTCGCCCCCGGAGGCCGAGAAGACCGCGCGGGCGCTCCTGGCGCGGGTTGGGCTCGTCGAGAAGGCGGACAACTATCCGGCGAACCTGTCCGGCGGCCAGCAGCAGCGGGTGGCCATCGCGCGCGCGCTCGCGATGCAGCCGAAGATCATGCTATTCGACGAGCCCACGTCCGCGCTCGATCCGGAGATGATCAACGAGGTGCTCGACGTCATGACGACGCTCGCCCGCGACGGCATGACGATGATGTGCGTCACGCACGAAATGGGGTTCGCCCGTCGCGTCGCTCACCGCGTGGTCTTCATGGACGAGGGCCAGGTGGTCGAGGAGGGCACCCCGCAGCAGTTCTTCGCCGCGCCGAAGTCGGATCGCGGCAAGCAGTTCCTGTCCAAGATCCTCACCCATTGACGGAGGACCCATGAGGAAGACGCTCGCTGTCCTGATCACGCTTGCCGTCGCATTCGGGCTTGCCAGCCCCACGACGGCCCAGCAGGACACACTGGAGAAGATCAAGTCCACGGGGGTGCTGACCATCGGCACCCGCACGGGCTCGCCGCCGTTCGCCTACATCAACAAGAACAACGAGTGGGTCGGCTTTTCGATCGACCTCGTCGAGAAGGTCGTGAAGCCCTCGGTCGAGCGGGCCGTCGGCCGGTCGATCAAGATCGAGAAGAAGGAATCCACGCCGCCCACGCGCATCCCGCTTTTGACCTCCAACGCCGTCGACCTGATCGCCGGCACCATGACCGACACGCCGCAGCGGCGCGAGTCGGTGGACTTCAGCCTCACGTTCTTCTACACCGGCGCCCAGTTCCTCGTGAAGAAGGGCAGCCCGATCCGCTCGATCAACGACATCGGCGGCAAGCGTATCGCCGCCCAGCAGGGCGCGACGAACGCCAAGATCCTGCGCGAGAAGTATCCGCAGGCGCAGCTGCGCGAGTTCCCCGATCAGCCGGCGGCGTTCCAGGCGCTGGCGCAGGGGCAGGTGGACGCCTACACGAACGACGGCATCCAGCTCTTCGGTCTGAAGGCGAAAGCGCCGAACCCGGACGATTGGGAAGTCGTCGGCGACTTCTACTCCGAGGAGCCCTACGGCATGGCGATGCGTAAGGGCGACGCCAAGTTCAAGGCCGCCGTCGACGCCGGGCTCAAGAACGCGTTCGAGTCGGGCAACTACTTCGAGATCTACGACAAGTGGTTCGGCCCGAAGGGTGAGCTGCCGTATCCGATGACCGCGCAGGTGCGCGCGTATCTGCTGAAGCAGGTCGGTAAGTAGTCATCCCGAGGCGCGCCCCGGCCGAGCCGGGGCGCGCAGCGGACGGGAGGTTCGAGGGCTATCACCTACACGTTCAAGTGGAGCGTGCTCTGGACCGGCGAGTCGGGGCGCTGGCTGCTCCAGGGCCTCCTCACCACGCTGGAGCTTTCGGCGCTCGCGTGGGTGCTCGCGGTCGGCCTCGGGATTCTGGCGGGCGCGCTGCGCACGGTACGATTCACGCCGTTGCGGTGGGCCGCCACCTCCTACGTCGAGTTCTTCCGGAACGTCCCGCTGCTCGTGTGGATGTTCTTCTGGTACTTCGGCGTCCCGCCTCTGCTGCCGCGCGGCGTGCAGGACTGGCTCTTCAATCATGGCGCCGAGTTCTGGGCCGGCATGCTGGCACTCGGCGTCTATCACGGCGCGCGCATCTCGGAAGTCATTCGCTCCGGCATTCAGTCGATCCCGCGCACGCAGTTCGAGGCGTCGGTCGCGATGGGGCTCACGACGTTCCAGGCGTATCGCCTCATCATCTTGCCCGTCGCGCTGCGGCTGATCGTGCCGCCCGCCACGAACGAGTCGCTCAATCTGCTCAAGAACTCGTCGGTTGCGCTGACGATCAGCGTCGCCGAGCTCACGTTCCAGACGCGCCAGATCGAGACGTATACGGCGAAGGCCATCGAGGCGCTGACCGCCGGGACGCTGATCTACCTCGTGCTGTGCCTGTCCATCGCCACCATCATGGCGCGCGTCGAGCGACGCTACGCGATCCCCGGATTGATCGCTCGCGTCGAGCCCGCCGGCTAATGCGGGCCAGCCATCCTCGGTGCGAGCGACGTCGTCACGCGGCGCGCGCCGGAGTGGGCCGATGCGGCGGGGCGCGTTAGCCGATGGACTTCTCGGTCATCACCAGCAACTTCAAGTTCCTGATCCTCCAGGGCCTCATCGGCATCGGCCCGTTCATCGGCGGCACGTTGCGGCTGGCGATTCCCGCGATCCTGCTCGGCTTCCTGCTCGGCGTCTTCGTCGGGTTGGCGCGGCTCTCCTCCACGCGCGCGGTGCGCGTGCCGGCCACGATGTACGTCGAGTTCTTCCGCGGCGTGCCCCTCGTCATGGTCATCTTCTGGATCTGGTTCATCATTCCGCAACTGCTCCGGCTGCCGATCCCCGAGTACGGCGTGGCGCTGACGGCGTTCGTGATCTTCGAGGCCGCCTACTTCGGCGAGATCGTGCGCGCGGGGGTGCAGTCGGTGCCGCGCGGGCAGGTCGAGGCCGCGACCGCGCTCGGCATGACCGGCGCGAAGACGATGACCTACGTCGTGCTGCCGCAGGCGCTCAAGAACATGGTGCCGTCGCTCGTCACGCAAATGATCGTGCTCTTCAAGGACACGTCACTCGCCTCGATCATCGGCTACGTCGACCTCACCAAGGCCGCGCAGATCGTCAACAACCGCGAGATCAAGCCGTTTCAGATCTACATCTTCATCGCGGCCGTGTACTGGCTCTGCACGTACTCGATGTCGCTCTTCGCGCGACGGCTGGAGCGCCGCGCGGCTTAGGGCCAGAGCGCATCGGGAACGAGCGCCAGCCCGGTGAACGGCGGCAGA
>Ga0114129_10001521_pt1 | contig 31392 bp, 21 predicted proteins | sample RhiMetdeltSRZDD1_FD_80071 | JGI IMG/M metagenome (GOLD analysis project Ga0114129, IMG submission 80071) | Populus rhizosphere microbial communities from Tennessee, USA - Rhizosphere MetaG P. deltoides SRZDD1 (version 2) (version 2) | ecosystem: Host-associated > Plants > Roots > Rhizosphere >...
GTCGCGCATGCTGACGACGGTCCACTTCCGCGCGATGGCCTCGTCCCACCCGATGCTGAACTTCTGCAGCTTGTCGTCGCGGTCGTACGCAAACTCCCGTGCGCCATCGTCATGATGCACGAACAGCGCGAAGCGTCCGCCGGGGCCAGCCGTCGCCCACTGCAACATCTGAAGGTCACCGTCTGAGTTTCCAAACGCGGCAATCGGCCGCCGGCCGATGCGCGTGTGAATACCCACGGGCTTACCTTCCTTATCGTCGATCAGTTCGATCTCCGGCGACTTGATCAGTACGGGTCGACCGTCTCGCACTTCGAGTTTCAACTTGCCGCTGCTTCCGATGACTTGCTCCGGTGGGATGCCGTAGACGCGTTCCGCCCACGCGCGCATGAACTCCACGCCGCCGCCGGACACGATGTAGGTCTTGAACCCGTTCCCGCGCAGGTAGGTGAGGAGCTCGAGCATCGGCTGATACACCATCTCGGTGTAGAGCCGCTTGGTTTGCGGATGACGCGCCGTTGCGATCCACTCTCGAACGGCGTTCGTGAATTCTTCGGTGGTCATACCCGCGTGGGTCACCGTGATCAACTGGACGATGCCTTGTTCGCCGCTCGCGAGCACGCGAGCCATGTCACCTTCTAACAGTGACGCGAAGGGCTCTTTGGTGCGCCACTCGGGATGCTTCGATGCCAGCGCTTTGACCCGATCGAACGCGAAGACAACTTGAAACGGTAACGGCTTCTCGGCCCAGAGCGTGCCGTCGTTGTCAAAAGTGGCGATTCGTTCGGCCGGGGCCACGAAATCGGGCCCACCTTCCCGAGTCACGCGTCCCACGAACTCGACGATGGCGCGCTTGGCTGGCCCGTCGTTCCAGGACCGAAGCACGTCATCAGCGGAGGGTGTTTGAGTTGCGCTGCTCGCGGGTGACGCGGAAGGCGTGGGATCAGGCTGCTGACTACACGCGACAACCAACGACGCGACCAGGATGTACAGCGTTCGCCTCATTCGTCTCATTGGAACAGCGTAACGACGTCAGCTTCCCTTGACAATCGAAAGGAACAATGTCTACGCTTCTTTCGTCCATCGAAAGGAGAGCCGTGGCGACCGAAAAAGGAGACCTCCTCCAAGGCACGCTCGACATGCTGGTCCTCAAAGCCCTGCAGCTGGAACCGATGCACGGGTGGGGAATCACCGAGCGGATCGAGCAGTGGTCCGAGAACGTGCTCCAACTGGGGCAGGGCACTTTGTATCCGGCGCTCTATCGCCTCGAACGGCAGGAACTGATCCGATCGGAGTGGCGCGTCACCGAGAACAACCGCCGCGCGCGGTATTACTCGCTCACGCGCGCGGGTCGCCGCCAGCTCAGCGACGAGCTCGCACAATGGCGTCGCATGTCACGCGCGGTAAACCTTGTGCTCGAAGCCTCCATCGAATAGCTGAGGCAATCTCATGAAATGGATCACACAGGCCTGGCAATGGACGCGCTCCATCGCCCGGCGGCGCACGCTCGAAGGCGGAATCGACGACGAGATGCGATTTCATATCGAGCAGCTGACCGAGAAGCTTCGTCAACGTGGACTGAGTCCGGAGGAGGCGCGGCGCCAGGCGATGCTGAAGTTCGGTGGACTGGAAGGCCTGAAAGACAGCACGCGCGACGAGATCCGGCCGGCGCTCCTCGAGGACTCGATACGAGACGTCCGTCACGGCGTGAGGCTGCTTTTGCGCGCGCCGGGGTTTACCGCGGCGGCCATACTGACGCTTGCGCTTGGCATTGGCGCAACGGCAGCGATCTTCAGCGTCGTGCGAACCGTCATGCTGCGGCCGCTGCCGTATCGTGAGCCAGAACGGCTTGTGTCGGTATGGGAGACGAACCGGGGGGGCACGGTGCGCAACGTGATTGCGCCGGCGAACTTCGTCGAGTGGCGTCAGCGGACGCAAACGCTCGAGCATCTCGGCATGGTCGGCCCAGCCAATCTGGCGATGATGGTCAACGGCCAGCCGGATGACGTCTCGGGCCTGACCGCGTCGGCTGACGTGTTCCGCGCCCTCGGCGTGCAACCCGCGTTCGGGCGCGCCTACACGGACGAAGAGGACTACGGCGGCAAAGACGGCGTCATCATACTGAGTCACGAGTTCTGGCAGGGGCGCCTGGGTGGCCGCCCGGAGGTGCTCGGCTCGACGCTGACCACAGCCAGTGGCCCTCGCACGGTTATCGGCGTCATGCCTCCAGGCTTCACCATCGTCGGTCAGAGCGCTGACTTCTTGATTCCGTACGGCCAGACTTTCGAGCAACTTCGTGCGGTGCGTGGCCGCGGCAGCTCGTACGGTCTGGCCCGTTTACGCAACGGTGTCTCGTTCGAGCAAGCGTTCAACGAGATGCGCACCATCTACGCCCAGCTCGAAAAAGAGGTGCCAGAACGCAACGCCAGGCGCACGGTCATGATGTTCTCCCTCCAGGAGCAGATGGTTGGTGAGCTCCGTCCCGCCATGTTCGCGCTGGTCGGCGCCGTCGGGCTGATGCTGCTCGTCGCTTGCGTGAACGTTGCAAACCTGTTGCTGGCTCGCAGCGCGGCGCGCGAGCGCGAGATTGCGATGCGGATGGCGCTCGGCGCAAAACGCGGCCGCCTGGTTCGGCAGATGCTCACGGAAAGCCTGGTCCTCGCGACTGCCGGCGGCCTCGCCGGAGTGCTGGTTGCAAGCTTCTGCCATCGTGGGCTGCTGGCGCTCGTCGGCGATCGCATTCCCATCCCTCGACTCGAGCAGCTCTCGCTCGACCTGCCCGTCTTCGCGTTCACGATGGCGGTCGCGCTGGCGACCGGCATCGCTTTCGGCGTCGTGCCGGCACTGGTCTCGACGCGCGACGGCAGCGACGCCTTGCGCGACGGTGGACGGCACGGCGGCGGCCGCCGTTTGAATCGTGTCCTTCGCACGCTCGTCGTGGCGGAAGTCGCGCTGTCGCTCGTGCTACTCGCGGGTGCTGGGTTGTTGATGCGCAGCTTCGTCAAGCTGCAGAACGTGGATCCCGGCTTCAACGCCGAAGGCGTGCTCACGGCGGGCGTGCAGCTTCCTGCGACGCGCTATGAGCTGCCGCAGGCAGAAAGCTTCTTCCGCGAATCGTTGTCGCGCATCGCCGCGCTGCCTGGTGTTCAGCAGGCAGCCGGATCATCGTGTCTGCCCGTTCCGTTCACGTGCGTCGGCACGAGCTTCTGGCGCGTGGATCTGCCGAAGCCGCCCGATGGTCAGCTCTCATCCAGCCAAGTGAGGCCGGTCACACCGGGATTCTTCAAGGCGCTCAGCATTCCGCAGGTGGCGGGGCGAGACTTCACCGATTCCGACACCGTTGACGCGCCGCCAGTGGCGATCGTCAGCGAAGAGCTGGTACGACAACAGTTCGCCGATGGGAGTCCCATCGGTCGCCGCCTTCGCATCAATCTTCAGCACGCCAGCGGCAAGGACGATGTCGAATGGACGATCGTCGGCGTGGTGGGGAACACCAGATCGACGCTGGATGGGCCGGTCCGCCAGACGATCTTCGTCCCGAGAACACAACGTCCTGGTTTTGGCATGACCTTCTTCGTCCGCACGGCGCAGGAACCCTCGTCGCTTGCGAGCGCGGTGACTGGCACCATTCGCGGTATGGAACCTGAAGCGCCAATCGGCGTCAGCACGCTCGAGGAGGTCGTCGGCAACTCGATCGCGCGTCCGCGCGCGATGTCGCTACTGGTCGGGGCGTTCGCGCTCGTCGCGCTTGTCCTCGCTGCTGTGGGCGTCTACGGAGTGATGGCGTATTCCGTGCGGCAGCGCACGCAGGAGATTGGCGTTCGCATGGCGCTCGGCGCGAGCGCGCCGGCCGTGTTCAGGCTCGTCATCGGCGAGGCGCTGCGGCTGGTCGTGGTCGGCGTCGGTGTCGGTCTCGTCGCGGCGGCACTGCTGACACGCCTGCTCACGCGACTGCTGTACGGCGTCGGGCCGTTCGATCCGTGGACGTTTGCGGCAACCGCGCTGATCCTGCTCGCGGTTGCGACCATCGCCACATACGTCCCGGCACGCCGCGGCATGCGCATGGCGCCGGTCGACGCGCTGCGAACGAGCTAGTTGGGGTCAGACCCCAGCCCGAGTTGGGGTCAGACCCCAAAGTCCGCAGAAAGCGCGCAGTTATTGCAACATGCGATCAGTTTTTGGCAAAAGTGGGGTCAGACCCCAGCCGCACGCGTTTCTGCGCTCACGAGATGTGAGCTACTCATAACGCAGCGCGCGAATGGGGTCAACGCTGGACGCACGGCGCGCCGGCAGCCACGCGGCAAACAGGCTGACGGCTACAAGAACCAGGACGGCCGTCACCACACTGATCGGATGGCTCCCGCCGTGGCTAGGTCACCATCCTATTTCGTGCTAAGGTTCCCGGCCATGGCCGAGAATCACCTGTCCCGACGGGACTTTCTGGCTTCCGGCGCGGTCATGGCGGCCAGCGCCACGATGCACGCACAGGGATCGGCGTCACACGGGCGATCGCAGCCACCGCCGCGGAGCAACCCTGCGGAACCTATCCGCATCCTGACCGCGACGGCATTCGAGCCGCACGAACTGGAGAAGATCAAAAGCGCAGCGCCCAACATCGAGCTGATCGCGGTGAAGTCGCCCGCCGAGTTCCGCCAGCGACTGCCCGAGGCCGAAGTGATTATCGGAAACCTCACCGGCGCCGATCTCGCATCCGCGTCGAAAGTGCGATGGGTGCAAACTGGTGCGGCCGGCGTCGAGTCGATCGACAAGGCCTTCATGGCCAGCCCGATCGTCCTCACTAACTGCGCGCGCATTTTCGCGCCGGCGATCACGGAAACGGCGATGGGCTTCCTGATCTGCCTCACTCGCGGCATCACGACACTCTACATGCCGCAATTCGCCAAACGGCAGATGAAGGGGGTCGGCACCGTCAAGTCAGCGGATCACGTCGAGCTTGCCGGTAAGACGATGGGGATCGTCGGCATGGGCGGGATTGGCAGCACGCTGGCGCGCCGCGCGCACTACGGATTCGACATGAAAGTCGTCGGAACGGACGCGCGCCCGTTACCGAAGCCCGAGTACGTGGCGGAGCTCCACGATCCGTCCTGGTTTCAGACGATGGTGCCGCAGGTAGACGTGCTCGTCGCGGCCGCGCCACAGACGCCGTTGACCGAGCGCCTGTTCAACGAGCAGGTGTTCCGCAGCATGAAGAAGACCGCCTACTTCCTGGCGCTGTCGCGCGGAACGCTGTTCGACGACATGGCACTGGTCAAGGCGTTACAGGAGGGGTGGATTGCGGGCGCCGGCCTCGATGTGTTTCCGCAGGAGCCGCCGCCCGTCGATCATCCGATCTTCGATTGTCGCAACGTCGTGATGACGGCGCACACATCAGGATGGAGTCCAGACCGTCAGGTGCGCCTCATCAACCTCTACGCGGAAAACGTCCGGCGCTACGCTATCGGCGCGCCGCTCATCAACGTCGTCGATAAGCACGCGGGCTATTGAGCTCGCGGCTGTACTGCGAGTTGTCGCTGGCGCGAAGCATCGCCGCCTCACGGTTGATCGCCTCGTAGCGATTGCCCGGGCTTGGGTGATCGCTCAGCCACTCCGGACCTCCATTGCCGCCGCGCTGCGCGATGGTCTGAAACATGTTCGCCATCTCGCGCGGATCGTAGCCGGCGCGGGCCATGATTTGCGCGCCCAGCAGGTCGGCCTCGCGCTCGTACTCACGGCTGTATTTCAGAAAGTACGTGCCCAGCCCGATCTGCGATCCGTTGGCGACGATGCTGCCCGTGCGGCCGCCGATGAGCGAGCCGATTACTTGTCCGGCCAGCGCGCCAATTTGAAACTTCTGGCCTTTGGTCGCCTGCGCCGTGCCGTGCCGCAGCGCGACGTGACTGAGCTCGTGCGCGATCACGCCAGCCACCTCGCCGTTACTTCGCGCCGCGTCGAGCATTCCACGGTTCACGAAGATCGGGCCACCTGGCAGCGCAAACGCGTTGATGTCCTTGCGATCGACGACTTCGAACGTGTATCGAAATCCCGGTTGACGGAGCCGTGCCGGAATTGCCGACACGAGCCGCCGACCGATGCCTTCGACGTAGTCCTGCGTTCTGCCGTCGCGAATGATCGGCAGCTGTTGACGGACTTCAGCTGCCGCCCGCCTACCCAATTCGACGTCTTGAGCAGGTGAGAACCTGTTGGTGTGCGGATCGATGCGCGTCTGCGCGTCGGCCGCGAGCGGTATCGAAAGCGTGGCGACGAGCGCCAGCACCAGTTGTCGTTTTGAGCGAAGGGTCGTGCGAGTCATGCCCCGGTATGGGCAAGCTCGAAGCCAGCCTGATTAGGGACGAAATGCAGCCAAAAGTGACGTTTTGGCGTCGCGGAACGGCCGGGGTGTCCTCCGGCGTGAACAGTGCTGAGCCAGTTAATAAATCTGCTGAGTTTTGGCGACGACGACTTTCGGAGGTGTCACGCCTGCGGCGATCATCACCTCGCGAATCGCTGCCTCTGTCTCCGCCGATGGTTTGAAGTTGCCGAATCGATAGCCGACGGCAATTGCCAGCGGGGTCCATCCGAACTTGTTCTCCCGATTCCACACGGTGACTTTGGCGCCTTTGGACGTGAGCAGCTTCACGACCTTCGGGAGATTTTTGTAGGCCGCGGAATGCACGGCGGTTTCGCCGTTGATATCCACAGCGTTCACGTCGGCGCCCAGGTCGAGCGCGACCTGCACCGCCTCCAACACCTCGGCTTCGGTGCCCGCGTCTTCACCCGGTGATCTCGTGGCCAGGCCGGCGGTCATCATCAGGGGCGTGCTTTTCTCGACGTTCGTCAGCGAAGGATCGGCGCCAAGCTTCGCCAGCGTCCGCATCAATTCTGCGTCTGCGGTCAGCGCTGCCAACATGAACGGCGTCGCGCCCAGCTCGTTCATGCGGGTGTTGTTCAGGTTGGCCTTCTTCGTCATCTTCGCGTTCAGGTTCGCGCCGCGCGCCGCGAGCTTCTTCACCAGCTCGATGCTGCTCAGGTTTCCAGATCCTTCGGGTGCGGGATCGTTGTCGCCGACGCCTGGCTTGCGAACGACGGTGATCGCGTGGAGCACGGTGTAGCCCGGAAGATCGGCGTTCGGGTTCGCGCCCGCATCGAGCAGCCGCGACGCGAGCTCGAAATGCGCATTCGTGACAGCGACCAGCAGGGGAGTCGCGCCGGCTGGCGGCAGACGACCGCCGTAGCCGCGGCGACGCGGACCATCGACCGGAATGGGCTCGTTCACGTCCACGCCCGCCTTGAGCAGACCATCGACGACCGCGGTACGGCCTTCGCGAACGGCAAACAGCAGCGGCGTGAAGCCCGAGGCCAGGCGCGCGCGGAAATCCGCGCCGCCGTCGATCAGCGTCTCCACGATGTCCGCATGCCCTTCCGCCGCCGCCCACATCAGTGCGGTCTGCCCGCGGCGATCGTCCTTGCCGTCCACGAGCGCCCCACGAGCCAGCAGGGTCTTGACAACGGCCAGCGATCCAGTACGCGCCGCGGTCATCAATGGCGTTTCGCCGCCTGGAAGGGACGCGTTCGGATCCGCCCCGGCTTTCAGAAGCAAATCGACCATCGGGGCGCTGCCGTTCGTGCACGCGAGCGACAACGGCGTCACGCCGTAGCGCGTCGCCGCCTTCACGTTCGCCCCGGCGCCGAGCAGCAACTCGGCTGTTGCAACATCATTCTTGTAGGCCGCCCAGTGCAACGCGGTTGTGCCGTCCACCTGGGGCGCGTTGACGTCGGCACGTTCTTTGAGTAGGGCACGAATCTTCGGGCCGTCCATCTTCTCGACAGCATCCGCAAGCGGCGCGCGCGAGTTGGCTGCGGCAGCAGTGCTAGCGGCCGTAAGCAGCAGGACCGTGACTGAGAGTTTAGAGAGAAAGCAACTCATCGACCTTCCCTTTGCTATCCGCAAACGCGTCCATGCGAATGCCGGCGCGCTCGAGCAGCGTCAGGTGCAGATTTGCGAGCGGCGTTGGCTCTGCGTATTTGATGTGACGGCCGCCCTTGACCCGCCCGGCGCCGCCACCGGCGACAATGATCGGCAGGTTGATGTGGTCGTGGATGTTGGGATTGCCCATGCCGCTGCCGTACAGGTAGAGCGAGTGATCGAGCAGAGAGCCGTCGCCTTCGGGTGTTGATTTCAGTTTCTCGAGGAAGTACGCGAACAACGACACGTGGAACGCGTTGATTTTGGCCATCCGCGCGATCTTTTCCGGATCGTTGCCGTGATGGGTGAGCGGATGATGCGGATCGGGCACACCGATCTCGGTGTAGGTTCTGTTGCTCGTTTCACGCGCGAGCTGGAACGTGATGACGCGGGTGACATCACCCTGGAGTGCAAGCACCTGCAGGTCGAACATCAGCCGCGCGTGATCGGCGTAGAGCGGCGGCACGCCGACGGGACGATCGAGATCCGGCAGCGCCTGATCCGCCGCGCCAGACTCTGCCTTCTGAATCCGCCGCTCGACCTCGCGAACCGTATCCAGATACTGGCCGACCCTGGTTCGATCCTCCGGGCCCAGTTCCTTCTGCAGACGAGTGATGTCTTCGCGCACCCAATCGAGCAGGCTCGCGCGCTTTCGTAACGCGGCACGACGATCCGCAGCGCTGCCGCCCTCGCCGAACAGGCGCTCGAAAACGATACGTGGATGCGCCTCGGCAGGAAGAGGAGTGGTTGGCGAGGACCACGAGAGGTTGTTTTGATAAACGCAGGCGTAGCCGTTGTCGCACTGCCCGACCATCTGGAGCAGATCCATCGATAGCTCCAGCGACGGCAGCAGGGTCTGGTCACCGATCTGTTTCGCGGCGATTTGATCGACGGTCGTTCCGAGGTAGTAGTCAGTGCTCTCAGTCCACTTGGCTTTTGCCGCGCTGAGGAACGCCGCATTCGACGTCGCATGTGTCCCTGGGTACGCGTTCTTCAGCTCCAGATTGCTGATGATCGTGACCTCGTCCACGACGGGCCGAAGCGACTGAAGCGATGGCGACAGCTCGGTGAGTTTCCCCTCGCTCGGCGGCGTCCACCGTGGGAGGTCGCATCCCATCGGCATGTAGACGAAGCCAAGCCGTCGCACCGGGTCGGCTGGCGTCTTCGCGAGGGCGGTCATCGATGGCACCATGGCATCGAGCAGCGGGAGCGCCACGGTTGCGCCCACACCTCTGAGGAACGTCCGGCGCGGCAAGGCCTTCTTCGTGATGATCATCGCGACTTCCTCATCTGAAACGGCTGACTCTTGACGATGCCGAGAATAATCGAGGAGATCCGGTAATTCTGCGCGCGCGCGTCGCGCACGATCGTGCGGATTGCCGGCGCGTCGTAGTACTCCACGCCGCGGCCGAGCGCGTAGGTCTGAAGCTTTTCCGTGAAGGCGCTGATGAAGAGCTCGGGGCGGCGCAGCAACGCCGCTTCGAGCCCGTCGACATCCGCAAACGTGCTGCCGTCCGGAAACCCTCCAGAGACGTCGATGGGCCGGCCGCCTTCAACACCGCGGCGACGGCCGATCGCGTCGAACTTCTCGAGCGAGAGGCCCACCGGGTCCATCAAGTTGTGACACGACGCGCACCGCGTGTCGCTGCGGTGCTCGGCGAGGCGCTCCCGCACGGAGAGATTGCCGTTTACGGTGTTGTCTTTGAGCGCAGGCACGTCGGGGAGCGGCGGCGGCGGAGGAACAGCAAGCAGGTTGTCGAGGATCCACTTGCCACGTACGACCGGCGAGGTCCGGGTCGCGTACGAGGTGACCGTCAGAATGCTGCCGTGCCTGAGCAAACCACCGCGCCAGCTGTTGGCGTCGACAGCGACGCGACGAAAGCGGCTGCCATACACGTGCGGAATGCCGTAGTGCTTGGCCAGCCGCTCGTTCAGGAACGTGTAGTCCGCACGCAAGAGATCGAGGACACTGCGGTCCTCGCGCAGGACGCTCTCGACAAACAGTTCCGTCTCCTGACGGAACGCCTGCCGCAAGTTGTCGTCGAAGTCCGGAAACAGCCGCATGTCCGGCGTAATCGCGTCGAGATTGCGCAGGTGCAGCCACTGCGAGGCGAAGTTGTCCACGAGGGCTCGCGATCGAGCATCGGCAAGCATGCGACGGACCTGCCGCTCCAGCACCGCCGGCTCATGAAGCTTCCCCTTCATTGCCGCATCCAGCAGCTCATCGTCTGGAATGCTGCTCCATAGGAAGAAGGAGAGGCGTGAAGCGAGTTGCAGATCGCTCACGCGATACACGGCGTTCGGACCGACGCCTGCCGGATCGCGCTCCACACGGAAGAGAAACTCTGGACTGACCAGCACGGCCGACAGCGCCATCTCGATCCCGGCGTCGAAGTCGCCGTCGGCTCTCGCGTGACGATAGAGCGCCAGCGGGCCTTCGAGGTCTGCTGCTGTGACGGGCCGACGATAGGCTTTGCGCATTAGCGCCGCGAGAATGCGCTTGGCTGCGGCCTCGTCGTTCGCCGGCGCTGCGCCTCGGGCATCGGTCCGCGCCGGGCCAAGAATCTGACGACGGCTCGGCGAATCGCCGGGGCCCTTCGCGCCATACGGGCCAATGATTGAGATTGAGTAGACGGCTGGCTGAACCCGCGGATGACGATAGAAGTTGAAGTGCGCCTGATACGGCTGCCGTGGTGTCTCGAGCAGCACGGACGGCTTCTTCAAGAACGCGACGCCAATCGCATGCGTTCCGGCGGCAACGGGAACGCGGACCTTGACGTGCTGATCGATGTGCTCGTGATTCGCCTGATCGCCGGACGGTCCAGCCTGACGCTCGGGTGGCTTGACGGTAAACACCTCGAGGCGATCGCGATCGAGGAGCAGCTCAAGTTCGTGAGGCTCGGTCAATCCTTCGACGTGCTCGTCACGGTCGCGCATCAGCCGAACCAGGATGTCGTACTCGCCATCCATCGGGAACGCGTAGCGGACCAGCGCGCCGCCGCGTGTGCCGATCGGCAGGCCCTCGATGTGTTCTTCCTGCGTCAAGTCAGGGGGAACTCTGATCGTCTCGCCGCCAGGCGAACGCGAAGGGCGGCCGATGGCCAGGCGGCTGATTTTTTCAGCGGCGGTGACGTAACGATCGAGCAGCGTCGGCGACAGATCGCCGACCGTGACGTTGTCGAATCCGTAGCTGGCTTCGTCGGCCGGTAAGAGAGACGTCACGTCAACGTCCAGCGCGAGGAGATCGCGGACGGCGTTCCGGTACTCCGTTCGCGTCAGCCGGCGAATGCTGGCGGTTCGGCCAGGATTTGGAGTCGCGGCCGCCACGCGGTCAAGCCGTTCTTCGAGCGAGGCGACCACGGCATCGTACTCAGGGTCATCCGGCCGCGGTTCCCCGATGGGCGGCATGTGCCGTGCGCGCAGCTTGCGAACGACCTTCTCCCACACTTCGGGGTGCCGCGCCACGTCCTGCGCGCCGATCGTGTCGAGCGCGAGCTTCGCGGTCTTTTGCCCTTCGTCGTGACACGAGAGGCAATACTCGTCGATGAGGGCGAGATGCGGGGTCGCGGTCTTGGGGGATTTGGCCTGGTGTGCCTCGGGCGTCAAAATGACGCCGCAAACAGCCACCAGACACGCAATGCCAATCGAAATTGACGCCGCGATCGGCCTCACTGGGCGCATACGCGCTTTCATCATACGCGTCCGACCTGCAGGCGTCGAGTCAGCCGCTCTCCTGATGGGCTGACCTGGCGCTTCCCGCACGAAACGGAGGGACGGAGGTAACGGCGCTCCGTTCCTCCGTCGTGAACCCGTGATCTCCGATTGCTCCGATCACTTCGAGGCCGGCGCCGCAAACGTCCCCGTCAGCGGCACTCCCATCGGCCCGACCGGAATGTACACAGTCGTGTGGTTGGGGGAGTTCACCATCAGCTTCTGCGCCTCGATCGCTTCGTGCTGCACGTACAGCGCGCTCAACTGCCCGCGGATGATCTGCATCGCATTCGCAATGCCGGCCGCCTGCACTTCGCGCTTCGTGCGCTCCTTCCGCTCGATCTCGATCTCCGTGTCCTTCCGTTCGAGCTCCTGCGTGGCCGCGAGCTTACGTGAGACGGCATCCGCAACCTCGGACGGGTACTGCACGTTGCCGACCACCACACTGCTGATGACGAAGGGGCTGGCGTCGGCGTATTGCTGAATGCGCGCCAACACGGCCTCGCCGATTGGAATCAGCTCGTCTTTGACCGACAAGCCGTTGCGCCGCTGAACTTCGTCGCGGGCGTAGGTGCGCAGTGGTTCACGAACGAAGTGCGCGTACGCGACTTTGACGATGGCGTCTGGCGACTTCTCGGTGTTGCCGTTGGTGACCGTGGTGCTGAACCGCTCCATGAACAGCGGCACCCGCTCATCATTGACGCGCCACACCGTGTGCACCGCGAACGAGATCTTCAAGTTATCGCGGCTCAGCACGGCTTGATCGCCGACGAACTCCTCGGTGTAGGTGTACGGCGTGATGCTGACGTTCGTCACCTCGATCAACCATTGACGGCCTGCAGATGTCGGCCCCCGTTGAACGCCGTAGAACCCGCTCTTGCCGAACACCGCACCTTTCGTGAGATACCCGACGTATCCCGCCGGCGTGTACGGGTTGCGCGAGCCAGCGAGCCAGACGAACACCGTGGCTCCCAACAGGAGGAACAGCAGGACTGGAACACCCGATCGAACAAGGGAACGGGACGCGACGACAGGACGGCCATCGCGATAAGCGAAGAGCGACACGGCAGGCCTCCACGCGCCGGCGAGGTTAGCTGACGGGCTCGAGCTTGGAGTTGCTCTATCCGCTATCGACTCGGTGGAGAGTCCAGCGGAATTCGCCCCGGTGCGCGTGAATTCGCGCCGTGGGTCCCCCGCGACGCCAATTGGGGCGTCTTAGGCGTACCTCTCACCATACGCCTCGGTGTGGGGGGCGTCAAGCGCGCTCAAATCTCGCGCAACGCCTCGATCGCTCAAATCTCGCGTAACGCTTCGATCGGCTGAATCCGAGTCGCGCGTCGCGCGGGCACGACGCTGGCGACAACAGCGACGACGACGAGGATGGCGGCGACAGTCGCAAGAGCGACGGTGTCGCGCGGAGTCGTCTCGTAGAGCAGGCCATCGAGCAGCGTGCCCATCCACCACGCAGCGGAGAGCCCGATCGTCACGCCGGCGAGGGCAAGCACGAGCGAGTGTTTGATCACCCGCCATCGCACGGACCCGGCCGACGCGCCAAGCGCAACGCGAATCGCAATCTCGCGCGCGCGTCGCGCGACGCCGAATGCCACGACACCATGCAATCCAACGGCGGCAAGCAGGATGCCGAGCACGCCAAAGAGCGACACCAGCGTCGTCCTGAAGCGGGGATCGGCTGCGGATTCATTGACGAGCGCAGTCATCGGCTGCGGACTCGCGACGGCCAGCCGCGAATCGATCGACTTCATCGCCTGGCGAATCGTGCTGACCATCGCCATCGGCTCGTCAGCCGTCCGAACGTGCATGTACATCCACAGGAACGGCGTTTGCGCGAACGGAGTGTAGATGACGGGCGGATCGCTATCATCGAGACCCGAATACCGGACGTCGTTGACGACGCCGACAATGGTGCGCCATTCGTTGGACTGATCGGGATTGACGAGCCGCAACCGCCGGCCTACCGCGTCACCCTGCGGGAAGAATCGCCGCGCGAGCGTTCGCGAAACGACAATAACGCGTGGTGCGGTTTCTGTATCGCTGACTGTGAACTCGCGGCCAGCGACCAGCGCGGTCCCGAGCGTCGCAAAGTACGCAGGAGAAGCGGCGATGAAATACGCGCGCCGCTGACCCTGGGCAACATCCGGTTGCGCTTCGACCTCGAACGTCGTGTCCCGCTGCGCGGTAACCGGCGCGAGCCCCGTCGCGCCGCCGGCACTTCGCACGCCAGGCAATGCCGCGATGGCTTCAACGGCGCGCTCCGCCGTCGCCGCGCGCCCACCCGGAGTCGGCTGATGGATCAAGAGCAGATGGAACGTCAGGAGCCGTTCGGGATTGAACCCGTAATCGGCCTCCAGCAGCCGCACGAAGCTTCGAGCGAGCACGAGTGCGCCAGCGAGAACGACGACAGCAGCGCTGATCTGCGCGACCACGAGTGCTGAACGGAGCCGCATGCCGAAGCGCAGCTCGCCGCCGGTTCGAGCCCCCCCCTTGAGGGCCGGCTCGATGTGCGTCATTGCCAATTGCACGATCGGAACCGCCGCAACGAGCAATCCGCACACGAGAATGACGCCGGTTGCGATGCCCAGAACGGGTAAGTTGAGCGCGACCTCTTGCACGCGAGGAACTCGATCACCAACCAAGGCGGCCACCGCCGCGAGTCCCCAGCTCGCCAGAAGTACTCCGAGGACGCCGCCACAGACGGCCGTCAACAGGCTTTCCGTCGCGAGCTGCCTCGCGATTCGCCAGCGGCCCGCGCCTATCGCGGCTCGCACCGCGAGCTCCTGCGTCCGCGTGGACATCCGCGCGAGCGTCAAGCTGGCCACATTCGCGCAGGCAATGAAGAGCAGACATGCCACAGCGCCAAGAGCGACGAGAAGGGCGGTTCGAACATCGCCCACGAGTCGATCGCGAATCGGGACGAGTGTCAGCGTCACGCCGGTGTTGGTGTCCGGATACGCAGCGGCTAGCCGCTCAGCGAGGGCTGAGAACTGCGCCTGGGCCTGCGATTGGGTGACGCCAGGCCTGAGGCGGCCGACTGCCTGAAAGATTCTCAACGCCCGGTTCTTGTGCTGCTGCGGCACCACCGTCATGGCGAAGTCCATGCTGGTCCACAGTTGGAACGTGCGTGAGGGGAACTGAAAGAGCGGAGGCATCACGCCGACAATCGTGAACGTCGTGCCTGACAAGACAGTCGTCCGTCCGACGATTGCCGGATCACCGCCGAAGCGGCGCTGCCACAGCCCATGGCTCAAGACCGCGAGCGGGGCAGCCCCGTCGCTTTCGCTGAACACCCGTCCGATCGCCGGGTTGACGCCAAGCGTTCTGAAAAAGCCAGGCATCACGACGCCGCCACGTACCTGCTCGTCGTCAATCGAGTACAGATTGCTGGCGTAGAGACCTGATTCCTCAAAGGCGTCCGTGGATCCGCGGAGGTCCGTGTAGTCGGGAACCGACGCTCGAACAACCATCAGGCGATCGGCTGCGGCATACGGCAGCGGCGCCAGGAGCGACGCGTAGACGATGCTGAAGACGAGGGTCGTGGCGCCGATCCCGAGCGCGATCGTCAGCAGCGCAACTGCGGCGTGGCCCGGCTGGCGGCGCAACATGCGCAATCCGTAGCTCAGATCCTGCCAGAGTTCGCCAGCATACCGTCGCATGCGCATCCCCTTTTCCTTGTCCACATCGAGCCGCCGGCAATAAGCGGCGGTCGTGGTCACATCTCCGAATTGACGACGAGCTTCCGCGACGGCCGCATCCTTCGACCAGCCTGCGTCCACGAGCTCGTGCACGCGCATGTCGAGATGAAACGCGATCTCGTCGCGGACATCGACCGTGATCTCCTTGCGTGACCGGCCGGAGAAGCGAAAGAGCCGCCTGAGGCTTGACATACTCGTGGCGACCTCACGCGGGCGTGTCGAGAATGCGGAATACGGCTCGCGCGTAGCGCCGCCACACGTCCTCGGTTGTACGAAGTTCGCGGCGTCCGCGCTGCGTGACGCGATAGAAGCGGGCCCGGCGATTGTTGTCGGACACGCCCCATTCAGCGTCAACCCAGCCCTTGTGCTCGAGGCGATGCAGGGCTTGGTAGAGAGCGCCGTCCTCGACGTCCAGGTCGCCGTCAGTGCGCTGACGGATCCAGGCCGTGATGCCGTAGCCGTGTTGCGGTCCAAGGGCTAGCGCCTTCAGAACCAGCATGTCGAGCGTGCCTTGCAGGACCGTCAGTGATGGATCGCGCGCCATTCGCTCCCCTGAGATGCTCAGGGAAGGCTAGCACCGGCGTCCGGTCGAAATCAAGGTCGTGGACCAACTCTTGGCCCGATGGTCCGTCTAACAGACAAGAACCAATGACTTCGACCCGTGACCAGCGCCCGTCATGGCTCCTGGATCTCGCCCGCGACGTTAGTTACGGTCTTCGCAGCTTGCGCCGGACACCAATATTCACCTCCGTGGCGGTCGTCACGCTGGCGCTGGGCATTGGCGCGAATACGGCGATTTTTTCACTGGCCGATGCCGTCCTCTTGAGGGCCTTGCCAGTACGAAACCCGGGACAGTTAGTTCTGCTCCGTCAGGTCAGTCCAACCGGCAACATCATGCCGTTTACCTCCGGCGCCGCCGAACAGCTGCGCCTCGGCAGCGACGCCCTTGATGGTCTGGCTGCGTTCCGGCCGGTACTGGGCATGCAGGTCAGGGCGAACGGCGTCACTGAATTCGCCCTCGCGCAGTTCGTCACTGGCAACTACCACGCCGTGCTCGGCATCAATGCGGTCGTCGGCCGAGCGTTGACGGAACAGGATCGCGAGCCCGTGGCGGTCATCAGTCATCGCTATTGGCGAACTCGCTTTGCGAGCGATCCTCAAATCGTCGGCCGAACGCTCGACATGCAGGGGCGGTCATTCACGATCGTTGGCGTGACGCCATCCCAGTTCTTTGGAACGCAGCCAGGACGGCACGTCGACGTCACGGCACCGCTTGCGGCACGCACGATGATGTTGCCGCCAAACGCGCGATGGCTGTACCTGCTTGGACGATTGGCTGACGGTGTCTCACTCGAGCAGGCGCGAGCGGCCCTTCGCACCCGGTGGGCGCAACTGCCCGACGCGCACCCGCCAGCCCCGCGTCCTCCTATCGCGTTGGAGCTGGACTCCGGCGCACAAGGTCTGAACGAGCTCCGTCGTGAGTTCTCGCTGCCGCTTCGCATTCTTCTGGCGGCGGTCGGCTTGGTATTGTTGCTCGCGTGCGCGAACCTGGCCGGCATTCTGATCGCGCGATCGACCGGCCGCGCGCAGGAGATTGCCATTCGCACGTCGTTGGGCGCCGGGCGAGGCCGCATCCTGCGACAGCTGCTGACCGAGAACGCGCTTCTCGCCGGCGCCGGCGGCATTGCCGGCGCGCTGCTGGCATTTGCCATCACCGACGTCTTGCTCGCAATGATGTCGCGCGGGCGTGCAGCGATTCTTCTCGACGTGTCACCGAATCCTCGGATCCTTGGATTTGCGCTGGCGGTCACGCTGCTCACTGCTGTGTTGTTCGGCTTGCTCCCGGCGATCGGCGCGAGCAAAGCAGACATGCAGCCGCAACTGAAGAAGGGGAGCGAGAGGGGAACAAGTCCGTGGGCTCGAACGATGGTTGGGGCCCAGGTGGCGCTGCTCGTTCTCCTGCTGACCGCGTCAGGTCTCTTCGTGCGAACGTTGCAGAAGCTGCACGCGGTCGACAGCGGCTTCCGTCCGGAACAAGTGCTCACCGTGACGCTCTCAGGCGGTTTCGCGAATCGGGGCAGCTCGCCCGGGTTGTTCGAGCAACTGTACGACCGGTTCAGCGCGTTGCCCGAAGTGCGATCGGTCAGCACCTCGATGGACACGCCGCTTGGCGGGGAAATGTCCATGGCGGCCGGGCTTTCTGTTCCTGGACGACCTCCCGATCCCGAATCAGCACCGCCGGTCTACCACAACTTCGTCGGCCCCCGCTTTTTCGAGACGATGGGAATAGCAGTACTGACGGGGCGCGATTTCGATCGGCGCGATGATGACCGGACGGGCAAGGTCGTGATCGTCAGCCAGAGTGTCGCTCGTCGGTACTTTAGCGAGCGCGATCCGCTGGGTGGCCAGGTCCTCATCGATGGCACGCCTGCGACCATTGTCGGCGTTGCCAAAGACGTCCGGTACACAAGCCTCCGCGCCGATGCGCCAATGGTGATCTACAGGTCGTACCGGCAAGAGAGCAGCGCTCCCGCCAATACTTTTCTGATTCGTACGTCGGGCAACCGTGCGACGCTTGCACCGTTGATTCGAACCGAGATCCGGGCCGCCGCTCCTGACATCGCACTGCCAAACGTGGTCAGTCTCGACGATCGAGTCGCCGCCGCGCTTCTCGATGAGCGCATGCTGGCGTTTCTCTCGAGTGCTCTCGGCGGGCTGGCGGCAGTGCTTGCCGCGATCGGCATCTACGGCAGCGCCGCCTGGACCGTCGCTCGTCGCCGCCGCGAGCTTGGCATCCGAATGGCGCTGGGAGCGAGACCCGGTCAGGTCGTTTGGCTCATCACGGGCGAAGCCTTAGCCGTTATTGCGGGCGGCCTCGCAGTCGGTATCCCCGCGGCGCTGCTCGTGGGCTGGGCCGCGCGCGGGATGCTCACGGGCGTGTTGTTCCAACTCTCCCCGAAGGACCCCGTCGTGCTCGTGTCAGCGACGACGATGATTCTGCTTCTCGGAATCGTGTCGGCATATCTTCCGGCACGACGTGCGTCACGAATCGATCCGGTGGCGGTTGTCAGGCAGGAGTGAACGCGGCGTTCAGTCCCACTTGACTTGATTGTCGGGATCGTCGACCAGAACGACGTCGTATCGCTCGAGCATGGGTATCAGCATCTGCTCGAGCTCAGTCTTCCAGAGCGGACCTTCGTAGAACTTCGCCTTCATAGGCTCGCGGGACGCGAGATCCGGAAAGCCGCGCATGAAGAAGAACTGGTCCGGATCCTCCACAGAGACAAAGGGGCCGAGGATTCTCATTCCGATCTCGGCATGCGCTGGCATGGAGCGCGTTCGAAACACATCGAGGAACTCCGCGCGCTTCCCTGGTTTCGTTTTATACGTTCGCATTTCGATGATCATGACTCCTCCTCGGACGCGAGTGAGTCGCGAACGGATAAAACTTACTTCAAACCGCGGGTGAGATAAAGCTGCGAGAGGAGTCGCGTGTAGCCGTAGCAGTAGGCATGGCCGCGTGGCGTGACGTTGAACTCGATCACCGAATACACGCCCGCAGCATCGGGCGGCACCAGCGTGCGCCACAACTCGCGGCGGCCGGTCTTCACGTTGACCTGATACACGTGCGCCGGCACTTCGCCGCGGCGGAAGACCCACAACGATTCACCGTCTGCGCTCCACGTGACTGGCCGATCGTCGGGCACCGCGCCATTCAGCGGTTGCGACTCTCCGCCGTTCACGGGCCACAGCGAGATCATCCGGTCGGAGCCGATCGCTGCTATCCACTGGCCGTTCGGCGAGATCGTTAGACCAAAGGTCCCTTCCGGTGTAATCGGCTTCGGTGCGCCGCCCTTGATGTCCTGAACGTACGAGCGCAGTCGATGCTCGGGTGCCCGCGCGTTGAACAGGATCCGCTGGCCGTCGGGAAACCAGCGCGCACCGCTGTAACGGTCGATGCCGAAGGCATTCAACGGTTTCGCTTCTCCGGCGCCGGTCGGCACTAGCACAAGCTGACGCAGCGAATTGATGGAGCCGAGGACCGTCTTGCCGTCCGGCGAGATGTCGTCGCCAAATCCGTTCAAGTCGAGGTGGACTGGCGGGGCTCCGTCGGTGCGCCTCAAATACACCCCGAAGCGATCGCCGAGCAGGAACCATTGGCCGTCGTCTGAAATATCGGCGACGCCTGAGTTGTCGAACCAGGACAAATCACGCTCGCTGGTCTCGCCGGGTGGCTGACAGACGACTGCGCGCCGTTCTTCGTCGCGCGTGAGGAGTACTCGGCCATCGGCCGCGATGTCCCACAGCGTCAGCGAACCGGGCGCCTCGTAGACGAGTCGCTGCTTCTTGTCGAGCGTGACGGCACGCAACGCGCGATTCATCCGTGAGGCCCCGGACGTAAACCACACCTCGTTGCCGCCGGCCGACCAGGCGAGGCCGCGCACGCTCGATAACTCTTCGGTCAGGAACGTCCGGTTGCCCTTGAGGTCGACGAAGGCCACCATGCCGCCGACGGCTCGATAGGTGGGATCCTCGAGGAATGCGAGGTGCTTTCCGTCGCCAGAGAAGCGCAGGAAGCGGATGGACGCATCCGTCTTGTAGATCGGGGTACCAGGCGGAAACTCAATTTGGCTCGGACCAGTGGCGTCACCCGTCGAGCGCACCACGGCGAGCTGTCTGCTGGCGGGATCCCAGTCAGCATCCTCGACGTTGTCAGCCACGTTTTTCGGGGTACCGCCTCCCATCGGCACGAGTCCGAGCGTTCCGACGAATCGTTCGCCGATGATGAAACGACGCCCCATCGATAGTGCGAGTTCGCCCGCGTGCGCTGCCAGGACATCGGTGCCAACCGGATAGTTGAGCGAGCTTGAAGCGTTGCTCTCGGCGAAATACAGGCGCCAGACTTCCAGTGCGTTCCCCTGCAGCGCCTCGCTGAAGACCACCGCCTGGCCGTCAGAGGCGAATCGTGCGCCGCCAATACGGCCGCGTCGGAACGTGAGCTGCTCGAACGCCGGTGCCGGGCCCTGCCAGAATTGCCGCGTGAGCAGCGCTCCCGCGGCTCCCGCGGCGAGCACCGCGAGCGCGAGAAGCGCGGGAATGAGGCGGCGCCGTGCGGCCGTCCGCGGAGTGACCAACGGTCGCGTCGTCGCAGTGAGCTCGCGCAGCTGTTGCAGGTCGAACGCCAGGTCGCGCGACGATTGGAAACGTTCTTCCTTGTTCTTCTCCAGACACCGCGCGACGATCGCCGCCGCCGCTGCTGGTAACTTCGGATTGAGGATCAGCGGATCCTCCGGATCCTCCTGGAGGACCGCGTTCATCGTTTCAACGTTCGACGGCCGCTGGAACGCGCGCGCGCCGGTGAACATCTCGTAGAGGATCGCGCCCAACGCGAAGATGTCCGCCCGATGATCGACTACCTCGCCGAGGACCTGCTCCGGCGACATGTAGCCGGCGGTTCCGCGAATCTCGCCAGCCTGCGTGGACTCGACCGTCGTGTCCCGCGTCCCTGACGTCACCTCACGCTCGGTGAGCTTCGCGATCCCGAAGTCGAGCAGCTTTACGCGCCCGTCTTCCGTCAGGAAGATGTTGGCGGGCTTCACGTCGCGGTGCCAGATCCCCTTGCCGTGCGCGGCGTCGAGCGCCTGAGCGATCTGGATGCCGTATTCGACTGCCTTGCGATAGGGAAGCGGGCCGCGGTTCAACCGCGAGCGAAGGGTCTCGCCCTCGAGCAGCTCGGTGACGACGTAGGGAATGCCGCCCTCGCGGGCGACGTCGTAGACGGCAACGATGTTGGGATGGTTGAGACTGCCTGCGGCGCGGGCTTCCCGAGCAAACCGCGCCACGTGCTCGGCGTCGTGCGGAGACTCGCGAAGGATCTTGAGTGCAACCGGGCGCCCCAGGCGTGGGTCGTGCGCCCGGTACACCTCCCCCATGCCCCCCGAGCCGATTAGCGCGACGACTTCGTACGGCCCGAGTCGGGCGCCCGGCGCGAGCGAGAGTCCCTTCGATGGGGCGCGCGGTTCCTCATTCACGGTTCGCGAGCTATTGCGTTACTACTTTCGCCACCGATATACGGCACCTGTTGAGATTCGCCAGAATTCGTCACGGTCGCCGGTTGGTAACACCAGGTCGACCTGGCCGCGGACTCCCCAACCCTCTTGAGTCTTGCTGCGATTGGGAAAGTACTCCAGTTCGTAGCCAACCAAGAATGCCGGGTCGGTTCCCTCATCGGTGCTGTCTTTGCCGTACACCGCTCCGAAAAGCACCCGCGCGGTATTCACGAATTTTGGATAGTTGGGTTTCGCAAACGAGTAGCGTACACCTCCGGCGTACGTGATGCGCTTGCCTTCTTCCTCGTCCGGCCCGAAATGCGTGCTGAAATCGCCAACCACACTCAGGTTACCCTGCAGGATGTCCTCGAGCGTCTTTGCGTACGTCACGTGGGGCCCGAGCAGCAGGCTGCCCGGAATGAATGAGAACGCCGCGGCATAGAACTCCGCGCGATGATCGTCCGCCCGAGCGACGCTGGGGAAGAGTAACAGCGCGAGCAGGAGGAACCAAGGTCGTCGAACGCGCATTCTGATGCTCCTTTCGACGGAGTAACGTGGTGGGAGTGCGAACTGGGCAATAATTACCGGCTCAGCCATTGGTGTCAACCGCAATGGGACAGCCTCGGGACGAAATCGCCGCATGAGACTCTCTTTCCTCGGCCTGGGATGTGTAATGGCACTGCTCATCGCGTCGTCTCAAGCCCAAGCCCAAGATCAACAAAGCCCTCCTGCCGGCCACCAGCACACGGGTCATCCCGTCCATGAATCCCTGTTTTCCCCACGGGAGGCGTCTGGCACGTCGTGGCTGCCAGACGAAAGCCCGATGTACGGCGTGCCGTTCACGTGGGGCTCGTGGGAAGTCATGCTGCATGGCTCCGGATTTGTTCAGTACATAAACGAGCCTGGAGACCGCCACCGTACAGGTGGCGCCGCCAATCAGCAGGTGAGCAGCGTCAATTGGGCCATGTTGATGGCCAAAAGGCGGTTGGGCACCGGCCGTTTTGGTTTTCGGCTGATGGGGAGCGTCGAGCCCTGGACGGTTACCGATTGCGGCTTTCTGAACCTGCTGGCGACCGGGGAAATGTGCGAGGGCGACACGATTCACGATAGGCAGCATCCTCACGATCTCTTCATGGAGCTGGCGGCGGAGTACGACAGACCCGTGCGGGGGTCGATGCGGTGGCAGGTTTATGCGGGGTTTGCGGGTGAGCCTGCACTCGGCCCGCCCGCGTTTCCACATCGAATCTCAGCGATGCCTAATCCAGTAGCGCCCATCAGCCACCACTGGCTGGATTCATCGCACATAACCTTCGGCGTTGTGACGACCGGGCTATACGATCGGCGGTGGAAGGCTGAGATGTCGGTGTTCAACGGGCGCGAGCCGGATGAGGATCGCGCCGATCTGGACCTTGGAGCGCTGGACTCGGTATCGGGGAGGTTGACGTTCCTTCCAACGCCTCGCCTTGCGCTGCAGATCTCGGCCGGACGTTTGACTGAAGCCGAGGCCGAGTTTCCGCCGGAACCACGTCGCGATCTCAACCGGCTGACGGCGTCCGCCACGTATCACCGCTCGCTTTCGAACGACGGTATCTGGGCGACAACAGTCGCCTACGGTCTCAACGCCGGACCGGAAGTGATCCCAGGTGACGAAGTCGATCTCGTGACGCATGCCGTCCTGGCGGAGACCAGCGTGACCCTGCGTGAACGGCATACCGGCTTTGGCAGGATCGAAATCGCCGGCAAACCCGGCCATGATTTACACATCCACGAAGCGCCTGCCACGATCTTTACGGTCGCGAAGCTCCAGGCTGGATACGTCAGGTACTTTCAGTCGTGGAAGGGGATTGTGCCAGGCCTAGGCGGGAGCGTGTCCCTGAACATCGTGCCTGAGTACCTTGCGACGCGCTACTCCGGTCGCGTCTCGCCGGGCTTCGGTCTGTTCGTCACTGTTCGGCCCGCGCGGCACGCGACAATGTAGCCCGCGGCGCGCGACACTATTGCCCGCGGCGGCGCGCGAAAATAGAACAACGTGTACCCCGTACTGTTTCGGATTGGTTCGTTTGAAGTCACGAGCTTCGGCGCGATGGTCGCCGTGGCTGCGCTCGTCGGCCTCTGGCTGTTCCGGCGCGAGCTCGAACGGTCGGGTCTTCCAGCGGATGCCGCTGACGCCGGTATCGTCGGCGTCCTCGGTGGGCTGGTCGGAGCCAAGCTGCTGTGGACCATTGAGCATGCCGGAGAAGCTCCGTGGACTGATCTGCTGATCTCGCGCGGCGGACTCAGCTGGTACGGCGGGTTGATTGGGGGTGTCGGCGCGGGCCTCATTTACATCGTCATGCGCGGCTGGCCGGTGATCTCTACGCTCGCCGCAGCCACCCCGTCGCTCGCGTTCGGCCACATGCTTGGCAGAATCGGCTGCCTCCTGGTCGGCGATGACTACGGCCGACCCACGGATCTGCCCTGGGGTATCGCGTTTCCAGAGGGATTACCTCCAACTACGGTTCCAGTTCACCCGACGCAAATCTACGAAGCGCTCGGGTTGGCGGTCCTCGGCTGGCTTTTGATTCGCTGGCGGCGGCACGGCACTCCCGATCGCGTCGTGCTTGGACGGTACCTCGTCGGCGCGGGCGCGCTGCGGTTCGCCGTCGAGTTCCTCAGAGTCAACGAGCGCATCGCGTTCGGCCTGAGCGTGGCTCACTTCGCATCGATCGCTGCGGTTGTTGCGGGCGCGCTGTTGACCTTAAGCATGTCGGAGGGCCGGAGGCCCCATTCGGGTTGACATTCGACCCAAGCTGATCGACACTCGGGTCGGATGTCTACACGAAAGCATGACAACGATCCAGTTGCGCTCCTCCAGGGCACGCTCGATCTTTTGATCCTCCGAACGCTGCTGTTCGGGCCGCAACACGGACAGGGCATCGCGCGCTCCATCGAACAGCAGGCCGACGATGCGCTGCTCGTCGATCACGGTTCTCTGTATCCAGCACTGCAACGCCTCGAGGCCCGCGGCTGGATTGAGGCGGAGTGGGGCACTTCCGACAACAACCGCCGCGCGCGCTTCTATACGCTGACCAAGGCCGGGCGCAAGCAGCTCGTCGCCGAAACCCGTCAATGGCGACGCCTGTCAGCGGCAATTGGACGCATTCTCGGGCCAGAGGAGGCGTAGTCCGATGTGGAAGCGCAAGCGAAGGACGGACGAGGACTTCGCCGAGGAGATCAGCGCTCACATTGCGCTCGAGGCCGAACGCCTCATCGAACAGGGATTGCCGCCGGAAGACGCGCTTGCCGCCGCACGTCGCGCGTTCGGCAGCGTGACTCGAACTCGCGAGCGCTTCTACGAGTCCAGACGCGCGATCTGGCTGCATCAGTTTGCGCAGGACCTGCGTTACGCGTTGCGCGGGCTGCGACACAGCCGCTCGTTCGTGGCCTCCACGGTCTTGACCCTGGCCGTGGGCATGAGCCTCGTGACGGTCGTCTTCGCGATCCTCAACGCCTACGTCCTCCGGCCCTTCGCCGTCCACGATCCCTACAGTCTGTATTCAGTCGCCTGGCGCGCGCAGGAAGCGGGTGGCTCGACGTTCCGTTGGAAGGACTACGAACAGTTCCTCGAGCGCCACGATCTGTTCGACGGCGTCATCGCCGAGAGCGTACGGCGCGTATCGTCAACCGATCGCCAGCTCTCGATTGGGTTTGTTTCAGGCAACTACTTTGAAACGCTTGGTGCGCGCGTCGTGCTGGGCCGAAGCCTCACACGAGCCGACGCACCTTCACCGGGCGGCGAGCCGGTCGCACTCCTCAGCCATCAGACGTGGACCCGCTTCTTCGATGCCGATCCAACAGTCCTCGGCCGCGAGCTGGAAATGAACGGCACGAAAATGCTGGTCGTCGGCGTGATGGCGTCCGAGTTCGTTGGACTCGACGATCTGCCACGCGATGCGTGGGTTCCACTGACGATGGCCGCAGTGCTTGGCGGTGGTGACTTGTTCGGCACGAAGCAGCCGCGCAGCCTGCGGGTCACCGCGCGGTTGCGGCACGACGTGACGCCCGCGCAGGCGCAGGGATCCCTCAACATCGAGCCGTTTGAAACGAAGATCGTGGGACAGGTGGATCCTGTGCGCGCCACACTGACCCGGCACGCAACGCCCGGTCGCCCATCGCGGGAGGGGATCGCGGTCCTGTCTCCCGTCATTGCGGCGTTCGTCCTCGTCCTGATTGCCGCCTGCGCCAATGCGTCGAACGTCATGCTCGCGCGCGCGAATGCACGGCATCGCGAGATCGGTGTCCGCTTGTCGATTGGCGCGAGCCGAGGCCGGATCGTTCGTCAGTTGCTCACCGAAGGTCTGCTGATCGCCGTGCTCGCCGCGCTTGCGGGCCTCGCGTTCGCTGGTTTGCTGCTTCGCCTCGGGATGTTTCTCTTCGTCGCCCTCCTGCCACCGACCATCGCGCTACGCGTGCGGTTCGTCCCGCTCGACTTCGACTATCGCGTCTTCGCGTTTGCCTGCGGCGTTGCGTGCGTTGTCACGATCTTGTTCGCGCTGTTGCCGGCACTGCAGGCCACTCGTCTGACGCTGACCGACGCGCTTCGCGGACAGCCAAGCGGCGGCGTACGCAGCAGCACGCTGCGCAACCTTCTCGTTACTGGCCAGGTCACCGTGTCGCTCGTGTTGCTGATCGTCGCCGCAACGCTGGTCAGGAACGGGACCGCGATCCAGGCGACGAATCTGGGCCTGGACACTCGGGACGTCGTCTCCGTGCGCCAATATCGCGACGATCGAGCCCTCGTCGAGCGCGCCCATCGTGAGCTCGTCTCCGATCCGCGCATCGCGCAGGTCGTCGTAACCAGCAGGAACCCGCTTTTTGGCGAACCACCAGGCTTCCTCTTGCGAGGGCCCTCCGGACCTGTGCGAGGCACCTTCAGCTTCGTGTCGCCCGGGTATTTCTCGATGCTTGGCATTCCACTCGTCCACGGCCGCGGCTTTTCGGAGGAAGAAGCCGGTCTCGAGTCCGCGATTACCATCGTCAGCGCGTCGGCCGCGAGCGCGCTGTGGCCCGGCGAGGACCCCATCGGCAAGACGGTTCGCCTCGAAATCGAACCGCGCGGCAAGCGTCTGGCAGTAGCCGAGGTGGTCCACGAGCTCCGCAAGTTGGGCGACGAGTCGCGGCCAGCGATCGTGGCGACTGTCGTTGGCGTAGCGGGGAACGCCATCAACGGCTTCGTCTACACGGGGCCGGACCCTGCGCACTTCTACCTGCCGACGAGCGCCAGCGGCTCGCGCGCTGACGCGTTGTTGGTCCGCGGTCGAACGGTGAGCACGACCGCCGAGTCCATGAAATCCATGCTGCTGCGGGCGCACGCCGATCCGACGACGTTCGATGTCATGCCGTTGGACGAGATGGTCACGCTGCAGATGTTCCCGCTGCGCGCTGCGTCTTTGGTTGGAACGCTTCTAAGCGTCATCGCGCTGGCGCTTAGCATCTCGGGCTTGTATGGGGTCCTGACGTACACCTTCGGCCAACGAACGCAGGAGATCGGCATCCGAATGGCGCTCGGCGCAAGCGCCGCGGCCGTCAGGCGCCTCGTTTTTGTCCATTCACTGAGGCTTGCGAGTGGAGGAACCGCGCTGGGGCTGGTCGTCGGCTACGGCGTCATGAAGCTGCTCAGCACCGTGATCCGACTGGAGAACGTCTCGGTGATCGATCCCGGGGCATTTGTCATAAGTCTCGTCATGATTAGCGGTGCGGTGGCGCTGGCGTCGTACGGGCCAGCGCGCCGCGCGGTTCGCATCGATCCATCTTCCATGCTGAGAGCCGACGCGTAAGCGCGCCGGACTTGACCTCGGCCGTGCTCCCGTGTAGTCTTTGTATGTTTTGATTACTCAAAATATTGTTTTTACCAAAACCAGAGCGCGGTTTGCGCTGTGGCACAAATCGTTAACCTTCGCGGGTTTATTGCTGTTTCTACCGCAACTTGCAGCGGCGCAGACGCCAGCAGCCCCAGATCCTCCTCAAGTCTCCGAACCCCCAGCGTCGCAGACAGGCCCGCTGTCGGGCTACATGGACTTCCACTTCAACAAGGTTGAGCACCAGGACGGCATCCTCGATTTCCATCGCTTCGTCCTGTTGTTCAACCACAGCTTTTCGCCGCGAATTCGCTTTGTCGGGGAATTGGAGCTCGAACACGCCTTCGTGGAAGGCCTCGAGGAAGCCGGCGAGATCGAGCTCGAACAAGCCTATCTAGATTTCCTCATGACACGCGCGCTGAACGTGCGCGCCGGAATGATGCTGGTGCCGGTCGGGATCATCAACGAGCGGCACGAACCGCCGGTGTTCAACGGCGTCGAGCGGCCGTTCGTGGATACCGTCATCATCCCGACCACGTGGTTTGAAGTTGGCGCGGGCGTGCATGGCGAGGTCGGCCGCGGATTCCGATACCGGGCGTTCGTCATGGCGCCGCTCAACGCGCTCGAGTTCAACGCTGAAGAAGGTATTCGCGGGGGACGCCAGAAGGGAGCTGAAGCCAACGTACGGAACGTCGCGCTCACCGGTCGTGGCGAGTACCTTGGCGTCCCGGGATTGACGGTTGGCGCCAGCTTCTGGACGGGCGATTCGAGCTTTGCCGTTCCGCGGCTCGACACCACCGTGCGTGTCGGGGAAGTGGACGCGCGCTATCAGCGTGACCGGCTGGAGCTGCGCACCCAATTCGCATACGTGACGGTGAAGGACGCCGGCCGCTTGAACGATGCCCTGCTGGGGCTGACCGGCGTGTCGCCGAATATTGCGGAGGCAATGCGCGGCTTCTACGCCGAGGCCGGTTATCGAATCTGGAATCAGGGCTCGCCCCGCGACCTCGTCGCGTTTGCACGCTACGAAAACTTCGACACGCAGTACCGGATGCCGGCCGGATTCCTCCCGCTCAAGGAGTTCGATCGCGACGCGCTGGTTGTCGGCACTACGTACTATCCGGACCCGGATGTCGCGCTGAAGATCGATTACGTGTGGCTGCGCAATCAGAGCAGCGTGATCACCGGCGCGAACAGTTTCAATATCGGCCTTGGTTGGTGGTTTTGAGGGACCCTCGATAATGAGAGCAATACCTGTGTTCGTGATGATGCTCGGCGCGCTTGCCGCCGGGCCTCAGGACGACGTTCGCGTCATAAAAATCAATGCGGAGAGGTTTGCCTTCACGCCCTCGAAAGTCGAGGTGACAGCGGGCGAAGAAGTCGAATTCAAACTCCGCAGCGATGACACGTCCCATGGATTCCGCATTGTTGGCACCAACACGAGCGTTGCGATCCCGAAACGCGGAAAGGGAGAAGCTTCCGCCCGCGTTCGGCTGGATACGCCGGGCACGTACACGTTCGAGTGCAATCGGATGTGCGGAGCCGGGCACAACTTCATGCGCGGCGAACTGATCGTTCGCGAGCGAGCGGCAGGTGGGCGATGAACCGCCGTCTCCTCTTCGGCGTCAGCGTTACCGTCTGGGCGATTGCCGTCGCGCTGCACTCCGGCGTAGCGGGGCAGTCGCGTGACATTCTGCCCGGCGATCCGCTGCCAGGGCTGACACCACGCGAGTTCGAAGAGTTCCGGCTTGGCCTGGACGACTTCACGGAGGTGGAAACGTCGGAAGAGGGATTGGGCCCTGCGTTCAACGGAACGAGCTGCGCGGTCTGCCACAGCGTGCCCGCCATCGGCGGCGGGGGCATCATGCTGGAGACTCGCGCCGGGTACAAAGACGCCGACGGCAACTTCCGCGGCCTGAACAAAGATGGCGACACGCTGATGCACTTATTTTCGGTGCCCACGCACAACTGTCAGCCCATCATTCCGGATGACGTGACGATCATTGCTCGGCGCGCGCCGATTCCACTGTTTGGCGCCGGACTTGTCGAGGCCATTCCAGACGAGACGTTGCTCGCGTTGGAGGATCCGCAAGACAGGAATCGGGACGGCGTCAGCGGACGAGCGGCGATGATCACCGACGTGGCAACAGGGGAGCGACGTGTCGGACGGTTCGGTTGGAAAGCACAGCATGCCACGCTGCTCGCCTTCGGCGCCGACGCCTATCGGAACGAGATGGGAATAACAAACGATCTGTTCCCGAACGAGTCGCTGTTTGGCATCGCAGACGAGCTGCTTCGGCGGTGCGACCCAAGGCCCGATCCCGAGGATGTTCGTGAACGTTCGACCGGCCGGCGCGGCATCGACAATTTCGAGTCGTTCATGCGCTTCCTGGCGCCAGTGTCGCGCGGGCCGTTAGATGAGCAGACGCGCGAAGGCGAGCGGATCTTCTCGAATATCGGCTGCGCGGCGTGCCACGTTCCCGTGCTGACGACCGGCGCGAGCGCCAATCCGCTGTTCCATCGCCAAGCCGTGCCGCTCTTTTCAGACTTGCTGCTGCATGACATCGGCACCGGGGACGGCATCCGCCAATCGGCAGGCGAGCCGGACGAGATCCGCACGCCGGCGTTGTGGGGGCTGCGGCTGCGGCGTCCGCTCCTGCACGACGGATCGGCGGCGACGATTGAAGACGCCATCGCTCGTCACCGTGCCGAGGCAGACCTCGCGCGTCGCGGATTCGATCGCCTCACGCCGACGGATCGACAGCGCTTGCTCGCGTTCTTGCGATCGCTCTGAGAAACCTCCGGGGCGATCACAAGTGCGCGCGTTTGAGCCGCAGCGCGTTGCCAATCACCGACACCGAGCTGAACGTCATCGCCGCGCTGGCCCAGATCGGGCTGATAAGCACGCCCATGAAGGGGTAGAGCACACCCGCGGCAATCGGCACCCCCGCCGCGTTGTAAACAAACGCCAGGAACAAGTTCTGGCGGATATTGCGCATCGTCGCTCGACTGAGCCGGCGCGCGCGCACGATTCCGCGAAGATCGCCTTGCACCAGCGTGATGCCGGCGCTCTCGATCGCGACGTCTGTTCCCGTGCCCATCGCAATCCCGACGTCCGCGTCGGCCAGTGCTGGAGCGTCGTTGATTCCGTCGCCGGCCATCGCCACACGGCGGCCTTCACTGCGTAACCGCTGGATGACGGCACGCTTTCCCTCGGGCAGGACATCTGCGATGACCTCGTCAATGCCAAGCTTCGACGCCACAGCATGGGCGGTCACCGTGTTATCGCCAGTGAGCATCACGATGCGCAGGCCCTCCTGGTGCAGAGCCACGAGCGCATCCGCCGCGGTGGCCTTGATCGGATCCGCGACGGCAATGATCCCCGCAGGGCGGCCGTCGACCGCAATGAAGATGGACGTCCGGCCATCGGCCCGGAGCCTATCCGCTTCGCTGGACAGCGCGGCGGCGTCGATGCCTCGCTCGTTCAGCAACACGGCGTTACCGAGAATCACGTCGCGGCCGGACACCTTACCGATAACTCCTCGGCCGGTCAGCGACGTGAAGTCCTCAACCTTGGGGATGTGAATCCCTCGCGCGCGCGCGCCACCGACGATCGCGGTGGCCAGCGGATGCTCGCTCGCTTGCTCGAGCGCAGCGGCAAGCCCTAACACGTCCTGTTCGGTGAACGGCGGGAACGCCTTGACTTCCGCCAGCACTGGCTTGCCCTCTGTCAGCGTACCGGTCTTGTCGACCACAAGCGTGTCGACCTTCTCGAAACGCTCGAGGGCTTCTGCGTTCTTGATGAGGACGCCGGCGGCTGCGCCCCGACCGGTGCCTACCATGATGGCCATTGGTGTCGCCAGGCCCAACGCGCACGGACAGGCGATGATCAAGACGGAGACCGCGCTGAGCAGGGCGTGGGCGAGCCGAGGATCCGGTCCCCAGATTGCCCAGGCGCCGAACGCAACGATCGCAATGGCAACCACCGCGGGCACAAAGTACGCGGCGATGACGTCTGCGAGGCGCTGGATCGGCGCGCGCGTCCGCTGCGCTTCGCTGACCATCCGGACGATCTGCGCGAGCAGCGTATCCTTGCCGACACGTTCGGCGCGGATGACGAGCGA
>Ga0114129_10001522_pt1 | contig 31386 bp, 32 predicted proteins | sample RhiMetdeltSRZDD1_FD_80071 | JGI IMG/M metagenome (GOLD analysis project Ga0114129, IMG submission 80071) | Populus rhizosphere microbial communities from Tennessee, USA - Rhizosphere MetaG P. deltoides SRZDD1 (version 2) (version 2) | ecosystem: Host-associated > Plants > Roots > Rhizosphere >...
AGCTGGCGTGTGATCAGCGTCGCGGCCTTCCCCGACGTGCTGAGCGACGCCAGAGCGTCGGGGTCCATCTGCCACCCGCCCGCCTCGGGCCGCAGGGCGTTGGATTCGACCATCCCGCGCAACGCGGACGTGATGAAGAAGGGCCGGCCGCGCGAGACGCGATGGATCACGGCGTGCGCTTCGTCGGGCACGCGCCCGGCCATGGTCGTGACGAGCTGCCGGGTCGCGACCTCGTCCAACGGGCGAAGGGTGATCGTCGTGGCACGGCTCCACGCCCGCGCCGGATGATCGGTCCGGATCTCGTCGTTGCGGAGCGCGGCGATCACGGTCGTCGATCGCATCGCCGGCGGGTGTCGCGACCATCGGTCGATCACCGCGAGCGACAGCTCGTCCGCCCACTGGCAGTCGTCGAGCAACAGCACGGCGGCGCGCTCGGGCGTTCCGAGCGCATCGAAGAGGGCCGCGAGCGCGGCCGTCAGCCGATGCTCCGAGACCTCGTCGCGTCCCTCACCGGCCGACCGGAGGAGTCCGGCGAGTCCCGGAACCACGGTTCCGAGCTCGGGTGCCCAGGGCCCGAGCGACCTCCGCAGATGGTCGGCGAAGTCGGGATCCGTCGCCGCCGCGTCGAGGATGGCCGACGCCAGTCCCTCCAGCAGCGTCGACGGCCTCGGCGCCTCGAGGTCCCGGGCCTCCGCGCGCAGGACGAGCGCGCGACGTTGCGCGGCCATCAGCGAGATCTCGTCGAGGAACCGCGTCTTCCCGTCCCCCGATGCGGCCTCCAACCGGACCAGCGTGCCGCGGCCGACCTCCCCGCGGTCGAGGATCCGGTCGATCTCCGCGAGCTCGCCGGTCCTGCCGACGAACGCGGGGTCGGTCACGGTCGCGCGGTCGTCGTTCGCGCCGATCACGAGGACCGGGTCGCGTTCGCCTCGATCCACGGCCCGCTGGAGCTCGAGCAGGTCATGGAGCACGCCGGCGGCGGAGGCGTAGCGGTCGCGCGGATCCTTCCGGAGCAGTCTGCCCACGATCTCGTCCAGCACGCGTGGGACGGCGATCCCGGCGGCTCGAACGCCGGACGACGGATGGAGGAGGTGAGCTCGCAGGAGCTCCCCGGTGTCGCCGACGTCGTGGAGCGGTCTGCCGGTGAGGCACTCGAACAGGACGATGCCCGCGGAGTAGAGATCGCTGCGTTGGTCGACCGGGTCGTTCAGCGCGCCGGCCTGCTCGGGCGAGAAGTAGCGCGCGGTTCCGACGGTGATGTCGGCGTCGTGGCCCCCCACCAAGGGGTCGGTGATGCTCGGATCCACGAGCCACGCGCGCCCGCCCGGCTCGGTCCCCACGATCACGTTCGACGGTTTCACGGCCCCGTGGACGAGCCCCAGTCCGTGGAGCGTGTCGAGCGCGCGGAAGAGATCCAGCGCGACGCCGATCGTCCACTCCACCGACGACGGCCCGCCTGCGATCGATCGATCGAGCGGCTCGCCCTCGAGGTACGGACGGAGCAGCCGGACGCGGACGCCGATCCGGTCGATCTGCCACGGGAGCGTGAGGCGCGTCCAGACGGCGCGTTTGGGGTCGGCCGGAGGGAACGACCGGACGTCCTCGGCGGAGAGCTCCTTGATCACCACTTCGAGATCGCTCACCAGATCGTGGCCCACCGACGTGACGCACGTTCCGTGCCGGGCCAGCTCACGATCGATCTGAACGCGATCCTCGATCGACGGACCCTGCGTCACGTTCCGGGCCATCGCGCTCCTCCGACGTCGCCTCCCCGTGGACCTGGATATCGGCGCCTCGATCGGCGGGGCTGAAGCCGTTCCAGGTTCACGCCGGTTCCGTCGCTCCTCCCGAGTCCTCGCGCTCGCGGGCGGTCATGATCGCCCGGAGGTCGCCGACGATCTCCGGCATGTCCTCCTCGATCACCTGCAGGTCGTCGGCCGAGAGCACCAGCGCGCGCAACGGCGACGTGGTCTGGACCGTCGCCATCCTGCGCTGGAAGCGCAGGAGGGCGATCTCCCCGACCACGTCGCCCGGGCCGATCGTGCCGAGGGTCTCGCCGTCCTTCGTGACGGTCGCGGTGCCTTCTTCCACGATCAACAGCTCGTAGGGGATCGACCCCTCCTCGAAGAGGACCCGTCCCTCGGGCACCTCGAGCTCGGCGACGTGGTGCGCCAGCGTCGCGAGATCGTGGTGATCGAGCTCCCCGAACAGCGGCACCCGGCGGAGCCGGTCGACGTCGATCACGTCCGCGTCCGATCCGGGGCCGGGACGCTCGCCTCCGACCTCGGTCGCCGAGTGGAGGTGGTGCCGAACGAGGACATGGTGTCGGGGGCCTCCGCGAACCTGTGACAGCAGCCAATCGTAGGATCCGCCGGCGTGGATGGCCAATCCGCGGAGGTGGGCGCGCCTCAGGCCGAACGAGCGCCGAACCGCAGGAGGGTGGGTTCCGCGGGCTCCGACTCCGGGGCGTTCGTCTCTGACGGCATCCACACGGTGAGCGTCGTCCCGGCGTCGGGGAGGCTCCGCAGCTCGCACCGTCCACCGGCCATCTCCGCCCGCTCGCGCATCGCGGCGAGGCCCATGTGGCCGGGCGCCGCCACGATCGCCTCCTGCGGGAGGAACCCGATCCCGTCGTCGGAGATCTCCATCTCGACCCCGTCGTCGCGATCGGTCAAGAGCACCTCGACGCGTTCCGCTCCGGAGTGCTTGCGCGCGTTCGTCAGCGCCTCCTGCGCGATCCGATACAAGATCAGCCGGGTCTGCGTCGACGGCTGCGTCGACAGGTGGTCGTCGACGCGCCAGCGGAACGACGGCTCCGCGTTGTCGAGGAACGAACGGAGCGCGGGCGCGAGCCCCTCCTCGTCCAGGATCGGCGGGCGGAGGTCGAAGAGCAGGTGTCGAAGGCTCGTGATCGAGCTGCTCACGACCTCCAGGGCGTGCTGGACGTCCTCGATGTCGGGGTGGGTCTTGCGCAGGAGTTCCAGACGCATCTTCACGGCGATCATCTTCTGCACGGGATCGTCGTGGACGTCGTTCGCGATCTTCTGCCGCTCCTCCTCGGTCGCCCGGACCACGTGGTCGAGGAGCCGGCGACGCTGCCGGTCGATCTCCTCGAGATCGGCGATCACGGTCCGCAGCTCTTCCGTCCGTTCCGCGACCGTGCGTTCGAGGTCGTCGTTGTGCGCCTCGAGCTCGTCTTGGAGCCGTCGGATCTGGTCGATCCGCTCCTTCCGCTCCTCGGAGAGCCACGCGTTCTCGAGTGCCAGCGTCGCGTGGGCGGCGGCCTGCGCGACCATCGAGACGACCCAGCTCCTGATCCCCCCGTCGTGTCCGCCACGCTCCAGCACGACGACCCCCACGCGGCGTCCTCGATCGCCGAGCATCGGGACGACCAGCACGTTCGATGCGTCGGGCAGCGACGCGGCGATCGTCGGGTCGGTGGTCGGGTCGATCGACCGCACGGCGACCACGGTCCGCTCGGACCAGGCCCGCTCCAGCAGCGCATCGATGCCCATGGGGTGGTCGGGCGCGAGCCCGTCCGGGAGCGAAGCCATGACCGTGGGGTCGCCGCCGCGCGCCGCCAGCACGATCCCTCGGTGGAATCCGAACGTCGCACAGAGATCCTCGAGCAGGATCCGGGGGATGCCTTCGGCCGACGGGGCCGCCTCGATCCGCGCCACCGTCGCCGACAGGCGCTCGAGGTCGACCTTCTGCCGGCGCAGCTCGCGCTCGCTCAGGGCGGCGAACGCCGCGGTCGCCAACGAGAGGATCCACAACCCCCCGACCGTGGCGACCGCGATCCCGGTCAGCAACGCGAGGTCGGCGCCGGGCGGTGGGTCCAGCACCCCGGCTCGCTCCGCCTCGACGACGAGCAGGAACAGCAACGTGTGCCAGAGCACCAGCTTGACGCCCGTGCGGTAGGACACGATCAGGATCACGCCGATCACGTGGGCGAAGAGCAGGAAGCGGAGCGGGCTCTCGGCGAGTCCGGTGACGACGATCCCGGCCGCGAGCAGCAGTCCGTCGAGCAACAGGGTGGCGTTCAGCACCACGATGGCGGCGGCCCTGGACCGCCGTCCGACGACCAGCGGAAGGGTGGCGAGCGCTACGGAGATCCCCGCGCCGAACCCCACCGCGATCGACGCCCGGTCGATCGGCGAGGGCTCGAACACGGTGAGGGCCACCGCGACGAGCGCCAGGCATCCGCGGAGCAGCAGGAGGTACCGAGCCCGCTCTTCGATCGAGAGGAGGTCGGCCGGGTCCGGGCCGATCCGCGCCGAGGCTTGGCGGGCGGTCATCGGAACGGGGTCACCTCGGGGCGCAGGGGGGCGGCGGTCAGCTTCGGATCCCGCCGATCGAGCCGATCCTGGATCACGACGAAGAGGCCGGCGATCGCGAAGAGGAGCAGGACGGTCAGGACGCCCCGCGCCACCTCGATCGGGATCGGTCCGAACCCGGTGCGGGTGCCCGCCCCGGGCTCGGACACGGGTCTGCTCGGGCCCAGCGCCGACGGGGCGATCCTGGGACCGACGGCTCCTCGACCAACGTCGAGCGCGGGTCCCGGGCCCGTTCCCTGGGAACCGCCGGGCAGGCCGCCGGAGTCCCCCCGCGCGCCTCCGCCGTCCGTGGTCCCGCCACGACCACCCGGCGCGTGCGCACCCTCGCCGGAGAGGATCTGGTCGGCCCGGTCGGTGACCGGGGAGACCGCCGGACCGGCCTCTCGATCGATCGTGTCGATCGGGTCGGCCGGAGGGTCCGCGGGATCGCCGGAGCCGCCGCCGAGCTCGTCGGCCATGCAGGCCAGGTCGAGCGGAGGACAGGCTGCTCGTGCCGGGGTCGGCGCGAGCAGCGTCAGGAGCGCGACCCCGGTCGCGCCCGCCAGCCGAACCCGGATCCACCGGCCCATCAAGTCCTCACTCCCTCGAGGTTGTTCCCGGAGGGAACCCTCCTCCAGGAACATCGACCGATGGTTCCTCGGGCTTGACCTCCCCCGCGGCCCGCCCCCCGCCGCGGAGCTCCGACAGGTGCCGCACCGGTTCGACGTGATCGCCCTGGACGTACTTGACGCCCAACCGCTCCAGCTCACCGAGCTGCTCCTCCGAGGTCACGTGCTCGGCGATCGCGGCGGCTCCGACCTCGTCGGCCCAGGCCACGACGGCGGCCACGACGGCGTGGCGCGATCCGTCGCGGTCGACGTCGCCGGTGAGCGCGCGGTCGAGCCGGACGAACTCGGGCCGCATCCGCACCAGCAGATCGAGACTGGCGAGCTCCGAACCCACGTCGGCCAGGCAGACCCGCACCCCACGCTCGCGGAGCGGGACGAGGGCGTTCTCGAAGCCCTCGGGCGGCGGAGAGAGCTCGCTGAAGGAGAGCACGACCCGGCCGGCGGCCCCTCGCCCGATCAGCTTCTGGAACGCGGTCGACCGAGCGGTCGCCGGGCTCACCTCGAACTCGAGCGACCGGTCGCCCGGGATCCGACGGAGCGCCTTCGAGGCCGCGCGGAACGCCGCCGCTTCGACCTCGTGGAGCAGGCCGACAGCCTCGGCGTCGGCGGCCCACTGGTCGAAGGGACGGCTCGGGAGCATCACCACCCGGGACTGCGCCTCCACGCCGACCGTCCGACGGGTCGCCACCTCAACGATCGACTGGAAGGCCGCGGTGACCGCCTCGCTCGTGAGGGCCTGCTCGACCCTGCTGCGCTGCTCCTCGCGGCGGTCCGCCGGTGCCCGCCGATCCAGATCGGCGGTCACCGGCGGATCCTCGCGATCCATCGAACGATGGATCGCGCGGAGGATCTCGTCGGTGGAATCGCTCTTGGGGATGTACGCCTCCGCGCCGGCGCCGATCATCCGGATCTTCGTGTCGACGTCCTCGTGTGCGGAGAGCGCCACGATCTTCGTGGGGGCGCAGCGCCTCGCGATCTCGCGGACCGCGCGGACGCCGCCGCCGCCCGGCATGCGGACGTCCATCAGCACCACGTCCGGTCGCTCTTCGAGCGCCAGCTGGATCCCGCGCTCCGCGTCTTTGGCCGCGCCGACGAACCGCAACGCGGGGTCCGATCCGATCAGCGCCCGGAGCACATCGACGACCGAATCCTCGTCGTCGACCACCATCACCCGGATCCCGGACATCTCGCCTCCGTCTGCCCCTCCCCGCGGGCGCCCCTACCCGATATCGGGTATCGGCCGAGCGCCGGCCCCGGTGGATGGCTCGAAGTGGTCAAGTCGCGGGCGTTCGTCCATCCCACGGCGGACCGACACCGTGCGTTGCGGGGCTCCGTCCCCTCGCCGTCAAGCGGTCGCTGAACGGAACGCGTGCCGGCCGGGCCAGCGGATCGGCCACACCTCGGTGTCCGGGATCGGACCCGGCCGTCCGAGGAGGAACCCCTGCCCGTAGGGGACGTCGAGGGCCTGGAGCTCGGCGAGATCCTCGTCCTTCTCGACGCCTTCCGCGATCACCGAGATCCCGACCTCCTCGGCGAAGGACATCAGGCGTTCGACGAGCGAGTGGCGAACCGGATCCGACGCCACGTCCAGGATCAACGCCCGATCGAGCTTCATGAAGTCCGGGGCGAGCTGGACGACGTGGTTCAGGCTGGCGAAGCCGGCCCCGAAGTCGTCGATCGCGAACCTGACCCCGCGCTCCCGGATCGGTCGGAGCTTCGCCGCGAGCTCCTCGTAGTCCGTCACCGCGGACTGCTCGGTCATCTCCAGCACGATGCGATCGGCCACCGGATCGTCGAGCAGGTCGGGAAGGCCCGAGGCGCGGATCGTGTCCGGGGAGACGTTCACCGAGAGATACGTCCCCAGCGGCAGACGGTCGAGCTCCGCCAAGCCGCGTCCCACGGCCGCGAGCTCCAGCTCCACCAGGAGCCCGACGCTCGCCGCCGCGGCGAACCAGGCCTCCGGGAGCCGACGGGGACGCTCCATGAAGCGTGCCAGCGCTTCGACGCCGACCACGTGCCCGCCCCGTAGCTCGACGATCGGCTGGAACACCATGTGCAGCGATGGACCGTTGATCGCCCGCATGATCCGCTGGGACGTGTGTTGCAGCGCCGTGTCGGTGCGATGCGAGAGGTAGCCGGCGAGCCGTTCGGCGACGTCTCCGAGCGATTCGACGGAGACGGTCGGCCGGCCCTCGGCCGATCGGTGCACCGCCCGCAGCAGCTGCTCCGGCGGTTCGTCCTTGGCAACGTACCCGACGGCGCCCGCCCGAAGCATCGCCACGACCACGTCGGGATCGGCGTGGGCCGAGACGGCCACCACCCGCGTCTCCGGTGATTCGCGGCGGAGGTCGCGAGCCACGCGTCCGCCGCCGCCGCCGGGCATCCGGACGTCGATCAACGCCACGTCGGGGGTCTCGGCACGGGCGAGCTCGATCGCCTCGTCGGCGTCCCTCGCGGTCCCGACGACGTCGATCGCGGGATCGGTCGCCATCACGTCCGAGAGCAGGCCGAGGACGGTGTCCTCGTCGTCCGCCAGCATCACGCGGATCCGGTCCATCGTGGCTCCTCTCGCCGTGCTTCGTTCCGTCGCATGAGGATGCGGACCGGGGCGTCATCGGCCAATAGTCAGCCGGGTTCATCCTCCGTGTCGGCCGGATGTCGTCGGAGGGTCGGCCGGTGGTAGGTCCTCGGCCGGGGGTCTGTGGTCTCGGTCGGGCGGGCCCGGCCTTCCGCTGGCGGCGGAACCGGCCCTCGTGCGAGACTCCGCAGGTGAACGCCACGGGGCGTCCGTCCGACGGGATCGGGAACGACGGGGACGGATCGGGATGACCGACCAGGTATCGACGCCCGCAGGAGACGCCCCGGAAGCCACCGCGGGGCGGCTGTTCGCCGCCGTCCAGGGGCACTTCGAGCAAGCCGCGGAGCGGATCGGTCTCGACGACGGAGCCCGGAAGGTGCTCTCGACCCACCGACGGGAGGTGGCGGTCTCCGTCCGGGTCCCGATGGACGACGGGTCCTTCGAGGTCAGCCCGGGGTGGCGGATCCAGCACAACGGGGCCCGTGGACCCTTCAAGGGCGGGCTGCGGTTCCATCCGAACGCGTCCCTCGACGAGTTCCGATGCTTCGCCGCGCTGATGACGTGGAAGACGGCGCTGCTCGACGTCCCGTTCGGGGGGGCGAAGGGGGGCGTGAAGGTCGATCCGAAGGCCCTGTCGGTCACCGAGCTCGAGCGCTTGTGCCGGCAGTTCTTCTCGGCGATCGAGATGATGATCGGCCCGTACCGCGACATCCCCGCGCCCGACGTCAACACCGGCCCGCGGGAGATGGCCTGGATGTACGACGAGTACTCGAAGTCCCGAGGTGACTCGCTGGCCGTGATCACCGGCAAGCCGGTCGGGCTCGGCGGATCGCTCGGCCGCGATGCGGCGACCGGGCGGGGCGCGTTGTTCGCCCTCGACCGGATCGCCCGGTCGCGGCGGTGGACGCGCGAGCAGATCCGCGTCGCGGTGGAGGGCTACGGCAACGCGGGCTCCTGGTTCGCGCAGCTCGCCCATCAGATGGGATACCGCATCGTCGCGGTGTCCGACTCGAAGGGCGCCGTCGTGAATCCGGAGGGACTCTTGCCGCACGACGTGCTGGAGCACAAGCAGGCCACGGGCAGCGTGGTGGGGCACAAGCACGCCGACACGATCGAGGGCGAGGATCTGATCGCGGTCGACTGCGATGTGCTCGCGCCCGCGGCTCTCGAGGAGTCGGTCCGCGAGGACAACGCCGAGCGGATCCGCGCCCGGCTCGTGCTGGAGTTGGCGAACCACCCGACGACCCCGGCGGCGGACCGGGTCCTCTCCGACCGCGGCGTCGCGGTGATCCCCGACATCCTCGGGAGCGCGGGCGGCGTGACGGTCAGCTACCTCGAGTGGGTGCAGAACCTGCAGCGCGAGCGATGGACCGAGGATCGGGTGAACGGTCGGCTCCAGGAGCTGATGGAGTCGGCCACCGACCAGGTGCTCGAACGGGCCGACGAGAGCGCGACCTCGCACCGGGCGGCCGCGTACGAGATCGCGATCGACCGCGTCGCCGCTGCCGGTCGAGCCCGCGGCTGGCACTGACGCCGCGGGGCCTGCTCAGGCGCCGCGGCGGGGTCCGGACTCCGAGGAGGCCGCGACGCTTGGTCGCGGCACCGTGGCGCCCGCGTCGGCTCGCGTTCGGGCCGGCTCGAGCGTGTAGACCGCGTAGCCCTGCTGGATCACGCTCTGGGCGACGTTGCGGACCGGGATCCCGCCGGGCGTGCGCCCCCGTTCGGTGCCACGGTGCGCGTGCCCGTGGAGGACCAGGTCGACCCGGTGGCGGTCGGCGACCTCGGCGAACAGGTAGCTCCCCAGGAAGGGGAAGAGCTCGCGTGGCTCGCCGGCGAGCGTCTCCCGGATCGGCGCGTAGTGCAGCAGCAGCACGGTGCGTTCCGCCTCGAGCCCTGCCAGCGCCGCGTCGAGGCGTTCGGCGAGCCCGAACGTGTGCTGCACGAAGGCCTTCATCTCGGGCTCGCCGAACGCGGTCGCGTGGGTCCCCTCGAAGCCGCCGCCGAAACCCTTGGTCCCCGCGATCCCCAGGCGCGTCCCGCCGACGTCCCACACGATCGCCTCGCCCTCGAGGATGCGGACACCGGCCGCGTCGAGGATCGAGGCCACCGCTTCGTGCCGATCCGACTGGTGGTCGTGGTTGCCCAGGACCGCGGCGATCGGGACGCCGTCGAGATCGCGGAGCGCGTCGGCGAGCACGTGCGCCTCCGCGGGGGTGCCGAGACGCGTGAGATCTCCGGCCAGCAGCAGCACGTCGGCGTGATCGGGGACCGAGCGGAACTGCGCGCGAACCTGCTCCGCGGCCTCCAGTCCGCAGTGGACGTCGCCCACCGCCGCGATGCGGATCACCCGATCGCCTCTTCCCCGGACGGCTCATGGGCGGCCGCGACCGTGACCTGGTTGTCGACCGCCATTCCCGGCGCGACCTCGGCGACCACCTCCTCCACCGCGACGCGGACCTCGGATGTGGGAGCGGATCCCTGGACGAGGACCCGGCCGGCGACGATGTCGACGCTCAGCTCGGGCTCGCCGACGCGCGGATCCGTGGCCAGCGCCTGCCGGATCCGTTCCCGCTCGTACTGGGGCTCAGGCACGGGAGGCGGTCACCTTCGGCCGGATCGCGTCGAGGAGCTCCGTGACGACCTCCTCCGGGACCAGGAGATCCATCGATTGCGCATAGAAGAGGAGGGAGAGCAGCCGTCGCGCGCCGTGCTGCTTCGCCCGGCGGGTCAGGTACCCCCAGTCGAGGTCCGGGCGGCCGAGGACGCTGAGGGCGTCGTGCCAGTACCTGGCGGTGTCCTCGCCGGTCGCCACGGCCTTCATCACGATCAGGTCTTCGGCCGACACGACCGGCAGCCGGCGACCGTGCACGTCCACGTCGACCGCGCGTTCGAGGATCTCGTCGCTCAGTCCGATGTCGTGGGTCGATCGGGAGATCAGGTCGACGAGGACGTCGTCCTTGAACGCTTTGGCCAACCAGTTCGGCGAGACCACGAGGGTCTCGAACCCGGCCACCCGAAGTGCCGCCAAGGCCCGCTCGACGTCGCGGTCGCGCAGGAAGAGGTCGATGTCGGTCACCCGGCGGTCGCGACCGAGGACGGAGGTGGCGAGGCCGCCCATCACCAGGAACGTGATGTCCGCCCGGCGCAGCACGTCCACCGTCTCGTCGAGCACGGCGAGCAGGCGGTCACCGTCGGGGACCGCGTCGGGATGTCGCTCCCTCCGAGCCGCTCCGATGTCCATCAGTGGCCCTCCGTGCGTGGAATGCTCTACCCGGGAACCGTCGCTCTCACACGCGGCGGAGCCCGCCACCGCGGGGCGAACCGACGCCCCGAGGTTCGGTGTGGCGCAAGGAGGACCGACGGGTGCTCGCGTACAGCCAGGGCGTCTATGACGCGCTCAAGACGATCCACATCCTCGCCGCGATCGTGTGGCTCGGCGGCGGGGTCTTCGTCCAGATCTACGCGACCCGGCTGCGGAGGGCGAACGAGACCACCCAGCTGATGCGGTTCGCCAAGGACATCGAACGGTTGGGCACGAGCATCTTCCTCCCCGCCTCGATCGTCGTGTTGTTGATGGGGATCTCGATGATCTGGTACTCGCCCGCCTGGGAGCTCTCGCAGCTCTGGGTGATCCTCGGACTGGTCGGGATCGCGAACACGATCGTCGTCGGGGCCGCCTTCCTCGGACCGGAGTCCGGCAAGCTGGCTCGGATGGCCGAGGAACGCGGGTACGAGGATCCGCACGTCGTTCGGCGCGTCGAGCGGATCTTCGCGATCTCGCGGTACGACCTGGCCGTCCTGCTCCTGGTCGTGGTGGACATGGTGGTGAAGCCGGGGAGCTAGGCCTCGGGCATCGCGTCCGCGTCGAGCACCAGGACCTGGGCCGCCATGTTGACGCCGCTCGCCGGGATCGACGGATCGCCCGCGAGGAGGCGCCGGACCGCGTCGCGCTTCTCTACCCCGGTCACCAGCCACACGGCGCGCGCCGCGAGCGCGAGACCCGGGTAGGTGAGGGACATCCGCCGGCGTCCCTCGTACGGACCGGTGACACCGACCGATCGTTCGCGGATCTCCAGGATCGGATCGCCGGGGACGAGCGACGCCGTGTGCCCGTCCGCGCCCAGCCCGAGGTGCACGACGTCGAACGCCCCCGGGAGCCCGGCCGCGTAGTGAGCCGCCGCCGCGTCGAGGTCCTCCTCCTCGACCGGCATCGGGCGGAGGTCGCGGGTCGCGCCGGCGGGCAGCGCGCGGAGCTGGTGGGTCAGGTTGCGGTCGGGGCTGCCCGCCGGCGCGACCCGCTCGTCGACCTGCCACGTGTCGACCTCGGCCCACGGGACCTCGTGCTCCCCGAGCCGTTCGAACAGCGCGGTCACGCCTTGACCGCCGCTGATCGCCCAGGTCGCCCGGCGGCCCGACGCGATCGCCCCCGCGATCGCGTCGGCGAGCAGCGCGGCGGCGCGGTCCGCGGCGGCGGCCGCGTCGGGGAGTTGCTCGACCAGGATCGCGTCAGGGCTCGACGTGTCCTCCGAACTCGTGCCGGAGCGCGGACAGGATCCGGTTGGCGAACGAGGCCTCGCCGCGCGACGTGAACCGCCCGAAGAGCGCGTTGGTCAGCAGCTCGGCCGGGACGCCGTCCTCGATCGCGGTGATCGCCGTCCACCGCCCCTCGCCCGAGTCCGGCACGTGGCCCTCGAACCCGGAGAGCTCCCCGTCGTCGTGGAGGGCCGCCGCGGTGAGATCGAGCAGCCACGACGAGACCACGCTGCCCCGTCGCCAGACCTCGGCCACCTCCGCCAGATCGAACGAGAAGCCGGCGCGGTCGTCGGCCGCTTCGTTCGCGTGCCGCAAGACGTTCAGCCCCTCGGCGTACGCGGCCATCAGCGCGTACTCGATCCCGTTGTGGATCATCTTCGTGAAGTGCCCTGCCCCGGTCGGACCGCATCGCAGGTAGCCCTGCTCCGACGCCGAGGGCGTGCCGGTCCGACCGCGGGTGCGAGGCGCGGACCGGACGCCCGGCGCGAGCGATGCGAAGATGGGTTCGAGCAGTTCGAAGACCTCCTCGTCCGCCCCGACCATCAAGGAGAACCCTCGATCGAGACCGTAGACGCCTCCGCTCGTGCCGCAGTCGACGTACCTGATCCCGCGCTGGGAGAGCTCCAGGCCCCGGCGCACGTCGTCGCGGTAGAAGGTGTTGCCCCCGTCGATCAGCACGTCGCCCGGGGCGAACCGATCCCCGAGGTCGCGGACCGTCGCCTCGGTCGGCTCGCCCGCCGGGAGCATCAGCCACGCGATCCGCGGCGTCGGCAGCGCCGCGACGAGCCCGTCGAGGTCGTCGACCCCCTTCGCCCCCTCGCTCGCGAGCCGGTCGATCGCCGCCGGATCGAGGTCGAACACCGCGCATCGGTGCCCGTCACGCATCAGACGCCGGGAGATGTTCGTTCCCATCCGACCCAGCCCGACCACTCCCAGCTCCATCGGTCGGTCGGTGCTCATCGAGGCCTCCTTCGGGCACGGGTCCCGCGATCGCACGGGCGGGTGGCGGGATGACGGCGACGGACACCTCTAGGGATAGCACGGCGGACGCGCTCGTCGTCTTCGGGATCACCGGCGACCTGGGCCGGCGGATGACGATCCCTGCCCTCTACCGGCTCGAACGGCGGGGGGCGCTCCCGTGCGACGTGATCGGCGTCGGTCGCCAGGAGCGCACGATCGAGGAGTTCCGCGCGATGGCGCGCGAGGCGGTCGAGGCCGCTGAGGACACGGTCGACGAGCAGGTCTTCGAGCGGTTCGTCGGGCGCCTGTCGTACCTGCCCGGCGACGCCTCGGATCCCACGCTCTGCGAGCGGCTCCGCGACGAGCTCCGCGACGCCCGGCATCCCGTCTTCTACCTCGCCGTGCCGCCGAACCTGTTCGCTCCGATCGTCGAGGTGCTGGCCGAGGCGGGGCTCACGAAGGACGCCCGCGTGGTGATCGAGAAGCCCTTCGGCCACGACCTCGCCTCGGCCCGACAGCTGAACCGGCAGCTCCTGAAGGTGGTCCGGGAGCGGCAGATCTTCCGGATCGACCACTTCCTCGGGAAGGAGCCGGTGCAGGACATCGTCTACCTCCGCTTCGCCAACGAGCTCTTCGAACCGACGTGGAACCGCCACCACGTCGAGTCTGTCCAGATCACGCTGGCCGAGTCGTTCGACGTCGGCGACCGCGGGAGCTTCTACGACGCGGTCGGTGCCCTCCGCGACGTCGTGCAGAACCACCTGCTCCAGGTGCTGGCGCTGGTGACGATGGAGGCGCCCGCCGGGGGTGGCGACGCGATCGGGGACCGACGGCTCGACGTCCTGCGCGCGGTCCGCAGCGCGGACCCGGCCGACTGCGTCCGAGGTCAGTACGCCGGGTACCTCGACCACGACGGGGTGAAGCCCGACTCGCAGACCGAGACCTACGTGGCGCTCCGGCTGTGGATCGACAACTGGCGCTGGACCGATGTGCCGGTCCTGATCCGGGCGGGCAAGGCGATGCCGCTCACGTCGACCGAGGTGCGGATCTCGTTCCGGCGTCCGCCCCCGATCCTGCTGACCGACCACACCGAGGAGGTGCACCGCCACAGCCACGTGACGCTCCGGATCGGGGCGGACGCCGGCGCGAGCATCGGGGTGCTCGTGAAGGACCCCGCCGGTCCGATGGCGGAGCCCGTCCACCTCGACGTCTCGTTCGCGGAGCACATGGAGCGGAGCCCCCGGCCGTATGAGCGGCTGCTGGGCGACGTGCTGCGCGGCGACCGGATGCTCTTCCCGCGCCAGTCCTTGGTGGAGGAGTCGTGGCGGATCGTCCAGCCGTTGCTGGACGATCCGCCGCCGGTGGAGGAGTACGCGAAGGGAACGTGGGGGCCGTCGTCCGCCGAACGGCTCGCCGAGCCGTACGGCGGGTGGCGGTCGCCGCGGACGCCGACACCACAGGCGGCGACCGAGGAGGAGGCTCGATGAGCGCACGGGAAAGCCGGACCGTGGACGAGACGATGCACGGGCACGCGAACGACGACGGCCGCCGTCCGTGGTTCGACCCCGAGGAGACGTCACCCTGGGAACAGGTGCGCCCTCGCACGATCGGTGAGGAGGACTGGGCTCGGTTCGAGTCCTCGGTCGCGGAGATGTTCGCGGCCTTCGGCATGGAGCTCGACACGCCGGGGACCCGCGACACCCCGCGCCGCTTCGTCCGCGCGATGTTCGAGGCGACCTCCGGCTACGAGGGCGACCCGAAACTGCTCACGGCCTTCCCCACGGAGTGCCACGGCGGTCCGGATTGCGCGATCAGCCAGGTGATCGAGGGGCCGATCCCGTTCTACGCCCTCTGCGAGCACCACGCGCTGCCGTTCTACGGCGTCGCTCACGTCGGCTACGTCGCTCACGAGCAGATCATCGGGATCTCCAAGCTCACCCGGCTCGTTCGCGTCTACGCCCGCCGGTTCACGGTGCAGGAGCGGATCGGCCAGCACGTGGCCGACCACCTGAACGAGGTGCTCCGACCGCACGGCGTCGCGGTGCACCTGCAGGCCGCGCACCTCTGCACGCAGATGCGCGGGGTCCGTGAGGAGCGATCGCGGACGTCCACCTCGTTCTGGCGAGGGAACTACGAACGCGATCCGGAGATGCGACGCGAGTTCCTGGCGGTGGCCCAGCTCGCCCGTGAGTGAGCCGGATGTCCGGCTCGAGCGGCTCTTCGAGGTCCCGGACGGCGCCGGCATCGAGCTCCCTCCCGAGATCGAGGCCGCGCACGGCGGAGGGTTCGCGCTCCCGGAGCGGGTCGTCTACGCGAACTTCGTGTCGTCGATCGACGGGGTGGCGGCGATCGAGGGGATCGAGCGCTCGTCCTCGGTGATCAGCGGGGCGGCGGCAGCCGATCGGTTCGTGATGGCGCTGCTCCGCAGCGTCGCCGACGCGGTCCTGATCGGCTCGGCGACGCTGCGGGAGCACGGCGGACCGTGGACGGCCGAGCGTGCCTTCCCGGCCGCGGCGGAGGCGTTCGCCAGGGTGCGTGACGGTCGCCCGGCGCCGACGCTCGCCGTCGTCACCGGGAGCGGCGACCTCCCGACGGACGTTCCTGCGCTGGCCGATGCCGTCGTGATCACCACGGCGTCGGGCGCGGAGCGGATCACGGCGTCCGGCGTCCGAGCGGGGGAGGTCGTCGACGCCGGATCCGGGGATCGCGTCGATCCGCCGACGGCGGTCGACCTGCTCCGGGAGCGGGGGAACGAACGGATCCTCACGGAAGGAGGTCCGAGCCTGATGGGCTCGATGCTCCGGGCCGGCGTCGTGGACGAGCTGTTCCTCACGGTCTCGCCGGCGCTCCTCGGCGGCGGGCCGGGGCGGCCGCCCCTGACCGGCGCCGTCGACCTGCTCGATCGTGACGCCGGCGCACGCCTGATCGGCGTGCGCCGCGCCGCCGACCACCTGTTCCTCCGGTACGCGATCCGCGCCGGAACCTGACCGACCTCGATCGCACCCGTCGAGCCGAGCATCTCAAGTGACGCGCCGCCTCCGTCGACATGGATGGTGGGGCGAGGGTGCATCTCGCGCGCTGGAACCTCCGCGAAGGGGCGAAGAACGTGGACAAGCACTGGCGGGAGAAGAATCAGACCGTGACGAGGGTCGCGGGATGGCTCGATCGGCAGGGTCACGCAGGCCGCCTCCCGAGGTCACTGGCGGGCCGGATCTGCTGGTGGCTGGATACCCGGTACGGGACGCGTCAGGACGGACCCCCTGGTCACGATCCGGTCGATCACCGCACCGACTGATCGCCCGATCGATCGAGCGCCCCGCGCCCGCCTTGACGGGCCGGACCGCGCCCCGGTACGGTGCGTCCTTCGAATCCGACCTCCTGGATAGGAACCGACGGATGATCCGCACCCGAACGGCAGGGCTCGTGGCGGCGATGATCCCCGACCGCCTGTGCTGTCCGGCGGGCTCCACCGGGGCCGGATCCGGCCTCGGAGCCCTCGCCCGGCCGTAGCGACATCCATTCCGACTTACCACCCACCGGCCGCCGCGAGGCGGCCGTTCCTCGTTCTCGGGAGGTCATCCGATGGCAGTCAGCGATCGCACCACCCCTCGCCCTCGCGGTCAGGGGCAGTGGGCGCTCGGCTACCACGAGCCGCTGAACGCCGCGGAGCAGATCAAGAAGGAGGCCGAACCGCTGCACGTCCGGGAGCGCATCGAGCGGATCTTCGCCCCCGGTGGGTTCCGGTCGATCGGCAAGCAGGACCTCCGCAACCGGATGCGCTGGTGGGGCCTCTACACGCAGCGGAAGCAGGGCGTGCCCGGCGAGCGGACCGGCAGCGCGGAGCCGGAGGAGCTCGAGGACGAGTTCTTCATGCTGCGGATCCGGATCGACGGCGGCCGGCTCACGTCGGAGCAGCTGCGGGCGATCGCATGGGCAAGCGAGACTTTCGGGCGAGACCTGGCTGACGTCACCGACCGCCAGAACGTCCAGCTGCACTGGATCCGCATCGAGGACGTCCCCGCGATCTGGGAGCGGCTCGAGCGAACCGGCCTCACCACGGCCGAGGCGTGTGGGGACACGCCTCGGGTGATCCTGGGGTGTCCCGTCGCCGGCATCGCTCGCGACGGGATCCTCGACGCCACGCCGGCGATCGAGGAGATACGGCGTCTCCACATCGGGACGACCGAGTTCTCGAACCTCCCGAGGAAGTTCAAGACCTCGATCAGCGGCTGCGCCGCGAGGTGCACCGACCCCGAGATCAACGACGTCGCGCTCGTCGGCGTGGAGCATCCCGAGCTGGGGCCGGGCTATGACCTGTGGGTCGGCGGCGGGCTGTCGACCAATCCGATGGCCGCCGTTCGTCTGGAGGCGTTCGTCCCGCCGGAGCGCGCCGCCGAGGCGTGGGCCGGCGTCACGTCGCTCTTCCGCGAGTACGGCTACCGGCGTTCGCGGAACCAGGCCCGTCTGAAGTTCCTGGTGCGCGACTGGGGTGCCGAGCGGGTGCGGACGGTCCTGGAGAAGGAGTTCCTCGCCGAGCCGCTCCCGGACGGGCCCGCGCCGCCGCCGGCGCCGATGCACCGCCGGGACCATGTGGGGATCCATCAGCAGGTGGACGGGCGCGTCTTCGTCGGCTTCGCTCCGCGCGCCGGCCGGCTCACCGGCCACCAGCTCCGCCTGGTGGCCGACCTGGCCGACACGTTCGGCGGGGGCAGGATCCGGACGACGACGCGTCAGAAGCTGGTGGTCCTGGACGTCGATCCCGCGCGCGCGCCGGAGCTCTCGCGGGAGCTGGCCGCCCTCGACCTGCCGACGATCCCCGCCCCGTTCCGCAAGGGCGTGATGGCCTGCACCGGGATCGAGTTCTGCAAGCTGGCGATCGGGGAGACGAAGGGCCGGGCGCGGTGGCTCGCGGATGAGCTCGACCGGCGGCTGCCTGCCTTCGACGAGGAGATCCGGGTGCACGTGAACGGGTGCCCGAACTCGTGCGCCCGATTCCAGGTGGCCGACATCGGCCTGATGTCGGCGATCGCCCGCCGCCCCGACGGGACGCGGTCCGACGCATTCCTGGTTCACCTCGGTGGCGTCCTCGGTTCGGCGACCGCCGGCCCCGGCGGCTCGGCGTTCGGACGCAAGGTGAAAGGCGTCAAGGTGTTCGCTGAGGACGCCGCCGACTACGTGGAGACGCTGATCCGCCGGTACCGGGCCCGTCGGGGCCCGGAGGCGTCGAGCTTCACGGAGTTCGTCCGGAGCCTCGACGACGACGAGCTCACCCGGTTCGCGCGGCCGGAGGCGACCGGATGAGCACGCCGCGGGCCGTTCCTTTCTATTGCCCCTTCTGCGGCGAGCAGGACCTCCGGCCCGCGGAGCCGACCGGGTGGCGGTGCGAGAGCTGTGAGCGGGTCTTCGCCGTCGAGCTGATCGGGGTGGGGAGCTGATGGCCGACCGCGATCCCGTCCAGCCGTTGCATCAGCCGGTCCTGCCGGTGTTCGAGGAGGAGGACGCGTGGATCCGGCGTGCCGCGGACCGGTTCGAGCACGCCGGGGCGGAGGAGCTGCTCGCGTGGGCGCTCGAGCGGTTTCACCCACGGATGGCGATCAGCGCCGCCGGCGGGGTCGACGGGATGGTTCTCGTGGACATGGCCTGGCGACTGAACCCGGACGTCCGCGTCTTCACCCTGGATACCGGGCGGTTGCCGGCCGAGACCTACGAGCTCTTCGAGCAGGTGCGCGAGCGCTACGGGATCGACGTGGAGTTCGAGTACCCCGACACCGACGAGGTCGCCGGGATGGTGACCGAGCACGGGCCGAACCTGATGTACCGCGACGTGGAGCTTCGGCTGCGCTGCTGCCAGGTCCGGAAGGTCGAACCGCTGAAGCGCAAGCTGTCGACGCTCGACGCGTGGGTCGCGGGGCTCCGGCGCGAGCAGTGGCGGAGCCGGAAGAACATCGCGAAGGTCGAGCTCGACCGGGACCACGGCGGGATCGTGAAGTTGAACCCGGTGGCCGATTGGACGCTGGATCGCGTCTGGGCCTACGTCCGCGAGCACGACGTCCCGTACCACGCGCTGTTCGATCAGGGGTACACGTCGATCGGATGCGCGCCGTGCACCCGGGCGGTGGCGGCGGACGAGCCCGAGCGTGCCGGCCGCTGGTGGTGGGAGGCGGAGACCGACAAGGAATGCGGGATCCACTGCTCGGTGCAGCTCCTCGGGACGGCGACGGACGCCCAGCGGGAGGAGGCGCCGCGGTGAGCTTCGGCTATCCGGTGATGCTCGAGCTCGCGGGGCGCCGGTGCGTCGTGATCGGGCGCCTCGCGGTGCGGGAGGGGAAGGTCGAGGGCTTGCTCGCCGCCGGCGCCACGCACGTCGTCGTGCTTGCGGACGGGGTCGACGACCGGTTCGACGGGTCGCCGGAGGTGCGGGTCGAGCGGCGCGCGTGGCGGCCGGCCGACCTCGACGGGGCGTTCCTGGTGATCGGCTCGTCCGGCGACGCCGCCACGCGCGCCGCGATCGCCCGGGAGGCTCGCGTCCGCGGCGCACTCGTCAACGTACTTGACGATATCCCCAACTGCGACTGGGCCGCCCCGGCCGTCGTCCGCCGTGGGGACCTCGTCCTCGCGATCGGGACCGGCGGCGTGTCGCCGGCGGTCGCTCGGCTGGTCAGGGAGCGGCTGGAGCGGTCGTTCGGTCCCGAGTGGGCCGAGGTGCTGCGGGTGGTGGGGGAGGTGCGCGACGAGACGATCGCGCTGATCCCGGTCTTCGACGAGCGGGCCAGGCGGTGGCGCGCGGCGCTCGACCTGGACGAGGCGATCGAGCTGGTCCGGGCGGGCTGCGCCGCCGAGCTCCGCGTCCGGCTCCGCGATCGGTTGCTGGCGGAGGCGTCGTGACCGGCCGCGTCGCGCTGGTGGGCGCCGGTCCCGGGGACCCGGACCTGATCACCGTGAAGGGCGCGAGGGCACTGGCGGAGGCCGACGTCGTCGTCTACGACCGCCTCGCGCCTCCCGCCCTGCTGGCGCTCGCGCCACCGGGCGCCGAACGGATCTACGCCGGGAAGGAGCCGGGTCGCCGGGCGATGCCGCAGCGGGAGATCGAGCGAGTGCTGGTCGATCGCGCGCTGGGCGGCGCGACCGTCGTCCGGCTGAAGGGTGGCGATCCGTTCGTGTTCGGCCGCGGCGGCGAGGAGCTGGCGGCGTGCGTGGCGGCCGGGATCACCTGCGAGGTGATCCCCGGTGTCACCGCCGCCGTCGCGGCACCGGCCGCCGCCGGGATCCCGGTCACCCACCGGGAGGTCGCTCGCTCCTTCGCCGTCGTCACGGGGTCGACGGAGCACGGTGACCACGTCGAGCTCGCGGGCGTGGCGACCTCGACCGACACGCTGGTCGTGCTGATGGCGGCGGGGAGGCTCCGCGAGACCTGCGAGGAGCTGATCGCGGCCGGCCGGGCTGTGGACGAGCCCGCCGCGATCGTCCAGTGGGCGTGGACGCCGGAGCAACGCGCCGTGACCGGGACCCTGGCCGATCTCCCGGTCCTCGCGGAGGCGTCGGCGATCGGCCCGCCAGCAACGCTGATCGTCGGGTCGGTGGCCGCGCTCGGCCTGACCACCGGGTCGTCGACCGCCGACGGCTACGGAGCGCGCTCCTCCGCCGGCCACTCGACGCCCTCCCACGGGTCGTAGTCGACCTCGAGGGCTTCCTGCGGCGGCCGCTCTCCCTCGGGCACGTTGCGCAGGTTCACGCGGATCCGGGTCCAGGTCGTGCTCCGCCCGCGCATCGGGTCCACGAGGACGTCGGTGGGTCCCAGGTAGGGCCAGACCTCCGGATGGCGCGCCTTCCAGCGTTCGAGCCCCTCCAGCGCCTCGCGTTCCGTCGCCGCGCGAGCGATCTCGATCAACGGCATCGTCGTGCGGCGGCGTCCGGTCGGGCCCGAGCGCTTCCCGGGCGCCGGCGGCGGTACGACCCCCTCTCGCGGTGGCGGCCCGCCGCGCCGTTTCGACGGCTGCACGCGACGGGGCTCGTTGTCGCCCTTGGCGAACTGTGGCGGCCAGGGCGCGTCGGCGAAACCGGCCTCCTCGTGCTGGGCCGCCAGCTCCAGCAGCCCTCCCAGCGACCCGGCCGCGTCGTCGATCCCTGCCCACGGATCACCCCGGTCGGCGAAGCGTTCCCGCATCGTCTCGATCGTGAACGCCGCGGGGTCGCAGCCCGGCACCTCGTCCCACGACAGCGGCGTCGAGACCCGCGCGTCCGGCGTCGGACGGACCGAGTACGGGGAGGCGACCGTCCGGTCCTTCGCGTTCTGGTTGTAGTCCAGGAAGACCCCGTGCCGTTCCTCCTTCCACCACTTGCTGGTGGCGATGTCGGGCACGCGGCGCTCGACCTCGCGGGCCAGCGCCACCGCGGCGCGGCGCACCTCCTGGAACGACCACCGGCGCTCGATCCGGCTGTAGACGTGGAACCCTTTCGAGCCCGACGTCTTCGGCCACGCGGTGAGGCCGAAGTCCCCCAGCGTCTCTCGCGCCGTGAGTGCCACCTCCAGCACGTGCTCCCACGGGACACCGGGAAGCGGATCGAGGTCCACGCGGAGCTCGTCCGGATGGTCGAGGTCGGCCGCGCGGACCGGATGGGGGTTCAGGTCGATGCAGCCGAGGTTCACGACCCACGCGAGCGCGGCGGCGTTCGTCACGACGATCTCGCGGGCGGTGCGGCCCGACGGGAACCTCAGCTCGATCGTCTCGATCCAATCCGGCCGCGACTCCGGTGCCCGCTTCTGGAAGAAGAACTCGCCCTCGGCGCCGTTGACGTAGCGCTTGAGCGCCATCGGGCGGCCGCCGACGCCGCGGAGCGCGCCGTCGGCGACCGTCAGGTAGTAGCGGACCAGGTCGAGCTTGGTCACGCCGGTCCGAGGGAAGAAGACCTTCTCGGGGTTCGAGACCGCGACCTCCAGGCCGTCGATCTCCAGGATCTCCTTCCGGGTGGGCATCCCACCACGATAAGAGGTGGGCCGGGCGGCGTTCCGCCGCCCGGCCCACCTGCGGAGCTATCCCAGCGGCTTGGCCGGCGGGATCATCAGCGCCAGCAGCTGGCCGCCCTGGACCAGCTCGCCGCCGATCGTGTAGTGCGCCTGCACGTCGACCAGGTACCACCCCTTCCCCAGGAACGGCGCGGGGATGACGCCGGACGCTTCCTCGTCCTTGGTGAGGAAGCCGGTCGCGCCGGGGCTGAAGCGGTCCGGGTCGTGCCGAGCGACCTTCGTCAGCTTCCCGGTGGCGATGTCGTACACCCACACGCCGCCCAGGTAGGCCTGGCCCCCCACGTCTTCGAGCAGGATCACCTGGCCCTGCCGGTTCACCGTGATGTTGTCGAACATCTGGGGACCGTCGGAGCCGGCGCTCTGGGTGCCGGTCAAGGAAGGGGAATCCGGCGTGCCCACCGGCCCGCTCAAGAGGAGCTTGATCGTGGCGTCGGCGCTCGGGTCGGCGGGGTCATCGAACCGCACGCGCCATAAGCGAGTCTCGCCGGTGCGGTGCTCGGACGCGATCGGCCCGAATGACGACGTGGTCACGAAGTAGAAGTCGTTCGGGTTGTTCGGGTCCCAGGAGCCATCCTCCGGACGCTGGAAGCTGGTGACGCCCTTCGCCTGGCTGTCTTCATCGAGCGTGTTCACCGTGCTGTCGTTGGAGGTACCGCCGACGCCCGCGAACTTGCTGACGTCGATGAACTGGACCGCGTGCTCCTCACCGACCGTCCAGTCGGTCTTCTGGTACTCCCACTGCGGAACGCCCTCGACCTTGAGCCCGTACAGCGTTCCGTCGGTCAGGCCGGCCATCTGGGCCGGGTTGCCCGTGTCCTTCTTCGTGCCGAGGTACAGGTACACCTGGTTGCCGGCGTTCTGCGAGCCGTCGTCCGTCGTCATCACCGCGGTAGTGTCACCGGTGCTCGGGTTCGCCAACAGGTTCTCGTACGCGATGTTGCCGACCCACGGAGTGAGCTCCCAGCTGTCGCCGGTCGCGACCACGTGCGCGAACGGGCGACCGACGTCCGTGCCTTCCTCCCCGTCGAGGAAGATCCGCCCGTTGTACCCGTTGCCCGTGTCGGCGTTGTAGAAGGCCGAGATCGGCGCGAGATCGGCGGAACACAGTCGGTTGATCTGCGCCGGGGCGGCATTGGTGTTCGAGATCACCCAATCGCTGCCGTTCCACGTATGCAGCCGCTGGATCAGATCCTCGCCATGGAGGACCGTGAGGTCGCTCTTCCGGATCGTCCACTTCGAGACGAAGGCACCCTGCGCTCCGTGTGCGCGGGCGATGCCCTGGGACGTGCTGAGCTCGTGGTTCATCAGGACGGTGAACGTGCCGTCGCCGTTGTCGAACGCGCCGAGCCCGTCCGGGATCCCGACCATCCGGTACGGGTCAGTGCCGTTGGGCTTCAGGTTGACCGAGTCGCCCGTGGTGAGGATCGACTTCGTGACGATCCCGGGCGTGGTGCGGATCAGGTATGGAGACTGCGAGCTGCTTGGGCCGGTCTCGGCCCCGGGAGCCGCGATGGCCGTCGACGTGAGGACGGCGAACATCGCGACCAACGCCGCGAGCAAGGCTTTCCGCATGCTTCCCCTCCTTGTCGCTGGTCGGGTGAACGTGCCGACGACTCGGCCGTTCCGGTCGGATCCGACGCTACGGCCTCGAAGGGAACGGGCGGTAACGACGAGACCGCGTTCGGTTGAACCGTCGACACGAGCCGGGACGGATCGGGTGCGTCGCTCGCTCGAGCGATCGACTGCTCACCTCCTCGGGGGTCTCGGAGAGCGATCCGACCGTACCCCTATCCCGAGGGCGCGAAGGTGTCAAACTCCGCCCGAGCCGGGAAGTGCTCCGCAGCCCCGGCTGCGGCAGCCCGTTTCAGCCGCTGACGCTGACCAGCTTCGCGATCTCGGGGTCCCCCGTGAGCGCGCGCTCGCTGACGATGCCGAGTCCCGGCCCGTAGACCTTCTTGTCGTAGGAGCCGGGCTCGATCCGCGTGGCCTCGAGGGTGTCGAGGACGTGCCGGACCTTCCCGTAGGGAACGTGCACGGCTCCGCTCCTGCCGACCACCCAGGCGGTGTCCTCGGCCTCCCCGGCGGCGCATTCCTGCCGGTAGGCGTCCGGGATGCGGGGGTGCGCCTCCATGATGATCCCGGGCTGCGCGCCGTGCACGCCGGCGGTGAACGATCCCGACGTGTCGGTCTTCCCGTTGGGGAGGTACGCGGTCGTGTCCTCGCCGAGGTACCAGACCGTCCCGTCCTTCGCCTGCGCGTAGAAGTCGAACGTGTCCTCGAGCGGCTTCCCGGCGTGCGTCGCCCGATCGTGCACGACGGTGGTCGAGATGCCGAGGATCACCTTCTTCCGAGCCGTGACCGTGACGACGTCCTTCTGCGTCTGCCCGTCCTTCACGCCCCGGTAGACGAGCTTCCGTCCCACCGGCAACGGGAAGTACGGGTTGTCGATCACCGAGACGAAGTCCGCCGGATCCAGCGCGGGTGCGTAGGTCGTGCCGCACGCCGAGGTGCTGTGCGGCGCTCCGGTCGCCCAGGGCGACCAAACGAGGATCGTGGCGCCGGCTATCGCGATCGCCCCGATCGCCGCAGTGAGCCTTCGGTTCATCGTGCTTCCTCCTCGTGATGGATTCCCGGGACCACGATGGATCGTCGCCGATGAGGCGACGATGAAGGACGGATGAGGTTTCGGGCCGCGAGCGATCCGCCGCCGGACCGGCCGCCTCGGCTCCCCTCCGGTGAACGGACCTACACTGCACGGACCGATGCGCTTCGGTCGCTACTCCTTCGGATCGATCGAGGTCGACGGCACCACGTTCGACCACGACATCGTGATCGACGGCGACCGGATCCGGAAGCGACGCAAGGGTCCGTCGAAGGCCCTCCGGTCCGCCTACGGGCACACCCCGCTCTCGGCCGATGAGGAGATCCCGTGGGGATGCCGACGCCTGATCGTCGGCAGCGGCGCGAGCGGGGCGCTCCCGATCACGGACGAACTGCTCGAGGAGGCGACCCGGCGAGGCGTCGAGGTCGTGATCCTTCCGACCCGGGAGGCGATCGAGGCGATCGCGCAGGGCGGCGCCGACACCAACGCGATCCTCCACGTGACCTGTTGACGGTGCCCTCGTCGGGAGACCGGGTCGCCCTGGTGACGGGGGCCAACCGGGGGATCGGTCTCGAGGTCGTCCGGCAGCTCCTCGGGCACGGGTTCCGAACGATCCTGTCGGCTCGAGACGAGGCCAAGGGGCGGGCCGCCGCCCAGGAGGTCGGATCGGCGTTCGTCCGCCTCGACGTCTCCGACGACGAGAGCGTCCGCACCTGCTTCGAGGAGCTCGACCGCACCTACGGACGTCTCGACGTGTTGGTGAACAACGCGGCGATCAACTTCGACCCCCGGGAGCGGGCCAACGATGTCGACCTCGCGTCGGTCCGGGAGACGTACGAGACCAACGTCTTCGGGGCGTGGCGGACGTGCCAGGCCGCGATCCCCTGGATGCGGCGCGACGGCTGGGGTCGGATCGTGAACGTATCGAGCGAAGCTGGATCGCTCGCCTCGATGGAGGGCCGCGCACCCGCGTACGCGACGTCGAAGACGGCGCTGAACGCGCTCACGAGGATCCTGGCCGCGGAGCTCCGCGGCACGGGGATCCTCGTGAACGCCGTCTCCCCCGGCTGGATCGCCACCGACATGGGCGGGCCCGGCGGCGCGCCGATCGACATCGGCGCGGCCAGGGTGGTCTGGGCCGCGCTCCTCCCGGACGACGGGCCGACGGGCGGGTTCTTCCGCGACGGGCGGCCGGTGCCCTGGTGATCAGGGTTCTCATCCAGACCTCATGAACCTCCGATAGGCTCCCATCGACCGCGGGCGGTCATCCGCGCGCGAACCGCCGATGGATCGACGCTCCTTCCTCGTGCTCGCCGCCGCCACGGCCACGGTTCCGTTCGTGGCCTGTACCTCCAGGGAGACCGGCGAGTGGTTCACGGCGGACTCGTTCTGGAACCGGCGGCTCCCCGACGACGCCCCGCCGGACGACCGATCCGATCCGTTCATCGCGTGGCTCCGCGACCACACGAACGGCTTCCTGATCACGGGTCTCGAGGGCAACCCCTGGGGGATGCCGTTCTTCGAGACGACCGACGCCGATCCCACCTGGCCGGTCTCGCTCGACGTCGAGAACCCCCAGGTCGAACCGATCCTCCAGGAGGGGCTGCGGGCGCCCTACCGGACGGTCGCGGCGCTCACGGGGACCGGTGACTCGCCCCTCGTGATCCTCGACCCGGGTCGGGGGTACCAGGCGGCGCTGTGGCAGACGGTCTTCGACGGCTCGAGCTTCAGCGCCACGGCCGCGTCGATCTACTGGGCCGACTCGAACGGGCTGCAACCGGGCGACACGAACCCGGACGGCGATCCCCGGAACCGCGGCCACCGCGGCGTGGCTCCCTTCACGATGTTCGTCCGGCGGAGCCAGATCGCGCGAAGACGGATCGACCACGTCCTCAAGGTGGCGATCCCCGGCACCGCGCCGTGGCACGTCCGGCCGATGATCCGGCACGAGGAGGGCCGAGGCGGCCTGATCGGGGAGGGGATGCGGCTGCGGATCCGGCCGGACGTCGACCTGGCCACGTACGACCTGTCCCGGCCCGCGCTCACGATCGCCCGCGCGCTCCAGCGGTACGGGGCCATCATCGGTGACAACTCGGGCGCGGAGGGCATCGCGTTGAAGGTCGAACAGGACACCGGCCAGTGGGCGGGGGTCGATCTCTCGGCGGACTCGCTGCGGTCGATCCCGTTCGAGGATCTCGTCTTCGTGCAGGGCGGATGGCCGCCGCCCTGATCCCTGACGGAAGGAGGCTCCATTGAGCGAAGGCCTGCGCTGGCCGACCTGGATCGGGATCGTCGTCGAGGATCTCGACGGGCAGCGACGGTTCTGGGCGGATCTCCTCGGCCTTCCGGAGCACGAGGCCGGATCGGACTTCGTCGACTTCGACCTCGGGAGCGACCGTCGGCTCGAGCTGGTCAAGCGTTCCGACGAGCCGCAGTACGATCGGTCGCGGTTCCAGGTCGGCTTCGAGGTCGAGGACGTCGCGAAGGTCCGGGGGGAGCTGCTCCGCCGCGGCGTCGAAGCGATCGGCGACGTGCAGACCGACGGGCGATCCCCGTGGGCCTACTTCCGCGACCCCGAGGGCAACGTCTTCGAGATCAAGCAGCGTGTGCGGGAAGGCGGATGACGATCACGTCGTGGTGAGCAGCCCCCGCCTGGCCCGGATCCGGCGGTCGATCGTTCCCACCACGAAATAGTCGACGGCCACGCCGATCACCGCGATCACCGCGACCACGGCGAGGATCGACGCGACATCCCCCGACCGGTCGAGGAGATGGCCGAGTCCGGTCGCGCCGGAGGCGGGCACGATCAGCTCGCCGGCCATCAGCGCTTTCCAGGCGAACCCCCAGGCCTGCTGCACGCCGACCATGTAGGCGGGCAGCGCGGCCGGGAACACGATCGATCGCTGGAGGTCCCAGCCGGTCGCGCCGAGCGTGCGACCGGCCCGGACGTAGAGTGGCGGGACCTGTCGGATCGCCTGCAGGGTCGCGATCGCCACCGCGGGGAACGAGCCGGCCACGGCGACGAACACCACCGCGCGCTCGGTGACCCCGAACCAGATCACCGCGAGCGGCACCCACGCCACGAACGGCGTCGTCAGGAGCGCGACGACGATCGGGCGAACGCCACGACGGACGGGTTCGGAGGCTGCGAGCAGGAGCCCGATCCCGGTGCCGATCACGAGAGCGGCGAGGAACGAGAACGCCAGGCGGAGGAGGGTCTTCCAGGTCGCTTCCGGGATCGAGCCGTCGGCGATCCCCTCGCGGAGCGCGGTCCACACCTGCGCGGGGGAGGGGATCGACGGCGTCGTCGTGACGGCGGCGATCATCGCCCAGACCGCGATCAGCACGGCGATGCCGACGACGGGCGGGACGAGCTCACGGATCCACCGGCGCACGGCTATGGCTCCTCCACCTCTCCGATCAGGAGGTCGTGGATCTCGGAGACGACCCGGGCGACCAGGACGTCGTCGAGCGTCCTGGGTCGCGGCGCGTCGATCCGGAACTCCTCCAGCAACGTGCCGGGCGCGGCGGACATCACCAGCACGCGGTCGGCCAGGAGGACCGCCTCTCGCACGTTGTGCGTAGCGAAGACGAACGTGGTGCGGCCGGCGCGCTCGACGCGCACGCGCTGGACGATGTCCTGGAGCCGTTCCCGGGCGAGCGCGTCGAGCGCGCCGAACGGCTCGTCACCGAGCAGGATCGGCGGGTCGCAGGCCAGCGCGCGGGCCAGCGCCGCGCGCTGGCGCATCCCAGTCGAGAGCTCGTGGGGCTGCAGCGCAGCGGATCCTTCGATCCCCATCCGCGCGATCCACGTCGCGGCGCGTTCGTCCCGCTCCGCATCGGGGACACCGGCGAACCGCAACGCGAGGTCCACGTTCCCGCGGACCGAGAGCCAGGGGAAGAGGGCGGGCTCCTGGAACAGCACCGCCCGATCGGGTCCGGGGCCGCTCACGGGTCGCGCGTCGACGAGAACCTCGCCGCTGGTCGGTCGCTCGAGGCCGGCGATCACGCTCAGGGTCGACGTCTTCCCGCACCCGCTCGGACCGATCAGGCAGAGGAACTCGCCGCGTTCGACGTCGAAGGTCAGATCCTCGAACGCCACCACGTGCTCGCCGGTCGGCCGGACCCGCGTCATCGTGACCCGGCGGAGCGAGATCGTCGGCGGCGTCGGTGCGCCGGCCGGCTCGTCCCTCGTGGCGATCGCGGCCCTGCTCATCGGAGCCGGAACTTCTCCGCCATCTCGATCTGGACGACCTTGCCGTCCTGGACCACGAGAACCACGGTGCCGAACTTGATCCGGCGCAGGATCGCCGCCACGTTCGCCAGGACCTGACGTTCTTCCTCGCTCAGCTCGTCGCCGTCGATCTGGTCCTCACGGTGGATCGGCTGCTCTCGCTGGTCGGCCACGGGCCGCATCCTAGACGGGTCGCTCAGCGCGGTTCGTTGCGGATGTGTTGCAACCGAGCCGCGCGGCGCCGTCGGTGATTGACACGACGGGTCACCGGAGGGTATCCATGCAGACAGCAGCTCGACCGGACCACCGGAGAGCGGATCACCCCCGAAGCACGTCCTTTCGGTTGACCGGACCACCGGAGACCGACCCATCGATCGCCGCTGGGTCCTCCCACGGTCGTTTCCGGAAGGAGTCCGATGATGATCCGCTCGAAGTCCGTCCGGGCCCTCGTCGTTGCGATGCTGCCCGTCCTCGCACTGTCCGCGTGCGGTGGCGGCGACGGCACGGCGAACGCCGGCACACAGTGCAGCGGCCTGCCCGATCAGCCGGTGATCAACTTCGCCGCGTACAGCACGCCGCGCGAGGCCTACGGCAAGATCATCTCGCAATTCAAATCCGACTGGAAGGACTCGCACGACGGTCAGGAGCTGATCTTCCAGGAGTCCTACGACGCCTCGACGCTCCAGGCATCGCGGGTCGTCGCGGGCTACGAGGCGGACGTCGTGGCGCTGTCCCTCGGTCCCGACGTCGACCAGATCGCCGACGCCGGACTGATCACCCACGACTGGACCGACGCGCCCGACGGCGGCATGGTCACCACGTCCGTCGTGGTCTTCGACGTCCGTCCGGGCAACCCCCTCGGGATCGAGGACTGGAACGACCTGGCGAAGCCCGGCGTCGAGGTCCTCACGCCGGACCCGGCGTCGAGCGGCGGCGCCCGGTGGAACCTGGTCTCGGCGTGGGGATCGGCCCTGCGCGGCCACGCCGGTGTCCAGAAGGACGATGAGGCCGGCGCGACCGCGCTGATGAAGGGCGTCCTCGGCAACGTGATCGCCTACGACAGCAGCGCCCGCAAGTCGATCCAGAACTTCGAGGACGGCAACGGCGACGTCGCGATCACCTACGAGAACGAGGTGTTCACGGCGAAGGCCGCCGGCAAGGAGGACGAGGCCGTGTACCCGCCGTCGAGCGTCCTGATCGAGAACCCGGTGGCGGTCGTGGACGCGAACGTCGACACGCACTGCGTCCGCGAGGTCGCAGAGGCGTTCGTCGACTACCTCCACACCCCCGAGGTGAAGGAGATCTTCACGGACGCCGGATACCGCTCGACGGACATCGCGAAGGCCCAGAAGGGCGGCGGCGACTTCCCGGCGATCACCGACCTCTGGGACGTCGACGAGCTGGGCGGCTGGCAGGCGCTGAACGACGAGCTGTTCGGCGCCTCCGGGATCGTGACGGAAGCGCGGGCCTGAGCGTGAGCGGCGCCGCGCAGACCCTCGACACGCGGGCGGCGATCCGGTGGGCCCCTCACCGGATCGCCGCCTCGCTCCGTCACCTCGGTCTCCGCGGCGCCGCGATCGTCTACCTGGGCGCCTTCGTCCTGGTGCCGATCGCGGCGCTGGTGACCGAGGGGTTCGGCGAGGGCGTCACGTCGTTCCGGACCGCGCTGGCGATCCCTTCGGCGTGGGCCGCGATCCGGCTCACGTTGATCACGGCCGTCGCGGCGACCGCGATCAACGCCGTGATGGGCACGCTCCTCGCGTGGGTCCTGGTCCGGTATCGGTTCCGGGGCCGGGGGCTGCTGTCGTCGGTGGTCGATCTGCCGATGGCGATACCGACGCTCGTCACGGGGCTGATGATCCTCACGCTCTACGGGCCGAACTCGCCGATCGGCAGGTTCCTGGAGGACTTCGGGCTGCAGGTCGCCTTCACGTGGGTCGGGATCCTCCTGGCGCTCTGTGTGGTGACGCTGCCGCTCGTGGTCCGCAACGTCCAGCCGGTGCTCCTCGACCTGGATCCGTCGGAGGAGGAGGCGGCGGCGACGCTCGGAGCCGGCGCGTGGCTCTCGTTCCGCAAGGTGGTGTTCCCGGCGATCCGGACCGCGATCGTCGGCGGCTCGCTCCTGACGTTCGCGCGCTGCATCGGCGAGTTCGGAAGCGTCGTCCTGATCTCCGGCAACATCGCCGGCAAGACCCTCACGGCGCCGGTCTTCATCTTCCAGCTGGCCAACCAGTTCCGGCCGGCCGAGGCCGCGGCGATCGCCACGCTGATGTTCGGGATCTCGTTCGTGCTGGTCCTGGTGACGGCGCGAGTGCTCTCGAAGCAGCAGGTGGAAGCATGAACGCCACTCCCTCCGTCGTCGCGTCCCGGGGAGCGCCACGCGCGGCAGGGCGCCTCGCCAGGGGCGCCCTCGCCGGCGCGGCGATCGCCTACGTGGCGATCCTCCTGCTCCTGCCGCTGATCGGGATCGTGGCGAAAGCCTTCGCGCCGGGCGTCTCGATCGTCGGCG
>Ga0114129_10001523_pt1 | contig 31386 bp, 24 predicted proteins | sample RhiMetdeltSRZDD1_FD_80071 | JGI IMG/M metagenome (GOLD analysis project Ga0114129, IMG submission 80071) | Populus rhizosphere microbial communities from Tennessee, USA - Rhizosphere MetaG P. deltoides SRZDD1 (version 2) (version 2) | ecosystem: Host-associated > Plants > Roots > Rhizosphere >...
AAGACCGGCGGGGCGGCGGGAGGGCGCCCGAACTGCGGCGCGACCGGCCGCCTCGTAAACTGACCATGCTTTGGAACAAGTCCGTACCCCCGGACCGAAGGCAAGCACCCCCGAGCCCGTACCGGGCTCGCCGAGACCCCCGAAGGCGGTGAGCCGGATGCTGCTGCGGCGCAAGGGCGGCGACCACAACGTATTCGCGAACGTCTTGTCCCTGGTGATCTGCGGACTGCTGGCGGGCGTGGTGGTCGCGGCGGCCGCGTTCCCGGCGATCGCGATGACCGGCCTGGCCGCCAAGACGGGGGCCCAGGCGTTCGCGGAGCTGCCGACCGAGCTGACAGTGAAGCGCTCGCCGCAGATGAGCAAGATCTACGCGGCCGACGGCAAGACGCTGATCGCCTCGATCTACGACGAGAACCGGCAGGACATCTCGATCGACGCCGTGCCGCAGGTGATGCAGGACGCCATGATCGCGGCCGAGGATCACCTGTTCTACAAGCACAACGGCGTGGACGTGAAGGGCATCGCGCGAGCGTTCGTGGCCAACAAGAACGCCGGTGCGACCGAGCAGGGCGCCTCCACCCTGACGATGCAGTACGTCCGCCTGTCGATCACGTACTCGGCGACCGACCCGAACCAGGTCATCAACGCCGCCGTCGACACCAACGCACGCAAGCTGCGGGAGGTCAAGTACGCCCTGGCCATCGAGAAGAAGCTGACCAAGAAGCAGATCCTTGAGGGCTACCTGAACATCGCGTACTTCGGCAACCACGCGTTCGGCATCTACGCCGCCAGCCAGGTGTACTTCGGCAAGGAGCCGAAGGACCTCACCGTCGAGCAGTCCGCGTTCCTGGCCGGCCTGGTCAAGTCGCCCAGCGAGTACAACCCGGTCCAAGGCGACGGCACGATCGACGCCACGGCGTACGACAACGGCAAGATCCGCCGGGACTACGTGATCGGCCAGATGAAGGAGATCGGCGCGATCAACGACCAGCAGGCGGCGGCGGCCCTGGCGACCGACCTGAAGATCACCGGCAAGCCCGCGCCGAACGGCTGCACGGCGACGCTGATCCCGAGCGCCGGCTACTTCTGCGACTTCCTGCAGCGCTGGTGGATGAACGAGCCGGCCTTCGGCGCCAACTCCTACGAGCGCGAGCGGGCCCTCAAGACCGGCGGCTACAAGATCATCTCCTCACTCGACGTGACCACGCAGAACGCGGCGAAGAAGAACGTCGACAAGATCATGAAGACGACCGCCAAGCACGCGCTGATGGTCGTCGGCGTCGAGCCCGGAACCGGCAAGGTACGCGGCATGGCGGTCAACCGGAACTTCAAGATCGACGATCCGAACAACCCGAAGAACGGGCCGTCCACCAACCCGGACAAGCGGAAGCGGGGCATCCGCGGCACCTACCCCAACACCGTGAACCCGCTGATGAGCGGCGACGAGTACGGCTACCAGTTCGGCTCGACGTTCAAGATCTTCACGGCGGTGGCGGCGCTGGAGAACGGCTACCCGCTCGACTACACGATCAGTGCGCCGTACCAGTGGGTGTCGCCGTTCGTCACCGAGCCCGGTCCGGCCGCGTGCGGCAACAAGTGGTGCCCGAAGAACGCCACGCAGTCGATGACCGGCGTACACACGATGTGGCAGGGCTTCGGCCGCTCGGTCAACACCTACTTCGCTCAGCTGATCGCCCGGGTCGGGCCGGGCAAGGCGGTTCAGGCCGCCAAGCAGCTCGGCCTGAAGTTCCGGGGCGACGCGACCAAGTGCAACAGCACCGGCCACTGCGACGATGCGTACTTCGCCGCGCACCCCGACGCGTGGGGCACGTTCACTCTGGGCGTCACCCAGAACACGCCGCTGGAGATGGCCAACGCGTTCGCGACCCTGGTCGCGGACGGCCTCTACTGCCAGCCCACGCCGGTCGAGTCGATCACCGACCACAACGGCACGAAGCTGGACGTCGGCAACCCGCGGTGCACCAAGACGGTGGACACCGAGGTCGCGCGGGCCGCGATCGACATGGCTCGCTGCCCGGTCGGCGACAAGTCCCAGCTCGGCGGGTGCGGCCCCGGCGCCGGTACGGCTCCCTACGGCAAGAGCTATGTCAACAACCGCCAGATCGCCGGCAAGACTGGTACGACCGACGACGAGCGGACCGCCGCCATGATCGCCACCACGAAGCAGCTGTCGGTGGCCGGCATCGTGGCCGATCCGGACTGGATCTTCAACAACGTCAGCGACGCCAACCTGGGCGGCCGGGACTCGCACCGCGACGTCGTCAACCCCGCCGTGCTCTACACGCTGCGCGACGCGATGAAGGGCAAGCCCAACATCCAGTTCACCAAGCCGAGCAACAGCAAGCTGATCCGCGGCGTGAAGGCCCTCATCCCGCCGGTCACCTGCAAGTCGATCGCGGAAGCGACGGCGGCGCTGCGGGCCAAGGGCTTCCAGGTCTACGTCGAGGAGAAGGAGGTCTCGTCGCCGTGCCCCAAGGGCACCGTCGCCGGCACCACGCCGTCCGGCTCGACCAGCCGGGGCAGCAGCGTCGGCCTGCAGATCAGCGACGGCAAGGGTACAGGCCCGGGGCCCGGCCCGAGCGTCCCACCCGGTCCCGGCAACGGCGGTGGCGGCGGCCGCGGCTTCACCGGGCTGACCTGCCCGCCGTTCTGCCTCCCGCCGGAAGAGAACTAGGAGAAGATCGCGCGCAGGCCGTCGAGGTCGTGGATGTCGGTGGCCTGCGCGGCGACCTCCAGCACCGGCACGTGCTGGAACTCCGTGGCGAACCCCTCGATCACGGCCCGCTCGCGCGTCGCCTGCGCGGCCAGGGCCGCGTGCACGCGCAGGGCGTCCGCGGTCAGGTCCGAGACGCCGTCGAGTTCCTTCGCGGCGGCCAGCGCGGCCTCCGGATCCATTTCCACCAGCATTCCGTGTACGCGATTGAGCACGAGCCCGGCCAGCGGCATGCCCTCGATGCCCAGCCGCGAGGCGAAGAACGCGGCTTCGCGTACGGCGTCGGGTTCGGGGGCCGCGACGACCAGGAACGCCGTCTGCGGATCTTGCAGTACGCGGTAGGTCTGCTCGGCGCGTTCGCGGAAACCACCGAACATCGAATCCAGTGCGGCCACGAAGCCTGATAGGTCCGACAGCAGCTGAGCACCCAGGACCTTCTGCACCGCCTTGGAGACCATGCCGAAGCCGGCCGTGACGAGGTTGAACATGCTTCGGCCGCCGGCCTTGGCCGGGGCCAGCAGCATCCGCAGCATCCGGCCGTCGAGGAACCGCCCGAGCCGGGCCGGCGCGTCGAGGAAGTCCAGCGCCGACCGCGACGGCGGGGTGTCGACGACGATGAGGTCCCAGTGCTCGGTGGCCCGCAGCTGGCTCAGCTTCTCCATCGCCATGTACTCCTGCGTACCGGAGAAGGTGGAACTCATCGCCTGGTAGAACGGGTTGGCGAAGATCTCCGCCGCCCGCCGCGGCTCGGTGTGCGCCGCCACGACCTCGTCGAACGTGCGCTTCATGTCCAGCATCATGGCGTTGAGTTCGCCGTGCTCGCCGCGCGTACCGGGGACCAGCCGAGGGGTGTTGTCCAGCTCGGTCAGGCCGAGCGACTGGGCCAGCCGCCGGGCCGGGTCGATCGTGAGGACGACCGTGCGCCGCCCGTGCTTCTCCGCAGCTCGTAAGGCCAGTGCGGCGGCGGTCGTGGTCTTGCCGACGCCGCCCGAACCGCAGCAGACGACGATCCGGATCGTGGGGTCGGCCAGCAGCACGTCGACGTCGAGGGCGGGCGTCATACGGCCCCCAGTACGGCGGCCAGCTGGCGCAGCCCGGCGAAGTCGACGCCGCCCGGCAGCAGCGGCAGCTCGGCGACCGGCCGGCCGATCTCGGACAGCTCCTCGCGCAGCTGCGCCTCCAGCGCCTGCCGGCTCAGGTACGCCTGCGCCTGCTCCTGCAGCCCGACGACGGTCGCCCGGTCGCCGGGCAGGCCCGCCGCGACCAGGCCCCGCTTCAGCTCCGCCTGCGTCACCTTGCGTACGCCGGCCAGCAGCTCGGCGTGGGCGCAGTTGATGATCAGCTTTCCGATCGGGATGCCCAGCCCGCGCAGCTCCGCGACGGCGTCCACGCTCTCCTGCACGGGCATCTCCTCCAGCAGGGTCACCACGTGTACCGACGTCATCGGTGAGCGCAGCAGCGCCGCGACGCCTTCGCTCTGGGTCTTGATCGGGCCCATCTTGGCCAGCTTGGCGGCCTCGGCGGTGACGTTGAGGAAGCGGCCGATCCGCCCGGTCGGCGGTGCGTCCAGCACGACGGCGCGGTATACCCGCCGGCCGTGGTCGTCGGTCCGGGTGGTGGCCTCCTTGACCTTGCCGGTCAGCAGCACGTCCCGCAGGCCCGGAGCGATCGTGGTGGCGAAGTCGATCGCGCCGACCTTGCGCAGCGCCCGCCCGGCCGCACCGAGCCGGTAGAACAGGGCCAGGTACTCCAGCAGCGCTTCCTCGGCGTCGACCGCGAGCGCCCGGACCTCGCCGCCGCCGGGCGTAGTGGCGATCACCCGCTCTTCATAGGGCAGGGGATCGCGTTCGAACAGCTGGGCGATCCCCTGCCGCCCTTCGACCTCGACCAGCAGCGTCCGGTGCCCGCCGGCGGCCAGCGCCAGCGCCAAGGCCGCAGCGACGGTCGTCTTACCGGTACCGCCCTTGCCGGTGACTACGTGAAGCCGAGCCGGCCAACCCTGCCCGCGCTGGGCGGTCGTACCGTCGTCCGAAGTCACCACTCCGATGACGTTACCTGGTCGGGTTGGCGGCTACTCCTGCCGTACCGCACATATCCACCAGCCCTTGTCGTGGACGGCGTCCAGCGTGAGCTGCTTCTTGGCGGCCTTGAGATCGTCGGTGGTCACGGTCAGGTCGACGGTCACGGTCGCCTTGTCGGGCGTCCGGTTGGAGATCTTCGGGGTGCCCCATGTGAACGTCGGCTTCTCGTAAGCGCCGGCGTACTCCTTGATGGCGGCGATCTCGGCGGCGATCTTCTTGTCGTCGCGGGCCTCGGCGCAGACGGTCTTCTTCGCCCGGACCGGATCCTGCGAGCGGTAGTACGCCGTCAGGAAGTCCTCGGCGGCCTGGTCCGGGCTCACCGCACCGGCTGGTTGCGCCGCTGTGTTGCGTACCCATAGGAAGGTCGCGAGGCTGCCCGAGACGCAGAGGGCGAAAACCGCGGCGAGTGAGATCAGGACGATCTTGAGGGCCTTGCTCTTCTTGCGCGGCGGTGGGGGCGGAGGGTAGCCGTAGCCGTAGGGCGCGGCCGGGGCGGCCACAGGCGAGCTGGGGTAGTCCTGCGCGGCCGGGGCGGGCGCGATCGGCGGCGAGTCCGGATACGGATCGGCGGCCGGCGGGAGCGGCTCGGGCTCGGTCATGATCTTTCCCCCAGGATTCGTACGCCGCTGGAGCATAGCGGCCCGGCGGCGGGTCTCGCAGCCCAGCGGGTGCGGGCTACCCGGCAGCCGCTACGTTGTGCGCATGACGAAGTGGGAGTACGCCACCGTGCCCCTGTTGGTGCACGCGACCAAGCAGATCCTCGACAACTGGGGTGCCGACGGCTGGGAACTGGTGGCCGTCGTCCCGGGCCCGAACCCGGAGCAGCTCGTCGCCTACCTGAAGCGGCCGAAGGAGGCCTGATGACCGAGGTGTTCACCCGGCTTGAGGAGCTGGGCCTCAAGCTTCCCGACGTGGTACCGCCGGTCGCCGCGTACGTGCCGGCGGTCCGGTCGGGCTCGCACGTCTACGTCTCGGGGCAGCTGCCGATCGTCGACGGCAGGCTCATGGAGACCGGCAAGGTCGGCGCCGACGTCTCCGCGGAACGGGCCAAGGAGCTGGCCGCGCGGTGCGCGCTCAACGCGATGGCGGCGATCCACGGCCTGGTGGGCCTGGACAAGGTCGCCCGGGTCGTGAAGCTGACCGGCTTCGTCGCCAGCGCGCCCGGCTTCACCGGCCAGCCCGGCGTGATCAACGGCGCCTCGGAGCTGTTCGGCGCGGTCTTCGGCGACGCCGGCAAGCACGCCCGCAGCGCGGTCGGCGTATCGGAGCTGCCGCTCGGCGCTCCCGTCGAGGTTGAGGTCATCGTGGAAATCGCGTCGTAGGGGCGCAGTAACATCGGGACGTGATTACTGGGGTCGGGTTGCCGGGGTACGTGCGGCATGTGCTGGCGCCCAACCCCAGCCCCATGACCTTGGACGGCACCAACACGTGGATCATCGACGGCCGGGTCGCCGTCGATCCGGGCCCGCTCGACGAGGGGCACCTGCGCGCCATCGGCCCCGTCGAGATCGTTCTGCGTACGCACAACCACGTCGATCATGTCGAGGGCATCCCGCGGCTGCTGGAACTGACCGGTGCCAGTGAGGTCCCGGCCGAGAAGGCCGACGTCGAGGGGCTGACCGTCGTCCCGACACCCGGCCATACCCGGGATTCGGTGAGCTACCTGCTGGATCGCGGCGGCGATCGGGTCATCCTGACGGGTGACACCATCCTCGGGCGGGGTAGCAGTGTTGTCATGTGGCCCGATGGTGACGTCGGTGCGTACCTGTCCACTTTGCGGACGCTGACCGCTCTGGTGGGCGTACTCGTGCTGCCTGGGCATGGTCCCGTGGGGCCGGACTGCGCGACGGCGGCCCAGTGGCTGCTAGATCATCGCCTGGAGCGCCTGGAGCAGGTGCGGGGTGCGCTGGCCCGGGGGGCCGAGAGCGCCGAGGACGTCGTGCGGATGGTGTACGCCGACACGCCGTCGTCACTGCGGGTGGCGGCCGAGTGGAGCGTGCGGGCGCAGCTGGAGTACCTGCGGGGTTCGCCGTGACCTGCCCGATCTGCGGCACGGTGGCGGTGCCGGGCGCGAACTTCTGCCACAACTGCGGTGCCGCGCTTCCGGGCGCGGCCGACCTGCCTCAGGCGGAGCGGCGCACGGTCACGGTGCTCTTCGGCGACCTGTCCGATTTCACGTCATGGTCGGAGGAGCTGGACCCCGAGCGGGTCGGCGCGGTGACCGACCGCGTGATGTCCGCGCTGGCCGGTGCGGTCAAAACGTTCGGCGGCCACGTGGACAAGCTCACCGGCGACGGGATCATGGCCGTCTTCGGGGCGCCCGTAGCCCACGAGGATGACGTCGAGCGGGCGGTCCGGGCGGCGCTTTCCATGCAGCGAGCCGTACGCCGGGTGCTCGACGACGAGCGGGGCGGCGGTGCCCCGCTGGGGCTGCGCGTCGGCCTCAACACCGGCGCGGTGATCGCGGGGGTGCAGGCGGGCTTGGAGTACACCGTCATCGGCGACACCGTGAACACCGCGGCCCGGCTCGCTGACGCCGCGGCTATCGGTGCCGTCTATGCGGGCGGCCGGACGGCGGCTTCGACCCGGCACCTGGCCGGCTGGCGCGAGCTGCGCCCGCTGCGCTTGAAGGGCAAGCGCGATCCGGTCGAGGCTTACGAGCTGCTCGGCTTGCACGATGCGCCCGGCACTCGCAGCGGCATCGGCGACGAGGCACCGTTCGTCGGGCGCGAGGCCGACATGGGCCGCGTCGTCGGCCGGCTCGCCGAGGTCGTCGACCGCTCCGATCCCCGGGTCATGGTGATCACGGCCGAGGCGGGCATCGGCAAGACGCGGTTCGCGGCCGAGATCGAGCGGTACGCCACCGGCTACGAGATCGGGCCGACCGTGCGTACGCGCACCGCCGCGCGGGTGCTGACGGTGCACTGCGCGGCCTTCGGGGAGCGGCGGCGCCTGGCGCCCTTGGCCGATCTGGTCCGGATCGCGATCGGCCTGCCGCTGGACAACTCCACCGGTCTGACCCGCCCGGCGGTCGAGGAGCGCTTGCGGCGCCTGAGTTCGCGCCTGGGCGCGCGGGCCGCCGAGCCGCCGGAGATCGCCACCGAGCATCTGCTGAGCCTGCTGGGCGTTGCGGGTGAACCGTCGGCGCCGACACCGCTGGGCGGACTGCCCTCGGAAGTCGGTTCGGCGACCGGCGACGACAAGGCGGGAACGGACATCGGCGTACTCGCGGAGGCGGTGGCCGGCCTGCTGTCGGCGCTCACGCTGGAGTCCCCGCTGGTCGTGATCGTCGACGATCTTCACGACGCCACCCCGGACACGGTCGATGCGCTCGGCGTCATGCTCGAAGCGCTGTCCGGTCCCGTGCTGGTCGTGCTGATGGGCCGCCCCGAGCTGGCGCGTACGGCCGGACTGCTGACCCGGCTGGCCGACGCCGAAGTGCAGGCGCTGCCGCCGTTGCGCGGTGCCGATGCGGCCCGCCTGCTCGCGAGCTACCTGCGTGGCGGCCGGTTGCCGCAGGCCGACGAGGATCGCCTGCTCGCGACCGCCCAGGGCAACCCGTTCTACCTTGCCGAACTGGTCATGCTGCTGATGGAGCGCGGTGCTCTGACCCGGGGTACGCCGACTCGCGGCCAGCGTACCGACCTGGCCGAGAGCGGTGCTCCGTGGCGGTTGACCCCGGGATCGCTGGACGCCCGGCTGCTGTCGCGAGATCTCGCCGCGGTGTTGGCCGCGCGTATCGATGCGTTGCCGCCCGACGCCCGTTCGGTGCTGCGCGATGCTGCCGTCGTCGGCGACAGTACGCCCGCCGGAGCCCTGGAAGCGTTGCGAGAGCGGCGATCCGGACGTGATGGCCGGCCCGCGGCGGTGGTGGTGGTGGAGCTGGAACGGGCCATCGACGAGCTGCTGGCCCGGCGGATGCTGCGCCGCCAGCGAGGCGGGTTCGCTTTCGCCACACCGCTGCTGCGCGAAGCGGCGTACGCGGGCATCTCCAAGGCCGACCTCGCCGAGCGGCACGCCTTCCTGACCCAGTGGGCGGTGCCGAGGGTGGAGGGCATGCAGCCATGGATCGCCCCGTCCGGGCGGAGCCTGCCGCCGGCCCTGGTCGGCTGGGGTGACGACAAGCGGGACGAGTTCATCGCCGAGCACGCCGAGCGGGCGGCCTTCCTGGCCGACGCCATCCGGCTGCGGCCGGACGCACCGGCTCGCGAGGTCGCGACGCTGGGTTTGGCGGCGCTGGGCCGGGCGGCGACTCGGGCCACCCATGACGGTGAACCGCTGGGCGCGCTGGAGCTGGCCGCCCGCGCCCGGCGGCTCGCCTCGACGACGTCGTCCCCGATGCCGATGCAGCTCTGGCTCGTCCATACGCGAGCACTGCTCCAGGCCGGGCGGCCGGCCGAGGCGCTGGCCGACGCCGAGAAGATCATCGCCAACGCCGGTGAGGATGGGCGTACGCGCGCCGCGGCGCTGCTGCTGGCCGGGCGGGCCCACCGCGAACTCGGCGACCCGGCCCGGGGTTCGGAGTGCTGGCACGAGGCCCTGACCGTCGCCACCGCCGTGGATGCTCCGGCCGAACGGGCTGAAGCGATGCGGCGCTTGGGAATGGCCGACTTCCTCAACGGGCGGCTGGCCGACGCCGGCAGCCGGTTCACCGCGGCGTACCAGGTCGCGGTGGGGGCGGGGGATCGGCGGTCCCAGGCGTGGTCGCTGCAGAACCTGGCGTGGGTCACGACGACCCGCGGCGACTTCGCCGGTGCCGATGCCGCCCTGGCCCGGTCGACCCGCCTCTTCGCTGAACTGCACGATCCCGTCGGCCGGGCGTGGCTGCGCGGTGCGCTGGCGTTCAACCGGCTGCTCTCCGGCCGGCTGCGCGACGCACAGCGGCTGGCTCGCGTCTTCCTGCCGTTCGGTGAACGGGTCGGCGAGGTCTGGGCCGTCGGCACGCTGCGGGCTGTGGAGGCGTACGCCGCCGCAGAACTGGGCGAGCTGGAGTCGGCCGACCGGGACGCGCGGCGGGCGTACCGGGATTTCGCGACGGCCAACGATTTGTGGGGCCGCGGCTTCGCCCTGGTGGTACGCGGCGTCATCGCCCGTGGGCTCCGCGAACTGGGGCACGCATCGGATCTGCTCAGCGACGCGCTCGACTACGGCGAACGGGTCAACCACCCGCTTCTGCTCGGCATGGCCGGAACCATCCGCGGCTTCGTACGCCTGGAGCAGGGCGAGGTCGACGTGGCCGCCGAGGATGCGCGGCGCGTACTCACGCTGACGCGAGCGCACGGCGTACTCGGCTCGGCTCAGGTCGGGCCGAAGGCGTTGCTGGGTGCGGCGCACCTCGCGGCCGGCAAGGTGAACGAGGCGATCGAGGTGCTGGCCCCGCTGGCGGCCGAGCCCCGGTCCGCTTCGATGTTGTTCGCCCGCCGGCAAGCCGTCGCCCTGCACGCGAAGGCGCTGCTGGCCGCGGGCCGGGTGCCCGAGGCCCTCGACCAGGCTCGCCTCGCCGTCGATCTGCCCGCCGACGACGCTCGCAGCCGCCGGTCGGCCGAACGGATTCTCGCCGCCTGTGAGTCGGCGATGGGACTTTCGCCCGCCGCGTGAGGGGATAGGTTCTTCGACGTGAGCACGCCCCGCATTCCCGGCCTCGGTGAGCTTCGCCTGCTCGCCCGGGGCGGGTACGCCACCATTTACCGGGCGGCGCAGGGCGCGGTCGGTCGCGAGGTCGCCGTCAAGGTCGAGAACCAGACGCTCGAAGACGACCACGACCGCCGCCGGTTCCTGCGCGAGGCGCACGCCGCCGGGCGGATGTCGTCGCACCCGTTCGTGGTGGACCTCTTCGACGCTGGCGTCACCGAGGACGGCCGGCCCTTCCTGGTCATGGAGCTGTGTTCGGAGTCGTACGCGGATCGGATGAAGCGCGGGGTGCTCATCGCGAGCGAGGTTCGGGAGCTGGGCATCAAAATGGCCGGTGTCCTCGCCGACGCGCACGACCTCGGTGTCTTGCACCGTGATGTGAAGCCGGCCAATATCCTCGTCAGCTCGTTCGGGGAACCGGCGCTGGCCGACTTCGGGCTGGCGATCCTGGTCGAGCTGCGCGACCCGACCGTGAACCTGGAGATCCTCACCCCGGCGTACGCACCGCCGGAGATGTTCGACCGGGCCCGCCCGGCGCCCTCGGCCGACGTGTATTCCCTGTGCGCGACCCTATACGCCCTGCTGACCGGGGCTCCGCCCCGCTGGCGTGACGAAGCCATGGGCGGCATTGCGGCCCTGCTGGAGCTGTTCAAGCAGCCCATTCCCGACGTGGACGGCGTGCCGCCGGCGCTCGTCCAGGCGCTGCGCGACGGGATGGCCAACGACCCCGGCGACCGGCCGACCGCTCGGGAGCTGCGCAACCGCCTCAAGGACCTGGAGCGGTCCGAGGGTGTGGTGCCGCGCCCGCGCCGGCCCGACGCCGCCGAGGAGCCGACCGAGCCCGCACCGCGCCGCTGGTCGATCGCCCGCCTCCTCGGTCTGGATACCGCGTAAGCACTGCGCGCCCCTCAACACGCCAGGCCCCACAACACCTTCTTCAAGAACGACTCGTTGTCGTGTTGTCGACTGGCGGCGTACAGGAATCAGGGGCGGACATGGCGATTCTCGAAACCGGCCTCGATCCCCGTATACCGTCCTATCTGGACAATCTCAGCGTCATGGGCCAGTCGCTCGCCCAGGTCGAGGCGGCCGTCGCCCGCGCCTGCGAAGGTGGCGGCGAGAAGCAGGTCACGCGGCACCACGCCCGGGGCAAGCTGCTCCCTCGCGAGCGCATCGAGCTGCTCGTCGACCGCGACAGCGCGTTCCTGGAGCTGTCCACGCTGGCCGCGTACGGCACCGGCCAGCCGCTCGGTGCCGGCGTCGTCACCGGCATCGCGATCATCGCGGGCCGCCCGTGCGTCGTCGCCGCCAGCGATCCCACGGTCCGCGGCGGCGCGCTCAACGCGTACACGGTGCGCAAGCTCGCGCGGGCGGCCGAGATCGCCCTCGTCAACGGCCTGCCGCTGGTCACCCTGGCGGAGTCGGACGGCCCCGACCCGGCTGCCGACAGCGAGCTCCTGCTCGGCGGCGGCGCGGCGCTGCGCGATCAGGCCCGCCTGCGCGAGGCGGGCGTACCGACGGTCTGCGCGGTGTTCGGCGTGGTCTCCGGGGTCACGCTCCCCGCTCTGGCCGATCAGATCATCCTGGTACGCGGACAGGCGCGAGTGCATATGGCGGGGCCGCACTTGGTCCGGGAGGTCACCGGCGAGGCCGTCGACGATGAGGCGCTCGGCGGCGCTCTTCTCCATGCGACGCAGACGGGCCTGGCCCAGCAGCTCGCCGAGGACGAACGCGACGCCCTGCGCCTGGTACGCCAAGCGGTCCAGCGGCTGTGCCGCCGCCCGGCGCGCGTCCGGCTGCCGGTGATCGCACCGCGCCACGACGCCGACGACCTGCTCGCGGTGGCTCGGGGCGATGAGCCGTTCGATCCTCGCGAGATCCTCGGCCGGATCCTGGACGGCAGCGAGTTCGACGAGGTGGCACCGCTCTACGGCGACGGCCTGTGCACGGGATTCGGCTCGGTGCACGGCTATCGCATCGGCGTGATCGCCAGTGCCGGGCCGGCGCTGGGCGTGGATGAAGTGAACAAGGCGATCCGTTTCGTACGCCTGGCCGCTGCGGCCCGCGTACCCCTGGTGTTCCTGCCCAACACCGGGGGCTTCGCGCTCGGCCCGGACCAGGAGACCCACGGCCTGTCGGTGTACGCCGCGCAGCTGGTCGAGGCGGTGGCGACGAGCCCGAGCCCGATGATCACGATTGCCGTTGGCGGCGTGCACGGCCCGGCCGGGCAGGCGCTCGGCGGGCGGTCGATGCGGCCCCGCTTCATGTTCAGCTGGCCCAACGCGACGTCGGCGGTACTCCCGCCGGCGCAGATGCTGGCGGCGTCGGCCCATCGCTCGGCGGTGGACGAGACCAGCGCCGGCCCGAGCCCGTCGGCCGAGCTGCTCACCGCCGAGGCCTCGGCGCTGCACCAGTCCGGCCAGGTGCACGACGACGGCGTCATCGACCCCCGCGACACGCGTACCGTGCTGGGCATCTGCCTGTCGGTGCTGCCGCCCGTCGCCACTGCCGGGAGGGCAGCATGATCAGGCGCGTGCTGGTGGCCAACCGCGGCGAGGTCGCCCGGCGCATCTTCGTCACCTGCCGGACCATCGGCATCGAGACCGTGGCCGTCTACTCCGATCCCGACGCCGACGCGCCGTACGTGTCCGAGGCGGACTACGCCGTACACCTGCCGGGCTCGGTGCCGAGCGCGACCTACCTGCGCGGTGATCTGCTGATCGCGGCGGCTCGCAAGACGCTGGCGGACGCCATCCATCCGGCGTACGGCTTCCTCGCCGAGAAGCCGGACTTCGCCCAGGCGGTCGCGGACGCGGGGCAGGTGCGGATCGGTCGGCCGGACAGGGTCATCGAGGTCATGGGCGACCAGGTCGAGGCCAAGGAGCTGCTCGCCGAGGCCGACGTGCCGACGCTGCCGAGCTGGACCGATCCCGAGCGGGTGGACGAATTCCCGGTACTGGTGAAGGCGTACACCGGTGGTGGCGGGCGCGGCATGCGGATCGTGCGCGACCAGGGCTCGCTCGGCGAAGCGGTCTCCTCGGCCCGGCGCGAGGCGCTCGGCGACGGCGACGTCTTCTGCGAGAAGTACATCGAGGGCGCCCGCCACATCGAGGTCCAGATCCTCGCCGACCAGTTCGGCGGCATCGTGACCCTGGGCGAGCGGGAGTGCTCGATTCAGCGCCGCCATCAGAAGGTCATCGAAGAGACCCCGTCGCCGGTCGTCTCGCCGGAACTGCGTGAGCACCTGTGCCGGGCCGCGATCGCCGCCGCGCAGGCGGTCGGGTACGTCGGCGTCGGCACCGTCGAGTTCCTGCTGACGCCGGGCGGCGACTTCTACTTCCTGGAGATGAACACGCGGCTGCAGGTCGAGCACGCGGTGACCGAGTGCGTCACCGGTGTGGACCTGGTCCGCATGCAGATCGTCGTGGCCGAGGGCAGCCCGCTGCCGGTGCTGACGCCGCCGCCGCTGCGCGGGCATGCGATCGAGGCCCGGCTGTGCGCCGAGGATCCGTCGACGGCCTTCCTGCCTGCCACCGGTGTGGTGCACCGTCTCGACGTACCGGGCGTCACCGGCCGGTTCGGGATCCTGAACGGGCCCGGCATCCGCCTCGACAGCGGCGTCGAGCCCGGCTCGGTCATCGGCGTGCACTACGACTCGTTGCTGGCCAAGGTCGTCGCCTGGGCGCCGACCCGGCTGGAGGCCGCCCGGCTGCTCGCTTCCACGCTGGCTCGGGCGCGCATTCACGGCGTACTCACCAACCGCGATCTGCTGGTGCGTACGCTGCGCCATCCGGCGTTCCTGGCCGGACAGACCGACACCGGACTGCTCGACCGCCACCCCGAACTGCTGGCCCCGCTGTTGTCCAGTGTGGACGCGGTACGCCTGTCGTGTCTGGCGGCGGCGATCGGCAGCGCGGCGGCTCGGCGTACAGCGGCGGTGGTGCAGGCGGACATCCCGTCGGGCTGGCGGAACGTGGCGACCCTGCCGCAGTCGGTCGTCTACGAGGGCCCGGCCGGGCCGGTCGAGGTCTGCTACCGCTTCAACCGGCGGGGCGACCTGGCCCAGTGGAGCGTACGCGCGATCGACCCGGAGGAGCTGGACCTGGCCGGACTGGGTACGGCGGGACCGGCCGAGGATCATCCACCGGTCGCCGTCGTCTCGGCCTCGCCGTCACTGGTCGTGCTGGACGTGGTCGGGATCCTGCTCTCCGTGCACCTGGAGCGGACCGGTTCGGTGACCTATGTGGACAGTGTCGAGGGGTCGCTGGCCCTCACCGAGCTGCCCCGGTTCCCGACGCCCGGCCCGGAGCTGTCCGACGGGGCGCTGACCGCTCCGCTGCCCGGCGCGGTCGGGCGGGTCCTGGTCGTCCCCGGGCAGCGGGTTGACGCCGGCGAGCTGCTCATGACGCTGGAGGCGATGAAGCTGGAGCACCCGGTGCAGGCGCCGGCCGCCGGGGTCGTCGCCGAGCTGCCCGTGTCGGCCGGTGCCCAAGTCACCACCGGCACGGTCCTCGCCGTCCTCACCCCCTCGTGAACCGGATCAAGGGGTAAGCCAAAGGCCGGCGGTTTGTGGTGGTAGCCGAATGCTCGATTTATCGGAAATGCAGCGGTGCTAAGCGCCGCGCCGACTCGACGGCTAGACGCGGGCGCGCCGGGCCAGCCGCTCGGGGTCGAGGATGATGACGCTCTTGCCATCCAGCCGCAGCCAGCCGCGTGATGCGAAGTCGGCCAGCGCCTTGTTGACGGTCTCCCGCGATGCGCCCACCAGCTGCGCCAGCTCTTCCTGGGTCAGGTCGTGCGTCACCCGCAGGACGCCGCCGTCGCGCGTACCGAAGCGGCCGGCCATCTGCAGCAGATTCTTGGCGACGCGGCCGGGCACGTCGGTGAAGATCAGGTCGGCCAGCGCGTCGTTCGTCCGGCGTAGACGCCGCGCCAGTACGCGCAGCAACTGCTCGGCGATCTCCGGCCGGTTGGTCAGCCACGGGCGCAGGGCAGCCTTGCGCAGGCGGGCCAGGCGCAGATCGGTGACCGCGGTGGCGGTGGCCGTACGCGGCCCGGGGTCGAACAGCGACAGCTCGCCGACCATGTCCGACGGGCCCATGACGGCGATCAGGTTCTGCCGGCCGTCGGCCGCCCGCCGGCCGAGCTTCAGCTTGCCGGACAAGACGATGTAGAGGCTGTCGCCCGGCTCGCCCTCGTTGAAGACGACCTCACCCTTGCGGACCTCGATGATCTCGATATCGCGGGCGAGCGCCTCGGCGGCCTCGGGATCGACACCCTGGAAGATCCCGCTGCGGGCCAGCACCTCATCCATGCCCCACACCTCCACCTGCGCGACGCGGTGCCTCCGGCGGCCACGCGTGGTACGCGCACCGTCAGTCTAGGCACACATGGGCCGCAACCGGACGGGTACCCAGAAGATCGCTGATTGACCCAGAGTAAGGTCACCGGGTGCATCCTGAGCTGCTCTTTCGCGAAGAGGGCGGGCGTAGCGTCCCGATGCTGGTCTGGCGCTTGCCCGGCGCAATTCCGGCAATCTCCTCGGCGGTCCTCGGCGGCGGTGTGCGCACGCCCGCCTGGGTGATCAACGCCACGGTGCCGATGTCCTACGACCGCGACGATCCCGAGGTGCACCTGACCGAACTCGCGGTGGCCGCCGGCTTGGAAGGCGACGGCGTCGGGTTGATGACCGGTGTGGACGTCACCGAGATGGTCACCGCCGACGAGGACGGCGTACGCGTCTGGGCGACGGTCGGGTTGGGCAACGCGGTCCAGGCCGCTGCACCCGCCGGCGAGCCGGCCGAGGCGGTGGGGACGATCAACGTCGTGGCGTACGTGCCGGCGAGGCTGAGCGAGGCTGCTTTGGTGAACGCCGTCGCCACGATCGCCGAAGCGAAGGCGCAAGCGCTGCGCGATCTCGGCATGGCGGCGACCGGTACGTCCACCGATGCGGTGTGCATCCTGACCGCCGGCGGGACCAGCGGCCCGGATGAACGCTACGGCGGTCCCCGGTCGCGCTGGGGACGGCCGCTCGCGTGGGCGGCGTACACCGCGATCCGCAACGGCGGCCGCGGGACCACGGCCGAGGGCTGACCGATAGCCTGACCTGCGGTCCCCCGGACGGCGGAGGGTCGGCGGCCCAGGAGCGGGCCCGGTAGGGTGAATGCGATGTCCCCTCGCAAATCCTCCCGCCCCCGCCTTGCCCTCTTCGCCGGCCTGGCGATCGTCGGCGTGATCGCCGGCGGTGCCTACGGCGCCCTCAACGCCACCGGCAAGCCGCAGTGGACCCAGCGGGCGAGCGGCAGCCAGCCGCAGGCGAGCGCCTCCGCGCAGCCGGAGCCGAGCCAGGGGGTTCAGGCCGCCGCGGCCGAGGCGATTACCCTGGCCGCCACCGGCGACAACGTGATGGGCGGACCCGGCAACTGGCCGGCCAACAACGGGCGCGACATCTATAAGAAGGTCACCCCGCTGCTCAAGGGCGACCTGGTGATGGGCAACCTGGAGGAGCCGGTCACGGTCGACACGGGTTACCAGAAGTGCTCGCCGACCTCGACGCAGTGCCACCAGTTCTACGCGCCGCCGAGCTGGGCCAAGTACCTCAAGGACGCCGGCTACCAGCTGATGAACATGGCCAACAACCACGGCAACGACATGGGCGCGGCCGGCTACCGCAACACGCAGAAGTCACTGGAAGCGGTGGGCCTCAAGCACACCGGCGCGCCGGGGCAGATCACCGTCGCCGACGTCGAGGGCGTCAAGGTCGCCGTGGTCGGCTTCTCGTCGTACGCCTGGAACAACAGCGTGGTCAACATCTCCAAGGCCAAGGAGCTGATCAAGAAGGCGGGCGAGCGGGCCGACCTGGTCGTCGTGCAGGTTCACATGGGCGCCGAGGGGACGGCGTACACACATGTGCGCAAGGGCAGCGAGATCTTCCTCGGCGAGAACCGCGGCGACCCGATCGCGTTCTCCCACGCGATGATCGACGCCGGTGCCGACCTCATCGTCGGGCACGGCCCCCATGTGTTGCGGGCCATGGAGTTCTACAAGGGCCGGCTGATCGCGTACAGCCTCGGCAACTTCATCGGCGGCGGCCGTACGCTCAAGCCCGACGGCATTCTCGGCTACGGCGGCGTACTCAAGGTGCAGCTGGCCAAGGACGGCACCTGGGTCGGCGGGACGTTCGAGTCGACGCGGATGGACAGCGGCGGCATCCCCGCACCGGACTCGGCGCGCAACGGGGCCAAGACCGTCAGCAACCTGTCGAAGACCGATTTCCCGGCCAGCGGCGTGAAGATCGACGCCGGTGGAAAGATCGTCCCGCCGGCTGCATAACCCGGTCGCCTGCGGTCAGCCCGAAGATGCCCAAGATCCGCAGGCCATGGGCATGATGATCTCTGGGCGTCTGCGGTGTCGGCCACCAGGACGAGTGCCTGGCGCTCGTCGTAGGCGAGGCCCGGAAGCACTGTGTCGTAGCGGCGAGGTAACTTCGACCGGTGACCGAGAGCGATCTGGCCCGCAAGCGGCGGGCCCGGCGGATGGCCCGCGAGCTGGCGGAGATCCACCCCGACGCGCACTGCGAACTCGACTTCGAAACGCCACTGCAGCTGGCCGTGGCCACCATCCTGTCGGCTCAGTGCACGGATAAGAAGGTCAACGAGGTCACGCCGAAGGTCTTCGCGCGCTACCCGGCGGCCGCCGACTACGCGGCCGCCGACCGCATGGAGATGGAGGAGATCCTCAAGCCGACCGGGTTCTTCCGGGCCAAGACCGACTCGCTGATCAAACTCGGGACCGCCCTGGCCGAGCGCTACGGCGGCGAAGTGCCGAACAAGCTGGAGAAGCTGGTGGACCTGCCCGGCATCGGGCGCAAGACGGCCAACGTCATCCTCGGCAACGCGTTCGGCAAGCCGGGCATCACCGTCGACACCCACTTCGGCCGGCTGGTCGGGCGGTGGCGGTGGACCGGGGAGACCGACCCAGTCAAGATCGAGTTCGCCGTCGGCGACATGATCGAGCGTCGTGATTGGACGATGCTCTCGCACCGCGTGATCTTCCACGGCCGCCGGGTCTGCCACGCCAAGAAGCCCGCGTGCGGCGCCTGTACGCTCGCTCCGCTGTGCCCGTCCTACGGCCTGGGCCCGACCGGCTACGGCGAGGCGGTGAAGCTGCTCAAGGGCCCGCGGGTGCAGGAGCTGGCCGAGCTTGCCGACCCGAACCGGGTCGAGACCGGCGCGGTGGCATGAGGCGGCTTCTCCTCGGCCTCGCCGTGCTGACGGTGGCGCTAGCGGGATGCAGCGTACCGGGCAGGGAAGCGATCACCGAGCCGACCGATGATCCGTTCGCACCGTGTGCGGGCATCGCCGCCGAGCCGGCCGCGTCCGGGCTGCCCGATCTGACTTTGCCGTGCTTGCACGGCGGCATGCCGGTGCGGCTGTCACAGATCAAAGGCCCGGCCGTGGTGAACCTCTGGGCGTCGTGGTGCCCGCCGTGCCGCGAGGAGCTGCCCGCCTTCCAAGCCCTTTCGCGGCGGACCGAGGGCAGGGTGACGGTGCTCGGCGTCGTGACGCACGACGCTCGCGACAGCGCGATCTCCGTCGCCGAGGACCTCGGGCTGACCTTCCCGGCCGTCATCGACGACGACGCCAAGCTCGGTGCCGAGCTGGTCCGGCTGCGTACGGCCACCTCCGCCCTTCCGGTCACGCTCTTCGTCACCGGTGGCCGCATCGTCCACGCGTACCAGGGAAGGGCCTTGACGCCGGCGAGCCTCGATCAGCTCGTCGACAAGTACCTGGGCGTGAGCGCATGACCGATGTGCCGGACTGGGTGCACCGCCTCGCTGAACGCGTGGACGCCGCGCGTACCGCCGACTTCACGCGATTCGAAGTGCCCGAGGACGGCGGCCGGGACGCCGCGGTCCTGATCCTGCTGGCCGACGAGCCGGACGGGCCGGACGTCCTCGTCCTGGAGCGCGCGGCCAACATGCGCAGCCACGCGGGCCAGCCGGCGTTCCCGGGCGGCGCCGCCGATCCCGGCGACGGCGGGCCGGCCCAGACCGCGCTGCGCGAGGCCGCGGAGGAGGTCGGCCTGAAACCGGAGACCGTCACCGTGGTCACCGAGCTGCCACGGATCTGGATACCGGTCAGCGATTTCGTGGTCACCCCGGTCCTGGCCTGGTGGCATTCCCCACACCCGCTCACCTCGCTGTCCGTCGGCGAGGTGGCCCGCGTCGTCCGCCTGAAACTCGCCGATCTCGCAGATCCGGCAAACCGCTTGCGGGTACGCCATTCCAGCGGCTGGATCGGACCGGCCTTCACGGCCGGCGACATGGTCGTCTGGGGCTTCACTGCGGGAATTCTCACTGTTCTGCTGGACCTCGCCGACCTGGCCCGCCCTTGGGACCGGGCGCGTATCGAGAATCTGCCCGTACGCTAGGCGGGTGTCCGTGGTCGATGTCGTCCTGATCGCCCTGATGCTGATCTTCGCGATCAGCGGTTACCGGCAGGGATTCCTCATCGGCGTACTGTCGTTCGCCGGGTTCTTCACCGGGGCGCTGATCGGTCTGCAGATCGGCCCTCTGGTCGCTGATCGCTTCACCGCGCCCACTCTGCGTATCGTCGTCGCCCTTATCGCCGTGTTCGGGCTGGCGATCCTCGGTCAGGCCCTGACGGGCTGGCTGGGATCGCGGCTGCGGGGCGGCATCACCAGTACCGGCTTCCAGGCGGTCGACGACCTCGGCGGCGCCATCGTGTCGGTCATCGCGGTCGCGATCGTCGCGTGGCTCGTGGCGATCCCGCTCGGCAAGTCCGACTCCGACTGGATGTCCGGCCAGGTCCGCAACAGCGTGCTGCTCGACGGCATCGACCGGATCATGCCCGACAGCGCGAACAAGCTGACTCAGGCGCTCCAGGAGACCATCGACACCAACGGCTTCCCGGACGTGTTCGGCGATCTCGTGCCGACGCGCGTACGCGCGGTGCCCGAACCCGACAACGCGCTCGCCAAGGCGGACGTGGTCGTACGGTCACACGAGTCGGTCGTCAAGGTCCTCGGCAGCGCGCCGAGCTGCTCCCGGCGTATCGAAGGCTCCGGTTTCGTGTACGCCCCCGAGCACGTCATGACCAACGCCCACGTCGTCGCGGGTACGACGTCGGTGGCGATCAAGGACGAGGACGGCGATCGGCACAGCGCTCGCGTCGTCGTCTACGACCCCGAACGCGATCTCGCCGTGCTCTACGTGCCGGACTTGAACGCCCCCGCGCTGCGCCTCGCCGACGACGCGGTGGACACCGGTGCCGACGCGATCGTCCTCGGCTACCCGCTCGACGGCCCGTACGACGCCCAAGCGGCGCGCGTACGCGACGTCGGTGAGATCACCGGGCCCGACATCTACGACGAGCAGCGTGTGACCCGCGAGGTCTATACGATCCGGGCCCTGGTTCGCAGCGGCAACTCCGGCGGTCCGCTGATCAGCCCCAACGGGCGGGTCCTCGGGGTGGTCTTCGCGGCGGCCGCCGACGACAAGAACACCGGGTTCGCGGTGACCGCCGAGGAGGCGACGCCGGTCGCGGCGGCCGGCGCCGCGAAGACCAGCGGCGTGGGTACTCAAACCTGCGCCTGAATATCGGGCCCGCCCTTCGGACGGTGCCGGGCATCCAGCCCCAAGGCGTCTTCCGTCGCGGCCGAATGTCGGGGGTCCAGACGTTCGTGGGATGCCTCGGCGGGTGCGGCCGCCGTCGGACGGGCCTAGTGGGGGCGGTTGCCCAAGCGGCGCAGGGTTGCCGTGGCGCCGCCGACGAGGACGAGGACGATCGCGAGACCGGCCGGCAAGACCGCCAGCCCCGCGCGATGCTCGGCGACCGGCACCGTGGCGGCCGCCTGGCGAGGCGGTGCGGAGATCTGCGGCGGGGTCAGGGAACCGTCGCTCGCCGGAGCACCGGCCTTGCCGAAGCTCGCCTTGCCCGGCGGCGGCTGGTTGTCCAGCGGATTGGCGTCCACTGAGGACATATCGGCGGTGAGGGCCGCGACCGGGTTGACGATCCCGAAGCCGAAGACGCCGTCGCGGCCGGGCTCGCCGGCGTCGGTCGCGGTGGAGATGAGCCGGTTCACCACGTCGGCCGCCGACATGTGCGGCCACTTCGACCGGACCAGCGCCGCCGCGGCGGACACCAGCGGCGCGGCGAAGCTCGTACCCGAGACCGATGTGTAGCCGCCGCCCGGCTTGGCTCCGGCCAGTTCGCTGGCGGGAGCGGCGAGAACCGTCTGGTCCCCGGTCAGCGCGCCGGGCCACAGGCGGTTCGCGGTCGTGTGGTCCAGGCCGGTCACGGCGAGTACGCCCGGCTCCCGGGCCGGGTACCAGACGAGGTCGGGCTCGGGCGGCATCTCGTTGCCGGTGCAGGCGACCACGACGACGTCCTTCTCGAACGCGTAGTCGATCGCGTCGGCCAGTTCGGGGCTGCGCTCGGTGCCGCCGAGGGACAGGTTGACGACTCCGGCACCGTGGTCGACGGCCCAGCGTACGGCGTTGGCGACCGTACGGGCGTCGTCATAGCGGTTGTCACCGTCGAGGACGCGTACCGGCAGGATCTTGGCCTTGGGGGCGAGGCCCTCGATGCCGTCGGCGTCGTCGCCGCGCCCGGCGATGAGGGCCGCCACGGTGGTGCCGTGGCCGACCGCATCGGCCTGGCCGTTGCCGCCGGGCTGGACGAAGTCATTGCCGGGCAGCACCTGGCCGGCCAGGTCGGGGTGGCGGCCGTCCACACCGGAGTCGACGACCGCGACGGTCACGCCGCCGCCGTCGGACAGCTTCCAGGCGTCCTTGGCGTGCAAGCGCATCAGCTGCCACTGCTCGTCGCGGATCTGGTCGGCGCTCGCCGGGGTGGCGCCCAGCGTACCGGTGAGGACGCCGAGCAGGCCGGCGACGGCCACACGCAGAAGCGCCGACGCGACGGTACGCGGCTCGGCGCTGGATCTGGAGCTGAACGCAGGCAGCCACACAATGCGTGAAAGGTACCTTGCCGCGCAGCGCAACGCATCAACCTGTGGACAACTTCCACCATCGGGCCACCGTGAGATGACCCGATACGGGGGTTCTGACCAGGCTTTCAGTCAGCCCGGTCAGCGGGCGTACGCGCACGCCGGGCGGCCGGCGTATCAGCCGCCGGCGATGGCCTGGATCCGGTCGAAGACGTCGAGCACCCACAGCGTGGCCGGGATCACCGAGACGACGATCAGCATCTCGAACAGGTCCGCCATCCGGCCCACGTACGGCGACGGCGGCCGGTTGGACCACGCCTGCCCGGCGATGACCACGATCAGCGCCACGGCGACCGAGCCGACAGCGATCAGGGCGCGGGCGTTGTCGTCGGCGCCGAGGACCAGCCCGATGAGCAGGACGCTGATGCCGGTGAGGCCGGCCACGAGCAGCGGAATGCGCTGGCGCGGGCTGACGAACAGCCGCGACCGCAGGAGCAGAGCGACCGCGGCCACCGCGGTGAGGACGCGCCCGGCCAGGCCGCCCGTGGTGACCAGAACCGTCGTCGCGCCGACGGTCAGGGCGGCGTACCCGATGAGCATGCCGGACAGCAGCTCCTCCGAGCGCGACACCGCCGCGAAGACCCGCTGGCGATCGGGCAGGCGGCGGGCCGCCTCCAGAGCCGACACCCCGCCCGGGGAGTAGTCCTGGGCGCTCGGTCCGGTGGGCAGGGTCACCGACGGCACCGGCACCTTGCCGAACCGGATCGCCAGCACCGGCACCAGGCCGATGCCGCAGACGAGGAACGCGATGAGGATGGCCGCCGCGCCCGGTGGGTCGAGGAAGCCGAGCAGGCTCGTGATCGCCGTCAGCAGGCCCACCGTGACGCCCGCCATCGAGACCCGCAGGCGGCCGCCGATGCCCGCCGCGGCCAGTGCCGAGAACAGGAGTACGCACACCGCGCCGGCGAGCAGCTGCGCCTGGCCGAGCCAGGGGATCAGGCGCACGGTGCCGTCCAGCGACGATCCGCCGAGGATCAGCGCCCCGCCGACGAAGGCGTACGGGAGGCTGAACCCGCCGAGCACGGCACCGATGCGGCCGTCGCCGTACGCCCGCGACGCGACGACGCCACCGAAGAGGAGCAGCACCGCGGCCGCGAGACTGAGGATGCCGCCCGGCGTCCACTCAGGACCGCCCAGCAGGATGGCGAGTACGCCGCCCGCGAGCAGTACGCCGGCTCCGGCGACGGTGGCGGTCCGCGTACTCGTGGCCGACCAGCCGGCACCGCGGCGCCGGGCCCCTTCGGCGATCGCCTCGACCACGTCGTCGTACTCCAGCTCCGGCCACTGTGCTCGGGCCGGGACGAGGTGCAGCACCTGGCCGTCGCGTACGCCCTGCTGATGCAGGCTCTTCTCGCCGGACAGCGCGGTTCCGTCGGCCCGGCGCAGGACCCAGCCGCCGTGGCGCTCGCCTTCGTCGCCGAACCCCTCGCCGGCGTGCTGCAACAGCTCCGGCAGGAGTTCGGCGATGGCGATCTGCTCCGGCAGGGCGACGTCGACCCGGCGATGAGGGGTGTTGACGGTGACGCGGGCGAGGCCCAGCGCGGCCGAGGGGATGCTCACCCGAACACGTCTACCACACATTGCGCTCCGGTGGGCGTTCCAGTATCCACAGGGCACGACCCGCGGGGTGCGTGTTGTCGGCTGCTTCGCCTACCATTGGCGGCGCGTCGAGCCCGCGTCGTGGGGAGGAGGGCTGCCGGCATGGGAACAGTCGTGGTCAAACGGGGTCCGCGGCGTCCTGCACCCGAGATCCCCAGCGGCGAGCTGGCCGTCGAGGCTCCGCCGGAGATCCCGCAGGCCAGCGGGGGCCGATGGCAGCAGATGCTGATGATGCTGCCCATGCTCGGCATGATCGCGCCGAGCATCGTCCTGGTGGGCAACAACCAGAACAACAAGATGGGCTACGTCATGGGCGGCATGATGGGCCTGTCGATGGTCGGCATGTTCGCCATGCAGTTCAGCCAGGGCGGCGCCGGGCCGAAGAAGGCCGAGATGATGGCCGCGCGCCGGGAGTACCTGCGGCATTTGGCGAGCATGCGGACGAAGGTCCGCCAGACCGTGGCCCAGCAGCGCGACGGCCTGTTCTACCGGCACCCCGATCCGCAGCGGCTCTGGTCGACTGTGGACAGTCACCGGCTGTGGGAGCGGCGGCCCACCGACCCCGACTTCGGCGTCACGCGGATCGGCATCGGCCCGCAGACGCTGGCCACTCCGCTCATTCCGCCGGTGACCCGGCCGCTCGACGAGCTGGAGCCGATGACCGCGGGCGCGCTGCGCCGGTTCCTGGACGCGTACTCGGTCGTACCCGATCTGCCCGTGGCCGTGTCGCTGCCCGCCTTCGCCCGCGTCTTCGTGCGTACGGAGATCACGCAGCCGGCGTACCGGGTGAGTGCGCAGACCGAGACCGATCACCGCGACGGCGTCGAGGGCCACGCGCTCGTGCGCGCCATCCTCAGCCAGCTCGCCACCTTCCACGCCCCCGACGACCTGATCATCGCGGTCTGCGCGCCGGCACAGCGGCGTGACCGCTGGGATTGGGTGAAGTGGCTGCCCCACAACGCGCATCCGGCCAAAGTGGATGCACTGGGCCCGGTGCGGCTCGTCGCGCCGACCGCGGTCGCCCTGGAGGAGCAGCTCGGTGACCTGATCGGCAACCGGCCGCGGTTCGGCGGCGGAACCTCCGGCCCCTACGTCGTCGTCGTGCTCGACGGCGCCGACATGACCGGATCGCAGCACATCGCGGCCGACGGCGGCATCGCCGGCGTGACCGTGCTCGACCTCGACGGCCAGCCGCCGCGCATGCTCGACCGGTCGACGCTGACACTGGAGATCCGCCAGGAGACCCGGGATCTGGAGATCTTCACCGCCGACGGCTCGGCCGAGGTCGGCTCGGCGGACGAACTCAGCTATGTGGAGGCCGAGGCGGTCGCCCGGCGCCTGTCGCCGCTGCGCTTGTCGGCCGCGACGAAATCGGCCGACGCGCCGCTCTCCGGCGACCAGGGCCTGGCCGACCTGCTCGGCATTCCCGACCCCGAGGACTTCGAGGTGGCGCAGGGCTGGCGGCCCCGCGCCGACCGCGACAAGCTGCGCGTACCGATCGGTGTCGGGGTCGACGGCCAGCCGGTCGAGCTGGACATCAAGGAGTCGGCGCAGGACGGCATGGGCCCGCACGGCCTGCTGATCGGAGCTACCGGCTCCGGCAAGTCGGAGGTGCTCCGCACGCTGGTGCTCTCGCTCGCGCTGACGCACTCGTCGGAGGAGCTGAACTTCGTCCTCGTCGACTACAAGGGCGGCGCGACGTTCGCCTCGATGGACGTCATGCCGCACACGTCGGCGGTCATCACCAACCTGGAAGGCGAGGCCGTCCTCGTCGACCGCATGGCCGACGCCATCAACGGCGAGGTCGTGCGGCGGCAGGAGCTGCTGCGCGCGGCCGGCAACTTCGCCAACCTCAAGGACTACAACAAGGCCCGCTCGCAGGGCAAGGCGCTGGCGCCGCTGCCCTCGCTGCTGATCGTGGCCGACGAGTTCTCCGAGCTGCTCAGCGCCAAGCCCGACTTCATCGACATCTTCGTCCAGATCGGACGGGTCGGCCGGTCGCTCGGCATCCACTTGCTGCTGGCCAGCCAGCGGCTGGAGGAGGGCCGGCTACGGGGCCTGGACACCCACTTGTCGTACCGCCTCGGCCTGCGGACGTTCTCCGCCATGGAGTCGCGTACGGTGCTCGGCGTACCGGACGCGTACGACCTGCCGCGCCAGCCCGGCCACGGCTATATGAAGTTCGGCACCGAGCCGCTCGTGCGGTTCAAGGCGGCCTACGTCTCGGGCTCCTACAAGAAGGCCGGTATGGCGCCGGGGCGCGCCGGGCGGCGTGCCGACATCGAGATCCACACCTTCGGTACGCACTTCGTGCCGCTGCCGGCCAAGCCCCCCTCGACCGAGCCCGAGGTCAACTGGGACGTGAAGCCCGGCGAAAGCCTGATGGACGTGCTCGTCGGCCGGCTGGCCGGCAAGGGACCGCCGGCCCATCAGGTCTGGCTGCCGCCGCTGGACGTGTCGGACACGCTCGAAGAGGCGTTCGGCAAGATCGCCATACACCCCGAACGCGGCCTGACCACCGCCAACTCCGAACTCTTCGGCGCGTTGCAGGTGCCGATCGCGCTCGTCGACCGGCCCGCGCAGCAGCGCCGCGATCTGCAATGGATCTCGCTCGCCGGGGCCTCGGGCCACGTGGCGGTGGCCGGTGCGACTCAGAGCGGCAAGTCCAGCCTGCTACGGACGATCATCAGCGGCCTGGCGCTCACCCATACGCCGGCCGAGGCGCAGTTCTACTGCCTCGACTTCGGCGGCGGCACGCTGACCGCGCTGCGAGAGATGCCACACGTCGGCGGTGTCGCCGGCCGCCTGGACACCGCCCAGGTCCGCCGCACGGTCAGCGAGGTCGCGATGATCCTGACCGAGCGCGAGGCCCGCTTCGCCGAGCTGGGCGTCGACTCGATGGCCTCCTATCGCAAGCGCCGCGCCGCCGGGCAGATCACCGACCCGGTCGGCGACGTGTTCCTGGTGATCGACGGCTGGGCGACGCTGCGCGAAAGCTACGACGACCTCGAACCGGTGATCACCGACATCGCCACCCGGGGCCTGTCGTACGGCGTCCACGTCATCGCCAGTTCGCTGCGGTGGCGTGACTTCCGGGCGGCGATCCAGGACCAGTTCGGCACCAAGATCGAGCTGCGTCTCGGCGACCCGTCCGACTCCGTCGGCAAGGTCCGCAAGGCCGCTCAGAACGTACGCCACCTGCCCGGCCACGGTGCCACTGTGGACGGTCTGTACTTCCTGACCCTGCGGCCGGAGCTGACTTCGCTCGGCACGGACCAGGCGGCGCTGAGCAAGCATGTCGCGCAGCACTGGAAGAGCCAGCCGGCGCCGCGCGTACGCATGCTGCCGGCCGTCTACACCTTCGACCAGCTGCCGGTGACGGCCGGCAGCGACCCGCTGCACCTGCCGATCGGCCTGTCCGAGGACCTGACCCCGCTCGCCCTGAACTTCCGCGACGACCAGCACTTCCTGGTCTTCGGCGAAAGCGAGTGCGGCAAGTCGACGTTCCTGCGGACGCTGGCCACCACGATCACCAAGCGGTTCACGGCGGAGCAGGCGAAGCTGCTCATCGTCGACCACCGCCGCAGCCTGCTCGGCGCGATCACCGGCGATCACCTCATCGGCTACACCACCAACTTCGAGCAGAGCGCGCAGTACCTGCAAGCCGTGGCCGGATACATGGACCAGCGCAAGCCACCGGCCGACGTGACGCCGCAGCAGCTGCGCGACCGGCCCTGGCTGGAGGGCCGCCCGGAGTGCTTCGTGCTCATCGACGACTACGAGATGGTCGCGTCGGGCGCCGGCAACCCGCTCGATCCGCTGGTGCCGTACCTGGAGATCGCTCGCGACGTCGGCCTCCACGTGATCATCGCCCGCAACGCCACCGGCGCCAGCGGCCTGTCCTACCAGCCGCTGTTCCAGATCATGCGGCGCGTCGGCACGCCCGGCCTGATGATGTCCGGCGACAAGACCGAGACCTCACCGCTGGGCGACATCCGCTTCGAGCGCATGGTTCCCGGCCGCGGCCGGCTGCTCTCGCGCAAGCAGGGCGTACGCCTCATTCAGGTGGCGGAGTTGGCGGCACCGTAAGGCGGCCGTCGCGGCGTACGACCTCGATGCCGCCCGGCAACGACGTCGAGCCCTGGCCGTGCCAGGCGACGATCAACGCGTCCAGCGCGTCGACATGCTTGTGCCCGAGGGCCGATGCGGTTGCCCCGATCCGCCGAGCCCACATGTGCAGGACTCGCGTACGCACAGCGGCCGGCAGCGCCGCCAGCCGGGCCACGCTCAGACCATCGCCGTCCCCGCAGTCGGTCAACGCGGCCGCGGCAATGGCGTCCAGATAGGACGAATCCTGGGCGAGTTGCCGGGCGGTCTGAGCCAGGTTGCCCACCACCCCGTCGCCCAGCGCATCCACCAGTGCCGGAAGGAGCTGTGCGCGTACGCGCGACCGGCTGAACCGGTCGTCGTCGTTGTGCGGATCGTCCCAGGGTTCGAGGCCGAGGGCGTCGCATGCCGCCCGGGTCGTCGACCGGCGTACGCCGAGCAGCGGCCGGATGAAGGTGACCCCGTCGGCGGTGCGGACGGCGGGCATGCCGGCCAGTCCTCGCGGACCGGCGCCCCGGGCCAGGGCCAGCAGGACGGTCTCGGCTTGGTCGTCGAGGGTATGTCCTAATAGGACTGCTTCGTGGGCGTACAACGAAAGGGCTTTGTAGCGCGCGTGACGTGCGGCCGCCTCGGGGCCGGCGGGGTCGTCCGGATCGATGGTGACCCGGACGTTGGCGACCGGATCGAGACCCGCGGAGGCCGCCCACTCAGCGACGGCGCAGGCCCGGTCGGCCGACCCCGGCTGCAGGCCGTGATCCACCGTGACCAGGCCGACGGGCCGGCCCAGGCGGGGACCGACGAAGGCGGCCGCGGCGGCCAGAGCGAGCGAGTCGGCGCCGCCGGAGCACGCGACGACCACGGAACCGGTGTAGGCCAGGAGAGCCGATCGCACAACCGAGCGGATCTCGGCGACGGCGGGGTGCGGGCCGGACACCCTTAGCCGCCGGACGGCACGACACGGGCGATCCAAGCCGGCGGATCGGCCAGCTCGGCCAAAGTCGGCAGCGTCTGCGGCGACGTCCAGACCCGGTTGAACTCGGCCATGCCCACCCGGTCCACGACCGCCTGGACGAACTTGCGGCCCTCGGCGTACTGGCGCAGCTTCGCGTCGACCCCGAGCAAGCGCCGGATCAGCGACTCCAGCCCGTTGGACGCCTCGCGCCGGCGGTTGAAGCGCTCGCGGATGGCCGTCACCGACGGGATGACCTGCGGTCCGACGCCGTCCATCACCATCTCGGCGTGCCCCTCGACCAGCGTCATCAGCGCCGTCAGCCGATCCATCACCGCCCGCTGCGCCGGGCTCTGGACGACGTCGAGCACGCTCGTCCGGCTCTGCGGATTGCGTACCGCCTCCGCCAGTGCCGACACGCCTCGGCGTACGCGCGCCAGCACAGCGGCCGCATCGACCTCGGACGCGTCCACGAAGGCGCGTACCTCGCTCAGGAAGTGCTCGCGTAGCCACGGCACGGCGGTGAACTGACTCTGATGGGTGCCCTCGTGCAGGCACACCCATAGCCGGAAGTCGCGGGGATCAGCCCCCAGCTTGCGCTCGACCGCGACGATGTTCGGCGCGACGAGCAGCAGCTGGCCGGGGTGGCCGGAGAACACCTCGTACTGCCCGAGCACCCGCCCCGACAGGTACGCCAGCACCGTGCCGGCCTGCACCCCGGTGACCTTCGACCCGACCAGGTCGAGCGGGCCGTGCCGGCCCGGATCCCGGTTGGTCTTCGCGATCAAGCGCTCGGCCAGCGGTGTGATCACCTTCCGCATGCCGGAGATGTTGATGGCCGCCCAGTCGCGGCGGTCGACGATCCGCACCGGCGGCACGGCGACCTGCGGCACGAGCCCGGTGTACGCCGCCACGTGCGTACTCGCCTCGACAGCGAGCTCACGCAGGTGGGCGACGGCCGCCGCGGCCTCGGCCGGGGTCACCTTCGGGCCGGTCGGGCCGAGCGCGCCGGCGGTCGACGCGGCCAGATCCCAATCGACGAATTCCGCCATGCCGTCGAAACTACCCGCACGCGGACGTCTTGACCCCTCTACCGCCATCACGCGTGCGTCTTGACCCCTCCGCCGACATCACCCCGGCCGTCGTGGCCCCCACCGCCCCTTCACGTGGACGTCAGGCCCCTCCGCCGCCGTCGCGTGTGCGTATGGGCCCTCGGGATTCGTCCTGCAGTCGCCTTTGGGGCCAAATGCCCGGCGTTCGCCGAAGGCGAGGCCCGGCAAATCAGTGATCTTTGGCGCGGGCGAAAGAAGCGCGGATCTCGGCCTCGGCCTCGGTGCGGCCGACCCAGGTCGCGCCCTCGACGCTCTTGCCCGGCTCAAGGTCCTTGTAGACCTCGAAGAAGTGCTGGATCTCCAGCCGGTCGAACTCGGCGACGTGGTGGATGTCGCGCAGGTGCTCCAGCCGCGGATCGTAGGCGGGTACGCACAGCACCTTGTCGTCGCCGCCCTTCTCATCGCGCATGCGGAACATGCCGATGGCTCGGCAGCGGATCAGGCAGCCGGGGAAGGTCGGCTCCTGGACGAGTACGAGCGCGTCGAGCGGGTCGCCGTCCTCGCCGAGCGTGTTCTCGATGAAGCCGTAGTCGGCCGGGTACTGCGTGGAGGTGAACAATGTCCGGTCGAGGCGGATGCGCCCGGTCGCGTGATCCACTTCGTACTTGTTGCGCTGACCCTTCGGGATCTCAACCGTGACGTCGAAATCCATCTCACGCTCCTGACCGTTGTTCGCCGACGCTGGCATTTCTCACGCTAGTCTCGCGTAGGTCGATCACCGCGCATAGTTGGAGGCTCCGTGGGGAGGCAAGGTTCACATTACGGCGACCCGTCGCCGTGGGCGGCCGGTTGGGGCCAACCCTCCGCCGACCAGCCAGAACCGGGTTATCCACCGGATTATCCACAGGCCGCGGGCGACTATCCACACGGTTATCCACAGGCTCCGTCGGCTTTTCCCCACCCCACGAGTACGCCCACCAACGCCGACAAATCCGTCACTGCCCCGCCAAATGCCCGCGATACCCAGGAGTCCGACGCGTCGGATGTGACGGAACCGACCCCGGCACCGCCGGCTTGGCCTGTGGATATCCCACCGCCGTGGCCGCCGGCCGAGCCCGTACCCACAGCCGCGGCTGTGGACGCGCCGATGGAGGAGCCGGAGCCCGCACCCGAGCCGGAGCCCGCACCTGAACCGGAGCC
>Ga0114129_10001524_pt1 | contig 31382 bp, 30 predicted proteins | sample RhiMetdeltSRZDD1_FD_80071 | JGI IMG/M metagenome (GOLD analysis project Ga0114129, IMG submission 80071) | Populus rhizosphere microbial communities from Tennessee, USA - Rhizosphere MetaG P. deltoides SRZDD1 (version 2) (version 2) | ecosystem: Host-associated > Plants > Roots > Rhizosphere >...
ACTCCCCGCCTTCTGAAAGCGGCCTACAACTACCAGGTATCTATCAAGGATCCGGGTGCGTTTGCGCACGGCAACAAGTACATCATTCAACTGCTCAACGATTCGATCGAGGATCTGGGCGGCGATGTCAGCAATTTCACCCGCGATGATGCTGGTCACTTCGCTGGCAATACCATGCCGTTCCGCGACTGGGATGCCGACGACTATACAGTACCTTATCGCTGTGCAAAATGCCACTCTGCAACGGGTCTTCCCGAGTTTGTTCACAGTGGTGGCACAGTGGTTGTAGATGGTCGCGGTACAACCCTGACTTCAGGGATTGGACCTCAACCTTCCTCCAATGGCTTCCAATGCTCCACCTGCCACGACGAGGAGAATTGGCCCAACCGCTATGAGATCGCTCAGGTAACCTTCCCGAGCGGAAAGACCTTATCCTTCGCAAAGGATGCTGAAGGCAACAACGTTGCTGATGATTCAAACCTGTGTATCCTCTGCCATCAAGGGCGCGAGTCGACCACAAGTGTAAACAATGCCCTGCGAGGCAAGGACGACGACGCTGTTGACAAAGCCATCAGTTTCAAGAACATCCATTACCTAGGTGCTGGTGCAACCCTGTTTGGCGCAGATGCGGCGGGTGCTTATCAATATCCTGATAAGGAATATGTTGGGCAGAACATGCATGCGGCTCCGACCGGTGCCATGAATAAGTGCAAAGACTGCCATGATGTCCATGCGCTCCAGCCTAAGCTTGAAGCATGCGCCACCTGCCACGGCACCTCGGATCCAGAAGCGCTTCGCGCTCCAGGTGATACCGTAGATTATGACGGTGATGGAAACGTCACGGAAGGCACAAAGGGCGAGATCGAGACCATGGCTGAGGCCCTGTATGCTGAAATACAAAAATACGCCGAAGCCACGGCTGGCACACCCATCCTCTACGATGGCCATAGCAACCCATATTTCTTCGTGGATGCCGACAAAGATGGTGCGGCAGATACGAATGATGACGGTGCAATCCGCTATAATGCCTGGACGCCTCGCTTGCTCAGAGCAGCATTCAACTATCAATATAGCCAAAAGGATCCAGGAGCGTTTGTACACAACCCGCAGTATGTGATGCAGTTCCTGTACGACTCGATTGAGGACCTGGGCGGTGATGTGAGCAACTACACTCGTCCGGAAGTTCCGGCCCCTGCTCAATAATCTGTAGTACGTTAGGAAAGAAAAAATGACGGGCGCAACAGCGCCCGTCATTTCTATTATTTTCTTGTCCCACTTACCGTCCCTGGCAAAGTCTGGAACATTCTTCCATCGCCGCAGAAGGCAATGGAAGCCGATGGATCAAGCCTTGATGATTCCTTTCCGGATGGCGTAGCGTACCAATTCTGCACGGGAATGTAAGTTCAGCTTACGCATAATATTTTCGCGGTGACGAGCCACTGTTTTGGGGCTAATCACAAGGGAAGCGGCGATCTCTTCGTTGCTCGCGCCCTCCGCGAGGTACGTCAACACTTCCTGCTCGCGGTTGGTCAGATCCGAAGCTGACTGCTCCTCGGCCGCGCGGCCGCCATCCAGATAATCGCGGACGAGCAGTTTCGCAAGGGATGGATAAAGATACACCTGGCCCGAGGCCGCGGCACGAATGGCCGTCAGCAGCTCCTCGGGAGCAGCGCGTTTCGGAACGTAGCCGGAGGCGCCCGCTTCGAGCATCTTGAAGAAATATTCTTCGTCCTCATGGATCGTGAGGGCAACAATCGAAACTTCGGGGGAACGTTTTTTGATCTCGCGCGTCGCGTCGATGCCGGAAAGGTCCGGCAAGCCGATGTCCATCAGAATGACAGTTGGCTTTAGTCGCATTGCCGATTCCATGGCTTCGGAAGCAGAGGCGGCTTCGCCCACAATCTCGACGTCACGCTCATTTTCCAGCAGCATCCGCAGCCCCGAACGGACAACGGCATGGTCATCCACTAATAACAGACGTATGGTCATCCCTCATCTCCTGCATCCCGTGGTCGATCTCTGCCCCCGAGCGATGATAGGGGATCAGAGCTTCCACTTCCGTGCCATAGCCCGGGCGTGATTGCACCGTCACTGTTCCTCCCAGCAGCAGGGCGCGCTCCTCCATGCCTGCCAGTCCCAGCGACGGACGATTTGTGCGTCGCTGTTGGACCTCGTCGCGATCAAAACCGACCCCGTTGTCAAACACACTGATACGCACGTTCTTTTCCTCAAAGTGTAAATGGATGTTGACATGTGTTGCCTGTGCGTGCTTGATAATGTTATTCAAGCTTTCCTGGATGATGCGAAAGATGCTGATCCTGACTGCATCATCCAGGTCACATTCATCGCCATGGATATCCACTCGGATGTGAAGTGGGGAATGTTCCTGAACTTTGGTCGCATACCAGCGCAGCGCAGCAGACAGACCGAGGTCGTCAAGATGCGAGGGACGCAGATCGGTCATCAGGCGCTGGAGCTCCTTGAGTGAATCGGCTGTCAGGGTTTCGAGAGTATGCAGGGTGTTCAGTGCATCCTTGTTGCGCCCACTTAGCCTACCGGAGAGACCGCGTAATCCCATGCCGATGGCCGTCAGAGACTGACCTGTCTCATCGTGCAGATCGCGGGCGATGCGCTGACGTTCCGCCTCCTGCGCGGCCACGACGCGCCGGAACAGTTCGCCGCGCATGATCTCACGCTGCTGCGACTCTTCCAGGCGCGCCTGCTGCAAGTCTGCGATCTTGCGATCTGTCTCCACTTTAAAGGCACGCAGGAAACGGATTACAAAAATCGCTGCCGCAACCGCCATGAGAGCGCGAAACATCTGGATGGGAAAACCAAACAGATCGATGAATGCCTGCTGGTTGATCAGATTGGAAGGAAACAGAGGGGTGGCTTTTGTAAAAAACTGTCCGAACAAGCCATACCAGCCGAACGTAATAGCAGCCCAGAGTGCATCCTGCCCGAAACGGATGAGGCCCGAGCGACGGAAGGCTCGCTGCTGCACGACCAGTCCAATGGCAGTCAAAACGGAAGCTGGAATGGCAAGAGTATAGCGCGTCCATGTGTCGGCTATATCCCAAAGGATTTGCCCCGAATATTGTCCGCGAAAGTTATAGAGACCAAAGACCCAGATTGCCTGCAGCCCAATTGGGATCAACAGGATCAGCCGCCGGGCGATTTCGCTACCGGCCAAGAGGAAACTCCCAAATGCTGCCAGGGAAACGAAGGAAAAGGCCAGGGTAGCGAGCTGAATTCCCCACAGGATGGACATCTCAAGACCCGAAGCATGACCCATGAGCACATACATTTCAATCCATTCATGCAGGGCGTGGACCAGGCCAAAACCTGCCAGGGGCGGCAACGCCCTGCGCAATCGCACATCGGAGGATCGCCCGCCCTCGACCGCGACCAGCAGACCCATGCTGAAAAAAGCCAGTCCATAGATGAAGTAGACAGGAACGATGTATGGGACGCCAAGGATCACAATGTGCCTCGTTCTGCCTTTGAGGGTTCCTGTTCCCTACTCGACCCTCAGCCTGCTGCCACATGTTCGGCAGAAGCGGTCTCCTGCGTGAGCGCGCGTGCCGCATTCGTGGCAGTAGGCCTCTCCTTCTTCCACGTTCTCTTGTTTCTGCCGGCGACGCCTGCGCGGCTGGGTTTCGCTCGATTGCGTCGAGCGCCAGTAGGAAAACAGGGCAATGCCGATCAGCGCCAACCCAAACCCGCCAATGATCCAAGGTAAGTTCGTGATGGAGACGCGACCCGGCGTATTTTCATCCACCGGCGTGGCTGGCACAATTTGTGCCGTTGCCTGCGCTGGCTTGACCAGCGCCGTGGAGGTCCGTTGATATTCCAATTCGAACTGAAACGAATTCATCATCTTCAGATCATTCTTGATGACTGTGCCTGTGGTCAGCAAACCGTCCGGAGTTGTGGTCGTCTCCTGCAGTGGAGGGGACGTGACCAGGTTTGTGCTATCTGCCGGGATGAGGGCACTTACGGAAAACTTTTTTACGTAATAGTCGCCAAACCATTGAAATTTGAACTGGCGCTTATCCCCGTCATGATTGAGCGGCTGGTAGTATTCAATGCGATGTGGGTCATATGTTTCTACCTTGATCGTAACCGATTGCCAGTTCCCCTGTTCCACGGGCGGCGTGACATTCTTGTTGAACAATGCACCGTTGCTTTCTACTGCCACCGCCACCAAATTGCCGTCTTTGGGGAAGCGCAATTGGACCTCTGCCGGGAGTGGGGTTTCCTGCGACACCATAAATTGATAAATCACAAGCATGCTGGGCTGGTCATATTCCGACCAAAGCTCGATAGTGATGGCCTCCAGTTTTGTCTCTCCCTGTGCGCCCGCTGAAGAAGGGAAGAGGAGCAAGGCGAGAAGTAGGGCAAATACAAGCCACTTGGGCATCAGTGACCTCCAAAATCCATAAAATCTACATGTATCTTACCATGCAATGAATTTGGCTGAATACAACAAAACGCACCAACTTGGTGGAAGAATGTCCTTATTTCAGAAGGAGTCCAAAGTCTTTGCGGAGCATCCCCGTGGGACCAGACTTTGGATGTTCAACGACTGGAGTCGTTGCCCCCTCAACCCGCTATCGCTTTTACCAGCTTCCAGCAAGCCCAGTTGGCCGGAGTTTCAACCCCGTGTGTTTGCCCGATTTTTACCACCGCGCCGCAGATGGCGTCGATCTCGGTCGGGGCGCCGCGCAAGACATCCTGCAGCATGGAGGAGTGATTGGTGGCGGTTCGGCGTGCAACGTCTTCTGCCGCGGCGGCGGGGTCCGGAAAAGGCAATGCGACGTTTTCCGCCGCCGCGACCTGCGAGACTTCCATGGCCAGGGCCTTCATCATTTCCCGGGCAGAGGCAAGCTCGAGCAATTTTCCATTCGGAACGCGCAAGATCGCGGTCAGTGGATTGATCGCAGCGTTGATCACCAGTTTTCCCCAGATGAGTGATTGGGCATCTTCCACAACATTTATATTGAACGCCGCCGATCTCAACGCCTCTTCGACCGGGCCGAGGGCCTGATGTCGTTCAATAGATATGATCCCCTCGCCGCCCTCCCTCACGCGGCCCGGTCCCAGCAGGGTCGCGCCGGTGGTCGTCATGCCCAGGGCAACGCGGCTCGACCCCAGGCTGCGCGCCAGCGTCTCACGGTTGCCGAGCCCATTTTGCAGCGTGACAGCGAGTCCATCCTCTGCCAGACATTCTCGGAGTTGCGGTGCGACCCGCTCCGTTTGCCACGCCTTGACCAGGACCAGCGCGTGTTTGATCCCCGGGCATGGACGTGGGTCATGGATCGCATGGACAGGAAATTGATGTTCGTTTCCTGTGGAATCCAGCAGACGCACGCCCTGCGTTCGCAGTGCATCCAGCCCGGCTTTCCAGGAGCCGAGCATGGTAATGGAATATCCGGCTTGCGCCAGGCGCGCCGCAAACAGGCTCGCAAGCGCGCCCGTGCCGACGATGAGGATGTCGTTCATGGTTGGGATGTCACCCTGAACGCAGTGACACTCCCCGACACTTCCTGGCACCGGACGCCAGGACAGGTGTGCGCCTGCACGATTTGCCAGGCAATTCGAAATCGAGTGCAGGTGAGGGTGTCCTGCTAGTGTCAGCCACAGGCTGACACTAGCAGGGATACTTCGCTTCGCTCAGAATGACAGAGATATTATCCTACCTCTTCCAATAACAATTCCCACTCGCTGTCATTCATCTCAACTATATGTTCCTGAGAGGGGAATCGTTTCGTTTCTACATCTTCGATGTAATCGGCAAATGCCTTTTGCATCTCATGATGGAAGTCCGCATATTTCTTGACGAACTTCGGCGTGAAGCGGTCGAAGAGACCGAGCAGGTCATGCGTGACCAGGACCTGGCCGTCACAACCCGCGCCCGCGCCGATGCCGATGGTCGGGATGGACAGTTTCTTGGAGATCAGTTCCGCCAGCCGTGCCGGGACGGATTCCAGGACGATGCTGAAGCAGCCCGCCTCTTCCAGGAGGAGTGCGTCCTCGACCAGTCGTTTCGCGGCGAGGGCGGTTTTGCCCTGGGCGCGGAACCCGCCCAGTTGGTTGACCGACTGCGGCGTGAGTCCGATATGTCCCATAACCGGGATTCCTGCGCTGGTGATCGAGCGGACAGCGTCCACGCGGTCGCGGCCGCCTTCGAGCTTGACCGCGTCCATGCCGCCCTGCTGCAGGAAACGCCCGGCATTGCGCGTCGCCTCCTCCACGGAGACCTGATAGGACATGAACGGCATATCGCCGATGAGCAGAGCACTCTTGGCGCCGCGGGCAACGGCGCGGCAGTGATGGAGCATCTCTTCCATGGTGACCGGCAGGGTGTTCTCGTAGCCGAGGACCACCATCGCCAGCGAATCACCGACCAGGATGGAATCGATGCCGGCCCGGTCGACTGCCATGGCGGTGGGATAGTCGTATGCCGTCAACATAGTGATCGGTTCGCCGCGTTCTTTTTTCTGGCGATAGGTAAGCGTGGTTACTTTTTTGCGCGTAGGCGCGCTGGTGGAAAGGGGTGCAGGTGTAGACATGGTATCCTCCAAAATGGTAGGAGCCGTTGGTTGCGGTCGTCCCCCGTTCGCCGCGACATTACAGCTGTGAGTGAGATATGCCGTCGCGTTCACGCAAGGCGGATACGCGCGGCAGCCTGATTATTCCACAAAAGTCGTTTTTCGGATATGCTGACATATGTAAGTATTTTGTATAAATAATATTTAAGAGGATGATTCGTTATAAAAATTTGAAAGCATCGAGCATAGGCAGTATAATTATTTCGAGAAATTGAGCAGGAGAAAGAGGAGAAAATCATGAGACGAATGTTTGGCTTCTTAATCGGCATTACCGTGGGTGGGCTGGTCGGCTCGACGATTGCCCTGTTGATGGCCCCCGAATCAGGCGATCACCTGCGCTCAGAACTGCGCCTTCGAGGTGAAAATTTCTTTAATGAGGTTCGTCACGCCGCGGATGAGCGCAAGATCGAGCTGCGGCAAAGGCTTGATTACATGCGTGAGCCGCGGGCGGAGGGGTAAAGACGGAAACGTACACCGGAGAGAGGGATATAGGAAATCAGGTCTCCAGGTGTTACCTTGTGTGCCCGTCTACTTAACAACCTGTCCATAAAAATTCTCTGCCCTCTCCATATTGTGCCGGTATTCGGCGCGGTCTGCGATAATGTTCTGATTCAGGCCTGCGGCGTTTCTCCGCAGGTTTTTGTTTTCAAGGGCGGTCAGGATCGCGTCCGCGATGGAGTGCGAATTGGTCGAATCAAACAACAAGCCATTTTCATTGGGAGTGATCCATTCACGGATGGACTCGAGATCCCCTGCCACCGGGAAGCAGCCGCAGGCGATGCCTTCGAGCAGGCTATTGGGTGTGCCGTCATGGAGGCTGGGAGAGGCAACGATCTGAGCACGGCGAAATGTCTTTGCCATATCGGAGTGCGATAGCGGAGGCAGCAGCTCAACAGCATGACCAATCTCTAATTCTCTACTCCACTGTTCGGCCCGTCCTTCACCAGCCATCAAATTAAAGATAAATTTCGCTACAGGTTGTTTCGCTAAAACAAGGGGGATGGCTTTGAAAAAAACATCGTTGCGCACATAAGGGCGGAACCCACGCGGATTAATGATGACTGGTTCTTTGACCGGACTCTCCGGCGGATAAAAAATGTCGGTCTGTATCCCACCGTTGCCCGGCGCGACCAGAGCAGGCTTTCCCCGTCCGAACCCCCATTCTTTCGCCAGGCGGAGGTCGCGCTGACAATCCGCATGGAGCGCATCCGCTACCTGCATCGTCCAGCGGGTGTAGTGGCTCATCAGCCGCGTGGACGAGGCGTGCAGAGTAAAGTCATTGCCCCAGGTGGAGACGATCAACGGTGTGCCGTTATAGGCGTCTGCTGCCATCATTCCCTCGTAGGGAATGCGCATGGCGTGGACGAGGTCGGGCTTCACCTTCTCCATGAGGCTGCGCAGCTGGATCGCGGCGCGGCGGATGGTGAGGGGGCCCAGCCACTGCCGGATCGCGGTGCGCAGGCCCACGGTCCGCGCCGGGGCGGTGCCTGGACGCTGACTCGCTCTTTTGAGTCCACTAAAGGCAACCGGGATGAGCTCGAGCCCACGCAGCGGCAAATCCATAGAGCAGGCGAATGTTGAGGCGAGATAGACCTCAGCGCCCCGTTCGACGAAATAACGGATCCAGTTTTGTGCAATGGGAGAGCGGCCGTCTGCCACGAAGAGGAGTCGCATCGCGCTGCGATTATACGTCATTGCCCGATGGGCGGAGACGCGGTATAGTTATAAGTGCCGCGTCAACACGGCATCAGGAAATTTGGTTTCCTGTCTGCGGGTCAGTTCAATATTCAAAACTTCCTGGGAGCACATTCATCCCCTATGAGTAAGGGTCACATCCTCGTCGTTGAAGATAACATGGATAATTACGAACTTGTGCGTTTTATTCTGGAACGCGCAGGGTATGACGTCTTTCTGGCTATGAATGGGCGCGACGGTGTTGCCGCTGCACGCTTGCAGAAACCAGATCTGATCCTGATGGACTTGACCATGCCGGAGATGGATGGGTGGCTGGCGGCTGAAAAACTGAAGGCGGAGGCGTCCACGAAATCGATTCCGCTCTACGCCCTGACCGCCCATGCATTGCCAAGCGAACGCAAAAGGGCTTTGGAGGCGGGCTGTGATGGATATGTCTCGAAGCCTATACATATGGCGGGGTTTTTGGAAATGATCGAAAGCGCCCTGAAGAAGGCCAAGAAAAAGCAACGAACGTCCCGTGAAATCAAGGGATGAGGTGACAGTCAGCTTGTTGATCCATGGATCGGTCCTGCCTGCGCGGGCACCAAACTAAACCAAGAGGTATAACAACATGAAACAAATCTGTGTGATCGGCGTGGGGTATGTGGGTCTCGTGACCGCAGCCTGTTTTGCCGACCTGGGGAATCGCGTCGTCGCCCTCGATGTGGATGAGCAGCGCGTGGAAAATCTTAAAAAAGGGATCATGCCAATCTACGAGCCCGGGCTTGAAGAGCTGGTCAAACGCAACAAAATAGGCGGCCGGCTCACCTTCACCGCTTCCTATGCCGAGGCACTCGACGGCGCGGAGTTTGCATTTATTGCGGTCGGGACGCCCTCGGGTGTGGATGGCAATGCGGATCTGCAATACGTGGATTCCGCGGCGCGTTCGATCGCCCAAAACATGACGTCGCCGCTGGTCATCATTAATAAGTCCACGGTTCCGATCGGGACCGGGGATTGGGTCGCCGATATTGTGAGGAGCGCCCAACCCGAGCCGATTGACTTTGCCGTCGTATCGTGCCCTGAATTCCTGCGGGAAGGCTCCGCGATTGGGGATTTCATGAATCCCCACCGCAACGTGATCGGTTCGCTGGACCGGGACGCCGCGAACAAGGTGGCGCAGCTGCATTTGCCGTTGCGCGCGCCGATCGTAATCACCGACCTGCGCACGGCCGAGATGATCAAGTATGCCAGCAATGCCTTCCTTGCCACAAAGATCTCTTTCATCAACGAACTGGCGGACCTGTGCGAGCGGGTCGGCGCGGATGTGAAGGAAGTGGCGGCCGGAATGGGCTATGATGCGCGCATCGGGCGGCACTTCCTGGATGCAGGTTTGGGATGGGGTGGGTCGTGCTTTCCGAAGGATGTAGAGGCCCTGGCGTATATGGCAAAAGAGAAGGGGCTGAATCCGCGCATCCTGAACCAGGTCATGGATGTCAATTATGATCGCCGCAAGACGGTGGTGAATCATCTGGAAAAATTGCTGGATGGCAGTGTGAGGGGAAAAACGATTGGCTTGCTGGGGCTGGCATTCAAACCCAACACGGACGATATGCGGGATGCTCCCGCGATCGATATTTCCAATGCGCTGCTTGCAGCTGGCGCGCAGGTACGCGGCTATGACCCTGTGGCGCGTCAGACAGCAGCTCCGTTAATGCCTGCCGTCGACGTCTTCGAGGATGTCTATAAAATGGCGCAGGGCTGTCATGCGCTCGTCGTTGTCACCGAGTGGAATGAATTCAAGCAACTTGACCTGGAAAAGCTAAAAGGGTTGCTCGAATGCCCGGTCATCTACGACGGACGCAACATCTATGATCCCGGCTCGATGAAGGAAATGGGTTTTGCCTATCGCGCCATTGGGCGCGGGCTGAACGGAAAATAGTCGGCTAGTCTCTCGTCCGCTGGTCGGATAGTCAATGCCCACACGATCCGACCTTCATTTTGACGAGAAGACCAGCCAACTGGCTGACGACATGACTACCCCTCCCATTTGCGATTACGAAGGCTCCGATTACCAGACTTCCTTCTGGGATAAGGGAGGGCGCGCGTACGAGGACCGGACGGAGGCCATTGCCCTCCAGCGGCTCCTCCCAGAAGGCGGACGCCTGCTCTTAGAGCTTGGCGCGGGCGCCGGAAGAAATACCCCTCGCTATCGCGGCTTTGACCGGATCGTCCTGCTCGATTTTTCGCGTACCCAGCTGGAGCAAGCCCGGCAGCGGCTTGGCAAGACGGACAAATATGTGTATGTCGCTGCCGATGTGTATCGCCTGCCGTTTGTTCCTGGGCTGTTTGATGCAGCAACGATGATCCGCGTCCTCCACCACATGGCAGACGCGCCAAGGGCCCTGGGGCAGGTGAAAAATGTGCTCAGTCCGAATGGGGTATTCATCCTTGAGTATGCAAATAAGTTGAATCTCAAGGCAATCCTGCGTTACTTCTTGGGCAGGCAGAAATGGAGTCCTTTCACGCTGGAGCCTGTCGAATTTGCGAAGCTCAATTTCGATTTCCATCCAAGAGCCGTTCGTAACTGGATGGAGAATTTAGGCTTCCATGTCGAGCAGACCCTCACGCTTTCGCACTTCCGCGTTGGACTTCTGAAGCGGATCGTGCCGACCGGTATTCTCGTTTTTCTAGATTCCCTGCTCCAATGGTCTGGCGCCTGGTGGCAGCTTTCTCCGAGTGTGTTTATAAAAGCAAGAAGCGTGGAACAGGATGCTCGTCTTGAGTCCAGCCGAAGGGGCAGCCCGCTCTCCAACCCCGGAAAAGTCCTGTCCTACTTTAAATGTCCCGATTGCGGACATTCGCCGCTGATGGATAAGACGGATCATCTCCAGTGTTCAAGTTGTGGAAAGAAATGGGCAGTCAGGGATGGGATCTATGATTTCCGGGAGCCGATGAAATAATCATGAAAACAGGATGACCAGGCGTCGTCCTGTTTGTTATTAATCCCCTTCCTGGCTGGCGTGACGCAGGTTGTGATAGATCGTAAAGAAGAGCATTTCTCGAATCGTTAATTTTCCCAGGATAGGATGTGGCAGCAAATACTCATTTAATTCTTTCTCCTTCCATTTCTCAGCTGCCTCGACAAGTTCCCTGCTGGTATTCGAAAACTGTTCCAATAGTTGCCGCTTTTTGATTTCCGCATCTGCTTCAGGATTTTGCTGGTGCGGTAGATAACGCCCGGACGCCTGCGCGCCCCTGGCGATTTCTTCGCGATACTTCTGGCAGAGCTCTTCGTAAGGTAGGGATGCTTGGTACGGTCGCCCAAACATGGCACGCAGTGCGATCTTTGGGAGCTTCAGTGCCATGGCAACCGGCTTGTGAGACCTGATCAGATGGTCCACGTTATCGGCGCCAGACCATACTTCCCCCTGGCGGGTGAAGAAATGTTTTGCAGGTATGGTCGTAAACCATTCTGCAACCCGCCGATTGGAATCTTGAAGCATCCCGATCAATTCCTTCTTTGTTGAAATTTCAACCATAGTTTCTCTAAGGTTTTTCGATCACCCAGAAATGCGACAAGCCCAATATTTTCAATGGAGTGCGTTCCAAAAGCTGTAAGATGCCGCGCACGATCTTTCCCAGCACTCCAAACCTTGCGATGATGTTATCGTACGCGCCAAAGATAATCGTGCGCTCGATGAATTTTACGGGTAGGCCTTCGAAAAGTTTCTGCAAATCTGTTTTTGAGTAGACACGTACATGCGGCGCGAGTCTGTTACGCAAAGCACGCGGCAGATAATTTACGAATAACTTGTTACCGAAAGAATACTTGCCCTTCCGATAAATTCCGTGTGTCTCAAACGGATAGCCGCGGTTAGGGACGAAGATGATGATTCGACCACCAGGTTTGACCGCCCGGACCATTTCACGGACCGCGAGGAGGTCATCCTGTACGTGCTCAAGTACTTCATGGCTGAGGATCAGGTCGAATCTGGAGGAGGGGAGCGGGATGAATTCCCCTGCAGCATTGATGATGTGAGGAGAATTCTTCCCGGCTTCAGCCGCCCGTTCGAAGTCAAATTCCAACCCGATCACGGTGCCGCCGAATGGGGAGAGATGTGCCACGTACATGCCTACCCCACATCCGTTTTCCAGGATACATCCTTTGATTCGTTCTCCCGCCGCCCGGACGATCATGTCCAGCCGCCGTTGCTGCCCTGCCCGCCAAACATACGAAGGTTCGCCGCGTAAGGCTGCTTTATCCAGGTTTCGTTGAGACATTCTGGCTATTATACTTGCACGTTTTTCTTGCCTATGCTAAAATAATCCCGTACGAAACGATTACCGAACACACCGAGAAGTGGGCAGCCCCCACTTTTCTGCTTGTAATAGGAGTAACGGAGCAGTTAGCATGACAAAGAACGAGTTCGCCCTGGCTTTCAACGAAGTGCTGGAAGAAAAACAACTCTCGAAGGATATCATCCTCGGAGCCATCGAGTCCGCCATGGTCTCGGCCTACCGGCGGGCTGTCAACGCGTCTACTGCACAACACGTAGAAGCCAAAATCGACCCGGATACCGGTAAAGTGATGGTCTTCGCCGAGAAAGAAGTGGTGGAAGACGTACAGGAGCCAAAGACCGAAGTTCTGCTCGAGGAAGCTCGCAAGGTCAATCCCGAAGCCCAGCTTGGGGATATGGTCGTTGTCGAGACGACCCCGGCGGACTTCGGGCGCGTTGCCGCACAGACCGCACGCCAGGTCATCCAGCAACGGATTCGTGAAGCTGAGCGCTCTAACCAGATGCAGTACTTCGAGCGCCAGGTGGGCGAGATCGTCAGCGGTATCGTCCAGGCGACCAACGCCCAGGCCACGACAGTCGGTCTCGATATGAAAGCCGAAGGTGTATTGCCCGGTAATCAGAGAATCCCCGGCGAGCGCTTCAAGGTGCACGACCGCGTCCGCGCGGTGGTGCTCGAGGTGAAAGACGGCTCGCGCGGTCCGCAAATTGTTCTGTCGCGGGCGCACCGCAACTTCCTGCGGCGTTTGCTCGAGAACGAAGTCCCTGAGATCTATCATGGTGTAGTGGAGATTCGCGCGATCGCGCGTGAGCCCGGCGCGCGTGCTAAGGTGGCCGTAATGGCGACCCAGGCCGGCGTGGACCCGGTCGGCGCATGTGTGGGCATCAAGGGGGTTCGCATTCAAGCCATCGTCAAGGAATTGCACGACGAAAAGATAGACATTATCCAATGGGATCAGGATCCTGTTGTGTATATCTCCAAAGCCATCAGCCCGGCGCGAGTCACCGGTGTGTACCTTTCGGAAATAGAGGGCAACCGGACCGCGACTGTAGTGGTCAACGAGGATCAGCTCAGCCTCGCCATTGGCCGCGATGGACAGAATGCCCGTCTCGCCGCGAAACTGACAGGCTGGCGCATCGATATCAAGTCCCTGACGGAAGCTGCAGGAGACGCGATCCGCAAGCTGCAGAGCGATGCCGAACTGGCCGGTCTCCTTCCCACCGCCATGGAGGCCATCCCCGCCATGGAAGAAGTGCTGGCGAAGAAGGCAGAGAATCGTCCTGTTACCCCGGAAGAATTTACCATGCTGGGGCAGTTCGTGGACCGCGTGGAGCGCCGCACGATCCAGATCAAGGAAGACGCCGCTCGCGCAGAAGAAGAAAAAGTGACCACGGCGCGTTCCGAGATTCCGACGGCTGCGTTCGGCATGGCGCTCGAACAGCTCGAACTCAAGGAACACGTCTTCAATATTCTGGTGGAGGCCGGGATTGATACCATCGGCGCGTTGATGATGTCCATGAAAATGGATGCCAACAAGGTCCTGGGTTTGCCCGGGATCGGACCGAAAGCGATCACGAATATCGAGGAACGGCTTGCAGTAATCCAGTTCCCAGAGCCCGCTCCCGCAGAACCCGTAGTAGAGCCGGCAGCGGAACCCGTCGCGCAGTTGGAGACTCAACCCGAGCCGACAGCCGTTGCGATTGCTCCAGAGGTTGAGGCGGTTCCATCTGCTCCAGCGGAGGATGCACCGGCTGTTGAGAAAGCGGCTCCGGCGAAGAAGGACTCCAAGAAAGCCGGCGAAGAGCCGGAAGATGATGAGCATGCCAAGGACGGTGTCTCCCTGGATGATCTCTTCTCCATGAAACCCGAAATCTTCCAGACTCCGGCTGGTGAAGATGAAGATTCCGCGGACAAGAAGAAGGGCAAGAAAGGCAAGAAAAAGAGCGTTGAGTTGGTGCTGGACGAGGAGCGTGGTGAAGTCGTCGGACGAAAGAAGCACAAACGCGGCGATGAGGATTTTAGTGAAGATTGGTAGTATAGTAGTATAGTAAGATTGTTGTTGCGTTTGCAATAACTTGAGATGAAGGTGCCTAAGAAACCTGTTCAACGGATGAAGCACGTGCCTCAACGGACATGCGTGGGCTGTCGTGAAGTTTTGCCCAAGCGAAAAATGGTTCGTATTGTGAGGACTGCGGATGGAGTGCAGATAGACCCAACCGGTAAATTAGCTGGGCGTGGAGCCTATCTGCACGACCGGCGTGAGTGCTGGGAGCGTGGTCTGAAAGGCGCTCTCGGTCATGCTCTGAAGACTACGTTGACACAAGCAGACCGGGTACAGCTGGAAGAGTTTATGAATAACCTGCCTGCTGAAACACAGGCAGAAAACGTGGGGCTGGTGAGAAGCCAAATGTGATCGACTGACGGAATCGCTCACAGGGCTGATCACCGGTGAATGAGCAATATGCCTTTCCTGCAATTTGCTCATTTCAAGTTCGTACTATGGAGGTAGCCCTATGAGTACCAATGGAAATAAGCTTGAGTTGCCTACCAGCATCGTGATTCGCGATCTGGCGCAGAAAATTGAAAAAAGTCCCATCGACCTCATAAAAAAATTGATGTCCAACGGTGTGATGGCTACCATCAATCAGGCAGTGGATTTTGACACTGCCGCGATTGTGGTCGCCGAATATGGGTTTGAAGCAATTCCCGAGGTGGTGGAGGAAGTCGTCGTTGAGACCGGTGAAGTGCCGCTCTGGAGACGCATGATCGCAGGGGAGGACGAAGCGCGGTTAGCCAACCGTCCGCCTGTGATCACGATTCTGGGTCATGTGGACCATGGAAAGACGAGTCTGCTGGATGTGATTCGACAGACAGATGTAGCGGCGGGGGAAGCCGGCGGCATTACCCAGCATATTGGTGCGTACCAGGTGGAGCACAAAGGCAGGACCATTACGTTCCTGGATACACCAGGTCATGCGGCATTTACCCAGATGCGTGCCCGCGGCGCCCAGGGTGCGGATATTGTGGTCCTTGTGGTCGCAGCAGACGATGGAGTCATGCCTCAGACTCGGGAAGCGATTGCCCACGCTAAGGCAGCGCGCGTTCCTATCATCGTCGCATTGAATAAGATCGACAAGGCGAATGCTAATCCTGAGCACGTGAAACAGCAACTTGCCGAACAGGAGCTCGTCCCGGATGAATGGGGCGGCAACACCATGGTCATCCCTGTCTCTGCCAAACAGAAACAGGGTATTGAAGATCTGCTCGAAGCGGTTCTGCTGGTGGCGGACAACACGTCCATCAAAGCAAATCCCGGTGGAAAGGTGATTGGTACCGTGATTGAAGCCGAGCTGGATAAGACCAAAGGCGTGATGGCGACCCTGTTGATCCAGAATGGGACGCTGCAATCCGGTGACATTGTGGTGGCGGGCAGTACTCACGGCAGATTGCGCGCGCTCTCAGACTTCAGAGGCAAGCCGGTGAAAAAAGCCGGTCCGTCCACGCCGGTGGCGGTGATGGGATTGAGTGACGTCCCCTCTGCGGGTGATATCTTCGAAGTCGTTGATTCTGAAAAAGAAGCACGCCTGATGGTTGCCGAACGTTTGGCGCTGACAAAATCGCAGGCGCAGGCAAGGAAGAAGGTATCGCTCGAAGACCTGTTTAGCAGTGTCCAGGCTGGCGAAGCAAAAGAGCTGAATCTCATCGTCAAGGCAGATGTACAGGGCTCGCTGGACCCGATCGTCAGCGAGTTGAATAAGCTCGGCGAAGGGGAGATCGGCATCAAGGTTTTATACGCCGAAACGGGCAACATCGGCGATAACGACGTCATGCTGGCTTCGGCATCCAATGCCATCATGATCGGCTTCAACGTACAGGTGGATGTCTCTGCCCGCCGCATGGCGGAAAAAGAAGGCGTGGATATCCGGCTTTATGAGATCATCTATCGTATGACCGAGGATATCGAAAAAGCCTTAAACGGTATGCTGGAACCGGAAACCAAGGAACTGGTCATTGGCCGTGCTCAGGTGCTTGCCGTGTTCAGCGCCTCCAAGTTTGGTAAGGTGGCAGGCTGCCGTGTAACTGAAGGGGAGCTGCGCCGCAACGCAAAGGTCCGCTTGTATCGCGGGACGGATATCGTCTATGAAGGTGATATGGGCTCCCTGCGGCATGAGAAGGAAGATGTGAGAGAAGTCCGGCAGGGATTTGAGTGTGGCGTTGGCTTCAAGAGCTTCAATGATATTCAGGTCGGCGATCAATTGGTTTGTTATACTGTTGACAAATCGTAATTACAAACCTTGCGAAGCCTGCCCGAAGGCCGCTTCGCAAGGTTAAGAACCGAACATGCCATCAGGAATTCGTCTTCAGCGTATTGCGGACCGGATCCGCCAGGAACTCTCGGAGGTATTAATTCGCGAGATCAATGATCCGCGTCTGCAACAGATTTATGTGACCGACGTAAAAGTAGATAGAGAATTGGCATACGCCGACGTTTACGTTTCGGCCGTGGAGGGTGTTTCACGCTCTGCTGACGTTCTCGCGGGATTGGAGTCCGCGTCCGGATTTCTCCGGCGGACTCTCGCCTCGCGCGTCGAGCTGCGCGCCTTTCCGCGCTTGCGTTTCCACTGGGACATGACTCCAGAAAATGCGGATCATATTGAACAAGTCCTTGCGCAATTACGCAAAAAGCAATAAACTTTGTGTCTTGTAGGAAACAGGATAGGATTTTACGAGGAAATCAGAACAGCATGGATGAAGAAAAAACCGGGGTTATTAAAGAACGCCTGGAGAAAGCCAACCACGTCATGATTGCATCACATATCAGGCCAGATGGGGATGCGATCGGTTCCCTGCTTGGTTTGGGCTTGGCTCTGCGCGATAAGGGAAAGTCCGTGCAAATGGTTTTAGCCGATGGCGTTCCGTCCTCCTTTAAACATTTGGAAGGCAGCAATTTGATTGTCAAGGAGCCAAGCGCGGAATGTGATACGTTTATCACCGTCGACTCTGCTGACTTCAGAAGAGTGGGAAAACCCTTCGAGAATTTTGGCCCGCCGCATATCAATATTGATCATCATAAGACCAATGAGAACTTCGGCCAACTCAATCTGATCGAGCCGGAGGAGGTTGCGACCGCCGCTATCCTCGCCCGCTATTTACCCGACTGGGGATACAATATCACCAAACCGATCGCGGCTGCCTTGTTGACAGGTATTATTACGGATACGCTGGGGTTCCGTACAGCGAATACGAATGCTTCTGCCTTGCGATTGTGCGCGATGCTGCTGGAAACGGGGGTGGATATGACCGACCTCTATATGAAGGCTCTGGTAAAGAAAACGTTCCCTGCGGCGCGGTACTGGGGAGCCGGGCTTTCCCGCCTGGAACAAAATAATGGAATGGTGTGGGCTACTCTCACGCTCAATGATCGAAAGCTGGCGGGATATAGCGGCAATGATGATGCCGATCTGATTAATATGATTTCAGCAATTGATGGGAACAAAGTCGGCATGATTTTCGTCGAACAAAGCGACAAGCATGTCAAGATCTCGTGGCGCGCCCTCGAACCGGGTATTGACGTGTCGCAGGTGGCAAAGTATTTCAAAGGCGGCGGACATGCCGCCGCTGCCGGGGCTGATATCCCTGGCGAGTTGAACGAGATTCAGCCATTGGTACTAAAAACAACCCAGCAAATGTTGTCTATATAATTTCTCATGTCAGTTTCACTGAAGTATGCGATAATTAGGATGATCATTGCCTTGAAAAGGAGGAATGAAAGTGAATAGTCAAGATGTAAAGAATGCAATCTCCGGGGTATTGGTAGTGGATAAACCCGTAGGGATGACTTCTCATGATGTGGTGCAGGCGATCCGTAATGGGACCAACCTGCGCCGTGCAGGGCACACGGGCACGCTCGACCCACGCGCCTCCGGTGTCTTGGTGATTTTGGTGGGCCCCGCGGTTCGATTAAGCGAATATGTCTCCGCTTCTGATAAAAGGTATCAAGCCATTATCCGGCTGGGCGGGAGAACCGATACCTTCGATGCGGACGGGAAGGTGACGCCGACTGCGCAGCCTGTGAACGTGACCGAGCAGCAATTCGAAGAAGTGTTAAAGACTTTTGTGGGTGAGATCGAACAGACTCCTCCGCCGTATTCTGCTGTAAAGGTACAGGGACGCAAAGCCTACGAAATGGCACGCAAAGGCGAGGACGTGGAACTGGAACCGCGCAAGATCACGGTTCATCACCTGGAAGTGCTCGAGTGGGCGCCCCCGGAAGTAGTCATAGACGTGCATTGCTCTTCGGGGACCTATGTCCGGTCACTGGCCAACGATCTCGGCGAAAAACTGGGTTGTGGTGCTTATCTCGTCGGACTCCGTCGTACGAAAAGCGGACGTTTCTCGCTGCGTGATGCGGTGCCTTTGCGCAAACTGCAGGAGGCATTTCACGCTGGGAACTGGTATCAGTATTTGATCCCTGCCGCCGAGGCGCTGGGCGATTGGCCCGCGATAGAGTTGAGCCCGGATGACGTGGAAGGTGTTCGTCATGGGCACCGCGTAAAAGCCGCGGAAGATACGGAACTGGGGAAGCGGGTGCGCGGTGTCAGCACACAGGGTGAACTGGTTGCGCTCATGGAGACCGTCCAGGGTGAAGACGGTACCCCCGCCTGGCAGCCCAAGAAAGTGTTTTTCACTTCTGAATAAATTACAAATGCTCTAGCCGCCGTCCTCGGTTGCGATCTCCTGCCGAGGCTAAACGGTTGTTATGATTCCAGCGCCGGTAACGGCGCTGGGAGCATTTATAAATATGGTCCATTACCATTCTCTCGAAGAAGTTAATCTGCAGAATTCCTGGTTGACCGTTGGCGTCTTTGATGGCGTCCATCGCGGTCACCAGCAAATTATCACGAAAATTACGGCGGGCGCTCATGCAAAGGAGTCGCCTGCTGTTGTTTTAACGTTTGACCCTCACCCAGCCTCGGTTCTCGGTGGACGACAGATCAAATGTCTTACGCTCCCGGAGGAACGGGCAGACCTGCTCGGGCAGTTGGGTGTGGATGTTGTGATTACAGAGCGCTTCACGCGGGAACTCTCAACAGTGACCGCCTACGATTTCATGTCGCGGCTGAGGCGTCAGCTTGGGCTCAAGTATTTGCTGATTGGTTACGATTTTGCCCTGGGCAAGGGACGTGAGGGAAACGCAGCGCGTTTGGCGGAAATCGGTTCGGAGCTTGGATACAGCGTCGAGGTGGTACCCGCCTTGAGCGACGAGAGCGGTGTGATCTCCTCGACCGAGATTCGCAAATTGATCGAGGTTGGCAATGTCGCAGAGGCCGCGCATTTGCTTGGGCATTTCTATAGCCTGCATGGGCCGGTCAGCCACGGCGACGGGCGCGGCCGGACGATCAATGTCCCAACGGCAAATATCGCGTATCCACCCGAGAAAATGATTCCTGCCCAGGGCATCTATGCCTGTTGGGCGTATTTGAATGAGAAAAAATATCTTGCCGCGATCAATATTGGGACCAACCCCACCTTCACGCCTGACAAAGATACCCCAAACGTGGAAGCCCACTTGCTCGATTTTCGAGGCGAGATATATGGAGAAGATGTGCGGCTCGAATTTGTCGCCCGCCTGCGCGACGAATTAAGGTTCGATTCCGTGGACAAGCTGCTTGAACAGATCTGGAAGGATATTGAGCTCGCTCGCGAAATATTGACCAGGGCCTAAATCGGGAGTCTGCCTCTTGAATGTATCGTATGAGCGGTTTTATGCGCATGCAAATTCGAAATGGTCCTTGATCATTGGTTTCCTGTGGGGGTTTGCAGAAGCTACCGTATTTTTTATCGTACCTGATATTTATCTGGGATTTGTTGCATTATTTCATTGGCGTCGGGGGTTCTCCGTCGCGATCGCCGCGCTTCTGGGCGCCATGCTGGGCGGTTCCGTCATGTATTTTTTAGCGATGAATAATCCCTCCAGTATGCACAGGTTGCTTATTCGTGTTCCATTGATTGATACTGCACTCGTGAATGAGGTGGCTGAAACGATGCGTGCCGACGGGCTCGTGACGATACTCACTGGGCCCCTAAAAGGTACTCCTTATAAAATCTACGCTGCGCAGGCGGGTGAGCAGGCTGTTTCATTTCTTTCGTTCCTGCTCATGACTATTCCCGCGCGCCTGGAACGTTTTTTTCCGGTGGTACTGGTCTTTGGGGGAATCGGACGTTGGTTTCAAACGTTTTGTAGAAAACACACCACTCTTGTGGTGTGGAGTTACACTTTGTTGTGGTGCATGATTTACTTCGTATTCATAACGTATTTCGGTTTTCATTAGTCAGAAAAACTGTTTCCCGCCCTTTATGTGAGTTTATAAATTAATCCAGATATTCCAGAACGATATAGGAAAAGTAGTAGACAAGCGGGATCACGATTACCATGCTGTTGGCACGATCCAACAGCCCTCCATGTCCGGGAATGATTTGTCCCCAATCCTTGACCTTTGCCACACGCTTGATCATGGAACTGATCAGGTCGCCCCAGGCAGCCCCCAGCCCAATCAGCACAATAAGAAGGATCTGATGTGCAACGGTAAATTGCACTGGCAAGGCAAAGCGTAGTAGATAGACCGCCAGGCCTGCGCCAAGCAGATCGCCGATCAGTCCCTCCCAGGCTTTACGCGGGTTCACTTCAGGGGCAATGATATGCTTCCCGATCAACTTGCCAATTGTGTATTGCATTACGTCACTCAGCGCTACGCCGATTGCGGTTGTCATGATCAGCCCGGTCCCGGCTAGATGTTGAAGTAGAAGGATGTGTCCGACAGACCAAACTAGATATAAGTATCCGCGCCCTGCAAAGGAAAGCTGAATATATAGATCTTCGATGTGGTGAGAAAGTATGGGAACGAGCGTGAGGGTGAGAATAGCGGCGGCTGGCAAGACGGCATACAGTTCAGGAAAATATTGCGCCGTAAAGAATGTAATGGGTACGAAGGTGTAAAGATGGATGATATAAGGACGCTGTAATCCAACGACCCGCATATATTCCGCCAGCACCAGATAGAAGAAGACAAAGAGAATAATCGCGGCGACCACTCCTTTCACGAAGGTGCCGATGAAAAAGACAGGAGCGATGATCAGCCATCCGAGGAAGCGCTTCCCCAGCTCGCCTTTCAAGCCTGCCTTGAGGTCCTTGCGTGCGAAAAATAAAACCAGCCCGAAGCCAAAAACAAACAAAATACTTGTGATCCGCAGGATGGGCCAGAAAAGAGGGTTCTCCAGCGGGTTATGAGCGATGATGATTTCCATGAATGATCCTGACACGCTGAATGAGTGTAATCAAAGCTGCTACACTTGCAAAGATAAGAAAATAGTTATAGCTACCTATATTTCCGCTCAGCGCAGGGTAAAGCGTGAAAATTGCCAGAGAGATCATGCGATCCCCCTTGCCGAACAGACCCCCATACACACGCCGACCACCTAGAGCTTTCCCGAGAATCCCAAGATAGGAAACGAGCAAAATCAATGCCAGGGCGATTAGTCCCAGATCTGTTGCTACGTTTTTATTGAATCCAATGGCAGCAAAAATCATTGCATCCGCGACGCGATCCCCAAATTCATTTTTCGCTTCTCCCCAATCATCTGCCAGATTGAGCCCGCGCGCTACCTGCCCATCCATCAAATTCAGCAACAGACGGATCAAGACACACGGCGGGACCATCCACAGCCAGGTCTTATTTGTACCCCCAAAATACAGAGAGAGCGCCGCGATCAGCGATAAGACAAGTGCTCCATAAGTGAACGCGTTGGGATGGACACGCCGCGCCACGCAAAAATTGACAATCGGTTGCAGGGCTCTTTGCCATATTGATTTTGTGCTGTAAATGCCCACTACCTGTGCTCCATGAAGTTCGTTGTGAGTGATTTTCGGAAGTTTAGCATAATAGGAATCAAAATACAATCATTTGTCCCTGTTTTTTACTTTATAATCTGCCAGACTTTCCCCGAGGAGATCCCTATGCCCGAACGTGAAATTTACCTGCTTTCGCCGCGCTCGCTTTCCCCTGAGACGATCGCGGTTGCCTTTGCCAAGACCTCCCGCTCCCCTGATTCGTTCCGGGCGATTGCCGCGGAGTTGAGCGATGAAAAATCGGCGCAATTCCATGAGAAGTGGGTCGTGGGATATGGCCACGCGTCCGTGGCCGAACATGCCGTCCTGCATATCGCCTTTGAAAGTGTCTCCCGGCTTGCCATCGAAAGCATCGAAGGCAACCGTCTGGCTTCTTATACCGAAAAGTCGACGCGTTATCAGAAGTGGGGATCGGATGATTTCACGATCCCGCCTGAGTTGGAAGGACATGCGCTTTACGATGGGTATGTGGATACCATTCGCTTGCTTTTCAAGACCTATGCCGGTTCGCTGGAGCCTGTACGGGCTCTGGTCCTGAATCGTTTCCCGCGCCGCGAGAATGAAAGGGAAGAAGCCTGGGACCGCCGCATCCGTTCGAAGTATGTGGATGTATGTCGGTTTCTTTTGCCCGCTGCCTCACTGGCAAACGTGGGTATGACGGCGAATGCGCGCGTGCTGGAGAACATGATCCGCAAGATGCTGTCACATGAGCTGGCAGAAGTGCGGCAAATTGGGGAGAGGGTCAAGGAAGTGGCGCTCGGAGAGACTCCGACCCTGGTAAAGTATGCGGATGCGGTGCCGTATCTGGTAGAAACGTGCAAGGAAATTGGAGAATTAGATTCTGCGAGTGGAGACTTCGGTTTCAAGGATGAAACTCAGAGCTGGTGCAGTCTCATCGATTATGACAAAGATGGGGAGAAGAAAGTGCTTGCAGCGGTGTTATTTCGTTTTGGTGAAATGAGTTACGCAGATGCATTGGCGTATCTTGAATCGCTGGACGAAACTAAGAAAGCGGATCTAGCTGGATCCTTGTTGGGCCGTCTGGGAAAGTTTGATATTCCCCTGCGCGAGCTGGAGTACTCCACCTACACATTCGACCTGGTGATGGACCAGGGCGCGTATGCAGAATTCAAACGTCATCGTATGATGACCCAGACCCCTCAGAAGCTGACGACCAGACTGGGATATGCGACGCCGGGTCTGATCACGGAAGCAGGATTCGAATCACAATATGAGGCCGCGATGGAGGCTGCAGCAAAGATGTATCAGATGCTGTATCAGCACGATCCAAATATCGCGCAATATGTTGTTCCCAATGGGTTCAACCGCCGTGTCCTGGCTCAATTCAACCTGCGCGAAGCCTATGCATTCTGCCAGTTACGCTCTGCGGCAAATGCCCATTTCTCGATCCGGCGTGTTGCACAGCGGATCTACGAGGAGATGAGACGGGTCCATCCCCTGTTGACGAAATATATGAAATTGCACGAAGAAACCTGGCAAGGTGTAGAAGAGGGTTATTTTACGAAAGTATAAAGGAGTCCAACGACTCCAGTCGTTGAAATGCCAAAGTCAGGAGACTTTGGACTCCTTTCTAAATCAGTTTCGAAACGATCGCCAGTAATATTCCGCCTGCAATGACGCTGCCTAATTGACCGGCGGTATTCGCACCCATGGCATGCATCAGGATGAAATTATCCTGATCTTCATCGTTCGCCACTTTCGCGGCGAGGCGTCCTGCCATAGGAAAGGCAGAGATGCCAGCGGCTCCGATCAGGGGATTGATCTTATACCCGCTTAGCACCGCCATTAATTTGCCAAACAGCAGACCGGCAACAGTATCCAACACAAACGCGATCAAACCTAGTCCGAGGATCTTGATGGTTGCAAGGTTCAGAAAACTTTCTGCGCCCATGGTCGCGCCAATTGTCAGCCCCAGGAATAGCGTGGCGGTGTTGATGATCTCATTCTGGGCGGATTTGCTCAAGCGATCCACCACGCCCGAGACTTTCAGTAAATTCCCAAGCATGAGCATGGAAATCAAGGGCGTAGCTTCCGGGACAAGCAGACCGACTACCAGAGTTAGAAGGATGGGGAAGAACGCAAGAGTCCGTTGCGAGATCGGCTTGGGTGTGTACTCCATCTTGATCAGGCGCTCTTTTTTTGTTGTCAATAGTTTCATCAGGGGCGGCTGGATGATGGGGATCAGGCTCATGTATGAGTAAGCCGCCACTGCGATGGGGGCAAGCAGCTCGGGCGCAAGCTTCGTCGCGACAAAAATAGACGTGGGCCCGTCGATCGCGCCGATCACACCAATCGAGGCTGCTTCGTTGAGAGGAAACCCAAGCGCGATTGCCAGGATCAACGTACCGAAAATCCCGAACTGTCCTGCCGCGCCCAGCAGCGCCATCCGGGGCTGTGCAAGGAGCGGGCTGAAATCGATCATCGCGCCGACACCGACAAAGATCAACAGGGGAAAAAGCTCGGTTGCGATTCCAGCTTTATAGAGCACCGCCATCATGCCTTCTGCGGCGGTCATGCCTGCCAGCGGGATGTTAGCAAGCAGGCAGCCGAACCCGATCGGCAGTAAGAGAACCGGCTCGATTTCCTTATAGATCGCCAGATAGATCAGGATCAGGGCAGCGGTGATCATCACGGCATTGCCCCATGTGAAGTGCAGGATTCCTTTTAGCAGCTCTGGAAGCAATTCTGCCAGGTTCATTCGAATCTCACCAGCGACTGCTTGTGCGCCACGGTCTGTCCTGCACTCACAAGGACTTCCGCGATCTTTCCTGCACGCGTGGAACGGATGCTGTTCTTCATCTTCATGGCTTCAATGATGAGAATCACCTGACCGGCTTCAATTTGATCGCCGGCCTTCATGAAGGTTTCAATGACGGTTCCCGGCAGAGGCGCTGTCATTTCATTTGCGCCTGCGCTTGAATTTGAGTGCGGCTTTGAAACTTCCACAGGTTTAAGGGGTGTCGGCTCTTTTTGCGATGTTGGTTTGACCTGGTCTTCAGCACTGACTTCGAAGACCTGACCACCCACACGCGCGATCACAGGTCTTGCATGAATGTCCTCTATCTCTACTTCATAGGAAGTCTCTGCGACTTTTACAATGTATTTCATGTGTTGTCCTATCTCACGCGGCGCCTGACCGATGCACCCTGATGCATTTGCCTTGTGCGCATGCCCAGCTGCCAGGCCGAAACGATGGTTGTCGGCGGCTCAGGATATCGATGTGCGCTGGATTCTTTTTGTTCGGCCAAAGCAAGGGCTACAGCGACTGCTGCCACTTGAGCTTTGAGGTCATTTTCCAAAGCAGGAACGGGCGTCGCTCCGGCAGAAGTTTCGGTTGAAGGAGACTCGGGCTCTTTATCCGCTGTGATGGATGTCAGCAGGTTCATCATCCACCAGAGCAGGATGATCGCGCCAAAGACAAGCCCCATGCCAAGTGCAGTAATTTGAAGTGCAACTGTCATACCGTTCATACAGGGATATTCCCGTGTTTGCGAGGCGGGGCGGGAGCATATTTATCCCGTAATGCCGAGAGGGCTGCGATGATCTTTGGGCGGGATTCGCGCGGCTCGATGATGTCATCCACATAGCCGGTGGAGGCGGCATGATAAGGATTGTTGAATTTCTCGCGATATTCATTGGCAAGTTTCTTGCGTTCGGCCGTGGGGTCCGCGGCGCTTTCAATCTGTTTCTTGAACAGGATGTTTGCTGCGCCTTCCGCGCCCAGCACCGCGATCTCAGCAGACGGCCAGGCATACGTGACGTCTGTGCCGAGGTACTTGCTGGACATGACCACGTACGCGCCGCCATATGCCTTGCGCGTGATGATACAAATTTTGGGAACGGTTGCTTCCGAGTAGGCATAGAGCAGTTTCGCGCCATGACGAATGATGCCGCCGTGCTCCTGTGCAATGCCCGGCAGGAAACCGGGCGAATCGACAAACGTGACCAGGGGAACATTGAAGCAGTCGCACATACGGACGAAACGAGTCATCTTGTCCGCGGCGTCGATGTCGATCACGCCGGCCATGATGGCAGGTTCCTGGCCCACCACGCCCACGCTGTGACCACCGATGCGCGCCAGCCCCACGATTGCGTTACGCGCCCAGTTTGCCTGGAACTCCAGGAAGGAGCCCTGGTCAACGATTTTCTCGATCACCTGGTGCATGATGTATGGCTCGGAGGGATCCAGCGGAATCATACGGTTGAGCGATTCATCCAGATAGGGTTGGTTATCGGCCGGCTTGATGTAAGGGGGATTCTCGACATTGTTCGATGGCAGGTAGGACAGAAAGTTGCGCACCATATCGAGTGCATCTTTTTCGCTTTTCACGCTGATGTGTGCCACGCCGCTCACCGACGTATGCACATCGGAACCGCCAAGGGATTCGGCATCGATCACCTCACCCGTCACTGCTCTGATCACTTCCGGTCCGGTCAGGAACATGAAGGAGGTCTTTTCCACCATGATGACCAGATCCTGCAGGGCCGGGGAATATGCCGCGCCGCCCGCGCAGGGCCCGAGCATAACGGCGATCTGTGGGATCACGCCGGAATATTGCGCGTTGCGCCGGAAGATTTCCGCGTAACCACCCATCGAGCGCACGCCTTCCTGGATGCGGGCGCCGCCCGAATCGATGAGCGAAATGAACGGCACTCCGTTGCGGACCGCCAGGTCCATTACGCGGCAGATCTTGTGAGACTGCATCTCACTTAGCGTGCCGCCGTAAATGGTGAAATCCTGCGAGTATAGGTAAACTGTCCGTCCATGGATCTGGCCATACCCTGTGACCACGCCATCGCCGTAGTATGTCTCGGTGAGCAGGTTGAGCTCATCCTCCGAGTGCGTGATGAAGGGTTCGATCTCATTGAAAGTACCCCAATCGAGCAGGAGATCGATTCGCTCACGTGCCGTTAGTTTGCCTTTTGCTTTTTGCTTTTTGATTCGATCTTCACCGCCCCCCTCGAGTGCCTTTGCCCGCATTCTGCGAAGCTCAATAATTCTTGGATCTTCAGTTGTCATAAATTACCTCGAGCTTGAGTATAGTTTTGGGATGTCAGACAAGACAGTGATGGATGGCACAAGACCCATAGGAATAACCGCCTCTTATTTTTTGACAATTTGTCCCCGTACGAGCACGGATTGGGTCGCTTAAAAAGCGGACGGCAGACCGTAGGTCTGCCGTCAATTTTCGTTTCTCAGCCTTTAATCAATATTAGCTCTCGCTGCGGCTCCCCGATGTAATTCGCCCCACTTTCAGTCATAACGACATCCTCTTCCAGGGCAACGTAACCATAATTTGGCACAGCCATGCCCGGTTCGATCGTAAAGACTTGTCCGACTTCCAGTTCCAGGCGTGGGTCGTCCCCGTATTTCTCCCACAAGGGACCCAGCAGGGCGCCGCCATCGTGCGCCACGCGCCCCAACTGGTGACCGAGAGCATGCTGATATTCCGGATAACCAGCGTCCACGAGAATTTCGCGGGCGATCACATCAATGGAGTTGCCAGTCACGCCCGATTTCATGGCTTCACGTGATTTTTCGATTGCAGTACGGATCGTGATGAAGGCGCGCTGTACTGCCGGAGGAGCTTCTGTTTCCCCTTCGCGCAAAACATAAACAAGGCGCTGAATGTCGGAACAGTAGTCCTTGTATTTCACACCGAAATCAAAATGAATGATGTGCCCGGGTTCCACTTTGATCTCGGTAGGTCCGTTATGTCCAAAGGGCGAATTCGGACCGCTGTTGACTGCCGGGCAGTTCTCGGCGGGCCAGGCAAATCCTACTTGATACTCATCCGCAAGGCGATGCATGTATTCGCCGATCTCGAGCTCGGTCATGCCAACTTTGATGAAATCGAACGTCTTTCTGTAAATATCATCTGTGATGTCCACGGCTCTGCGGATGCGGTCCAGTTCCTCGGGGGTTTTTCGCCCGCGCATCGCGTTGATGACCGGCTCGGCACTGACAAGCCGGCCAGCGTAAGGCGTATCTTTCAGGTAGTCGCACAGGATCTCGTACATGGCATGAGTCAACCCGTCCGCGTGGACGTTGTTCCTCGAGGTGTTCACCGCGATCTGGTAGGGGTTGAGTCGCGTGATTGTGTCCCGCAGCGGTCCGCTCATAGCGGTGTCATACCCGATGATGGTGTCGAACACGTTATTCCTCGAAACAGACTCCTTTTCGAGGTTCCCGACAATGGCGATCTTCTCGCCCTTGCTTGTCAGGATCAGGGCAGACGGCCAGGTGAGGTCATTTGGACCAATGAGGAAATCAAGCATCGGGTCGCGCACCCCACTCGTTTCACGGACAAATGTAAGCCAGAGATCAGTCTGTTGGTCTTTGAGAATCTCAATGGCTTGATTTACTTTTTCCTGCATGAGAGACATGGGTACTCCTTGGTTTAGAGATTGTCTGATGAAGATGCTTCCTTACGGATGGACGTTTGAGCGCTTCGAGACCTGAACTTGCGAGGTTCCTTTACAAGAAAGATCAGAATGGACATCATTCCCACAGAAAGGAGAGTCGACCATCCAAATGTGGAGACGAAGCCCTGGGTGTCGGCAATCCAGCCACCGATAAGGGGCGCGAGGATTGTAGCGGGAGCCGTCAGGGTTTGGGCAAGACCTATGTAAAATGGTCGTTCATTCTCGTCGCTGAAATCGACGGTCATGGTCATACCGTTGGTCCAGATGGCAACATTCGCAAATCCGGAAAGGACAAAGATCGGGAAGAACCAGGCCAGCGACGGAGCAAACCAGGCGAGCAGTGAGCTGAGCAGGGCAGACGCCGCGCCGACGATCAACATCAGACGATGCCCCACCCGGTCTCCCAGCCAGCCCATGCTTGCGTTGGCGACCATCTGCGAGATCGTCAACGCAGCAGTGAGATATCCGGCCGTGACGGTATCCATTTGAAAGCGGCGCAGTGCATAAACGATATAGAAAGCAAAGCCCATGGTCCCAAACTGCGAGAGGATGCGTGCGGCCAGGAACCAGTTGAAGTTTTTATCGCGCTGGAGGATCCGCCTGGCGCCGTGCCAGAAGGGAGGTGGGTTTTCTTCGATGACCTTTTCATGGTCGGCAGGTTCGCGTGTCAGAGCCAGGGCGATCCATGAGAGGGTGAAGAACAGGCTGGTCAGCAAAAAACAGGATACGAAATCCAGGGGTGAATCGAACGCGTTCAAAAGGTACCCTGCTCCCACCGCCGCGGCGCTGATGAACAGATTTGCAACGGCTGCCTGTGTGCCAAAGAAAGTGCCGCGAGATTCAGGCGGCATGATCTTGGAGATCATGCTTGTCCACGAATTGGCGGTGAAGCCGCCGCCCAGGCCCTGCCAGATGAGAAGCAAAAATGTCATGACCAGGCCAGCCTGCAGGCCAATTTTGGGCAGCAGCCCTGCCACGATGGCAAATCCCAGGAAGGGGATGCGTTCATGGATGGTCATCAGCAGGACAGTCCGCTTGTAACGCCGCAGCCCGGCCGTATGACTGGCAGTGAACAGTTGCGGGAGCAGCCAGCCTGCCCCATGGATGGCTGGTACAAGCCCGATGAGTGTGGCGGAGTCGGTCATCGAAGCGACAAAGAGAGGCAGGATCGTGCCAAATGATCCGAAGCCGATCCCCAGGCCAAAAAGCCCTCCATCCAGTAAACCGACGATGACGTTATAGCGCAAATGCCTGCGGGTGAATTGTTCGACTTTGGTAAGCGGGAGCATCGCTTGATTCTACCATTCGACGAGAAGCCGCTTTACACACCTGCAAATGGTTGGTTTTTTCTCTTGACAGAATTTCGGAAATGTGTAAAATAAAAACGAACGTTCGTTCATTTTTCGGAGATGCCATGAAAAAGGAAACACAGACAAAGGGAGAAGTAACCAGGTTGGCGGTTGAGGATGCCGCCATCAGCCTCTTCCTCGAGCAGGGCTATCACGCCACCTCGATGCGTCAGATTGCCAAACGCGCTCATCTTGCATTGGGCGGGATTTATAATCACTTTTCAAGCAAGGATGAGATCTTCGAAGCCATCATCATCGACCAGCATCCCTACAAAAAGATCTTGCCTCTTGTCCTGGCCGTGGAGGGGGAGACTGCCGAAGCGTTTTTCAAGGATGCGTTTCGGATCGTGATCCGTGAGTTGGGTCAACGACCGGAATTCATCAACCTGATGTTCATTGAACTGGTCGAGTTCAAGGGGAAGCACGGCTCGATCATGCTTCGTGAAATTGCTCCCAAGGTTCTGCCAATCTTTCGCAAGCACGTGAAAAAAATGAAAGGGTTACGTGTACACAACCCGGCGATGCTGATGAGATCCTTCTTTGGCATGATCATCTCCTACTTTGTTACCGAAATGATCATAGCCAACTCCGTGTTAAGTCCATTAATGCCTAAAAACAGTGCTGACGTGTACATTGATCTATTTCTAAAAGGGATCTTAAAGGAGCCGGCATGAATTCACGCTTAATCTCCATCATCCGCAAGGAGTTCATTCAGATCTTCCGTGACCCTCGCACGCTGGTCCTGGTGATTGTCATGCCGATGCTGCAGCTATTCCTGCTGGGCTATGCGGCGACCACGGATGTAAAGAATATCTCCCTTGCCGTCTGGGACCAGAGTCAATCCCAGCCCTCGCGCGCCCTGCTGGACGCCTTCCGTGCCGCGAATTATTTCAGCATTGATTATCCGGTCGGTTCTGGTGATGAATATAAGGAATTGATCGAACAGGGAAAGATCCGCGCGGCACTGATCATTCCACCGGATTACGAGGTCCGCCTTTTGGAGGGGAGCGCGCAAGTTTCCCTCGTGTTGGACGGGTCTGATGCCACGGTTGGTGGAACTGCCCTATCCACGGCGAGACTGATCGGCCAATC